>WBZV01001406.1_pt1 | contig 10930 bp, 11 predicted proteins | sample 5204221 | NCBI WGS metagenome assembly WBZV01 (sample SAMN12344360, study PRJNA552823) | activated sludge metagenome | biome: Activated sludge suspended growth; feature: Nitrification reactor; material: Wastewater; isolation source: activated sludge from nitrification reactor of wastewater...
GGTGGGGGTGAAGACGGAGCGCAACTACATCAGCGTTGATGACGCCCTGCGCACCAGCGTGCCCCACATCTTCGCCGCCGGCGACGTGAACGGCCGCATGATGCTCGTCCAGAGCGCCGGCTACGAAGCCCGCATCGCCGCTGAGAACGCCGTCGCCAGCCGCGGCGATGGGGACATGATCGAGTACTGCCCGCAGATCGTCCCCCACGGCGGCTTCACCGACCCCGAATACGGCAGCGTCGGCCTGACGGAGAAGGCGGCTCGCGCCGCCGGGCACGACATCGTCGTCGCCCTGGCGTCGTACATCAACATGGACCGCGCCGTCATCGACCGCAACACCGAGGGGTTTTGCAAGCTCATCGTCTCGCGCGAGACCCACCGCATCCTGGGCGGCCATGTCGTCGGCGAGCAGGCGGTCGAGATTGTCCAGCTCATCAGCGCCGCCATGGCCGGCGAGATGTCGGTCGAGACGCTGGCCGCGCTGGAGCTATCCTATCCCACCTACGTCGCCATCGTCGGCCTGGCCGCCCGCCGCGCCGTCCACTATCTGGGACTGATGAAGCTGGCCCCGGAGTTCCGCGAGATGGGGCCGCACTATGCCGCCGAGTGGGAGCGCCGCGACCCGGAGACGACCCCCACGCCATAAGGGCCGTCCCGGCGCGCCAATTGGCCGATGGGCGATCGCTTTCGTAACGATCAGGAGACGATCGCCGGCTATTCTGAGGGCATCATGACGACACGAGCTTTGTGGCGAAACCGACGTCGACAAGAGGACGCTCCCAGCGCGCCGCCCGCACCGCCGGCCCCGGCCGCCGAAGCGGCGGCCGGGGTTCCCGCCGGGGCCGTATTGCCGCTGGACATCGCGCCCGGCGACCCGCTGCTGGCCTACTTGCAGGCCAACCAGACCAGCGTCATCGATCTCCAGCGCCTGACGCTGGACTCGGACGGCGTGCGCGCTCTGCGGGCAGCCGGCGTGCGGCTGGCGCTGCCGTTGGTCAGTCAGGGCGAACTGGTCGGCCTGATCAACCTGGGCGAGCGACTCAGCGAGCAGGACTACTCGTCCGACGACCGGCGGCTGCTGGGCAACCTGGCCACACAGGCCGCGCCGGCGGTGCGTGTGGCCCAACTGGTGCGGCAACAACAACTGGAGGCATTGGAGCGCCAGCGCATCGAGCAGGAGTTGCGCGTCGCCCGGCTGATCCAGCAATTCCTGTTGCCGAAGAGCGTGCCCGCCGTCGATGGCTGGGAGGTGACGGCCCATTACCAGCCCGCCCGCGCCGTCGGCGGCGACTTCTACGACTTCATCCCTTTCCCCGACGGCCGCATCGCCTTCGTCATCGGCGACGTGACCGACAAGGGCGTGCCCGCCGCCCTGGTGATGGCCACCACGCGCACGCTGCTGCGCTCGGCGGCCGAGCGCTTGGTCTCGCCCGGCGCGGTGCTGGAACAGACCAACAATCAACTTGTCGAAAACATCCCGCCCAAGATGTTCGTCACCTGCCTCTATGCCCTGCTTGATCCGGCCAGCGGCCACCTCGTCTTCGCCAACGCCGGCCACGACGTGCCCTACCGGCGCACGCGCGCGGGCGTGGTCGAGTTGCGCGCGCGGGGAATGCCCCTGGGGCTGCTGCCCAATATGCACTATGAGCAGCACGAGGTCACGCTGGAACCAGGCGACTGCGTGCTGCTCTACAGCGACGGCCTGGTGGAAGCCCACAGCCCGACGCGGGAGATGTTCGGCTTCCCGCGGCTGCAAGCGATGATGGGCGAACCGGCCGACGGCAACCTTGTGCCCTTCCTGCTCGGCCGGCTGCACGCCTTCACCGGCCCGCAATGGGAGCAGGAAGACGACGTGACCGTTGTTCTGCTCAGTTCGCGGCCCGGCAACCGCGACGCGGGCAAGCCGGCCGAGACGCGCGAGGTATTGGCCCACTTCGAACTGCCCAGCCGGCCGGGCAACGAGCGCCTGGCCATGCAGCAGGTGGCCGACGTGGTTGCGCCGCTGGGCCTGCCCCAGGGCAAGCTCGACCGGCTGAAGACGGCCGTGGCCGAGGCCACCATGAACGGCATGGAGCACGGCAACAAGTACGATGAGACCATCCCGGTGCTCATCGAAGTGACCCGCGAGGCCGGCGACCTGACCATCAGCATCACCGACCGCGGCCTACAGCAGCCGATCCCGGAGGCCGTATCCCCTGATCTGACCGCCAAGCTGGCCGGCCAGCAATCGCCCCGCGGCTGGGGCCTATTCCTCATCCAGAACATGGTCGATGAGATGCACGTGACGACCGACGAGATGCATCACACAGTGAAACTGGTCATTCACCTGACCGAAGGAGCGCAACGTGGAACCACAGAGTGATTCGTTTCGTGTGCAGGTGCGCCGGCGCGACAGCCTGGCAGTGCTCGATCTCTTTGGCGACATCGACGGCTTCGCCGATGCCGCTCTGGACGCCGCCTACGGCGAGGCGGAAGCGCTCGGCACGCCGGCCATCATGCTGAACTTCGGCAACGTCGGCTACATCAATTCGACGGGCATCGCCCTGATCGTCGGGCTGCTGGCCCGCGCGCGCAAGACGCAGCGGCGACTGGTCACCTGCGGCCTGACTGAGCACTACCGCGAGATCTTCAACATCACGCGCCTCTCCGACTTCATGACCGTCTACGACGACGAGGAGAGCGCCCTACGCGAAATGGCCGTCGCCTAGCGCCGGCCGAGGGAGCACGAGCATGAGCACCGAGTTTCAGCAGCGCAATGTACAGACCGAAGTCCGCCAGGAAGGCGGCGCGGGCGTCATCGCCATTCAGGGCGAGGTCACCGGCTTCGCCGAGGACGCGCTGATGGCGGCCTACGCCCAGGCCAGCCAGGGGGCGACCCCGGTCGTCATCCTGGACTTCACCGGCCTGGAGTACATGAACAGCACCGGTATCGGCCTGCTGGTGACGCTGCTCATCCGCGCCCAGCGCCAGCAGCAACGGCTGTTGGCCTGTGGCCTGAGCGACCACTACCGCCAGATATTCGACCTGACGCGGCTGAACGAGGCCATCGGCATCTACGACTCGCGCGCCGAGGCGCTGGCGGCCGTGGCCGAAGTCGAAGGGCACTGAGTCATTGGTTGAATGTACCTGCGGGCTATTTGCTGGCCCGCAGGTTACGGCTACGATAGGGGCTATGAGTGCGTCCCCTGTCGATGATCCATCGGCCGCCGACGGCAAACTACCCAACACCGACACCCCCCCCGAAGCGATTAACCTGAATGTTGGCGGCCGTGAGTTGGCCGGGCCGGGCCGCGGCTTTGGCCAGCTCTGGCGCAAGCGCTACCGCGTGCGCCTGGTGGGCGCGGAAGTGACGCCGGAAGAAGTCATCCGCCGCTGGCGGGCGCGCTTCGCCGACTACTGGCCGGAGGGCAGCGACTTCTACGGCTCGCGGCCGCGCATCGAGACAGGCGAAGTGGCCGTCATCAACCTCGAAGGGCCGGCCGGCGCGCCGTTGGCCACCGGCATTGCCGTCATCCGCGCCGACGACCGCTCCTTCGCCTTCATGACCCCCCAGGGCCACATTTTCGCCGGCACGATCACCTTCAGCGCCTACACTGCCGCTGACGACCGTCGCTTTCCCGGCGTCACCGTGGCCCAGGTTGAATCGCTCATCCGCGCCGGCGACCCGCTGTTCGAGATCGGCGCGCGGCTGGGCATCATCCACCGGCGCGAGGACGACTTCTGGGCGCGGACGCTGACGCGACTGGCGGCCGACTTCGGCGTGCGCGGCCAGCCGGTGGACATCGACAGCACCTTGCTCGACGGCCACATCCGCTGGCGGGCAGCCGGCAACATCTGGCACAACGCGGCCATTCGGACGACACTCTATCTGCCCATCCACGGCCTGCGGCGATTGTTCGGCCGCGGAAGGAGCGCGAAGAAGTCCGATGGCTAAGGCGACTCAATATGATGCGGTCATTGTTGGCTCCGGCCCCAACGGTTTGGCCGCGGCCATCACCCTAGCTCGCGCCGGCCGTTCGGTGCTGGTGCTGGAGGGCAAGGAGACCATCGGCGGCGGCATGCGCACGCTGGAGTACACCTTGCCCGGCTATCGGCATGACGTTTGCTCCGCCGTCCACCCGCTGGGCGTCGGCTCGCCCTTCTTCCGCGACCTACCGCTGAAGGAATACGGTCTGGAGTGGGTCTTCCCGGAGCTGCCACTGGTGCATTTGCTGGACGACCGCGCCGTGGCCCTGCATCGCTCGCTCGACGCTACGGCCGATGGCCTGGGGCGCGACGGCCGGGCATACCGCAACCTGTTCGCGCCACTCGTCGAGAAGTGGTCAACGTTGCTGGATCTCTTCCTCGGCCCGCTGGGGCTGCCGCGCCGGCCGCTGCTGATGGCCCAATTCGGCCTGAAGGCCCTCCAGCCCGCGGCGACGCTGGCCCGGCGTACGTTCGACGACGAGCCGGCGCGGGCGCTGTTCGCCGGGATGGCAGCGCACATCACCATCCCCCTGGAGAAGATCACCACGGCCGCCGGCGGGCTGATGCTGGGCATGCTGGCCCACGCCATCGGTTGGCCGCTGGCCCGTGGCGGCTCCGAGAGCATTGCCACAGCCCTGGCGGCCTATCTGCGCGCTCTGGGCGGCGACATTGAGACCGGCGTCTGGGTGCGCTCGATGAGCGACATTCCCTCGGCGCGCGTCGTTCTGTTCGACGTGTCCGCCCGGCAACTGCTGGCGATCGCCGGCGGCGAGTTGCCGTCCGGCTATCGCGACAAGCTGGCCGGCTACCGCTATGGCCAGGGGGTCTTCAAGATCGACTGGGCGCTGTCGGAGCCGGCCCCCTGGCGGCAGGCCGCGGCCCGCCATGCCGGCACGCTCCACATCGGCGGCACGCTGGCGGAGATTGCCGCCGGCGAACGCGCCATCTGGGACGGCCGCCTGCCCCAACCGCCCTACGTCCTCTTCGCCCAGCCCAGCGTCTTCGACCCGACGCGCGCCCCGTCCGGCGGCCCGTCCAGCGGCCATACGGCCTGGGCCTACTGCCACGTGCCCGGCGGCTCCACGGCCGACATGACCGCGGCCATCGAAGCCGTCATCGAGCATCACGCGCCCGGCTTCCGTGACTGCATCCGCGGCCGGCACACCATCACCGCTGCCGAATACGAAACCTATAACCCCAACTATATCGGCGGCGACATCAACGCCGGCGTCCAGGACTGGCGGCAGCTTTTCACCCGCCCCACCGCCCGGCTCGACCCCTACACCACCCCCAACCCGCGCCTGTTCCTCTGCTCCGCCTCCACGCCGCCCGGCGGTGGCGTTCATGGCATGTGCGGCTATCACGCCGCCCACTCGGCCCTCCGCCGCCTCGATTAGCGCCGCGCGCGCCGCAGACCTCAGAGGTTTCCGAAAACCTCTGAGGTCTCGCCACCAACCACTCGTGTGACGACTGGCCCGAATTGAGTTATTCTCAGAGGGTGTCTGGCCCGGCGCGGACGGCCGGCAGGTGGGTGCGGCCGTCATGGCGCGCCGGGGCTGTGGGAGCCGGCGCGGATGAAATGAGTCGCCATTGGTGGCGTGCGTGCCGGAACCGCGGCGTCGTTCCAGACAGTGAGTCGTAAGTTGTTGTGGGAAGAGGATCGTTGGCTGACCGAAGTGGCCCCCGGACTCCGCTCTCGCGCCCGGAGGTGTTGGATCTGTTGGGCGAGGGCGCAGACCTGTCGGACGCGAATCTGGCGGGCATCTCGCTGGTGGGGCTAGACCTCTCCGGCGCGCGGCTGCGCGGCGTCGACCTGACCGGGGCCGACCTGAGCCGCGTCAACCTGGCCGGCGCGCAGTTACAGGAGGCGCGACTACCGCAAGCCTGCCTGAACCTGGCCAATCTGGCCGACGCCGATCTGCGCCAGTGCCACATGGAGCGCGCCACGTTGCAGGAGGCCGATCTGCGGCGAGCCAAGATGCTGTGGATCGACTTGCGCTCGGCCGACCTGCGGTTGGCCAATCTGACCGAGGCCGACCTGCGCGGCGCGCGCCTCAGCAACGCCGACTTCCGCCGCGCCATCCTCAGCCAGGCCAACATGGGCGAGGCGCTACTGTGGGACACCAATCTGGAGAAGGCCATCCTGCAAGGTACGCGCCTTGTCGGCGCCGACATGACTCGCACCCACTGCGCCGGGGCCATCCTCTGGAACGCCGACCTGACCGGGGCCAACGTTCTCAACGTCGACTTCAGCGATGTTGACCTGCGCCAGACGGCCATCACCCATGATCAGCTGCTCAAAGCCGCCTCGCTGCGCGGGGCGCAATTCCAGGGCGACCAGAGCTTGCGGATGCGGCTGCTGCGGGGGCGGGCGCGCGACAAGCGCTAGGGGTGATGAGCCAGGTGGCCCAACAAAAAAGGGGTACTCCACCGTTGGAGCACCCCTTTTTGCTGTAGGTCTACGGCGTGCCGCCGGGCACGATGACCGGCAAGCGCGACGTAAACTGCGAGTTGATGCGCAGCACGGAACCCATCATGTTGCCCTGGCCGGCCCAGGTCGTCACGTACAGGTAGCCGTCGTCGCCCACGGCCACGCCGCCGGGGAAGTCCACCCCGCGACTGGCCAGAACGACCTTGTTGCCGTCCGCGTCCACGCGAATGAGCGCGCCCGTCGGGTCGCCGGACAGCAGGCCGTTGGCGGTGATCTCCAGTACATACAGCGTATCGCCGTCAAAGGCGAGATCGACGATGTTGGTGAAACCGTCGGCGTAAACCTCCGGCTCCTCGCCCTCGACCACGCGCCAGACATTCGCCCCACCGACCAGGAATGGGAAGCCCGTCAGTTGGCCGACGTAGTACGCGCCGTCCGGGCCAACGGCCACACTGGTGGGCACGGCCTGCATGGGCATCATGTTGCCGCTGCCGGGCGGGAACTCGACCATGCGATCGGGGAAGACAGCCACGGTGGTGATGTCGCCGTTATCGGCCACGTGCAACAGGGCGTTGGCCCCGGCATCGGCCACCAGGTAGCCGTCATCGACGCGCGTCAGCGCATACGGGTTGCTGTCGATCTCGCCGCCGTCGGGATTCTCCGCAGCTTCGTGGGCGGCTACGTCAACGACGTTGGTCCACGAACCGTCGGCCGCGACCTCCACCAGTTGGCCCAGGTTCTCGCTGAGCGCCCCGAACGGGCCGGCCGGGTCGCGGACGTTCGGGTTATTGCCCAGCCCGACGATGACCATCAGATTGCCCTCGTCGTCCCAGGCCACGTCGTGCGGACCGACGCCGTCGGACTGATCGTCCAGGGCGACGGAGACCATGTCATCGACGATGCGCTCCTGCATCGCCCCGGCGGCGCGGTCGAGTGTAGCATCGGTGACGCGCGTGATGGCCCCGGTTGCGCCGATGCAGCGGTCATTGTCACCTTCGGGCACGCACGTGTCGCCGCCGTGCCCGGCCTCCGGCACATAGAGCGCGCCGTCGGCCCCAAAGCGCAGGTGGCGAGGGCTATCCAGCCCCGTGGCGACCGCGTCGTACTGGCTGGCCGGCGGCCCATCCTGCGCGCCAACCAGCGCAACCGCCAGCACGCCGGCAATAACCAGTACGCTTAGCAAAACCAGCGCCCTTACTCGTCTCCAATTCATACTGACCTCCGATTCACCGAGTTGACTTCCCGCGAGACAGGTGTCGCGAGCAATGTTCACTGCCAGGCTTGGCCAGGCAGAGCGCATCCGCTGAACGCCGTGACAGGTTGGGGTAGTGTGAGGGGAGACAATGTCACGCATGCTTAAGTCCGTCAACTCGCGCGCGGGTTGACGGACGCTCACGGCCGCCGGTCAGTCATTTGGCCTGCGAGGCTGACCGGCAAGCCATCGCACACTATAGGCTGCGACGGCATCGCTTGTCAACATTGTGCTTTGGGGCACAAACCACCGGCCTTGCCGGGCCACGCGCGACCGGTACAATGAATCGTCTCTACCGAGCGCGCGACCATGATGGACAAAGACCGTCTACACCTGACCGACCGCGACGCGGCCATGCTGGCCGGCGAGATGGGCGCGGCGACGCAAATGGCCATGCGCATCCTGGCGACGATGGCCGGCGTCTATGGCGCGGAGCAGTTGCTCGACATCGAATCGGCCCACATCGACGGCTGCCTCTACCACGGCTATTCCGGGCTGGAGTTCGCCGAACGACTGGCGGCCGGCGGGGCGCGCGTGGTCGTGCCGACGACGCTCAACGTCGGGGCCGTGGACTTGCTCCACCCGGAGGTTTTTCGCGGCCCGGCGCAGGCCGGCCAGTGGGCGACGCGGATGATGCGCGCCTACGAGGCGATGGGCTGCCGGCCGACGTTCACCTGCGCCCCCTACCAGGCCATGCACCGTCCGCCCCTCGGTGCGCAAATCGCCTGGGCCGAGAGCAACGCCATCGTCTTCGCCAACTCCGTCCTGGGCGCGCGCACCAACCGCTACGGCGACTTCATCGACATCTGCTGCGCCCTCACCGGCCGCGCCCCCGATGTGGGCCTCCACCAGCGGGAGAACCGGCGCGGGCAACTGCTCTTCCGGCTGGCCGGCGTCCCGGAGCGACTACTACGCGAAGACGTGGTTTTCCCCGTGCTCGGCTACTGGCTCGGGGCGCGGACGGGCACGAAGATACCCGTCATCGAGGGCCTGCCGCCGGACGCGACCGAGGACCAGCTCAAGGCGCTGGGCGCGGCGGCGGCCTCGTCGGGCGGCGTGGCCTTGTTCCACGCCATCGGCGTGACACCCGAAGCGCCGACGCTGGACGCCGCTTTCCACGGGCAGCCGCCGGAGGCGATCAACGACGTGACCCTAGACGACCTGAAGACTACGCTGGGCGTGCTCTCCACCGCGCCCGATGGGCCGATACAGGTCGTCGCCCTGGGCAGTCCCCACTTCTCGCTGGACGAGTTCGCCCGGCTGTTGCCGCTGGTGGAGGCCCACCCGCCACGGCCGGAGGTCGAATTCATCGTCTGCACCCACCGGCTGGCGCTGGCGGCGTTGCAGCAGCGCGGCTGGCTGGCGCGGCTGCGCGCGCGCGGCGTGCAGATCATCGTCGATACCTGCGTCGTCGTCACGCCCATCGTCCGGGCGCGCGGCGGCGTGCTGATGACCAACTCCGGCAAGTTCGCCCACTACTCGCCGGGCAACATCGGCCTGCAAGTGGTCTATGGCAGCCTGGAGGAGTGCGTGCGCTCGGCCGCGGCGGGGGAGGTGTGGCGGGATCGTGGGCTATGGGGGGGAGGCGGACAACGGACGACGGACGACAGACCGCGGCCAGAAGAGGGACGACCGACCACGGACGACAGACCGCGGCCAGAAGAGGGACGACCGACCACGGACGACAGACCGCGGCTAGAACCGTCGTCTGCGGTCCGTCGTCTGTCGTCTAGCAACGCACTCATCGCCGGCGAGGCGACCGGCTCCGCGCTGGTGCTGGCCGAGCCGCTCAGCCTGTGGGGCGGCCTCGATCCGACGACGGGCGACATCATCGACCAGCGCCACCCGCAGTGGGGCCGCAACGTGAGCGGGCGCGTGCTGGTGATGCCCGTCGGCAAGGGCAGCAGCAGCGCCAGCAGCATCCTGCTGGAGGCGGTGCGGCTGGGCACGGCTCCGGCGGCCATCGTGCTGGCCGAGCCGGACGCGATTCTGGCGCTGGGGACGGCCGTGGCGCGGGAGATGTATGGGGTTTCGCCGGCGGTGGTGGTGGCCGGCGAAGAGCAGTATAGACAGCTGAAAGACGATGACGTTGTCGCGCTCACGGTCAATGGCTTTGAGTAGATCGGTCATCATTGCCCTGGTTTACTCTTTGCCAAGCCAAAGCTCAAGGTCAAAGTCGTCGCTCAATGGATTGATGAAACGCACGCCTTCAAGTGAAGCGCCCGATCTGAAGTCCTCACTTAGTATAACTGGTATCTGATTAAGTTTTGCCGTCGCCCAGATAAGCGCATCCCAGAAATTCAACTGGTGATCAACCGCGCCGCGCGCTGCTTCCAGCACAATTTGCGGCGTGATAGCCACCACGTTCCAGGCACGCTCATAAAGCTCGAGACGTCGATAGGCTTCCTCGGGTGGCATCCTGTCGGTCAAGCGACGTGTTGCTGCATTGAAGAACTCCGCCATGATTTGGGTGCTTATCACACCCTGCCCACTAAGGATAAGCCGATCATAGACCTCCTCAGCTAGCGCTTGTTTGCGGGGTTCAGTCTGATCGTAGACGTAGATCAGGATATTCGTATCAACCAGGAATCTACCGTTCATGACGGTCATACAGGTCTTCGCGCTTCCAGGAACGACCGCCTGTCACGCGTGGCCGGGCCAGCCACTCCCGGATGAAGCGCTTGTCTTCCTCCCATGCCGAGAGATCGCGGGGCAGCGAAGCCAGGACACCAAGTTGCAGGTTGAACATGCGGCGGACAATCTCAGCCTCCGACAGGCCCGAGGTCACGGCCAGCCGCTTCAGTTGCAACTCCTGATCGCGGTCCAGATATATCTGCTTGCGGACTTTGGTGGTCATTCAGGTCTCCAGAAGCGCATTATACGCCATATTATACATCACATTCTGCCGCTGTCTATCGGATTCTTGCCCTTCAAGTTGTGCCCGGCCGGCGGCGTTGGTTCCTTCAGCCACACACTCACCGACTGCGGCTGCATCGCCTCCTGAATGACGCGCAGCAATTCGGCCAGCAGTGCGTCCACGTCTGCTCCGCCCCGCACCGTGGCTGCAAAGCGCGCCGGCCTCTTCTCGGCGCAGTCGTGCGCGGAAGCTTGGCTCTTTACGTGCATAGGAGCAGTGTATCAGGTAAATAGCTTCTGAGCGGTACGAAACGCAGAAGATTGATTATGGATAACAGAAAGTGGTCGGCCACCCCCCTGGACAATGGTCGGAAGCATGCTACTATGCGGGCATGATAGAGTGGTGTGTTCTTCGGAAGCCATGC
>WBZV01001410.1_pt1 | contig 10909 bp, 10 predicted proteins | sample 5204221 | NCBI WGS metagenome assembly WBZV01 (sample SAMN12344360, study PRJNA552823) | activated sludge metagenome | biome: Activated sludge suspended growth; feature: Nitrification reactor; material: Wastewater; isolation source: activated sludge from nitrification reactor of wastewater...
TACTCCCGGGAGATTTCCCTGCCCATATACCCACAGCTGACCGACGAGCAAGTCCGGTATATTTGCGAAAACGCCCTGCAGGCAACAAAATCGGTTTTGGAGTGATTCGTCTGCTGGACGTGATGTTTTCGTTTGCCGGGCTAATTCTATTATCTCCCTTCCTACTGTTGATAGCCCTTGGCATTGCGCTGACCAGTCCAGGCGGCGTTCTGTACGTCCAGGAAAGGGTAGGGCGGTACGGAGTTCCTTTTCGCCTGTATAAATTTCGGACCATGCGCGTTGGCGCCGATAAAAAGGGCTTGCTTACCGTAGGCGGCCGCGATCCGCGCATAACCCCCATAGGCTTTGCGCTCCGAAAATTAAAGTTAGACGAATTGCCCCAACTGTACAACGTACTCAAGGGAGATATGAGCCTGGTAGGCCCCCGGCCCGAAGTCGAAAAATACACCCGTCTATATACCAGCGAGCAACAGGAGGTACTGCGCGTCCGCCCGGGAATCACCGATCCCGCCTCCATTTTTTATCGCAACGAAAGCGACGTGCTCGCCCAGTCTCCCGATCCGGAATTAACCTACATCCGGGAGATCCTACCGCACAAACTGCAACTCAGCAGGCAATTTTACCACAACCCAACGTTAGGAAAGTATTTCAGGTACCTTTTTTTGACGCTTTTTGCCATTGTGAAAAAGTAATCAGCTGGTTTTGGGGCAAGCCTTTAGAAGGGTTCAAGGGGGAGTAGGGCGTAAGGCGAAAGGCAAAAGGCGTAAGGCCTGGAGAAGAGTCCAAGGGTTCAAGAGTTCAAGAGTTCAAGGGTGGATAAGCAGTTGACTACAAGCACGATATAGCTCCCCCCTCCTTCGGAGGGGGGTTGGGGGGGAGGCCCGCCCCCATGTTCTGCTTCTTTAGGGGGTTCAGGGGGCTAACGAAGCAGGGAAGAAAGTTGCGGGGTTGCGAGGCAACTCCCCCCCTCCAAAGGGGGACAGTGTATTGCCCTTGAATGAACCCACACACCCACCACTTAGCCTCCCGGCTGGTTATTTCTCTTTCACCACCTTTTGAGACTGGTAAAAGCCGTCGATAAGGATTTCAATCAACCGGTTGAGGTGGATATGCTCCTCAGCTATCCATTGCCGCACCTCCTTTCTTAAGGCAATGGTTACCTCCGTTTGGGTTTGGGAATCGAGTTCCTGGATTGGGTCGTAGTCAATTCGTTGCCAATTTCCTTCAAACGCTTCATCAAGTGCAATATCGTCATCGTCGTAGAAAATGGCTTCTTCCGGCACGTTTACTCCAGCTTTGGATAGCTTCATAACGTCGAGCGCTTCGATCTTAATTCGTTCGAAATCAATGGAGAACCCGGAAAGCGTTTGCCCCGATTCCAATCGCTTAAGCGCCTCTGCAACCGAAATATTATTTTTTGTCATTTCTTTGATCGCTTAATTTTTTTGCCAAATAAATTCTTCGTTCTTCCTTGTTTGCCCGGCGAGCTGAAATGATCCTTACAATCAAGTCTCTTGTCGTATATATCATTGCCTGGAAGGCTTTTCCGATCGCTTTAAAGCGGCGTTCCCCGTTGCGCACGGAGGTGTATTGTATCCTTTCGCTGTCATTGAAGATATCAGCGGCGTCTTTGAAGGAAACCTTGTGTTTCTCCCTGTTGGAGCGCTCCTTTTGATCGTCCCATTCAAATTTTGGCATTTGGCTTCCCCGTTTTCCTAAGCTAAATTTCGATCATTTTGGCCCAATATGCAAGCCTAAAACGGAAAGACAATGAGTCTGGACCTTTAGCGCCAGTTTTTACAAAAATACAATCCTGGAGATGTTTGCGGGCGCCCCGCCCCGCCTGCCGGAAAAACCTCCTCCGGGTCGAATCTCCGGCATGTTGATTGCTCACCCACCTAACCGCCAAATTTATTTGGCGGCAGCCTGGAAAAACGGAACGCCGGCCAAATAAATTTGGCCGTTACAAGAAGGGCTATCTTGTTGACTACAAGCACAATATAGCTCCCCCTCCAAAGGAGGGGAACCAAGCGGGGGTGTGAAAAAAATTTTGCCCTACACTGCACTACTCCCCCTCTTTTGGAGGGGGTTGGGGGAGGCCAAACCCCAGAGGGTGAAAAATAATCCCAATCTAAGAGGGTGAGAAAAATGGAAAAAACTCCTCCATCCGGTAGACTTTGGCCTTTTGAGATAGCTTCTATTTTATACCATCCCGAAAAGGCGGTGCGGGAATGAGTAGCCCGTCGAATGGGATGGTTCATTAAAGGGTGTCTGGCGTAAAAATGAGCCGTCTTATAAAATGCTTCGTGGGTTGCGAGGCAAAGCCCCGCCAAGATAGCGGACACGAGGCCAGAGCCTCGCGCCAGTTCGGGCTTTTGAACTTTTGAACCCTTGAACTCTTCCCCTCGCCTTACGCCTTACGCCTCTCGCCCAAACCCACCCCCCGCACCCGCTCTCCCCATCCTGAAATCCCCCCAAATCGCGGTTCTGACAAACAAGCAACGCCATGCTGTTCAGATACCTCCCCGGCTAAGGGCGCTCTTTTGCTTTCCCCTGCCAAAACTTGCCACCAAACCTCCGGCATTCGGTTCATTGCTTGTCCTCCCCCTAATCCCCCCTCCAAAGGGCGCCAGTAAATTATCTACCCCAGCCACCCAGCCACTCAACCACATAGTCACTCAGCCACTCAACCACTCAACCACATAGCCACTCAACCAAAATTTTCCCTATCTTTAAGCCCAGAACTACGCCCCAACCAGTAATATATGCCTTCGGAATACCTCCCTTACAACGCGGCACTAGTGCCAAGGAATACCACCCGCCTGTTCATTCTGGCGGTCGACATGGTATTTGCGTTGTGTTCGTGGGCGGGGGCAAGCCTTCTGCTATATGGAGCCGAAACCGGGCCGGCGATCCGGTTGTTGTTCTCCTGGCCTACGGCGTGGCTTCTCAGCCTGCGCTTCCTGGCATTCGTAGCATTCCGGTCGGGGAACATTATCGTGCGCTATATTGGCGAGAAGGACTACAAGTCGGCGTTTTTCGCTGTTGCGGCGTCTTCTTTCGTTTTTTTAGGCGTCTATGCCGTATGGTTTATGCCGGTTCATGGCGCCCGGGCGCTGGCCGTTATTTGGGCGGATTTTTTCATTCTGCTCTCCCTGATGGTAGGTTCGCGCATTGGATTGCGCCTGTTGTACGACTGGTGGAAACACCGGAAAAACCACCGCAAGGCAACGGCGATCTTCGGGGCGGGGGAGATGGGCAGCATGCTGGAGCGCGTGATCCGGCATAATGCCTCCAACGAATTCCGGATTGCCGCTTTTTTCGACGACAACGCCAAAGTGCACGGCAAACTGCTTAATGGCGTACCCGTTTTCGACCCGGAGAAATCATTCGCAAAAGTCATTGCCAAATACCGGATTGAGGTAGTCATTCTGGGGATTCGCGACCTTCCGCCCGAGCGCCGGGCCGCGTTTATCGACCAATGCCTGGAACATCGCATCCGGGTACTGAAACTCCCGCCGGTAGAGTCGTGGCTGCATGGAGAGCTCAACCTGCAGCAGCTTAAAACCGTCAACCTGGAGGATTTGCTCGGACGGGCCCCCATTGTGCTGGACGAAGCGGCCCTGCAGGCGTCTATCAAGGGGAAAACGGTGATGGTCACGGGGTGCGCCGGGAGTATCGGCAGCGAGATCCTGCGGCAGCTTTTTAAGCATCATCCTGCGTTTTTGCTCGGCGTCGACCAGGCTGAGTCGCCCCTGGCGGAGCTTGCCCTGGAGTTCAAGAGGTTGGCGGAGGAAGGCCGGTTTCTTCCCGTGATCGCCGACGTGCGCGACAGCGACCGCATGGCCCGGCTGTTTGAGGAGTACAGACCGGAGTACGTGTTCCACGCGGCCGCTTATAAGCACGTGCCCATTATGGAGGACTTTCCGGAGGAGGCTATCAAGTCGAACGTGCTCGGATCCCGCGTTGTGGCAGATCTGGCCGTACAGTACCGGGCGGAGAAATTCGTGATGATATCGACCGACAAGGCCGTCAACCCCAGCAACGTGATGGGAGCGTCCAAGCGAATTGCTGAAATGTACGTACAGGCGCTTAACTACCGGGAAGGATGCTCCACGCAGTTCATCACCACGCGTTTCGGCAACGTGCTGGGGTCGAACGGGTCGGTGATTCCCATTTTCAAGGAACAACTCGATAAAGGGCTTCCCCTCACCGTGACCCATCCCGACATCAAGCGCTTCTTCATGACAATTCCCGAAGCGTGCAGCCTCGTACTGGAGGCCGGCGCCATGGGTCGCGGCGGCGAGATCTTCGTGTTCGATATGGGCGAGCAGATCCGCATCCTCGACCTTGCCCACCGCATGATCCAGATCTACGGATTGACCCCCGGGAAAGACGTCGAGATCCAGTTTGTAGGCCTCCGACCCGGCGAAAAACTCTACGAAGAGCTCCTCGACCATAAGGAAACCCTGGCGGAAACCCACCATCCAAAGATTTTCCGCGCTCAGGTGCGACCGGGCGATTTCCACCAGATCCGCTCCGATATCGACCTGCTGATTGCAGGCGCCCAGAACGGATGGCGCTCCGCCGACCTGGTGCAGACCATGAAAACCCTGGTGCCGGAGTTCGTCAGCCAGAACAGCGTATTTTCCGAATTAGATAAAAAAGAACCCCGAACCTGATCCTGTTCCTGTTCCAAAGTTGAGAAAACCTTAAAAACCACAGGACTTGTTTTTTTCCTTAAAACGCCTTTATCTGTCCACGATTGGACAGTGGCTCCCTTCCGACTTTTTCGCATACCGGCACCCGGTATCGGTAAAGGGTGTGTGCTTTTTGGAAGGCAAACTGATCCTCGTTCGCGACGAACGGGGGGAATGGGACCTGCCCGGAGGCAAATTGAAAAAAGGAGAACGCCTCGGCGAATGCCTTTCCCGCGAAATGAAGGAAGAACTCGGCATCGCCGTGCGCGTGGAAAACCTGCTTTGCGCCACCCTCCGGCGCATCGAAAACCAGGTCGACGTGGTGGTGCTGATCTATCATTGCTCGACGACGAACCATACCGCCCACCTTCGGCTTAGTAGCGAAAATTTTGGTATCGGCTTTATTGACCCCCCCGAACTGGACGCGCTCGGCCTTCCTTCCCCGTATTTGGAAGCGATACGAGGGGCGTTGAGGCGTTGAGGCGTTAGGGCGTCTTCCTGTTCGCCGTCCCGCAATAAGCGGGATCAGATTCCGTGCTGATCTACCAAGCTGGCGCGAGGCTCCGCCTCGTGCCTTGTACCCTCCTCTGGGCTCCGCCTCGAAAGCGCACCCCTCCACTCCGGCACCTCGCTACTCCGTTACCCCGCCACTCCGTTACTTAGGTAAGTCCTTCCCGTCTATAAAAAAAAATTACCAGATGAAAAAAAATGCGTTAAATTTATGGATTATTTAATCCCAATGAACTATGAGAAACTACCCTGCCGTTTTGGCGGCACTCCTGTTTATGCCGTTTGGCATTCTTCGCGCGCAGGCAGACTGGCTTGCCCTTCCTAATCCCACCAATATTATCACGATCTGTCCGGGCGGCAACGCGGTTGGAAGCCTGCTGGTCGGCGATTTTGGTTTCAACATGGCCCCAACGAATGTCGCGTTCAGCTCCTCGAGTACCGACATCACGGTGATCGGCATTCCCCCAACGCAGTGTCCCAACGGGAACTTTGCCGTGATCAACTTTTTCCTGTTCGCCAGTCCGGCCGCAACGGGGAGTTATTCGGTGACGGCTACGATGTCGCACTCCGGCGGGCTGAATCCTACCCAACTGACATTTACGATTAATGTGCAGGGGCAGATAACAACGGCGATCACCAATGCTTCGGGAACGAACGTGTTGTGCCCCTCGTCCTCAGTTACGCTGGTAGCGAATGCTTCCGGCGGAACGCCTTCTTCCTACCGGTGGTACCTGAACGGGGTGTTTACCGGGATGACGTCTTCTGTGTTCACTGCTTCGGCAGCCGGTTCGTATACCGTCTCTGCGATCAATGCCTGTAATGTGGAAGGGCCTCAATCGGCGCCTGCCGTACTGACGACGGGCGTGGCTACGCAGATCACGGCCGAGACCTGCGTTCAGCTTCCAGGCGGAGATTACCAAAGCACGATTACGCTGCAGGGAACCAGTCTTTCCTATCAGTGGCGGCGCAACGGGGTCAATATCTCCAGTGGGGGCGACTATACGATTGTCAATACGGTCAATTCCACTCAGTTGACGGTGACGAACATTTCCAGCCACGATGGGGCCGTTTTTTCATGTATTATAACGGGGGCGTGCGGATCGGCCTTCAGTTCCGGGTGCGTGGCGTTGCCGGTAGAACTGATGTCGTTCAGCGGCGTCTGGACGGAAGCCGGGGTGCGCCTGCAATGGGAAACGGGTTCTGAGATCAACAACAACGGGTTCGAAATACAGCGCTCCACTGATGGCACCGCTTTTTCTGCCCTGGGTTTTGTGCCGGGCGCGGGAACTACCCCGGAAACCCGGCAGTATGCATTTCTGGATGAAGAAGCGGCTCAAATTCCGGGCGGAGTGGCCTATTATCGGCTCCGACAATTGGATTACGACGGGTCGTCCAACTTTTCCGACGCGATTAGCGTAGTCGTTCCCGGTAATAACGGATTGGAATTGCTCGGTTTTCAAACCGGCAGCGAGGGACTGGAAGTGACCATCTTGTCGGGCAGCGAGCGCAATCTTCGGCTGATGCTCTCCGACGCCCTGGGCCGCGTGCATGTGCAAACCCGTTTGGCTCTGTCTCCAGGACAAACCCGCTTTGCCGTTCCACAAACCCACCACCTGGCGCCGGGAGTTTATTTCCTCCAGCTTTCGGATGGCGCCGTCCGCCGGGCCTGGCCACTGCGTAAAGACGGTGGACGGTAGAGGGGAGACGGTGGACGGTGGACGGTGGACGGGAGACGGGAGACGGTTGATGGGAGACGGTTGATGGTGGACGGAGACGGTGGACGGTTGTGGGGAATCAAACCGAGGGTCCTATCTTGGTAGCCGGCAGACAGAAATTTTTCAGAGCCCTTGAAGTATATATCAGTTTGTGGTATCTTCGCTAAACCAATTACCGATCCAAAGGGTTTTAATCCCAATCCTTTAAGCCCCGTATCCCGTAACCCATCGTGCCTTCTCAAACTGGATTCGCTCCTGTTTGAATGTTATTATTTGGCATTGTGTCAAAGGGATGAATTATGTTTGTTCACTTCCTGTAAGGGGTAAAACGGCAAGATCGCTTCGGCTTGGAAAAACATGTCACAAAAGCATAAAAAGAAAATTGCGCTGGTCAACAATTCTTTTTGGTATGCCCGCAGGTTCCGGCTTGGTTTGATGCGGTATTTGCGCCGGATGGGTTTCGAAGTGGTGGTATTGGGACCCGAGGGGGAAGAAAAGGACATGCGGGCGCTACAACGGGAAGGGTTCAGGGTGATGGTATTTCGGGGTAGTATATACCAGACGGGGATTTGGAATGAATGGGCCACGCTGAAGGATCTGATCCGGATCTACCGCGGGGAACGCTTCGATCTGGCGCTTCACTACACGATTAAGCCCAATATATATGGAGCGTTCGCTTCGTTGCTATCCGGCGTGCCTTGTATCTCTATTACGACGGGGCTGGGAATTCTCAAACAGCATCCTTTTGGTTTTTTTTCCTGGTTGATGCGCCGGCTTTACCAGGTGGCCGCCTGGATTAGCCGCGAAGTGTGGTTTTTGAATGAAGACGACCGGCGGTTCTTCATTTCCAAAGGCATGGCCCCTGCCTCCAGAACGTTCCTGCTTCGGAGCGAGGGGATTGATTCCGACTATTATCACCCCAAAATCCGGCCGGTGTCTAAGGGGCGTGAAGCGTTTCGCTTGCTCTATCTTGGCCGTATGCTCAAAAGCAAAGGACTGGAGGAACTGCGGGAGGCTGCCCGGTATTTTCGGGAGAAGCAGCTGCCCGTGTGGATCGATTTGCTTGGATTCCACATCGAAGGCCATCCTGATGCGGTTTCAAGGGAAACGGTCAGGGAATGGGAGACTTCGGGAAATCTTCGCTTTCTGGGCGCTACCGAAGACGTTCGGCCTTTTCTGGCAAACGCGGACGCCGTGGTCTTGCCTTCCTATGGCGAAGGCATATCCCGGACCCTCCTGGAGGCCTGTAGCATGGCCCGCCCCGTCGTCGCCACGGATGTGGAAGGCTGCAGGGAGATCGTCCGTCATGGCGTTAATGGGTTTCTGTGCGCTCCCCGCGACAGCGCCAGCCTGATCGGCGCTATCCTGCACATGTACGCTCTTCCGGAAGCAGAACGCGCCGCTATGGGGAAAGCCGGCAGGCGCCTGATCCAGGAAGCATTCAAGGAACAGTACGTGCTGAAACAATACGAACAACGGATCGGGAAGTACGGGCGGCAGAAGAAAACGGCGCCGTTTCAACCTGTCTTTCCGGCCTATATGCCCGCAGCAGTTAACCCCGCTCCCGCATGAGCAGGCCTTCGATAGCCTTGATCCATCCTGGAAAGGCCTTGCTTCCTGAACTGGCCGTGTACCGGCGGTTTTTTGGCCATAAAGGATACGACGTTTCTATCCTGGAAAACCCATCGCCTCCGGCACTGGAAGGTTTTCACATAGAATGGCATATGATGGGGACCGATCTTCGCCCCAAAACGCCGGGACGGGTTAAGATCCATGAGTATGTTTCCCCTTCCGTACCGCCTTTTGCCGCCTGGAAAGACGCTTTTAAGCGGAGATGGAATACCATTCCCGATGCCCGGATATTTGGAAGCGCGTTGGTATCCAGGCGTATGGGAAAGGACGACAACCTGCCGGCTCTGATCCGTCCTGCAGGAATAGATGCCTCATTTCTGAACTGCCTGCGCGCTTCCCCGGAATACGATTTTGTGTACAGCGGGGCTATGGATAAGGTCAGGAATCTGATCCCCTGGTTCTCCCGGATACTGGCTAATCTGCCTGGCGCGAAACTCTTGCTCGTTGGCCGGCCTTCCGCCCCCATTTGGCAAGCGTTTAAAGCCCACCCTGGTGTGACATTCAGCGGCCAGGTACCTTATACCGAAGTGCCCGGGCTGCTTGCTAACGCACAATACGGCCTGAACCTCATCCCTGACAGATATCCCTTTCGTTTACAGGCGCCCTATAAACTTTTGGAGTACTGCGCCGTGGGACTGAAAGTAATCTCTACCTCCACGGCCTGGATCCGCGAGTTTGAGCAGCAACGCAAGGGCCGTTTTTATTATTTGGAGGAAAAAGGAAGCGACCTCTCCTGGGAGCAGCTCCGGGATTTCCCCTTTGCAACCCCTTCGGTAGAGGATTTGATTTGGGACCGGCTGCTCGAATCCTCCGGCATCCCGGCGCTGTTGGAGCGGTTGGGGCGTTAGGGCGTTGAGGCGTTGAGGGGTTGAGGGGTTGAGGGGTTAGAGCGTTGCTGGTTCAAGTCTCCAGACTTGAACCCCTATCGGCACGTCTCAGACGTGCGATGTAATCAGGAAAAGGCCCCAACGCAAGTGGCTGCCTGCACTGCGCTATTTGATTCAGAACCTACTGCTACGTCTTCGTATGAACGCAAACCGGACTCGCGGCATAGAAATCCCCTTCCACCGTCCCTACCTCTGTGGGGAGGAGGAAGCAGCGTTGGGAGAACTGCTTCAAAGTGGAAGATTGGGCGCTCCGGGTCCCTTGCACGAAGCCTGTATTGGCCAGATCAAAGCTATTCAGGGTGTAGAACACGTTTTGCTGATGCCTTCCTGCACCCATGCGCTGGAGGCGGTTGGCATTTTGCTGGAGTGGGGCCCTGGCGACGAGGTGATCGTGCCCGGGTTCGGTTTCCCGTCAATGCCGAACAGCATCGCGTTGCGCGGGGCTACTCCGGTATTTGCGGGCATTGATCCGGCAAGTATGAACCTGGACCCTGCCGCAGCAGAACGGGCTATAACTCCCCGCACAAAAGCCATTATGGCGATGCATTACGGCGGCGTGGCCTGCGATATGCCTGCGCTGTCAGCGCTGGCCCGGGCGCATGGCATCCCGCTGATTGAGGACGCCGCTCATTGCATTGGCGCTACATTGGGCTCCGTGGGGCTGGGAACCCTGGGCGATTACGGCGCCCTGAGTTTTCACGCGACCAAAAACGTCCACTGCGGAGAAGGAGGGGCTTTATTGTTTCGCCAGGAAGCCGATTTGGAGAAATTTATGGAGATCGCTGAAAAAGGGACCAATAAAACCCGTAGCCCGGGGAATTACCGATGGCAAACGCTGGGTTCCAGCTATATTATGAGTACGCTCAACGCCGCTTTTTTGAATGCCCAGCTCCGGCACGTGGAAGCCGTCAACGCGCGGCGCCGGGCGTTATGGAATTATTATTACGACGGCCTTGCCGCTTATGGACTTCAGGGGCGCTTGCAGATATACCACCCTTCGCCCGGGCAAGCCTTTAATGCGCATTTATTTTTTATCAAATGTCCGGATTCCATAGTTCGGGAGCGGTTGTTGCGCTATTTGGAAGGGTATGGCATCCAGGCAGCGTCCCATTATGCCCCGCTTACTACCTCTCCGGCAGGGCAGCGCTACGGCCGGACCACCGGCGACGACAAGCTTGCCGTGGAGGAGAGTATGCGCCTGCTTCGGCTGCCGCTGTATCCGCAATTGCAAGAAAGCGAACTGGACCGCGTTATGGACCGGCTAGTCCATTTTTTCAAACCATGAACCTTCCGCAAACCTGGACAAATGCCCGCTACTTTCGCAGCGCCCTGAAGCGGCCCTGGGGAAGGGCGATCCTTTATCCGCTTTTCTCCCTGCATCCGCGCCCGGTTTTCCTCCTCGGAAACCAAAAATCGGGCACCACGGCCATCGCTAAACTCCTGGCCCTCGCCCATCGTCGGCCTC
>WBZV01000937.1_pt2 | contig 10902 bp, 11 predicted proteins | sample 5204221 | NCBI WGS metagenome assembly WBZV01 (sample SAMN12344360, study PRJNA552823) | activated sludge metagenome | biome: Activated sludge suspended growth; feature: Nitrification reactor; material: Wastewater; isolation source: activated sludge from nitrification reactor of wastewater...
CGTTTACGATTCACTTTCCAACCATCTTTGTTTAGCTCTCTTGTGATCTTTTTGTAACCATAGTGCGGATATTGCTGTACCTTCCTAAGCATAGACCCTCGTAGTCGCTCATTAAACTCCTGACGCTTACAGACATAGCGCATCGCCCGTCTAGAGAAATTAAGCAACCTACAAGCTCGTCTCTCCGACACCCTGTATCTGCGTCTTAGGCGACGGCACGTCTGGCGCTTCTCCGACGGGCTTAATACTTTCCCTCTACTACATCCTTTAGCATCCGGTTATCTAACGTGAGGTCTGCCACTGCTGAGCGCAAGCGTTGATTCTCTCGCTCCAGCTCCTTGAGCCTCTTAACCTGTTCCCGACTCATGCCCTCATACTCAGCTCTCCAGCGATGATACGTTGCCTCGCTTACTTCAAGCTGCTGCAATATATGACCAAGGTTTTGGCCTGATTTCAGCATTACATCTGCTTCCTGTAACTTGCGTAGAATTTCCTCGGGCCGGTGCTTCTTTCGTCTAGTCATTTCGTTCCCCTTTCAATTAACTAGGGAACTCTCATATCACGTGGTAACATTTTAGGGGAGCAAGCCATCAGGAGAGATGAAGGGCGGTTGAATGGGTCATAGTGTTCAGTCAAGCGGGCCAATCTGGTGATAAGGGGGAAGCTGATGACCTGAAATGATCGGTTAGATGGCGAGCCAGACGCTCTTCAGGGGGTATTCCAGCGACCGGCTAACCGTTCAAAGACTGGCCATGCCTACAACAAGGGGAGCGAGAACAGAGGGCATGGTTACATGCCTACCCTTGAAAGGGAATTGGATATAGAACTTGCCTAATTGGATATAATTGGATACTGCTCACGCAGCTCATTGTTCAAAAAGAAGCTCGGCTTGTTGCGCTTGCAAAAGCAGCAAAAGGACCGGTTAGCGGCCAAGATTTCCCATGAAGAGCACTTATAGGGCTTGCATCCCGATGCGCTGGCGATTCTGGAATAGGCTCGGGCAAGCGGGCCATTACTACGAGTCAAGCTGGAAAGCTTACCGGCGCGCCTCGGCCTACGGTCAAGGTGCGACTGGGTTGCGCTGGTCAAACGGGGGGTTACTCCAGCGCCATGGACAGGGTAGGTAGTTGGGTAGCGAGGTGATTAGAGTTCGCCTTTAAAGGCTTTGTCGAGGATAGAGGGGAGTAAGGCGTTAAGCTCGGTAGTGGTTTTGGCTTGGATAGTTGTTAGGTGTCTTATTTTTTCAGCGGTGCCTCTAATCATAAATTGCCATTTCATGGGTGGTATCATCAATTCATAATCAAGAATCACATCAGATTTAACTCTTATTCTTCGATTTCCAGAGTTACTACCGATACCTCGACTTTTACTTAAGAAGTGTTGCCAGATATGACTGGAACTGAAGTAGGCCATGAGGAACTCAGGTAAAATCTGCTGCTTATTAAGATCAAAGGTTGGAAATTCATTTGATACAAAATGTTGATCATATTTTTTAGTAACTACTCCAAAGGCTCCCTCAAATGCATTTAATCTAGCATAGATAAATTGACCATTGTAAACACGATATAATGTTTTAGCTTTTATTTTATCGCCATTTAAAGGAGCCTTTGAAAAAAGGCCCTTTGCAAAACTGTATATGCCAAATGTTGGATATAAGCCACCAGGTAAGACACGAACAGGATCAACTTTGAGTTTGAGCAATTCACCTAAAGCAGTTTTTCTCCAGCCCAGTTTTCTTTTTTCAGCATCAGGTAAATCGGTTCGATGGGCCATTGCTACTAAAGAATTAATGCTATTGTATTGGATATCTTTCTGTAGATTCTGTATTTCCTTTATCTTACCTGCCAATCTCTCAATTTTCGCTACAATCTGTTGTTGTTCTGCGAGAGGGGGGAGAGGCATTGTATAATTTATAACCTCTTGTGGCCTAATTGCAGCATAATTAGTTGAGCCTTTAGCGTTCACCTGTTCTTTGAAAGTCGGGGTCTTGGAAAAATAATTAAGAAATTTCTTATTGAGCTTGGCTGAGTCAATCGCAAAAAGAAAGTAGTGACTACTTACAATCGAGTCTTCTAATTCATCTGGAACAATGCCAAATCCCCCAACTTTAGCGTCAATTTCGGCTACTAAGAATTCACCAGCACGACAAACCTGTTGTTGTTTGGTTTTGATTTCACTGCCTGTAACCCGATCTCGTAAGACGATCCCTTTAGCATGGAGTTGAACCCGACAGCGCATATATTCCTGGGTATCGTCAATGGTGATGAATTCCTTGCGCTGGCTCATCACCTCCCCCAACTTCACCAACGGCCAAGCCTTGCTCATACTTCCGCCCTCCCTAGCTCGGCCTTGATCTCCTCCATCAGCTCAAGAATCCTTCTCTCTTTCTTGATGATATCCTCGGCCATTTGCTCAGGCGGCAAGTGCTCCAAGGTTTCGGCGTTGTTCGGGTTCTTGATGTCCAGATTCACTGAAAGAAGATTTCCCTCAGTGTCGTATTTGAGCACCTCCCCTACCGGAACTTGCCAAGCCCGCTCGTTCTCCTCCCGCTGGCCCTGTGTCCACCAGGCGATGCACTCGGCAAACTCCTCAAACCGCATGGGCTGCGTTTTAGTGTATTTCTTCCGTCCTTCGGGTAGCGGAACTTCGTAGTACCAGATTGCTTTTGTCGATCCAGATCGGTCAAAAAGTAAGATATTGGTTGGAATTGCGGTATAGGGTTCAAACACACCATTGGGCAACCGAACGATGGTATGCAAGTTGTACTCTTTCAAAAGCTGCTCTTTGATGCGGGCGCAAACCCCATCGCCAAAGAGTGTGCCATTGGGTACGACGACAGCCGCACGTCCCCCTTGGGGAGATTTCCCACCAGGGCGTTTGAGCTTGCGCATAATCAGTTGCAAGAACAGCAGCGCGGTTTCTGAGGTCTGCATGTCCTCGGGAAAATTGCCCTGGATACCTTTTTCTTCTTCCCCACCAAAGGGGGGATTGGTGAGAATGATATCGACACGATCCTTATCGCCCATTTCTCGCAAGGGAAAGCGCAAACTGTTGAGTGGGTCCACTTTAGGGTTTTCTAACCCATGCAAGAGTAGATTCATCTGCGCCAGTAGATAGGGCAGCGGCTTGGCTTCTCCGCCCTGAATGCTCCGCTCCTGTAAAATAGCACGGTCTTTGACGGTCTTGCATTGATTCTCCAGATAGTTGTACGCCTCCACTAGAAATCCGCCAGTGCCACAAGCTGGATCTAAGACGACTTCGCCCAACTGAGGGTTGATCACCTCCACCATGAAGCGCACCACAGCGCGCGGGGTGTAAAACTCCCCAGAATCCCCCGCAGAATCTCGCATTTCCTTGAGCATGGACTCATAAAGATGTCCCAAGGTATGCATTTCCTCCGTGGCGTTAAAGTGAATGCTGTTGACCTTATCGATCACGTCCCGTAGCAGATACCCGTTAATCATGCGGTTCTGCACGCCTCGGAATACCGTGGCGACTACGTCACGGCGATCTCCGCCGTTGGCACCTTGCAAACCGCGTAAATAGGCAAAAAGTCCGGCTTGGCGTTGGCCATTGGGGAGAACCGCTTCCTCATTGTTGATGAATGCGATTAGTTCATCTCCGGTGATTCCTCCTTCCGTGGCTGCCCAATCCCGCCAGCGGTAGGGCTGTTCAATGGTCGGTCGGAATTGTTGACCGCTCATTACGGCCTCGGCCTCCCTGATTTGCTCCAGGTCATCCAGAAACTTGAGGAACATAATCCAGGTGAGCATTGGCAAGCGATCCAGGTCGCCATTCAGACCTTTGTCCTTACGCATGATGTCCCGTGCGGACTTGATCAGGCTCCCCAGTTGTTGGGTCGTAGTGACGGGCAATGCGGATTGCTTAGTATTGGTCTTACTCGAATCGGACTTCTTTGGTCTGGCCATGAGGAACGTCAGTTATTGTTATCAGTGGTTCTTACATCGTGTAGATGAGGGTTTGGAGCCGGTCAACCGCTTCCTTGAGCGGGAGTGGACCGCCAAACAGCTCGGCAATTTCCATCACGTTTCCATACTGTGAAAGCGGGGGGACTTGCAAGGCATTGGGAATAGATAGCTGTTCTGGGCCGTGTTCGCTGTATTTATCCAGCAAAGCATTCAGTATTTCACGGGCTTTCTCGGCATATTGGTCAAAAAACGCCTGTTCCTGACTACGTACACGGGATGCTCGCTCGCGGCGGGTGCGGATGGGTTTGCGGAAAGCAACATGACAGAGCAAATCGAGAGGGTCCGCCTCGGGCTGAGCAGAGATGGTAGCGAGATCGTCAAAGGTAATGCCCTGCTCCTCCAAGGTGACGAGCACTTTCTCGCGTGTCAGCGGGTTGGCCCATTGATCTTGGAGTTCATCAGCGGAATGAAACAGCGTTCTGACCTTATCGGCGGTGTAGTCAGTGTACTGCACGGTGCGAAGCTGCTTGCCATCGGCGTCCAGTTCTAAAACCTGGTGGCCGATAATGCGCACCTCGCCGCCGTCTACATAGTATTTTCGGGGAAGGTAGGGACCATCCTCTTCCTGAATATCGGCTACAGGGGGAAGACCCTCATCGAGAATCGGATCGTGAGGGTCTCGGGTTTCTCCATCCGTGGTTTCAGTGGTCTCCACCTCTGAAACCGTATTTCCATCTTCATCCACGGTAATGTCTTCTGCAAACTCAGGAAACCCGTCAAAGCTCGGGTCGGCAAACTGCCGAGTGGCCGATCCGGTGTAGTCCAGGATGTTGAAATAGAGCTTGCCGTAATCCTCGCGAATGCGCGTGCCACGGCCAATAATCTGCTTGAACTCACTCATGGAATTGATGATGCGCACAATTACTACGTTTTTACAGGTCGGCGCATCGACCCCGGTGGTCAGCAACTGGGACGTGGTGAGAATCACTGGAGCGGTGGTTTCCAGCTCCTGGAAGCGGCTCAAGTGGCCGCGACCGATACCCCCTTCATCTGATGTCACGCGGGCCACGTAGTTGGGAAATTGCTTGACCAAATCCTGATTGAGATTTGCTAGCGCTCGGCGCATCTCATCCGCATGTTCCTGATCCACGCAAAACACAATGGTTTTGGCAAAGCGGTCCGTGCGCTTCATGAATTCCGTCAAGTGATGGGCAATCGCCGTGGTACGGCTGCGTAGCGCGACAATGCGTTCAAAATCCTCGGTGCGGTATTCGCCGTCTGGGATTTCCCGTCCATAGCGATCCACTTCGCCTTTGGAGGGACGCCAGCCGCTTGCGTCTACCGTGGTTATGACGCGGTGAACCCGGTAAGGCGCGAGAAAACCATCCTCAATACCCTGTTTGAGACTGTAGGTGTAAAGGGGTTTGCCAAAATACTGGTAGGTGTCGCGGTTATCCTCCCGCAAGGGCGTAGCGGTCATCCCTAATTGATAGGCGGGTTCAAAGTATTCCAGAATCTCGCGCCAGTTGCTTTCATCGCGGGCGCTCCCTCGGTGGCACTCGTCTACCACAATGAGATCGAAAAAGTCTCTTGCGTATTGCCGGTAAAGCCCTGGGCGGCGTTCGTCTTTGGCGAGTGCCTGGTAAATGGCGAAATATATTTCCCGCCCCTTGCTGACTTGCCCGCCTTCAATTTTGAAGCGGGCCTCGCCAAATGGGGCAAAAGTCTTGTCCTTGGGGTCGTCCACCAGGATGTTGCGGTCGGCTAGAAACAGAATACGAGGTTTACGATGCTCACCAGCGCAATTCCAGCGGGCGTTCCATAGTTTCCACGCAATCTGAAAGGCCACGACCGTTTTTCCGGTGCCCGTCGCCATGGTGAGGAGGCAGCGTCGCTGGCCTTGCAAGATCGCTTGGACCGCTCGGTGAATAGCAATCTCTTGGTAATAGCGCGGTTTGACGCCAATCAGATAAGCGGGGGTCAACAAGCGATCTGCGGTTTCGTCTGAAAGGCCCTCGGCGGTTTTTAGTCGTTGCCAAAGCTCTTTCGGTGTTGGGAAGTTCGCTAACTCCTGTTCCTGGCCGGTGGTGTAATCGAACTCCAGAATCCCATGACCATTGGTGGCATAGGCGAATTTCAACCCTAAGATCTCGGCATAGTCCTTGGCCTGTTGCATCCCCGTTCCTGCTGGTTCCGCCTCGGGTTTGGCCTCCACCACGGCGATCATAAAGTCGCGGGTGTAGTTGAGGAGGTAATCCGCCCGCTTCTTGTCCGCTCGTAGCGGCTTGCCGCTGGTGGTCAAGACCCGTCCATCAGTAAACACCTTCTGCTCATGGATGGTATGAGGGGACGTTTCCCAGCCCGCCTCCTGTAACTTGGGGGTAACGTAGATGCGGCAAGTGTCAGCTTCATTCAGGGACATAGCGTTAGTAGCAAATAAACATGGTCATCGTGAAAAGATTTCAACCTGTTCATATCAGAAATGGACCGGTTTTTACCATTCTTTTTATTATCGCCCCTAAAGATTGCAGAATATTAGCAGGGGGTGTAAGCCTCTAAAGGCAACATCACTTAAGACTCTTCATACGCCCTAACCAATAACGGTTGGGCCTTAGCAAGTGACTCCTTATCTGTAATAGTAATCTCCAGATCACCTGTAGCCCAATGGCCGATGTTTCGAACATCTCGCGTAAAGTGATCTTCTAATGTCATCGTATCTGGATTGAGCTTTACATAAACCGTAAGGGATTTCTTCTGAAAAACAATACAAGCAAAGTTCTTGATACGCCGAAAGGCGATGTAGAGTTTCAATTGTTTTTCATCTACATCATCACCCAATGCTAGAAGAAAATCTCGGAGAGCCTCGTACAAATCTCTCATGGGAGTATCAAGTTCTTTAAGCCATTGAATTACGGGTTTGTCAGTAGTTTTTTTGGGATGTTTTGGATCTATGACAACTTGTTCAGATGGAATACTTTCACTTTGATTTCGATGAGCGAGTTCAAGCGCCAAAAGCCCATCTTCAAAACGGCGATAGCGTACAAGATCTATATTACGGTTGATTTGTTTAACTGCATGTTCATCATACTTTGAAAAGTCAGCAGCAATACAGATGAGGCGAGGACCTGTCCAATCAATCTCGTTTGCGACGCTCGGATCTATAGTTTCCATAACCAAGAGCTTAAAATCAGCTTTATGATCTAGCAGCCAATCAAGATAGAAAAGCCCCTGGTTAATAACGTTCTCATTGATAGCCCGCTTATATTCGATAATAACGGGGCAGTTGTTTTCATCAATGCCAAGAGTATCAATCCTTCCTCCATGCACCTTGCCGGTGGAATGTTCGGAACGTAAAAACCGTATACCCAGCATCGTGTCCAAGTTTTTCTCAATGACAGTTTGCAGTGACTTTTCTAATCCTCCAGCGGTGCTAGGAATTTCGATAGCCTTGTCATTGCTGATTCTAAAAAGTTTGATTTCACTCATCAAAATTCTTTTATCTGTCCTCAAAAAGTATCGTTAAATTGCATGCGCCGTGAGGTACGGTCATATTTCTACCACGGCAACGACTCATAGTAATCCTTTATTACCGAATAGACTTTATCAAAATCCAGCAACGGTTCCTCTATTTCACTTGCTAGCAGATCATACTCCTCCCTGGACAGTCTGATTACTTCGGGATCGGATAAGGAGCTTTTAGTTACAGTTAAACCTCTTGACTGAGATTTTTCAACAAGGCTTTCAAGTATCTTCTGTTTGGTAGCATCATCCATGGCTTGAGGATGATGAGCGAGAAGAAAATTCAGATCGTAAACATCTTGCCTGCGTCTACGGTTTCTCGACACTTGTTGTAAAATAGCCCGATATTTTTCTGCGACTAACTCAGTAAATCCATAAATCCGAAGTTGGGTTCCTTCATCTATTTCTAGAATCTCAATGTCTCTGGAGGGCTCATTAAGGCTGTAGTCGATTTCGACAATCTCTGAGCTATTGTTTTTTAATAGTCTGCGATGAGCGTTTCTATTATGCTTGTAGGCGTAACCTACAGAAATCTCTATCGTGGGAAAGGTTGCATCGGATTTAGGCGGCTTTTGTTTATAGCTTTGAATTCGGCAATCTAAACCATAATTGAGTTGTTCAACAGCTTCAATTAAAGCAGATCGCAACTCGCTAATAAATGACTCAATATCGAACTCTTTGAGTGTTTTTTCAGTGGAAAAGTCGATATCTTTGGTATAACGAGTGCTCTCATAGCCCAAGGCCAGCAGGATTCCGCCTTTCATCACCATATTGGTTTTTAAGGTCACGGATCGGGTAATGGCCACAAGAATGGTATGCACAGCCTGGCGAAAAGCAACCCGGTCGGGACTCTGATTGATCCAATCCTGGATTCTCGTTCCTGTCATTTATTCCTCAATATTGATGGAAAGCCCCCAGCGTTCGGAAAAGTGCGAGCTATACTCACCCTTGGCATAGAGCTTCCTTGAACCGCCTCGCTGCACATCGGCTTGCCAGCGCTTCAGGGCGGGACTTGTAAGTCCTAAGCGTTCTTCCAGAATATAGCCAGCCCTTACCTTGTCAATCTTGGTTCCATGCTGCTCGATCTCGTCGGTGATCAACCGCAAGTAGGTTGCGGCATGGGCCTCGAACACCTCCAGGATATGATAGATTCCTCCACAGAGGTCAGGCTCCCGAAGCATATCCAGGAAGGCTCGGCCCAAAGTCGCTACCCGCAAAGCGCGATCTCGAATGGCGATAAACGCCCCCAAGTGCGAACTGCTGTAGACCTTGACGACTTGCCGCTCGATCTTATCGAAGAGTGGTCTCGTCAAAATCGGCAATCCAACGTCGCGGTAGGACTCAAAGGATTCCTCCCCAAGATCCCGCTTCATCTTAGCCTCGGCAAATGGTCGCCAATCTTTGGGAGAGGGGGAGGAGAGAAACAGGACAGCGGGTAGGCGCTCGGTAAGGCCATGATATTCCATGGCGCTCAAGTGGGAAAGATAGGCAAAGGGGTCTAGTACACAAGCAACCTCTGATGCGGTCGGCTGCTGGCCTAGCAAGGTAAAGACGTCGCTCGGAAAATTCTTATGGGGCTGAACAACGCCATTGCTCAGCAACTGGTTGATGACACGCTTGAGATCTAAGGGTGTGGGAGCCTCTTTTTCAATCCTGGGGAGCGCTTGCCCCTCATAAGCCTTAGTCTGGTAAAGCTGAAACAGGATGACGCTTACTTGATAGGTCGTCACCACAGGCTGATGCAGCTTTCCAAGTGATAATGTCAGGGCAGTGCTGATTTCCATATCCAAATTCGCAATATGTTATTTGTCCTAAGGACAAATAACATATTGCCTTTTAGAAAGTCAAGAAAATTCTTGCTCGGAAAATTTGTTGATGGTTTAGTTGGTTATAAAAGACTTGAGCGATTATCTCGGCTCAGTATGATTTCTCAACCAATTGGCGAAGGCTTCCTCGGTCAGCTCACCTGCGGCCAGGGCCAAAACAGATTGGGCCGCTTCGGGCTCGGGAGCGGTAAGTTGAAGGTTATTTCGCGCCAGGAAGACATAACCCGCCATAAAACCCGTGCGCTTATTGCCGTCTACAAACGGATGATTGCGAAGAATGCCTGCCACATAAGTTGCCGCAAGCAGGGCTAAATCGGGTTCGCTATACTGGTAGACTTGCCTTGGTCGGGCCAGCGCCGATTCGAGTAAACCCCAATCCCGAACACCGCTTGGTCCGCCATGCTCCGCAAGTAAGCGGTCGTGCATCGCCAGGACCACCGTCGCTTCTACCCAAATCGGTTCCTTCATTTCGCCAGCGCGTGTAAGGTGTTGCGATAAATGGCCATGCCTTCTTCGGCCAGCTTCATCTGGGCTTCGAACTCAGGGTCGTAGGGAGTTAGCCGATAACCGCCTTCGGGCGCTTCGGTCAAAAAGAGCCGATCTCCATCTTCGACGTGCAAGCGACTGACAACCTCAAGGGGAAGGACCACACCTAATGAGTTGCCGACTTTACGAATTTTCAGGTTAATCATGACCGTTGTTCCTCGAATGCGAGTTATAACAATAGTAATAACATGTCCGCTCTCGCCGCTTCAAGCAAAAATAGGAACTCTCGTTCATAATTCTGTCACTACTTCAATGCGCTTGTTCCAGGCTCCCCTTCTTCTCCAGTTCACCCATGATAACGTATTTTATGTTGTCTAAAAAACAGCAGTAGGGTAGTCTGTTTGTATGAGCGAAAAGAAGCCCTTTACCAGTCCTGAGGCATCGACATTGCCTGCTGCCGAACCGGCGATCCTTCCGGCATCTCGGTCGCTGGCCCCACGCGCCCTGACCTCGGCCGAATTTCAGGGTCTGGCCGATGTGCCCCCGGAACTGGAGTGGTTTGCCAATATTGCCAACGCCAAGACCCGCCGCGCTTACCAACAGGACGTGCAGGACTTCACCACCTTTGTCGGTATTGCTCGCGTGCAAGAATTTCGCCTCATCACTCGGGCTCATCTGATCGCCTGGCGCAAGGATCTGGAACAGCGCAAACTCGCCCATTCCACCATTCGCCGCAAACTTGCAGCGCTTTCATCGTTATTTGATTACCTCTGCGAACAAAACGCCGTTTTGCATAATCCCGTTGACGGGGTCAAACGCCCCAAGGCCAATAATAATGAGGGGGTCACGCCTGCCTTGGGCAATGCCCAAGCACGGGCCTTACTCGACGCGCCTCCGGCTGACACCCTCAAGGGCAAGCGGGATCGCGCAATCCTTGCCACCCTTCTCTATCACGGCCTGCGCCGAGAAGAACTCTGTAAGCTGCGCGTGCGCGACGTGCAGCAGCGCGATGGCGTTTTGCAACTGCGCATCGAGGGCAAGGGCGATAAGATCCGCTTTGTGCCGATGGCGGCGAAAGCCGCTCGGCTGATTAAAGAGTATCTGGAGCTAGTCGGACATGCTCATGACTTCGGGGGGCCGCT
>WBZV01000993.1_pt2 | contig 10885 bp, 10 predicted proteins | sample 5204221 | NCBI WGS metagenome assembly WBZV01 (sample SAMN12344360, study PRJNA552823) | activated sludge metagenome | biome: Activated sludge suspended growth; feature: Nitrification reactor; material: Wastewater; isolation source: activated sludge from nitrification reactor of wastewater...
GATGGCGAAGAGCAATACATAGATGTTGAGCAAAGCGGAGATAAATCCGGAGATCTCCTGGTTGAGTTCGTTTTGCTTTTCGAAATACGGTAAGTGAAGATAACCCGTGATGTTGCCGCGCTCATCGGTGAACGGCGCATAAGCGGCGACATACCGCAGTCGACCCACACTTTCCCGGTGGATGAACTGCGTGCGTCGTTCCTCCTGCAATTCGAGAAACGCTTCCGGATTCATCCGGGTCGAAACGATTCCCTGGTCGAAGATGCGCGGCTGGGAAGAATAGTAGAGTTGTCCGCGTTCGTCGAAGAGGTTGTAGTCGATGTTCGTGTTCGCGGCGACGCGCGAGAGTGTCGGCTCGAACGGAAGCGGTGATGTACCCGATAAGGGCGAATGTACCGACGGTTGATCGTTGATCAGCAACCACAAGCCGTTTACCTGTTCCGCGATGCTCTTTCGCTGATCGTCGGCATACTTCCGTTGGATGTACCAGACCGTGCCCGTACCGATGGCCGCGAAGGAGAGAACAACGAGGGAGAAGACCGATACCTGTATCCTGCGGGTCAAGGTTCCGGTTGATGCGGTTTGACCGGAGGTCAATCGATAGACCATCCAGGCGATCGCCAGAAACCCGCCGATGAAACTGAAAACCCAGCTGAAGAGCGTCAATACTTCGATCGGACGAGGTGCCGGGCGGCTGACCACAATGAGTGTACCGGTTGATGGGCGGTACAAGAGGTGCTCGAAGCCGTTCCGAACTACCTGCTTGTAGTCACTGGAATCCGTCGGGAATTCGCCAGGAGTAAACGCGTACGAATAACTGCCATATTCGAATACCAGGGCATCGCGGTTATAACGAGCCAGCGAATACGCTTCCGGCCAACGGCTTTCCCGGGCCGTGCCACTCACGAACAACTCCGGAAAACCGGAACCGGCGGGGAAGAATCTCGCGTCGAACGTCAGGGCTAACCAGGTAGCGGCCGTATCCGAACCCAGTCGCACAAATCCGATGTAGGCGAGTTGTCCGGATTCATTCGGTAGATAATACAGGTCTGGAGCGATGGTCGGGCGGCCAAGATCGACCGCTGCGCGGCGGAATTCATCCAAGGTGCGGGTATCGACCGAATCCAGTTGCACACCATCGGATCGAAACAGCCGCACCGACAGTTCGAACTTGCTCAGATAGCCCGTCAGGTTGGTCGTGGCGATATGGGTTTTGATCGCTTCGGCGCGGTTGAACTGGAGATCAAGCAGTTTCTTCAGTTGCTGATCGCGCGGAATCGACAACAGTTGCTCCTGCAACAGGTATTCCGCAACATGGTCCTGACGCGCATCGATCTTCTGTGCCAGCAGCTTCCGCGTCTCCAGTTCTTTTTCCCGGTTGAATTTCTGAAACGCAACCGCGGTATAACCGCTCAGCGCGAGGAGTACTACGAAACCAAGTGTGTCCGTATAACGAACCGGCAGCGACATCTTAGCCAGAGCCGCCAACACCAGCATCAGCGCAGTCAACCATACGACCACGGAAACACCGGCCAGGAGTGTATAGCGATCAAGCGATGACAAATCAGAAACATTGAACGAAATCCGGGAGTTCAGCACCAACCCATGCAGCAAATCATGCATGGACAACAGCACGATCACCGCGGTGAACAGGCAGGCGATCACGGTCACCGGACGGATGTAAGCCGCTTTCTGAACCCTCCGGTAAACGACAAACGCAGTACCAACGGCCATGAAAGCATTCAGCAGAAAGTCGCCGAGCGAATTGAAGAGTACAGAACTGGCATAGTATCGGGGGCTGAAAAGTTCCGCCGTGTACAGGGCGGCAGGCCAGTGGGCGGTGATCATGATCAGCCGCAACGCCCAGGGCAAAAGGGTCAACAATATGGCTGGAAGTAACCTGAGTTGTATCGCCCTCCACCAACAGGCAATCGTCGCGAACAACAAAGCAAGGAGCGTGGCGGTCCGTTGTACCGGTCCGCTGGTATCCTGCGTATTCCATTCGAGCCGGAACCAGGATCTCCCATCTGGCCCCGTCAGTTCCGCACCGGCTGTTTGAACCTCCGTAGCAGATTCCGGGATGCCAAGGATCGGATTGAACGTATTCCGGAGGTATTGATTCTCGTAAGCGAAAGCTGTACGAACCTCCAACAACACAAAGACGGTCCGGTCTCCCGTTGCAGCCGTGCGCAGGTAATACCATCCGTTCGGAAGCCGCAACAAACGGCGGTCCGTGAGTGAATCGGGTGGCAGGTTGATGAAGTCGGGATTGTTATCCGACCAGTCGGTTAACCAGCCGTGTTCGCGTACATAGACGCTGATCCCGTCTTCCGCCCCGTTGTCGTGCAGGAATCGTTTGTGGAAATCGGACGACGTGACAGGCCCCGACAATTCCCGCGTCAACTGGCCCATCCGCTCATCCAGTTCGGCCAGACGAACGGATGCTTCCTTCAGGACCTCCGCAGGAGGCGCGCTGCCGAACCGCATGGCAAGCAATGCCACGATCGCGAAGATCAACGCGAACGCAAGCGATGAATTTGCCGGATTTCTGAACAGATGACGCACGCCGGTGAATGGAAACAAATGTCTGTTAACGATAAAACGACACAGAAGTTCATCTTCTCAAAACTATTCTTTTTTTTACACGCCCTGCCGAAAGATGCTGTTCAACTCCCTCGCCTTCTCGCTGTTTTTTCCCCTGGTGACGTTCGGGTACTTCCTGCTGCGGCCAGGGCAACGTTGGTGGTGGTTATTACTGGCCAGTTGCGTGTTTTACATGTACTTCCGGCCGGTTTACATTCTTGTTCTGGCACTGACGATCGGTATCGACTACGCCGCCGGTCTGCTGATGGAACGCAGCAGCGATTTCCGGGTTCGCCGGAGGTGGCTGGGCGCCAGCCTGATCGCCAACATCGGCATTCTGGCGTTCTTCAAGTATTGGGGATTTCTGGACGAAAACCTGGCGGCTCTGACCGGCTGGACCGGATCCCCCTTACGTTTACCCGTGCTGGATGTGGTGCTGCCCGTCGGTCTGAGTTTTCATACGTTTCAGGCGATGAGCTACACCTTCGATGTGTACTACGGCCGACAAAAAGCCGAACGCCATCTCGGCATTTACGCGTTGTACGTCATGTTTTATCCGCAATTGGTGGCGGGTCCCATCGAACGACCGGGACAATTGTTGCCGCAATTCCGGGAACATCATACGATCGATTACGGACGTATCAGCAAAGGGCTGGTGCGTATGCTCTGGGGGCTTTTCAAAAAGATCGTCATCGCCGACCGTTTGTCTTTGTTTGTGGATCCCATCTTTCGGGAACCCGAGGGTTATGGCGGCATCACGATGGTCTGGGCGGTTCTCTTTTTCTCCATTCAGATCTACGCGGATTTTTCCGGGTACTGTGACATCGCATTGGGCGCCGCGCAAGTAATGGGTTTCCGGTTGATGGAGAATTTCCGTCATCCGTATTTCAGCGCCAGCTTCCGTGAATTCTGGACCCGTTGGCACATCTCGCTTTCGCAATGGTTCCGCGACTTCGTTTACATTCCCCTGGGCGGGAATCGGGTTCCGATCGTCAAAGAAATCCGTAACCTGCTGATCGTTTTCGCGCTAAGCGGTCTCTGGCATGGCGCGAGCTGGACGTTCGTAGTCTGGGGACTGATCCACGGTTTCTTTCTGATCACCGAGCGACTGTTATTCCCCAACGGTCGAAGTTCAACGATCCTGAATCGCCTGCTCACCTTCACGGGCGTTTGCCTGGCATGGGTCTTCTTTCGCGCCGACAGCTTCGACGACGCTATGCAAGTCTTTGCCGGCTTGTTGCGACCATCGGCAGGATGGATCGGTCTGCCGCTCATCACTACACAGTCGTTCATTACAGATCTGCTCCTGCTGCTCCTGCTCTTTCTTGCCGAATGGCGTCAATGGCATCAACCCGGAACAGCCTCCGCAGCTCCTTCCCGGCGATGGGCAGCTTACGGCTGGCATGCAGCCCTGGCCGTGCTGATCCTGTTGTACGGCGTCTTCGAGGCCCAATCGTTCATCTATTTTCAATTCTGACATGCGCAGGCTGATTCTGGAACTCTTTCTTCTATTAGCCTTCATGGGTGTGGTGTATGGCTTGCTTGAATGGCGCTACCGCGACTATTCCATTGGCCTCGACGGACAGTACGCGCAATTCCGGATGGAACAAACACAGGCTGAAGTGCTTTTCCTCGGCAATTCGCATATCATACCCTTAAAAGCCGCCTCGGATTCAATGCGCAAGGTGCGCTCCGCCTCGCTGGCATTTGTGGGGATGGACTTGTTCTGGACAAAAGTGCTGCTGAACCGCCAGCAGGATGCTCTTCCCCGTCTGAAAGAAGTGATCTTGTATGCCGATCCGGAAATACTGGGTTACAATCAGACCTTACACGGCCAGGCCTGGATCAACCGGGCCTTATATCGTTACGGTGACACCCTGTACAATGATCGCCTTTCCGATCGCTGGATGGCGCGCAGTAATTTCTTCCGGTCAAATCGGGACCTTTCGTACCTGTTCAGAGAGCGGAACGGAAGTGCCGAACTTCCGATCGTTCGCGACCGGCTCTCCCTGCCACTGGACGATACGATCGCTTGCAAAGTCAGGGCCATCGAAAACAGCAGATCAAGATTTGACGAACGCCTGTTTCCGGAAAATCTACGCTACCTGAACACGATCCTTGATTGCTGTAAACAACACGGGTGGCAGGTAACGCTTGTGCGCACACCGAAACGATCGGCTTTCCTGCGTTACTTCGAACATGCCGGGATCGAACGTGCGCGTTTAAAATTGGATTCCCTGGCAAAAGCCAGAGGCTTGTTTCTGTTTGAACCCGGCTGGTCGGCTGAAGACGATCGGTTGATCGCGGATCCGGATCACCTCCTCCTGGATGGCGCGAAACGATTCTTAGAGGAACTTGACTCGGCAAAGGAGCATCACGCGCGCGAATCCGGGATGGGCAATCCGGATTCGATCAGCTTTTCGATGACTACCGGAAAATAACGGTGTTCTAGGGCGTGGATCTTGTGTGCGAGCTGATCGGCGTTGTCCGACCGATCAACATGACAGGCGGCTTGAAAAAGTATATCGCCCGAATCGAACTGCTCATTCACCGCGTGTACCGTGATGCCGGAAATCGGCTGGCCGGACTCGATGACAGCACGGTGAACGTGTTCGCCGTAAAAACCCTTGCCGCCGAACTGTGGTAGTAAAGCGGGATGGATGTTGATGATCCTCCCGTGAAAAGCGTTGATCAGGTTGGCCGGCACCAGCCAGAGAAAACCGGCAAGGACGACCAAATCGATCTTCTCCGATTTTAGGAATTCGACTACAGCGGTTGTTTCGCGGAATTGCCGGCGATCGAACAGGTGACAAGGGACATCCAGCGCTTTTGCACGACCGATCACACCGGCATTGGGATTGTTGGTCAACACCCAACAGACCCGTATCGCCGGATGTTGTTGAAAATAACGGATGATTTTTTCGGCATTACTTCCTGAACCGGAAGCGAATACAGCGATGCGCGTCATGCCCGCCAAAGATAGCAAATGAGGGTACTTGGGAATCCCGTGTTCCTTGCTTTTTCGTTACTTTGCCCCCGTTCAACTTCCACACCTCATGTCGGCCAACAGTTTCATTCAACTCTTCGTTCCCAAAGACCGGAAATTCTATCCCATGCTCGAACAGGCTTCCGCCAACCTGGTGGCGGTTTCCAAAGTCCTGTACGAACTGATGAATACCTCCAGTCCGGAAAAACGCATACCGCTTTTCCGCCAGATTGAAAAACTGGAACATACCGGCGACGAGATCACCCACCAGATCTTCAACGAAACCAGTAAGACCTTCATTACTCCCTTCGACCGGGAAGATTTGCAGCGCCTCGCCAGCGGACTCGACGACGTACTCGACTACATCCACGGCTCCGCCAAACGCATCGAACTGTACAAGGTCGAAACGATGCACCCCAGCATGGTCAAACTCGCCGAGTTGATCATGAGTTGTTCCAATGAACTGTACAACGCGATCAGCGGATTGCGCAGCATGAAGAACCAGATGAAGGTCCGCGAAGCCCTGGTGCGTGTCAACAGCATCGAAAACCACGCGGACGACATCTTCGATAACGCGGTTGCACGCCTGTTCGAAGACGAAAAAGACGCCATTCAGATCATCAAGATAAAGGAAGTGCTCAGCGCGCTGGAAACGGCCACCGATAAGTGCGAAGACGTCGCCAACGTCATCGAAACCATCATCGTGAAACAGGCCTAAACGGAACCGCCGAACCATCCATGACACTGCTGATCACCGTCATCGTCCTCGCCCTCCTGTTCGATTTCATCAACGGGTTCCACGATGCCGCCAACTCCATCGCTACGGTTGTATCGACCCGCGTCTTATCGCCGGTCAGCGCCGTGATCTGGGCGGCTTTGTTCAACTTCGTCGCCTTTTTCATCTTCAAGGACCACAGCGTCGCCAACACCATCGCCAAGACGGTTCAGGACCGTTTCACCTCTCCTGAAATGAGCCCTTTGCCGATGATTCTGGCCGGATTGCTCGCAGCCATATCGTGGAATCTCATCACCTGGTGGTACGGGATTCCATCTTCTTCATCCCATACACTTATTGGCGGATTCGCCGGCGCTTTCATCGCTGCTTACGGTTTTGAAGCCGTTCGATCCGGTGTTGTCTGGGCAACGGCCATCTTCATCGTCGTCGCCCCGGTCGCAGGTATGTTGATGGCCTACCTCATCTCGCTTTGGTTCCTCCACAGTTTCCGAAAATCCCTGATTGCGAAATTCGTATCCATCACGATCATGGTCGGCGTGGCATGGGCTGTATGGAATACATTGGAATTCAAGAAGGATTTCAATGGCGGCGCCTCCTATACCTACATGTTCGATCGCAAGGTGAGCAAGGATGAGTTGAAGAAGGCCCTTACGTTCAAGGATGATCACTACAAAGAATATGCTCCGGTCATTGCCGCCGGTAAGGACAGTCTCGGTCAGCCGGATGCCAGTGGAACCGTGTATACGATCAGAACGGACTACCTGAAAAAGCCCGGACAAACGACCGAACTCTCCGAACTGACCGTGGCGATCGAACAAGGAATCGGAAAGACCAAAGCGGGTTATCGCTTGCTGGAAACACACCGAATCAGCGAACAGGCTGATCCGAAAGAACGGTTCGATACTTCCAATCTGAAGAACGGCTTCGAAACCTATTGGCTGAAGGTCATCTTCCATGGCGCGAACTTTAAATGGATCCTGCTCGGCTTCATCGTGATGGTAATCGGCGGCACGACGCTGGTCCTCAGTTCCATCAACATGTCGCAAACCAATACCCTGTTCAAGCGACTGCAACTGTTCTCTTCCGCCGCATTCTCGATCGGTCACGGTGGTAACGACGCGCAAAAGGTCATGGGTATCATCTCCGTCGCGCTCATCGCGAATGGCAACATCGCGAGCATGAAAGAGATGCCGACCTGGGTGCCGCTCGCATGCTATACCGCCATTGCAGCCGGCACACTCAGTGGCGGTTGGAAAATCGTTAAGACGATGGGCGGAAAGATCACCAAGGTGACTCCCTTCGAAGGTGTTGCAGCCGAAACAGCCGGCGCGATCACGCTCTTCTTTACCGAAGGCCTGAAGTTCCCCTGGAAGATCGGCGGAGAAGTCATCAAAGGCATTCCGGTCAGTACTACCCATACGATCACCGGATCGATCATCGGTGTGGGTGCTACGAAACGACTGTCGGCGGTACGCTGGGGCGTTACCATCAACCTCGTTTGGGCCTGGATCCTGACCATTCCGGTGTCCGCCTTACTGGCTGCTATTTTCTACGAGCTGATCAAACTATTCCTTCGATAAACACATCGAATCATGGTATTGAAAGCCCTTGCCAATGCGAGGGCTTTTTTATTGTCATTCTGTAAACTGGGAATAATCAAACTGCATTTTTTATTGAATTAAAACTTTCAATCATCATTACAACCATTTAAATGGCCAATTTGAAGACATACCTGAGGGCAATCGTCATATCAAATGTTCTATATAGCAAGGCTTCACCCGGACATCCACAGGCCGGCCGGGCGGAAGCGAGCCACGGATTTCTATCCACATTAAAGCTAAATCGTTCATTATAAGCAAGAAACACGCCTGTCCGAATACCCTTCCTATTTTGATATTAAGGTGAATCCCCTTTATTTTGCACCTCATTCAAATCCCTACACAACTAAAACGGATCTACAATGGCTGACATCGCAGCAAAAGTGAAATCCATCATCGTCGACAAACTTGGTGTTGATGAAAAGGAAGTGACCCCGGAAGCCAGCTTCACGAACGACCTGGGCGCTGATTCCCTCGACACCGTGGAACTGATCATGGAATTCGAAAAGGAATTCAACATCGCCATCCCGGACGATCAGGCCGAGAAAATCTCTACGGTCGGTCAGGCCATCGAATACATCGAGAAAAACGTGAAGTAATCACGACTCTCCTTTCAAGATCCCCGGCCTTGTCGGGGATCTTGTTTCTCCCTCCCTCCTTTTTTCCGTCTCTCAACCTCTAGGTTTCCCGCCTCCTATGCAGCTCAAACGCGTTGTCGTGACCGGTCTTGGAGCGCTAACACCGCTCGGTAACTCTGTTCAGGATTATTGGAACGGCTTGATCCAGGGTATCAGCGGAGCGGATTTGATTACCAAATTCGACGCGTCGAAATTCAAAACGCGTTTCGCCTGCGAAGTCAAGAACTTCGACCCGAACAACTACTTCGATCGCAAAGAAGGCCGCAAACTGGACGGCTTTTCACAATACGCTTTGGTTGTAGCGGACCAGGCTGTAGCAGACGCCGGCATCAACCTGGAAACGATCAACCACGACCGCGTGGGGGTCATCTGGGGTTCCGGTATCGGCGGTCTAAAAACCTTTCAGGACGAAGTCATCGCCTTCGGTCGTGGCGACGGCACTCCGCGTTTCAATCCCTTCTTCATTCCGAAGATGATCGCCGACATCGCGTCGGGTCACATCTCGATGAAATTCGGTTTCCGCGGCCCCAACTTCACCACTGTTTCCGCTTGTGCTTCTTCCACGAACGCGCTCATCGACGCGTTTACCTACATCCGTCTCGGCAGGGCGAACATGATCCTGTCCGGCGGTTCTGAATCCACCGTCAACGAGACTTGCGTCGGCGGCTTCAATGCATTGCAGGCGCTCTCCCAGCGCAACGACGATCCGAAGACCGCCTCCCGTCCGTTCGATCTCGACCGCGACGGCTTTGTCATGGGTGAAGGCGCCGGTTGTATCATCCTCGAAGAACTCGAGCACGCCAAAGCACGCGGCGCAAAGATCTACGCGGAAATCGTCGGTGGCGGTATGTCGGCCGATGCGTATCACATGACTGCACCGCATCCGGAAGGACTGGGCGCAGCCTTGGTTATGCGTGGCGCGTTGGAAGATGCCGGCATGACGACCTCCGACATCGACTACATCAACGTTCACGGCACGTCGACTCCGATCGGCGATCCGCAGGAAATCAAGGCCATCCAGACCATCTTCGGCGAGGATGCGTACAAGCTGAACATCAGCTCGACGAAATCGATGACCGGTCACCTGTTGGGTGCAGCCGGCGCCATTGAAGCCATCGCGTCGATCCTGTCCGTCGTGAACGATATGGTTCCGCCGACCATCAACCATTTCACCGACGACCCGGCCTTCGATCCGAAACTGAACCTGACCTTCAACAAGGCGCAAAAGCGCACCGTTCGCGCGGCCTTGAGCAACACCTTCGGTTTTGGCGGGCACAATGCTTCGGTCATCTTCCGCAAGTACGAAGGCTGAGCACAGCATCGTCCAACCGATTGAGTTTCCTCTCCGGCATACGGCACCTCTTTTCCAAGGACAAATCGTTCGTCCGCGCCCTGCGCAACCTCCTGGGGTTTACGCCGCGTAACCTTTCCTTATACCATCTTGCGTTCAAGCACCGGTCCACTGCCGAAGAACATCCGAGCGGCATCAAGATGAGCAACGAACGCCTCGAGTATCTGGGAGACGCGGTATTAGGAGCCATCATCGCCGAACACCTCTTCAAACGATTCCCCTTTCGAGAAGAAGGCTTTCTCACGGAGATGCGCAGCCGGCTCGTCAACCGCGAACAATTGAACAAGCTGGCGGTAAAGATCGGTGTCGACCGCTTCATGCAGAACTCGATTGACCCCGGAGCCAAGAACCGTTCGGCTTATGGCGACGCCTTCGAAGCCCTGATCGGAGCCGTTTACCTGGACCAGGGATACAACGTCACCCGGCAGCTCGTCCTCAACCGCATCTTCCGACATCACATCGACGTTGATGTCGTTGAACAAACCGACAGCAATTTCAAGAGCAAGCTCATCAACTGGTGCCAGAAGGAGAAGCGCACGGTCGACTTTGAATTGGTGGAAGAAGTGGAAAATGGCGGGAAACGCCTGCTTCGCGTCCGGGTACTGGTGAACGGTGAAGAAGTGGCGCAGGGCGAAGACTTTTCGAAAAAGCGGGCTGAACAGATCGCGGCCGAAAAAGCGATCGGTATCCTGGGTATCTCCTGAAGTCAGGAAGATTCCGGCGGGGCGGACGACCGTCGCATAATCCTCCGTAATTTCACACGGGATGAAAAAAGTCGTGTTGCGGATCGACGAGAATGAACAGTACGGTTTCGTGCTGATCGGAATCGTTTGCCAGCACCGCGACTACCGGCTCTGCCGGGAAATCAACCTGGCGCTCGACATTTCCCTTGCGCGTGATAACGATTTCGAGGTCTTCACCAAAAAGCGCATGGAAGCGATGACCTTCACCCGCTTTTCCTTCACCAACGAGGAAGAGGACGAATATTATATG
>WBZV01001414.1_pt1 | contig 10880 bp, 8 predicted proteins | sample 5204221 | NCBI WGS metagenome assembly WBZV01 (sample SAMN12344360, study PRJNA552823) | activated sludge metagenome | biome: Activated sludge suspended growth; feature: Nitrification reactor; material: Wastewater; isolation source: activated sludge from nitrification reactor of wastewater treatment...
ACAGGGCTTGGGCCACCAGGTCCTGACGCATGTGCGTTTCCATCGACCAGCCGACCACCTTCCGGCTCCAGGCATCGATCACCACCGCCAGGAACAGGAAGCCCGCCCAGGTCGGCACGTGGGTGATGTCGGCCACCCCCTCGCGAGAGCGGAGGCGAGAGAGGAGAGAACTACTTGTCGCGGCCCGGAGGGATGGTGGGATAGGGAGATGGCGTAACCGCCGTCTCCGAGGCTGCGGTTATGGTCGGGGAGGCTGAACCGCCACCCGTATTGCCCGCTACCTCCCAGGTGTAGCGAACATCAAAGACGGAATAATTGTTTACCTGAATGGTAACATCTCCATCCGCGGTAACCCTGAAGTGGAGTTCTCGGTCGCAGGTCATTTGTGCTGCGGGACCTTGCATTGTATTGATGTCGTCTCTTTGCCAGGCGAACACAGAGAATTCCTGGCTCGTAAGACATCTCTGCTCAACGGCCGTGCGCTCTTGGTGGACTTGAATCACCAGGGCGTCTCCAGCCTTCGCCGGCACGCGATGCTCGGACGAACTGTGGCTCCGCCCACTAAGTTGCCCCATGCCGCTAGCCGCATGGGCAACATACGTCCCAGCCGCCAGAAGGCTCGCCGCTAGTAGAGTCAGTCGCGCTAATCTCATCCGTTTCTCCTTCTTGCTTGAGTTATGTCGGATTTGGGGGCTCAACAGCAATTTCACTGATGGGTCTATTGTGCTTGAACCCATTGCTCACAAGAGGGTACCACACTCTCATTTCAGTGCAAACTTGAGGTGAAGTGTAATCAACTAGGTGGTGGACACGATGGAACTTGGGGCCCGTGCGCCAATGGCTATGTCACAGGTCGGGCTATAAACCACACCCTGGCCCGGGCAACGGGCAGTCGGGGTGGACGCGGGCGGCCGGTTGCCTTGCCGAATCTACCAGAGTAAAGCGACTCGAGGCCTTCTGCGCCCTTCGATAATCCCTCTGGCTCCAGCAACCGGCTGAACGGGTACCAGATAGTGATCGATGACATAGTGCCCTGCCGGCCTGTGAAATGAAACTCATTGACAGTCTAAGTGAAGATCGTAGTTACTGGTGAACAAGTAGTTTGCTCGGAATCCGGTCTCGATTCTAATAACTGCCTCTCCTCCATCTCCAGACAGGAAGCTGACCTGGTCACTACACGTCCCTAGGCTTGTACCGCCCTGAGTCACTCCTTCCGGTAAGTCTACGAAAAATCCGACGGCCGCTAGACACTCCCCGCCTTTATATAGCTCTATTTTTACTAGATGATTTTCGATAGGCAGAGTCGCTATACATCGGAACGATCTATTTGCTTCTACGGTTGTTTTCCAAGGCATGTCAGTCGACCTCGTGTCATCTGTTGCCCGGGGGGTGAGAACGATATCGGTTGCAGTAGGTGGCACAACTGTGTCATTAATTGCAGACGGTGGAACAGTATCTGTTACTGGAGAGGGTGACAGAACTTCCGTCGCCAGAGTCGGTCGACTGGGTATCACCATGGCCTGGTATGTAACTAGTAGTGCCACAATGGTTCCAATCACTACGGTTCCGACAACCATGACCCCGACTGACCCTGCAAAAAGAGATAGCGGCCGCTTCTTTCTCCGAACGATTTGAGGGTTCCCAGGAGGTAGCGTTATAGCCTTCGAAGCCGGGGACATTACGGAAGGAGGTGGAAACAGTGGAACTGGTGATGGTATCGACGAAGGGGATGGCTGAGCACCCAACATGGCCACGGGCATGGGGTTGGAAGGGCCCTGGGGACTAGGCTGTCCCCCCGGAGGAACAGCTTTCGCCCCTGGCGGAGGCACAAGGGGCTTTCCAGGAGGAAGTCGTGAGACCGCAGGTCGTCGCACTCCTAATACAATGTCCAGTCGCGATATCCACTCCTTGGCTGTAGTCCGCAGGTCGCCTCCATTGTCGATTCTGCGATTGCCACCAAATACTATTTCGAAATTCCGAATAATGATGGGGTCAATATTGCGTTGATGCATTAATGCGACTTGCCAAGGTCGCGGCCAAGGCTCGCCGCCAAAAGAGTCGCGCGGTCCGTAGGGGCGATATCCCGGAACGGATGGGCGAGAAGGATTACTTGAAAATGGGCCCTCGTCATCGACCAGGATCTGATAAAACAGTACTGCTAATGCCCATAGATCGGGTTGTTTGCGCCACAGCGGATTGGCCCATATATCGCTCCAAGTGGAGTGGACAAGCTCGGGAGACCCGTATAGTCGCCTCGCTACGGGAACCGAAGGAGGAAATTGCCTTATGGGGCCAAAATAGCCCCCGCTATCAATATCAAGAATCTGTATCTTGTATTGTCCTGGACCGCCAGTTATAAAGAAGTTGTTCGGCCAGATGTCGGCATGAACAACCTGACTGCTATGAAGAAAATCCATGGCTTTCGCAAATGATCGAGCGATACGCAGCCGATCATCTAGAGAGAGCTTCAGAGAGTCAGAAATGCTCTTGCGGGATAGGACGCGCCCCTCCGCCCGCTTCATAAGATAGCCGGGGGTGCCGTCGGGCCACTCAATGTATTCAGCTGGTAGGCAATGCAGTTCTTGCACATGCCGGAACTTCAGGGATGCAAAGAGCTTGTAAACGGTCCTCTTTTGTTGGAGCTGCCGATCAGTTGGGGGGGGATGCGGGTCATATTTCTTGACCAACCATTCGTCATGGCCTATCACCTCGATTATTGCGCCATCCCCACCATGATTGATCTGCTTGCCAAGAGTTATTGTGCCAAGGCCATCTGTCCTGATCATTCTACACCACCAAACACCGTGGTAATCACGACGAGGTCCAAATCACACCAATGGTTGTGTCGTCACGCAAAACACTGCTCAGCGCGATCGGGCCGGCGGTGCGGAGAGATGGGTCATTTAGTATGTCAGGCAATTGTGGTATCGACCCGACTTGTACTTGTTCGAAGCTGCTCTTCCAAAAATAGTGACCCACAGTGATCTTCTTGTGGAGCCGAAGAAATTTTGTTATGGCAGTGATCCCATCGGAAGCAGCGTACAATACATCTCCTGGCTGGTATGGGATCAAGCCAATAACGGGGCTAAAGTGTCGGAGACTTGATGATAGCGGGAGAGTTATGGTGGTTTCGTCGTTTGTGTGTGGCGTTACAAGGAGCGTTGATGCTATCCGATTTCCGAGATTCCGACTTGGACTAAGAACAACGAGTTCGCCGTTCCCCAGATATCCATAACACCAAAACGGACTTTGAGTCTCTCGAGAAGTGTAAAGTAATCCAATAATGAGAGTGGTACTCCCGGCGCTCTTTCCTTGATTGGTGAGCTTTTCATTTTCTAGTCTTAGGGCCGAATCTACATTTCTAAATATTTCTGCAAGACCCTGTAAGAGAGATACTATGGGTGGCTTCTCCATAAGGAGAGTGCCAAGGATAACTCTGGCAGTATTCACGGCAATCACTGCGGCACTCGCCCCTCCTCCCGAGACGATTTCACCACTCGGGAGCCGAACACTACTGGCCCCATCGGCAAGGATGAGGGTGGGCCAGTTGTCTGCAAGAAGGCCCGAGAATATTTGATCCTCACCCTTATCGATAAAGATAAAAGGGCTAAGACAGGCAACCTGACCAATGCCAGGCAGGGTTGTCGTGATATTAGAGTGCTCCAATGATTGATCTTGGGCTGAACGAGATCGTGGGGGCGGCTTTTGAGTGGAAAGAACGGATTGGCGGGTGACGGGATCCAATGAAGTGACAGTGTTTCTCGAGAACTGCCCGCCTATTGTGCGGGATCTTCGCGCAAAACAAGGATCTCGAAAATGGTCGCAGAGGCTCCCAAGTATTGGTCGCGGGGAAACTCTTGTGACGATGTAAACAAGTACAAACAATCCGGCAACGGAAAGGAGGACCAAGGTGGCGATTGGAAGAGGTTTGGGGTCGGTTGTTGGCCTATTGCCAGACTCTATCAGGAAGTCGATCTCCCGATAAGGGAAGGCGGTTTGATTGGTAGCACAAGTGATGTCCATTGAGCTTCCCCTCCAATGTTGGACAGGTAGCCAGCGGAAACAAGATGATGTGGGAGCACTTATCTTGCTCCCCTCCCGAAGTGGGCCACCGTTAGGACGAGGGCCTAGAGTCAAAGAGGAGGTACGTACGGATGGCAGACACGTCTCTTCGGGACCCTTCGACCTGCGGGGCCTACGCCGGTGCTGCGTAGCGACAACGGTCTCATCTTTCAGAGTCGGTGTTTCCGTGCCGCCTGCCGAGGCTACCGGCTCCAGCAGGAATACATCATCCCATACACGCCTGAGCAGAATGGTCTGATCGAGCGATTCTTCCGTAGTCCGAAGGAGGAATGCGTCTGGCAGCACAACTTCTACAACTTCACCCAAGCCCGTCTTGTCGTAACCCGATGGATCGATTGGTACAATCGACATCGACCTCACCAGTCCTTGAAGTACTTCAGCCCCGCTGAGTTCCGGTCACGTCAAGCCAATCTCGTGGCTTGACTTCGAGGGAGCACTACACACTGTCCAAGTTGAGAGGCGTGCGACTCACACCCCGTGGCACCCAAGGCTAACGATTGAAGATCGCCGGGGGCGGCTATGGAGCTGCTATCGTGTTCAGAATGTAGTTGGTGATACCTGCCGCATTGTCAGATTCGAAATAGGCACCTCGGTTTGTGGCAACATCTGCCAACAGAGCACGACCCTGTGGCTCACTTCCTTCGCCCTGGAAGTAACCAATGGTGGCAACACGAATATTTCCTTTGGAAGATTCTCGAGCATTGTACTTCTCAATGAGGGCCTTCTGTTCCATGGGGTCGGATTTGTCAACATCTGGCGTGCGCATGCCGTCGCTCAGCAAATAAATCACCGCCCGTCGTCTCTCAAGTCCTTCAGCGCGCTCTACCCAGCCTTCTGCGCATTCACGGGCATAGCCAAGAGCATCTCCGATTGGAGTGCCGTGGCCGTGGCCATTAATAGGATTCCACAGGTTTAGGTCGGTCCCGTTATAGTGAGTGGGCGATTGTACGTTATATTCGTGAAGTCTGATATCTTTGAAATTAAGATCATCGTAGCACATGACGGTAAGCGAGGTGTCTTCAAACTGAGGATCATCGTGTAATTCGTTGATGAGCCTTTGCACCATTTCGGCCACAGCCTGAAACTTCGGCTTGCCCGAGGCGCGCTCCTTTTCGGTCATGCTACCAGAACCATCCAACACCAAGAAGGCGTGAGAAACAAGGAACCCAGCGCTTTCTCGCTCTGTCATGATGTTCTCCTTGACATATTCGAGATTGGGTGTGCAACTGTTCAAACAGTTTAGTTTCAAGAAGAGTTGTGTCCAGTATAGGTTAGATCTGATTGGTGTGCAAGAAGTTGTGTGTAGGGCGTCGGGGGCCGAGATCCAGAACAAACCGAAAGCTGCCCCTTCCGGAAACCTCCTCGGTGGCGGAGGAAGGCGCCAGCCGATCGCCGCTGGGACCACGATGAGTGCGCGGAAGCGCCCAGTCATTGAGAAGAGACGTCTGCTGTCATCGCAATAATCTGAGAATAGACCTCATTCTCCTCCATTCTGGATACGACAATATTTGCATGAAAGATTTCAGGATATTTGTTAGCGACGCGAATCGTCTCGGTGTTCTCGTTGATAAGATCTTGGGCCAGAGCACCGAGGGCCTTGTGTGAGCCGAGTCTGTATGCGTTACTAGACACAATAAGATCGGCGGCATGGAGCCGTGAGCGCGCCTTAATATCGTCGACACCCCCGTCACGCTCTCGTAGGTCTTCAATATATGTAATAATGTTTTGCATTCTGCTAAATTATATCACAACACTCCTCACCGTCAACGCGTTGGTGATGATGAGGAATGTTGTGCCGCCATGAAGGATCTGTGCGGGGTCTTATCGTTCCACGGTGATTTGTCCGGCACGACATTTGTAGTCTTGGCGATTGGTGTATTGACACCGACCTGTGCCGAGACATACCTTACATGTCGTTCCATCCGAGTTCTTGCCACTGCCTTTTGGGCTGCACCATTTGCACCGTGCAGCGCCCTCGCATTCGGGACAAGTTTCCGTCCTGACGGCCATGTGTAACTGCTCCTTTTCTGGTTGGTTGGGATGACGTGGTCGACCACGCCGAGGCATTGGATAGACGAATCACTACTGTGGCTCTGTGTCACATTCAAAAGTAGTTCAAGTTGAATTAAAACAAGACTACTGATCGTTCGATATGACATTCAAGAGCGGCTCACTGTGATCGGGCTCTGCCTCTCGGCAATTGGCAAGGGGTAGTTGCCGCTCCAGATCTTGACATGCACTCTCGTCGCGGAGGTTGTAGTGGTCGGAGATCATTACAGCGGTAGCGAGCAGTCGTGTAGCTAGCTCGCGGGATGCAGGGTCAGCAGAGGTTGAAAGATCGTGTCCCCAGTTTCGCAGAAGGGCATAGCGTTTTTGACTTGGTGCAACCAGCTCATTGCCATTTGCAGATGCTTGCATATACGCTGCATCGGCAAGGGCCCATAGCTGTACGCTATATGCACGATCAAGGATCATCGATGGCGGCCAGCGCTTGTGCGATGGTACCCCATACCGATCTGCTGTTGATTCGATGTCATGCCAGGTGGCTACGGCGTTTTGATCTACTCTGTGATCATACCAATCGGGCACCTTGCTTCCGATAAGATCGTCCATTCGTGCGTCGTACCATAATGCTTTGAGTGAATTGGCTATCTCGATACAGGCGGGTTCCACAGTTGATTCGAGTGCTACTGAGGCGAGGTCTGCAGCCGTCTTGAATTTGCCGCTTTGTAGAAACCGAGATACATCATCGGTAGACGATTTCCAATTGGCACAAGTAGGGGTTGCCTTAGCAATAGCCTCTGCTGTCGCAAGCTTCTCTCCCATTAATACCGTCTCTGCCCCTTTTATGCTGGCCATATTCCAAAAGACCAACAAACCAAGAGATAGAATCATCACCCCGGCTCCGACAAATATCAGGTGCTGGCGAGACGGTTGGTCTTCGGGGCCTGGTCGTGGTAGTGGTTGTTCTAGGCCGTCGAGATCAATGCGTGATGACATTGGGGTCCTCTATGATGGCCGGCCCTGTTCCATTTGTGGAAGTTAAGTGTTCTCTGTCCGAATGAGTGGCCTCATCTGGGGCGCTTCCTGTGCTCGGTGTATTTATGGGGAGAAAGAGTCCGCTTGATACGGTTGCCAGGTGGACATCCGGTTCTGTCAGTGCTTGCAGCGACAAGACGACAAGTGGGCAGGTGGGCTTGACTGTAGATATTGGCATAGCCACGGGCGAGAAGCGTATTTCGGTGTTACGAGCTGGAGGTGTCGCCTCCTCAATCGACTCTCGTATCTCTGTGTCGAGCTGGCGTAAATGTGCTGGAATGATGGGCGCGACCACGACATCGTAACGCATGGTTAATTCGTGGCCAAGACGCGCAGATACGGCGGGAGAAGCGTCGTTGATCCTTGCGAGTTGGCGAATGACCAGATCGGTAACTGCCTCGCGGTGAACGTAGTATCTGTTTCCCGTATAGGGGTGGGCCGGTAGAGTCGAAATAGAGGCGCGAAATGACGCGAGACCGCCTTGCTCTGGAATAAGTTGGCGGAAGAGGTTGTTTCCCGAAGCGCCAATAGCCGCTCTACGCGTTGATGTAAGTAGGGCTAGAACCGTGCATAGCATGGCGAAGTCGTTGAGCTCAGGAATCCGATCTGGCGATTCTAGATCGCGGAGATTGTCAGCAACGACAAATCCATGCATTCCAGCCCGAAGATGGCTATCGATTACTTCTTTGATTTGGCCACGCATCCGGTCAACGTGTGAGTAGGCCATCAGCCCAATGAACTGAGAGACGGGGAATTCTTGGCTGAGGCGTTTGGTGGCCACATGGCCGGTGTACCCAGTCGGCCCAGGTGACGTAAAGCAAATGACCTGGGCGGGCTCAGCGGAACGTGGGCTTAGGCGCCGGTGACGATCAATAACGTCCTCTGCTGCGCGGATGACACGGCGAGTCCAGTGAGGGGCAAGGCCTTCAACTTCGGAGATGGGGCGATTACCGAACCCGCCAGCCAGGGCGGCGGCCTCGGTAACGACGAGTCTGTTCTTGAAAACGTCAGGCAGGCGATTGCCAAAATCCAATTGAACATCTTGATCGAATTCGATCAACAAGATAGACCCGATTGCCCGCTCAAGACCGCTGCGATGAGTGGCTGTTAATACAGACAAGACAAGATTTGCGCCAAAGCTCCCATAGCCAACAAGCATTAGCGACCCGCTCCCAGAGATAACACCGGGAAGACTATCACTGTTAGTACATGCCTCTGCCGTGCCATCTGGAAGTGGGCGCGCGGCGATGTCCGCGTTCGATTGTGCGACCCTCTTGCGCCTACGATAGATGTAGGCCGCAATGGCAGCCAGGACGATAAATAGAAGTATGATTGTGGCCATGATGAGATTGGGGTTGTCGAGAGTCACAATGCACCCCTAATGGTGTGGTGATGTCCAGGGCTCCAGGGAATGCGAGTTGCGGCAGATGGCGCATTACTGGGGGGCGGCATCGGCGTGGAACAATGTCACTAGTCCGTCATTGAGGCCATCGTGCGCCTGGGCGCCCATGAGACCTTTGGCCGAAGCGACTCGACGGGGAGGGGGGACATACTTGCAACGAAGATGGCTGCACGGGGAGGCGTGAGGGTGTACGAATGGCGGCATGGGGGGGGCAGTTCCCCAGAGGGCCAACATGCTGGGCGTCGCCCGCGAACAAAGAATAAGCAAAGAAAAAGAGAATGTCAAGAATCGCCCCTGAGTTTGGGCAACCAGCCCGGAGTCATCTAGGATCAACCATGCAATGAAGACCCCCTTATGGAAACTGTCCTTGCTCGGGCGCTTCGAGCTGGAGCACGAGGGAAGCGTGGTCGGCCGCTTCGGCGGCCGGCTGGATGAGCAGCTCCTGGCCTACCTGGCCCTTCACGCCCCGTCGGTTGTCTCACGAAGCACCCTGGCCAAGCAGATCTGGCCCCAGATGGCCGAGGCGCACGCCCGCAAGCAGGTGTCGTTCAACCTGTTTCAGGCGAAGAAGCGGCTGAGCGATGCTGGGCTGCCTGACGGCATCGAGAAGGTGCGCGTCAGCCTCCGCCTCAGGGGAGAGGTGGTCGTAGACGTCGCGGTCTTTGTCGAACTGCTCGCCCAGGCCGCTCGTACCCCAGACGTAGCCCAGCAGACCCGGCTGCTTGAGACCGCGGCAGCGATGTACGGCAGTGGCCTCCTCCCCCAGATGTCGGCCCCTTGGGTCACCCCACACCGAGAGCGCTTCGAGCAGCTCTACGCCGTTGCGACGCGTGCTCTCGGCGATCCGGAAGCCCGCGCGGGGCTCCTTGCCAGCCTGGCTCCGCTCCTCCCTTCCAGCGCCTGGGCCAGCGCTGAAAGGAGCATCGCTGAATTTAGAGATGAGCAGGCCTATACCTTGGATCTGGGCAAGGACGTAGAGGAGTACGTCCAGGAGGCCGGAAGGGGGCTGCGTGCGAAGGACCGGGCAGAGTGGCTTGAGGGCCTGCGAAGCAGCTTGCCGCAGATTCAGGACGCGGTGACATCGGCCACTTCAGAGGGACGGCTGAGCCAGGCCTCGGCCCTGCTCACGCCGATCTGGCGCTACTGGCAAATGGCCGCAATCCCCGCGGACGGAGCCGCACGCCTGCGGCGGCTGCTTGAGGCTGGGTACCGTCCGGTAGGGGAAGACGGTGCGCGGTTCTTGCATGCCCTGGGCACGCTGGAGGCCTATGCCGGAGACGGGAGGGAGGCGGAGCTGCACCTTGAGCAAGCCATCGCCCTCTGGGGCGAGCTTGCGCGGCCGGGGGAAGTGGCTCGTAGCCGGGCCAACCTGGGGATCGCCTCCTTCCTGCAGGGGAACTTTCAGAGAGCGCTTGAGGTCTTCACGGAAACCCTGAGCCTTGCCCGGGCTCTGGGGGAGGAGGCCTTTCAGATCGCCCTGTACTTGGACGCGGCCAGGGCCGCCACACGCTGCGGGGATGGATCTTTGGCGAGGGAGTACATCGAGAGAAGGGCGAGACTCCTGGCCCGTCAGCCCGTGGCGAGCCCCTTCGATGAGGCCCAGGGCCTCGTGCAAAGCGCCTCGATCTGCCTGCTTGAAGGCGACTACAAGGCGGCACAGAAGCAGGCCGCCAAGGCGCAGAAGATCTTTCGCAAACTGGGCGACGCTGACGGGCTTGCTCTTGCCTTGCTTGTGCTCGGGAGAGCCGCCTACCTCAACAAGGATCTGGCAGCCGCGCGCCGTGAGATGGAAGATGCGGTCAGGCAGGCGCGACTGAGGGGGTCGCCACTGTCTATCGGCCGGGCGCTCGGCTACCTGGCGGTGGTAGTCGCGGCCCAGGGCGAGACCGAGGAGGCCGCTGAGATGACGGCAGATGTGAAGCAGCTGCTTGGCACCATGCCCGATACCGGGGCTCTCTCGCGCGTACTTGCGGAGATCGAGGAACTGAAAAGCCAGGGGGCGCCTGAAGCGCCCCCTGGCTAGTGTCCGGCCGGCTGCGTCAGTCGAAGGAGAGGGTCAGGCCCGACGCCCCATACCCGACCTCGATCAGGGCCGTGGGGTTGACGGTGGGCGAGACGGGGTTCAGGCCCGGCATGCTGGAGGTGTCGACCTGCACGTAGTACCAGTACGGGTAGGCCAGGCCGGTGAAGCTGAAGGCGCCCTGGCTGGTCGTGGTGTCGGTGGCAACGAGGGTGGCTGTAGAGGAGTTGCAGCGGTAGAGCTTCACCGGGAGCCCGGAGATCCCCGCGTTACCCGAGCCCGCGTCCACCACCGAGCCGCTGATGTAGGGCTCTGGATAGCCAATCGGGGGGTTGG
>WBZV01001154.1_pt2 | contig 10879 bp, 14 predicted proteins | sample 5204221 | NCBI WGS metagenome assembly WBZV01 (sample SAMN12344360, study PRJNA552823) | activated sludge metagenome | biome: Activated sludge suspended growth; feature: Nitrification reactor; material: Wastewater; isolation source: activated sludge from nitrification reactor of wastewater...
GGTGGCTGTGGGCCTGGGCCGCGTGGATGGGCTTCAACCTGCTCATCCTGGTGCTCTACCCGACCGTGATCGCGCCGCTGTTCAACACCTTCGAGCCGCTCGCCGACGAGTCGCTGAAGGCACGCGTGCAGGCGCTGATGGCACGCTGCGGCTTTACCGCCCGCGGCCTGTTCGTGATGGACGGCAGCCGCCGCTCGGCCCACGCCAACGCCTACTTCACCGGCTTCGGCGCTGCCAAGCGGGTGGTCTTCTTCGACACGCTGCTCGCCAAGCTGACGCCCACCGAGGTCGAGGCGGTGCTGGCGCACGAGCTGGGCCACTTCAAGCACCGCCACGTGCTCAAGCGCATGGTGGCGATGTTCGCGCTCAGCCTGGCCGGCTTCGCGCTGCTCGGCTGGATGTCGGCGCAGGGCTGGTTCTACCGTGGCCTGGGTGTCGAGCCGAACGTCGCCGCGCCGAACGACGCGCTGGCGCTGCTGCTGTTCCTGCTGGTGGCGCCGGTGTTCGGCTACTTCGTCTCGCCGCTGCTGGCCAACCTGTCGCGCCGGCACGAGTTCCAGGCCGATGCCTATGCCTGCGCCCAGGCCAGCGGTGCCGACCTCGCCGCCGCGCTGCTCAAGCTGCACGAGGACAACGCCAGCACGCTGACGCCCGACCCGGTCTACGTGAAGTTCTACTACTCGCACCCGCCCGCCTCGGAGCGGCTCGCCGCCATGCAGCGCGGCGTGGGTGCTCCCGCTTGAGCCGCAGCGCCGAGCTCGACCTCGGGCTGGTGGTCACCGGCCACGGCCGGCACTACACCGTCGAGACGCCCGAGGGCACGCGGCTGCACTGCACGCCGCGCGGCAAGAAGAGCGAATGCGTGGTCGGCGACCGCGTGCGCTGGATGCCCACCTCCACCGGCGAAGGCGTGATCGAGGCGGTCGAGCCGCGCCGCAATCTGATGCACCGGCAGGACGAGTGGAAGACCAAGTCCTTCGCCGCCAACCTCGACCAGCTGCTGGTGCTGGTGGCCGCCGAGCCGGTATTCAGCGAATCGCAGCTGGCGCGCGCATTGATCGCCGCGGAGGCCGCCGGCATTCCGGCGGCCATCGTGCTCAACAAGGCCGACCTGCCGGCCATCGCCGCGGCGCGCGAGCGCCTCGCACCCTACGCGGCCATGGGCATCGCGGTGCACGAGCTGGCGCTCAAGGCGCGGCCCGATGCGAGCCGCGCGGTGCTCGCGCCGCTGCTCGCGGCCAAGGCCACGCTGGTGCTGGGCCCCAGCGGCACGGGAAAGAGCACGTTGATCAACCTGCTGGTGCCCGACGCCGGCGCGCAGATCGGCGAGGTGTCGCGCGCGCTGAACTCGGGCCGCCACACGACGACGACCACGCAGTGGTACTGGGTCGACGGCGCGCGCAGCACGGCGCTGATCGATTCACCGGGCTTCCAGGAATTCGGCCTGCGCCAGATCGACGCCGCCGCGCTGCCGCGGCTGATGCCCGACTTCCGCGAACCCTCGACGCACTGCCGCTTCTACAACTGCACGCACGTGCAGGAGCCGGGCTGCGGCGTGCTGGCGGCGGTGGAACGTGGAGCGATCAGCGCCTCGCGGCACCGCATCTACTGCGAGATCCGCGAGGAGCTGGCGCGGTCGAGGTACTGAGACGATCTCCCCGGCCGCTCGGCCTGCATGCCGAGCGGCGTTCGGGCGGGCAGAGCGTCCTCAGGACGCTCCGCTTCTTCCGCCCTCACCCAATCAGGTTGGCCAGCGTCAGCAGCGCCAGCAGCAGCATCCACAGCACCACCGAGCGCCACACCAGGCCGACGACGCTGCGCAGGTGGCCGAGCACCGGCGGCAGGCCGGGCGTGGAGCCCTCGGCGCCGGCCGCCTCGGGCGGCGCGCCGGCCTCGAAGGTCTTGGAGCGGTCCGGCGTGATGCCGGGCGCGGCGCTGCCGCCCAGCTGCACGCCCACCGCACCCGCCGCGGCGGCGAGGATGATGCCCTCGTTCTCGTGCTTCCACAGCGGGGCGTCGCGCCGCCAGCAGGTGATGGCTTCCTCGAAGTTGCCCACCACCGCGAAGCCGAAGGCGGTGAGACGCGCCGGCACGTGGTCCATCAGGCCGAACAGCCACTGCGAGCGCTGCATCAGCCGCTCGTTGACCGGCGCGCCGACGGTGCGGCTCTTGAAGGCCCAGTAGCGGCTCGCCAGCTCGGCCATGCGGTAGAGCACCGCGCCGCCCGGGCCCAGGCCCAGCGCCGACAGCAGCACGAACCAGAAGAACACGCCGAATACGTGGCGGTGCGCCGCCAGCAGCGAATGTTCGATGACGTGGCGCAGCAGTTCGGTGCGCGGCAGTTCGCTGGCGTCGAGGTGGCGCCACTGCGCGAGCAGGCGGCGCGCCTCGTCCTCGTCGCCGCGCTCGAAGGCGTCGCGGATGTCGGTGAAGTAGTGGCTGAACTGGCGGAAGCCCAGCGTCAGGTAGAGCACCGCCACGTCGAAACCGAGCGCCAGCAGCAGGCTGAAGTGGCCGATCGCGTGGTAGGCCAGCATGACCAGCAGCGCCGGCACCAGCACGGTGACGCACCAGACGACCCAGGCGTGGTGGTCACGCCCGGCGTCGAAGTTGCGCCCGGCCCAGCGCATCCAGCCGGTCAGCGTGTCATGGACGAGGTTGTCGCGCGGCAGCGGCTTGAGCTGTTCGATCAGCAGCGCAAACAGGACGGCGAAGAAGCTCATGCCGTTCGATGATAACGGCCATGCGCCGCGCTCAACGCGCCAGGAAGGCGTAGAGGTTGCGCAGCATCGCCGCGGTGGCGCCCCAGATGAAATACTCGCGCGGCTGCCCGGCCGCATCGACGCCCTGCCAGGGCATGGAGAGGAACTGGCGCCGCTCGCCGCCGAACTCGAATACGTGGCGCCGGTGGTGCGCCGGGTCCATCAGGAAGGCCAGCGGCACCTCGAAGGCCTCGGCCACCTCGAAGCTGTCGATCGCCAGCGTGAAGCCCGGCCGCACCAGCGCCACCACGGGCGTGACGTGGAAGCCGGTGACGGTGGTGTAGACCGGCAGCAGGCCGATCACGTCGACGTGCGCCGGCGCAAGGCCGACCTCCTCCTCCGCCTCGCGCAGCGCGGTGTGCACGGCGTCGGCGTCGATCTCCTCGGCGCGGCCGCCGGGGAAGCTGATCTGGCCGGCGTGATCGCGCAGGTGCTCGGTGCGGCGCGTCAGCAGCACGGTCACACCCGATGCGTGCGCGACCAGCGGCACCAGCACCGAGGCGTCGGCCGGCTCGCGACCATCGAACACCCGGCCGTCGCCGGGCAGCTCGGGCTCGCCCGGTGCGCCGGACGCGAAGCGCGCACGCAGCGCCGCCGCGCCCAGGCGCTCGGCCGGCACCGCGCCCAGGTGCGCGTCGGTGCCGATCACGGGAACGGCGTGCGGGTCGAGGATGCGGGCGCGGCTCATGGCTGGGGAAGACTCAAAGACAAAGCCGCCCATGCGGGCGGCTTCGTGCATCGTGCCTCGGGGCCGATTTCAGGCGAGCTTCTCTTTGATCCGCGCCGACTTGCCCGAACGCTCGCGCAGGTAGTACAGCTTGGCGCGGCGCACGTCGCCGCGGCGCTTGACCTCGATCGAGGCGATCAGCGGGCTGTAGAGCTGGAAGGTGCGCTCCACGCCCTCGCCGCTGGAGATCTTGCGCACGATGAAGCTGCTGTTCAGGCCGCGGTTGCGCTTGGCGATGACGACGCCTTCGTAGGCCTGCACGCGCTTGCGCGTGCCTTCGACGACGTTGACGCTGACGATCACGGTGTCGCCGGGGGCGAACTCGGGAATGGTCTTGTTGAGACGGGTGATTTCTTCCCGCTCGAGGGTCTGGATCAGGTCCACTTGTTTCTCCAAGGATCTTGCGCGGGGGTGTTATCGCGTATTGCCCAATTCGGGCGGCCCGCAGGCCGCTCTGCCCGGCAGAGGATCGAAAAGCCGCAGATTATAGCCCGAGCGAGGCGAGGTACTTCTCGTCGGCCGCCGTGAGCTTTCCGGCGGCGCGGGCCGCGGCGATCAGTTCGGGGCGGCGCCGCGCGGTGAGTTCCAGCGACCGCTCGCGCCGCCAGCGTGCGATGTCGGCGTGGTGGCCCGACAGCAGCACCGCCGGCACCGGCCGCGCAGCCTCGCCCTCGCCCAGCACTTCGGGGCGGCTGTAATGCGGACAGTCGAGCAGAGCGTCGGAGAAGCTGTCCTGCTGGTGCGAGCGCGCATCGCCGAGCACGCCCTCCTGCAGCCGCGCCACCGCGTCGAGCAGGGCCAGCGCCGGCAGTTCGCCGCCGGAGAGCACGAAGTCGCCCAGGCTCAGTTCGATGTCCACATGGGCATCGAGCACGCGCTGGTCGATGCCCTCGTAGCGCCCGCACAGCAGGATCGCCCCCGGCCCGGCCGCGAACTCGCGCACCAGCGCCTGGTCGATGCGCCGGCCGGTCGGCGTGAAGTGGATCACCGGCGCCGGCGCTCCGCGGTCGGCCTGGGCCGCGGCCAGCGCGCGCTCCAGCGGCTCGGCCAGCATCACCATGCCGGGGCCGCCGCCGTAGGGACGGTCGTCGACGCGGCGGTAGTTGTCTTCGGCGAAATCGCGCAGCGGCCAGAGCTTCACCTGCACCTGGCCGGATTCGAAGGCGCGCCGCGTCACGCCCACTTCGAGCGGGGCGCCGAACAGTTCCGGGAACAGCGTGACGACGTCGAAGCGCATGGCGTGCGCCGGCGTCAGTAGTCCAGACCCCAGTCGACGCGGATGCGCCGCGCCGGCATGTCGACCTCGTCGATGTACCGGGCAACGAAGGGAATCAGGCGTTCGTCGGCCTCGCCCTTGCCGCCCTCGGGCAGCACGCGCAGCACGCTGTGCGCGCCGGTGTCCAGCAGGCCGACGACGCTGCCGAGCAGCTGCTCTTCGCGGTTCAGCACCGCGAGGCCGATCAGATCGACCCAGTAGTACTCGTCCGCACCGGCAGTCGGGAAGCTGGAGCGGCCGACGAAGATGCGCGCGCCGCGCAGTGCCTCGGCGGCATCACGATCGGCCACCTCCTGAGCGCGGGCGACGACGCCGTCGCCATGCTCCTTGGCCTCGACGATCTTCAGCAGCGCCGGCAGCGCCGCGGCACCCGGGCGGGCAGGCCGCGCGTCGTCGGGCTCGCGCAGGAACCAGCGCTTGGAGGAGAACAGCGCCTGCGGGTCGGCGGCGAAAGGCTGGACCTTGAACCAGCCTTTCACGCCCCAGGCCCCGGCGATGCGCCCGACCTCGACGGCATCGTCGGGCCAGGCCGGCTCGGCAGCGGAAGACGGCGTGGACGTCACTGCGCTGCCGCGCTCGTTGCAGGCAGGCCCGCTCAGGCCGCCTTCTTCTTGGCTTCGCCGACCAGGCGGGCGACGGTGGGCGACAGCTGGGCGCCGTTCTTGGTCCAGTGCTCGACGCGGTCGAAGGCCACGCGCAGCGGCTGCTCGGCGCCCGCGGCGACCGGGTTGTAGAAGCCCACGCGCTCGATGAAGCGGCCGTCGCGGCGGTTGCGCGAGTCGGCGACGACGATGTTGTAGAAGGGGCGCTTCTTGGCGCCGCCACGTGCGAGTCGGATCACGACCATGACTGTTTCCTTGGAAATCCGGGGGTGATCGACCTCGCCAGGGACACGTCTGGTGGGGACAGATCGGGGCTCGCCGCCGTAGATACGCCGGTCACCCGACCGGCCAGCAGCGAAACCCGGCATTATAGTCGGCCGCGATGACCCGCTACCGTTCGAAGACGCTGGCCACCTGGATCGCCGTGCTCGGGGGTGCGCTGGGCCTGCACCGCTTCTACCTGCACGGAACACGCGACCCCTGGGGCTGGCTGCACGCGCCGCCGGCGCTCGCCGGCCTGTACGGCGTGCAGCGCATGAACGAACTGGGCCAGGACGACAAGCTGGCCTGGGCGCTGATCCCGCTGCTGGGTTTCACGCTCGCCGCCGCGATGCTCGCGGCCATCGTTTACGGCCTCACGCCCGACGAAAAATGGGATGCGCGACACAACCCCGGCTCGGCGGTGCACGACACGCGCTGGGCGCCGATCTTCGGCGTGATCGTGGCGCTGCTGCTGGGCGCGGCCGCGCTGATGGCGAGCGTGGCCTTCAGCGGCCAGCGCTACTTCGAGTGGCAGGTGGAAGAAGGCCGCAAGCTGAGCCAGTGAGCGACAAGCACGCTCACTTGAAGAGCGCCAGGCTGACCCAGTAGAAGATGCCGGCCACGAAGGCCGAGGCCGGGATGGTGAAGATCCAGGCCCAGACGATGTTGCCGGCGATGCCCCAGCGCACCGACGCGGCGCGCCGCACCGAGCCCACGCCGACGATGGCGCCGGTGATGGTGTGCGTGGTCGAGACCGGGATGCCCAGGCCGGTGGCGATGAACAGCGTCAGCGCCCCGCCCGTCTCGGCGCAGAAGCCGCCCACCGGCTTGAGCTTGGTGATCTTCTGGCCCATGGTCTTGACGATGCGCCAGCCGCCGAACATGGTGCCCATGCCGATGGCGAAGTAGCAAACCCAGATCGTCCAGCTCGGCGGCATCGTGTCGCCGGCCGAGCTGTAGCCGGCGGCGATCAGCAGCATCCAGATGATGCCGATGGTCTTCTGCGCGTCGTTGCCGCCGTGGCCGAGGCTGTAGAGCCCCGCCGAGATCAGCTGCAGGCGGCGGAACCAGTTGTCCACCCGCAGGGGCGGCACGCGCCGGAACAGGTGCGCCACCGCCACCATCAGCAGCGAGCCGAGCACGAAGCCGAGCAGCGGCGAGACGAAGATGAAGGCCACGGTCTTGAACACGCCGCCGGCCACCAGCGAGCCCGCGCCCGACTTGGCGATCACCGCACCGACGATGCCGCCGATCAGCGCGTGCGAGGAGCTCGACGGGATGCCGTACCACCAGGTCACGATGTTCCAGGTGATCGCGCCGATCAGCGCGCCGAATACCACGTGGTGATCGACCACGCCCGGCAGCACGATGCCCTTGCCGATGGTGGCCGCCACCTTGAGCTGGAAGATGAAGATCGCGACGACGTTGAAGAAGGCGGCGAACAGCACCGCCTGCTGCGGCTTGAGCACGCCGGTGGAGACGACGGTGGCGATCGAGTTGGCCGCGTCGTGGAAACCGTTCATGAAGTCGAACAGCACCGCCAGCACGACCAGCAGCGCGACGACCCAGAAGGCGACCTGGATGTGTTCCATGGCGGAAGGAGGAAAAAGCGCGCGGCCGCGCTTCAGGCGTTCTCGAGGACGATGCCCTCGATCAGGTTGGCGACGTCCTCGCAGCGGTCGGAGATGGATTCGAGCTGCTCGTAGATCGCCTTGAGCTTGATCAGCTCGCGCACGTCGGTCTCCTCGCGGAACAGGCGCGACATCGCGCCGCGCATCACGCGGTCGGCGTCGCTCTCGAGCTTGTCGATTTCCTCGCAGGTCTTGATCGCCGCCTCGGCGGTGGCCGGCTGGCTGATCTTGGGCAGCAGCGAGACGGCGTGCTGCACGCGCTCGCAGCACTTGGCCGACAGGTCGCCCAGGCGCAGCACCTCGTCGGTCATGGCGCGCACGTCGTACAGCGACATGGTCTCGGTGGCGTCCTGCAGCAGGTCGAGGATGTCGTCCATCGCGTTGATCAGGCCGTGGATCTGCTCGCGGTCGATCGGCGTGATGAAGGTCTTGTGCAGCAGGCGCGCGACCTCGGCGGTGACACGGTCGGCGCTGCGCTCGGCGGAGACCACCTCGCCCGCGTACTTCTCGCGCAGGTCGGGGTCGGCGTAGTTCTGGATCAGCAGGATGAAGGAGCGCGCACCCTCCACGATGTGCGTGCCGTGCTGGTTGAACAGCTCGAAGAAATTGCCCTCACGCGGCAGCAGCTTGCCGAACAGCATCCCTCACCCCTTCGTCGTTGTCACACGCTTGAACCCGCGGGAGTGTAGCGGTTGATCAGCTGCGGAAGATGAAATAGACGGCGCCCACCAGACACAGGCCGGCCCAGACGAAGTCGAGCTTGAAGGGCTGGTGCATGTAGACCATCGCGAAGGGCACGAACACCGCCAGCGTGATCACCTCCTGCATGATCTTCAGCTGCGCCAGCGAGAGGCCGCCGGCGAAGCCGATGCGGTTGCCCGGCACCTGCAGCAGGTACTCGAACAAGGCGATGCCCCAGCTGACCAGCGCCGCGAGGTACCAGGGCTTGTCGGCCAGGTTCTTCAGGTGGCCGTACCAGGCGAAGGTCATGAAGACGTTGGAGGCCACCAGCAGCAGCACGGTCTGCAGCGGAATCGGAATGCCGTTCATGCGGGCAGCCTTTCGATGCATTGGCCGGCCACGGCAGCCAGCAGCGCGGCCACCGCGCCGTGGCCGGGGATCTCGAGCTGCGGCGCCAGTTCGGCCAGCGGCGCCAGCACGAAGGCGCGCTCATGGGCGCGCGGATGTGGCAGCGTCAGCTCGGGCGTGGCGAGGCTGATGCCGTCCATCGTCAGCAGGTCGAGATCGAGCGTGCGCGGCGCGTTGCGATAGGGGCGCTCGCGGCCATGGGCGAGCTCGATGGCCTGCAGGCGGTGCAGCAGTTCCAGCGGCGCCAGCGTGCTGCGCAGTTCGGCCACGGCGTTGAGGTAGTCGGGCCCGCTGGAAGCTATCGGCGCGCTGCGCCAGAGCGAGGACCGACGCAGCAGTTCGGTGCCGGGCAAGGCCGCCAGCGCTTCGAAGGCCGAGTCCAGCGCGGCGCGTGCGTCGCCGAGGTTGGCGCCCAGGCCGACGTAGGCGAGGCTCGCGGCCACGGGGCTCAGGCCGCGTCGGCCGGCGGCGGTGCTTCGCTGCCGGCGCCCGCCGGCTTGCGACGGCGGCGCCGCTTCCTCTTCGCCGGTTCGCTGGCCTCTGCGGTGGTGCCGAGCGCCCCGCCCGCGCTGCGGCGCGCGCCTTCGCGCTCGCGCGCCTGCTCGACGAGCGCCTCGCGCTCCTCGTCGCTGCCGAGCGAGAAGTCTTCCCACCACTCGGCCAGTTCGGCGTCGATCTCGCCGGCATCGGCGCGCAGGCGCAGGAAGTCGAAGCCGGCGCGGAAGCGCGGCTGCTCCACCAGCGAATACGGCACGCGGCCGCTGCGGCGCTCGAAGCGCGGCTGCATCAGCCAGATCTCGCGCATATCGGCGCCCAACTTGCCGCGCCCGGAGATGTCGCCGATGCGCGCGTCGAAGGCGGCGTCGATGGCCTGCTGCAGCGCCGGGAACGGTGCCTCGCCCTTGGCGCGGATCTTCTGCCAGCGCTCCTGCACGTCGTGCCACAGCATGCAGGCGAGCATGAAGCTCGGCGCCACCGGCTTGCCCTCGCCGACGCGGCGGTCGGTGTCGGCCAGCGCGAGCTGCACGAAGGTCTCGCGGCCGTCGTGGCGCTGCGCCTCGTCGAGCGCCACGTCGAGCACCGGGAAGACGCCGCGGTGCAGGCCCTGCTTGCGCAGCTCGCCGATGCTCGCCAGCGCGTGGCCGGTCTGCAGCAGCTTGATCATCTCGTCGAAGGTGCGCGAAGCCGGCACGTTGTCGAGCAGCGCGGCCATCTCCTGGATGGGCGCGCGCGTCTTGGGCTCGATCTCGAAGCCCAGCTTGGCCGCGAAGCGCACCACGCGGATGATGCGCACCGGATCCTCGCGGTAGCGCGTCGCCGGGTCGCCGATCATGCGCAGCAGCTTCTTCTTCGCGTCGGCCAGGCCGCCGTGGTAGTCGACCAGCAGCTCGCGCTGCGGGTCGTAGTACATCGCGTTGACGGTGAAGTCGCGCCGCGCCGCATCCTCGATCTGCGGGCCCCAGACGTTGTCGCGCAGCACGCGGCCGCTGGCGTCGACCACGCTGGTCTTGTCGGCGAGCTCGCCCTTGGAGGTCTTCTCGTTGCCGGCCACCTGCTCGGCGGCGGCGGCGTCGATCAGCGCGCGGAAGGTCGAGACCTCGATCACCTCGTGGTCGCGGCCGCGGCCGAACACCACGTGCACGATGCGGAAGCGCCGCCCGATGATGAAGGCGCGGCGGAACAGCGACTTCACCTGCTCCGGCGTGGCGCTGGTGGCGACGTCGAAGTCCTTCGGGCGCAGGCCGAGCAGCAGGTCGCGCACCGCGCCGCCGACGATGTAGGCCTCGTGGCCGGCCTCGGCGAGCGTCTTCACCACCTTGATGGCGCGCTCGTCGACCAGCGACAGGTCGATGCCGTGCTGCTCCTTGGGCACCTCGACACGCTTGCCGAGCGTCGCGGCGGCGCCCTTCTTGGCGCCGGTCTTGCTGCCCTTGCCGAGCAGCTTGTCGATGAATTTCTTGATCATTCTTCGAAGAGTCTGAGGATGCGCCAGCCGCGCTCGCGTGCCACCGCCTCCAGCGCCGGCGAGGGGTTGGTGGCCACCGGATCGCTGGCGCGTTCGAGCAGCGGCAGGTCGTTGGGCGAGTCGCTGTAGACGCTGATGCGCTCGAAATCGCCCCAGCCGCGGCCCGACTCGGCCAGCCACTCGCCCACGCGGATCACCTTGCCCTCGCGGTAGCTCGGCGTGCCGGCGATGCGGCCCGTGATGGTACCCCCCGGGCCGCGTTCCAGCCGCACGGCGATCAGCGTGTCTATGCCGAGCGAGCGCGCGATCGGCGCGGTGACGAAGTCGTTGGTGGCGGTGACCAGCGCCACCGCGTCGCCGCGCTGCTGGTGCTCGCGCACCAGCGCCAGCGCCTGCGGCCGCAGCGCCGGCTCGACCACTTCGCGCATGAACTGCGCGTGCGCCGCCGCGGCGGCTGCGGGCCCGCGCTCGCGCAGCGGCTCGGTGGCGAAGGCGACGTAGGCGTGGATGTCCAGCGCGCCGGCCTTGTACTGGGCGAAGAACTCGTCGTTGCGGCGTCGGAAGG
>WBZV01001418.1_pt1 | contig 10852 bp, 7 predicted proteins | sample 5204221 | NCBI WGS metagenome assembly WBZV01 (sample SAMN12344360, study PRJNA552823) | activated sludge metagenome | biome: Activated sludge suspended growth; feature: Nitrification reactor; material: Wastewater; isolation source: activated sludge from nitrification reactor of wastewater treatment...
ACACCATCGAGTCCATTGCCCTTGACCTCGACAAGCTGCTGGGCCAGGCCCGCAACGGCGCGGAGGCATCATGAAACGGCTGGCGCTCTACGTGCTCATCATCGCCGTCACCGTGGCGGCGCTCATTCTGTTGTGGCAGTTCCGCAGTGTGCTCATTCTATTGCTGCTGTCGCTGATGCTGGCCGCGGCGTTGCGCCCCAGCGCCGACTACCTGACCTCGCGCGGCCTATCGGTGTCGCTGTCGTGGCTGCTGGTCTATCTGGGGTTGTTCCTGGTGGTGGGGCTGGCGCTGTTCCTGCTGGGCGGCCCGCTGCTCGACGAGTTGCGACTGCTGAGTAACTATCTGGTCGTTCTCTATGACTTCACCTATCAACGGTGGGATGGCAGCGACAGTGGCGTGGCCCAGGCCATCATCCAGCGCCTGCCGCCGCCGCATCAGTTGCCGGAGGTGATGGCCGGGCCGTCGGGGCTGTCCATCTTGCGCGTCGTCTTCGGCGTGGGGCAAAACGTGGCCGCGCTGTTGGCCGCGCTGGTCATCATCATCGTCCTGAGCCTCTATTGGAGCACCGACCGGGCGCACTTCGAGCGGCTGTGGCTGTCGCTGTTGCCGGCCGGCAAGCGCGTCCAGGCGCGCAGCATCTGGCAGACGACCGAATCCAGCGTCGGCGACTATCTGCGCAGCGAGTTGGTGCAGGCGGCGTTGGCGATCGTCTTGCTGGGGGTCAGCTACCGGTTGATCGGGATAGACTACCCCATTTTGGCGGCACTGCTGGCGGGGTTGGCCTGGCTCATCCCGATGGCCGGCTTTGTCTTCGCCGCGGGGATCGCCTTTCTGGCCGGACTGGCCTCAACGCCGGACATTCAGATCGCGCTTATCGCTCTGGCGGTCACCGCCGCCGTGCTGGCCTTTCTGGAGTTCGTCGTCGAGCCGCGCTTCTTCCGCCGCGATAAGTTTAGTGGGCTGCTGATCGTATTGGTGGTGCTGATGATGGTCGAGGCTTATGGGCTGATCGGTTTTATCATTGCTCCGCCGCTGGCGGTGGCGTTGCAGATCGTCGGCAGCCACATCATCCGCCTCATGCAGCGGCCGCCCAGCGCCGTGCCCCAGATTGACGCCCTGGAGAAGCGGCTCGACGTGGTCTATGCCGCCTACAACGGTCAGAAAGAGATGGGCCAGACGCCCGCGCCGGAGGTCGGCAGCCTGCTCGACCGGCTGGAGGGACTGGTGGAACAGGCCCGGCAATTGTAGCGCGGGATGGTATCTCGCGGCAGGCGGGTTGCCAACCCGCCCTACAAGCCAGTCGTGTTGCGCACGGCGGCCACCCCCCGCTCCCACAGCCCCCGCACGCGCCCAACCGCCTCCTGTCGCTCGTTGACGGCGCTCTCCTCGCCCGTGCCCGTCGTCCGCAACAGGACGGCGATCCAGCGCGTGCCGTCAAATAGCTCCAACACGCTCAGGATGAGCAGCGTCAGCGGCGTGGAGAGGATGGCCCCGACGACGCCCAGCAACCAGCCCCAGATGAATAGCGAGATGACGACGACGACGGGCGAGATCTTCAGCCCGCGCCCCATGCGGCGCGGCTTGATCAGATTCTCGACCGTGCCGTTGATGAGCGTGTAGCCGATGAAGACGACGAGCGCCCCGGAGAAGCCGTGTTCGACGAAGGCCAGCGCCAGGGGCGGCAACATGGCCACCCAGAAGCCGACGGCCGGAATGTAGCCCATGAACCACGACAGCAGCCCCCACAGCACCGCCGGGCCGATGCCCAGAGCCAGCAGCAGGATGGTGTTGAGGACGCCGGCCAGCAGATTGAGGCTGGTCGTCAGGGTGATATAGCGGCGCACGTCTTCGGTCAGCGTCGCCGCCTGTTTGACCAGGGGAGAATCAGTTTGCAGACCCAGCCGGCTGCTGCTGGGCAAGGCCAGGGCGGCGCTGAGCATGAAGGCGAAGATGAGCATGACCAGGAAGGCCTGCGAGACGGTGGTGAAGAGCATGGACAGCAAGCGCGTGGCCAGGCCGGTCAGTTGCGCGCTGGTCAGGAAGGTCGTAACCGCGTCGCGAATCTCCTCCAGACGGTAGCCGAAGATGGTGCGGGGCACGTAGTCCAGCAGTTCTCCATCGCTCGTTACACCAGTCTGTAGCGCCGGCAACACCTCGGCCAGCCGCGCCAGCCCGAAGAAGACCAGCAGCAGCACCAGGCCGATGAAGCCCAGCACGAGGACGAACGTCAGCACCAACGACAGCCAGCCGGGCACGCCGCGCCGGGCAAACCAACCGGGCACGGGGATGAGGGCGATGGTGATGACGACCGACAACAGGATGGGGTTGAGGATGAAGGCCAGGTCCTGGATGCCGGAGATGATGATGAAGATGCTGGCCAGGCCGATGAGTAGATAGAGGAAGGGCTTCGATTGTTCGACCATGCGAGTGCCTCGTGCTGCTGCCGCGTTATAAACCGGGTTTCTGCCGAGAAACCCAGTTTCTCGAATTCTACACTATGATATGATCGCGGGCAGAGATTGCGCCCGGCAAATGGGCAAACTTCGCGGCGGAACCTATGACCCAACGAACCCCCTATCTGGACGAAATGCTCGACGCCCTGGCGCAGCCGGGTTGCGCCTTTTGCCGGCTGCTGGATGGCATTGCCGACCGGCTGGTGGACGCGATCCTGTTCGAGAGCGTCAACGACGTGAAGGTGCGCGAGGAGTTGAACGCCGCCCGCGGCCTGTGCCGGCGGCATGGGCCGTTGCTGGTGCGCACCGGCAGCGCATTGGGCACGGCGATCACCATGCAGGGGGTCATCAAGGTGCTGCTGCGCCAACTGGACGGCAGCGAGGTGGGGTCGGGGTCGCGGCTGCGGGCGCTGTTGGGTGGGGCGGGGGTTGGCCGAGCGCCGGCGGCCGGCCTGGCCGCGGCGCTCAACCCGCAGACGCCCTGCCCCGTCTGCGCCCAGGAGGCGACCTTCGCCGCCCACTACACCGAAACGCTGTTGCGCCAGACCCGGCCGGGCAGCCCGCTCCTGGCCGCTTATGAGAAGTCCGATGGGCTGTGTTTGCCCCACTTCCGCGAGGTGTTGGCCACTCCCACGGCCGGCCCCGCGCCGGCTCTGCTGGTGGCCGCCCAGCGGGCCATCTGGAGCCGGCTCAATGACGAACTGGAGGAGTTTCTGCGCAAAAGCGACTACCGCTTCCAGAAGGAGCCATTCGGCGCGGAGCGCGACTCGTGGCAGCGGGCTATCTCGGCCGTCTCCGGGCAACTGCCGGCGCATCTGACGGATGGACTGTAACTGGGGAAGAAGCTCACGCAAAGGACGCCAAGGAAGCAAAGAGCGCAAAAAGAATCTTCTTGGCGACCTTTGCTCCCTTAGCGTCCTTTGCGTGAGCCTTCTTCCTTCCAGGTGAGATTTTCCCATGAGTGACCTGCATATTGTCGAGGCCGACGAGGTGCTGCGCGAGCGGCTGGGGCGCGAGTGGGGGCCGGTTGTGGCCGCCCACATGCACCTGAGCGACGGCTTCAGCCTGGTGGCGCTGGACGGCGACACGCCGGCCGGCCTGCTCGCCATTGCCTGGCGCGAGTTGCCGCCGCCGCTGCCGCCGACGGTCGAGGCGTTCATTGACATCATCGAGGTGGCCGCGGCTTACCGGCGGCGCGGCGTGGCCCGGCGGCTGGTGGCGCTGGCCGCCGAGCGGGCGCGGGCGCGCGGCGCGTACCAGTTGCGGGCGTGGAGTTCGGCCGATAAGGACGCGGCCATCCCCATGTGGCGGGCGCTCGGCTTCGCCCTCTGCCCGGCCACGACCTACCCGCGTGGCGCACCGGTAGAGGGGTTTTTCGTGGCCCGCGTGCTGGACTACGGAACCCACGCCCGCGCCACGTCGGTCAGCGTGCCGGAGGACGTGCCCGTGGCCGGATCAAGGGTGGACAGCAGCGCCCGCCACGTCGGCCCGGACTTGTCTATGGCCATCAGGTAGGTATAGGGCGCGTCACAGTCGAACGTGGCCGTCGCGCCGCCGAAGATAACCGGCTCCGGTGCGGTGCGAATGGCGCAGGTCGGGCCGTCGCGCAACTCGACGAAGAAGGCGGCCACCTCTTCCGGTGGGGCCGGCTGGACGGGCGGCAAGGGGGCCGATGGGCTGACGAGCGCGCGGGCGCTGCCGGCGACGGGGTTGGGGCCGCAGACAAGGCGCGCGCCCCCCAGCGCGAAGCACGGTTCCTCCGCGCCACCGCCGTCCAATTCGCAACGATAGGCTCCGGGCACGAGCGCCGAGGCCGCGCATACGCCAGCCACCGTCGGGCCGTCGCCGGCGGGGAAGGTCATCGGGTCGAAGGGCAGCAGTTCCGTCGCGCCGACGATCTGTTGCGGCCCGCCGACTGTGGCGGACGGGTCGGCCGGCGCGCCGCCACAGGCAACCAGGGCCAATGCCGCAAACACTCCAATGGCGTATTTCACACAGGCGGGCATTGTTACTCCGTTCAGGCGATCGGGCCGTGGGCCGGTCTTGATAAGTCAATGAAGTCATATATTGTAACGCGGCCCGGCGCGGTCGTCCTATCCAACTGCGCCCGGCCTCTTACCCCGCTTTTACAGCGCCGCTCTATGCGCTATAATGCGCCTAATTGTTTAGCGCATCGGCCCATGCGGCCCTGGCCGCGAACGGCGCTGCCCCTGGTATGGCGTCGCGCCGGCTTGGAAGCGTCGCCATGTCATTGAAGCCAATCATCACGCCCCTCAGACACCTTCTGATCGTTACGGCGGTCATTGTCCTGGCCTCGCTCACAACGGCCTGTGGCGCCTTTGGCCGCGGCGGCAACGGTGACGAACTCTCCGGCCGCCTCCTTTTTTGGCACAGTTGGACGGGCGAAGAAGCGGACGTGCTGAACGACATGCTCAACCAGTTCAGCGCCCTCCACCCCCAGGTGCGCGTCATCGCCACCGCCTTCAGCGAAGAGACAATCGCCAGCGCCTACATTCAGCGCACCCGCGCCGGGCTGGGGCCAGACCTGACGCTGGTGGACAGCGCCACGGCCTACGATCTGTGGTTGGCCGGCATGTTGCGCGAGCTGCCGCCCGACGCCGAAGGCAGCAACCCCAGCCGCTTCCAGAACAACTCTTACCAGACCGTCAGCGACGCCGAGCGCGTCATCGGCCTGCCCTTCGCCGGGCACAGCCAGGTCTTGTTCTTCGACCGCTCGCTTGTCCAGTTGCCCCCTCTGACAGTTGAGCAGTTGCTCGACATGGCCGGCACCGGGCTGCCCCTGGCCATGAGCACCGCCTACCCGGACACCCACTGGCTGATGGGCAACTACTATGGCCGGACGATCAACGACGCCGGTAATCTGGAGCTGGAACGGGGCGGAGTAGTCAATTGGCTGGAGCAGTTGCAAGTGATGGCCTCATCGCCCGGCGTCCTGGTTGATTCGCGGCCGGAGGTCTTGCGCCAGATGCTGGCCGATGGCACGGCCGCCTTCTACATTGGCGACTCCAGCGATTTGCCCTTCCTGCGCCAGGCGTTGGGCGAGGAGCGGCTGGGCATGACCACGCTGCCCATCGGGCCATTCGGCGGCCCGGCCTCGCCTGTGTTCCAGACCGACGCGCTGGTATTCAGCCCGGTGACGGATGCCGCCGAGCAGCGCATCGCCATGCAACTGGCCGAGTTCCTGACCAATCCGCAAATGCAGTTGCAACTGGCGGCGTCTAACGTCGGCCGCATCGCTGCCGGGGCCGAGCCGAGTGTCGGCGCGAACATGCCCGTCGAGTCGTTGGTCGTCTCGCGCCAGATCCGCACGGCCCAGGTTGTCTCGCTGGCCCTGCGGCCCAAGTGGAACAACCTGACCCAACCCGGCGGCCCGTTCGACACCGGCTATCGCGCTGCTCTGGCCGGCGTTGTCTCGCCCATCGTCTTTGTGACCGGCGTCAGCGACGCTCTGTTGGCGCAGTATGGCATGGAGCGCGAACCATCAAGCCTGACTGTCGCCTGCCCGCCGGAGCCTGGCACGGTCACGTTGTGGCATTCGCTGCAAGGGGCGGAGACCGCGGCATTGTCGGAGATCGCGCGACGCTTTGCCCGGGATTGCCCCGGTAATCATGTGCTATTGACCTTTTACTATGAGGAAGACATCTTCGACCGCTTCGCCGGCGCAGACAGCGACGGCCCGGAGATGCTCCTGAGTTCGAGCCGCTGGCTGCCGCAACTGGCCGAGCAAGGGCTGATTCGCGACATCGCCGATGAGGTGTCGCCGGAGACACTCCAGACCTATCTCCCGGCGTCGGTCGTCAACATGACGTATCGCAACCGCATCTACGCCATCCCCGAATCTATCGCCAACATGGCCCTCGTGTTCAACCGCGCCCAGGTGAGTGATCCGCCGATTGACCTGGACGGCTTGCTGAACCAGGCGGCCGTGGGCCGGCGGGTGGCGCTGCCCGTCGGTTTCTTCAACGGCTATTGGGGCATGGCCCCCTTTGGCAATTTCGAGTTTGACAGTAGCCGGGGGGTATTCTCCGCGATCGAGGGACTGACCGGCTGGCTGGAATGGTTGCAACAGAACCAGAACCGGCCGGGAATGAACGTGACCTTTGACGCCGCCGCTGCTGAAACGGAGTTCATGCGGGGCGAAGCGGCCTTTCTGGTGACCGGCCCGTGGTCGCTGCAACGCTTGCAGCGCGGCCTGGCAGCCGACAATCTGGCCGTCGTCCCGTTGCCCTTTGGCCCGCGGGGCCTGGGCGCGCCGCTGCTCCAGACCAACGGGGTTATGGTGAGCAGCCAGGCCAGTGATGAGGCGGTCGCCATCGCCATCGCTTTTGCCCAATACTTGAGTCAGGTGGAAAGCCAAAGCCTGTTCAGCGACACCGGTACGCGCGTTTCGGCCAACGTGATGGTAGACCTGAGCGACTATCCGCTGCTCAACGGCTTCCGCGAGCAGGCGCGCGTCGGCCAGATCGCCGTCGAGAATGCAACCTTCGCCGAGATGGAGGCGCTGGGCAACGAGGCCTATCGTCGCGTTCTGGAGGATGGCGAAAGCCCGTTCGCGGCCACTTCCGATATGGTCAACGTCATGCACAGCAGCGACGACGAGTGATGGATGAAGGTTGGCCCATCATGACGGGGCGGTAAGGGCATAGGTGTACTATGGAAGTCAACGTCGGCGGTGAACTGCTGGCCGATCTGATCGGCACACTGCTCAAGCTGCTGTCGCGGCAAGTGGTCATGCGGCAGTTGTTGGCTATTGCCATCGCCCTGGTCGCGGCCTGGGTGGCATCGCGCCGGGTATCGGCCTGGGTAGACCGCAAGTTCTTCAGCGTCCTGATCCGCCAGAAAGAGATTGATGAGACCCGCTTCGAGGAAGGGCGTCTGGACACCGAGACCAAGCGGCAACTGATGGGCCGCTGGCGCATCATCGAGGCTCTCGTCGCCGGCAGCCGGCAGATCGTCTATCCTCTGCTGGCTATCCTCTTTTCCTATGGCGCGTTTCTGCTCTTCGGTCTGCTGGGCTGGTTCAACGGGCTGCTGCTCAACATCATCTTCCTGCTGTGGATCTTTCTGCTCTATCACTTTGCCATCGGCATCATCTACGCCGTCGGCAATCGTCGCAAGGTGCGATACTACCACTCCCGTTTGCTGGGCCCGCTGTTCATCCTCTTCGTTGGCTGGCGGCTGCTGCTCGATGTCGTCAACGTGCCGTCCTTGCTGGGCCAACCGCTGCTAACCCTGTTTGAGGAATCAATCACCATTGGCGGCTTTTTGCTATTGGTCGTCGGCTTTCCCCTGTGGCTGATCGCCACGGGGGCCATTGAGGACGTGCTGTACTGGCTTCTGGCGCGGCGGCGCAATCGCCTTGAGCTAGGTTCACTGGTGGCGTCGCTAACCTTGCTGCGCTATCTGCTGATCGTCGTTGGCCTGTTCGTCACCTTTTCGCTGCTGGGGCTGGACGCGACGACCATCGCCGCCATCACCGGCGGCCTGTCCATCGGCGTCGGCCTGGCGTTGCAGGACGTGTTGCGCAACTTCCTGGGCGGTCTCATCGTGCTGTTCGACGGAACCGTGAAGCCGGGCGACTGGGTGGAGGTCGGCGGCCATGAGGGTGAGGTGGATAACCTGAGCATCCGCGCCACCATCGTGCGCACGTTCGACAACGTTGAGTTCATTGTGCCCAATCAGGAGTGGCTCAACTCGACCGTGACAACCTTCACCCGCAACAACCGTCAGGCGCGCACCCGCGTGCCCATCAGCGTTAGCTTCGGCGCCGACGTGCAGGCGGTGCAAACGTTGCTCATCGAGACGGCGCTGCAACACCCGATGGTGCTGGCTGAGCCACAGCCGCTGGCCCCCATCGTCAACTTCGGCCAGTTCACTATTGACTACATTGTTCTGGCCTGGGTGGCCGATGCTAAAGACCGGGCGCAAGTGGCCAGCGAGCTGCGCATGACCTACTGGAACGCGCTGAAAGACCACGGCATCGAAGTGCCCTATCCGCAGTCGGACATCCACGTGCGTAGCGGGCTGCCATTGGCCGGCAACGTCAACTTGTAGCGTTTTGTAGCGCGGGATGGTATCCCGCGTCTTCAACCGTTCAGAGCGCGGGATACCATCCCGCGCTACAAGTTAGATCAGCTTAAGCGACTGCGCTTCGGCGATGGCCTGCACGCGGCTCTTGACGTTTAGCTTGGCGTAGATGTTAGTCAGGTGGGTCTTCACCGTGCCGGGCGAGATGCACAACGCGGCGGCGATCTCACTATTGGACTGCCCTTCGCTCAACAGCCTCAGCACGTCTTGCTCGCGGTTGGTAATGGAAATGGCCGCGGCCAGCGATTGCAACCTTTCCTCCGGCGGCAACATGGGGCTATCAGCGTCATGGCCCAACTCGGCTAATATCTCGTCAATGAACCGCGCCGTATTGGGGGTGTGATTGGGCCGTATCAGCGCCAGCAGAGGGATAAGCGGCCGGCCATAGTCGAGAAAGGGCCGGATGAACCCCTCCGGCGCGGCCAGTTGCACCGCTTCGGCCAGCACGCGCCGCGCCTGGCTCATCTTGTGTTGGGCAAACAGCGCCTGGGCCAACATGACCCGCGCGCCGAGGCTGGATTCAATGGGCAGGCCGTCGGGGTATTGGGCCACAAATTGGGCCAGAATCGGCTCGGCGGCCCCCATCTCTTGTCGTTCCAACATAATCTCCGCCTGCACCAGCTCCGAGAGGATGTGCGGCTCGTCTGTTTCTGCCTCCTTCAGTAGTTGTCGGGCGTCCAGACAGTGGCCCTGGCGCACACAGAAGCGCGCCTCATAGGCCGCCAGGTCCTGATCGCGCCAGGCGCCGGAGGGGCGCAACGCCTGGAGCGCCCGCGCGGCCTGGATGGTGGCCTGGGCTTCGGCGTGGTGGCCCTCGGCCGACTGAATGCGGGCGCGAATGATGGCGATGGTCAATGGCATGTTGGAGCTAGTGGGATTGGGGTCAACGAGCAGGGCGCGATCGAGCAGTTGGTGGGCCTGCGCCAGTTCGTTGCGCGCCAGACACACCTGGCTGAGCACCGACAGCGGGATGCTGGCCGGTTCGGGCAGATGGCCACGCTGGTTGAGCGCCTGTTGCAAGACCTGGTAAGCCAGCTTCTCGCTCTGACGCAGGTGGCCGCGCAATAAGGCTCGATTGGATAGATCGGCGCCGGCGAAGATGATGGCGAAGAGGTTGCTTTCGGCCCGCGCCCGATCATAGATCTCGCGCACGCGCGCGCCAACCTCTTCCGTTTTGGGCTGGTTAAATGCTTCGGTGACCAACAGGGCGTCGAGCAACTGCCAACGCGGATCGGGTATCTTGCCCGCCGGCAGGGGGGGCACGCCGCGACCTCTGACCAAACGCTGCCCGATCCGGCGCACCTCGTCCAGCACCTCGCGCTCGCTAGGCGTCAGTTGATCCGGTTCCTTGGCCGACAGGTTTTGTTCGATGCGTTGCAGAAAGCGCGTCACCTCGTCGCGCGGTAGGGCCAGATTGGCCAGCCGCAGATAGACGAACAACAGAGTGGTGTGGTGCTGCATCACGCTTTCCGGCAGTTGCTGCACCCAACGCAACAGGCGCGAATCTTCGCCCGATTCGGCCAGTTCGCGCAGACCGATGTCCTCGATGACTTCGGCCGCCGTCTCCCAGTCCTTGATGGACAACAGATGATGTACCGCGTCGGCCGACATGTTGTGGGCCACATACCAAGCCGCCGCCTGCCGGTGCAGATTGGCGATGGCGTCGGCGTCTTCCCGCTGGAGTTGGTTGCGCAGCATCTCGGCAAACAGATCGTGATAGCGGTACCAGGCCTGATCTTCGGTGCGGATGATAAATAGATTTTCACCCCACAGACGGGCCAGCATCTCCGCGCCGTCGGTCTGGCCGGTCACGGCGTCACATAGCCCGCCGGTCAACTGTTTGAGGATGGAGGTCTTCAGCAGAAAGGTTTGTACGGCTTCGGGACGGTGGCGCAGTGCCGTCTCCATAAAGTATTCGCGCAGGAAGATGTGGGCGCCGCTGAAGGTGTCAACCGCGTGGCGGCGGTCTTGCTGTTTACTCAGCGCCAGCACAGCCAGCTTCAGCCCCACAACCCAACCACCGGTGCGCTTGACCAGGGCTTCCATGTCGCCATAGGCCAACGGCTCGTCGGTGATGTGCTGTTGCAAGAAAGCGATGCCCTCCGGCAGGGTGAAGCGTAGGTCTTCCAACTCCAGCTCCGTCACCTGGCCCGCGGCGCGCAGCCGGCCCAGGGCCAGTGGTGGCCGTGTGCGGCCGGAGATGACCAATTGCAAGTGTGGGGGCGGCTTCTCCAGCCAGACCTGCATCGAGGTGTGGATGTCGGCCTGTTTAATGTGATGAAAGTCGTCC
>WBZV01001423.1_pt1 | contig 10821 bp, 5 predicted proteins | sample 5204221 | NCBI WGS metagenome assembly WBZV01 (sample SAMN12344360, study PRJNA552823) | activated sludge metagenome | biome: Activated sludge suspended growth; feature: Nitrification reactor; material: Wastewater; isolation source: activated sludge from nitrification reactor of wastewater treatment...
GCACGCCCCACGAAGCCGCCGAGGCCAATGCCGATCGGGTGGCGGACTGCCTGACCGCCCCGCCGACCGTCCAGCCCCTGGCGTGCAGCGCCTGCGCCGCCGGTGATGCGCCCTGCCCGGCCTGTGCCACCGGCGCGGCCACCCTGCGCCGCAAGACGCTCACGGGGGCTGCCGCCGGCAGCGACATGCCGCGGGCCGTCGGCCAAGCCCTGGCAGCCCCCGCCGCGGCACTTCCGGACGCCACCCGGCGCCGCTTCGAACTTCGCCTGGGCACCGATCTTGGTGCCCTGCGGCTGCACACCGGTGCCGCCGCCGCCCGCGGCGCACGGAGCGTGGGCGCGCGCGCCTTCGCCCTGGGTCAGGACATCGTGTTCGGCGCTGGCGAGTTCCGCCCCGATACGCAGGAGGGGCAGCATCTGCTGGCCCACGAGGTGGCCCACGTGATGCAGGGCGGCACGGGGGACACGCTCCGCCGCGCGCCCAAGACCCCCCCCGATCCGGCCGAGGATGCCGCCGTGGACGAACGGCAGGTCAAGGCGATGGCGCTCGTGCCGGGAAGCACCTTCATCAACAACGCCGCCAGCGTTGGGGGCCTGGCGGCATGGCAGACCCGCTATCCCCTCTCCTACGCCGAGATGCACAGCCGCGCCGTGAAGGTGTACGGCGAGGCGGGCTACGAGCGCCTTCTCGCCGCCGATGCGGACGTGCTGAAGCTGGTGCAGAAGTCGGATGTGCTGATGACGCGCCTGACCGAGCTGCGCGACCGCTACTCGGGCGAGGACGAAGCAGCCCACAAGGTGATCGATGCCTATGGGGGTACGAACTACCTCATCGGCGAGAACGTAAGAGGCTGGTTCGATCTGGATTACGAATGGCTGGCCCAACAGTATTCGAGCTACGCCAATTTCGACCTGGGCCTCTTTCAGGCCCTGCTGTCCGAGGATGTGGACACCCTGATCAATCGCGTGGAGGAGAACGCCGACGCCGCCAAGGCGGACGCCGACGCGGAGAAGGCGTTCAAGGAAGGCTGGATCAAGGACGGCGCGAGCGTGCTGGGCAAGGTGGTCGCCAAGCGGGACGACATCTTCTTCGACGACGAAATCAGCCTGGAAAGCGTGCTCGACCCGCCCGAAGGCAGCGACAAGGCCGACGAGATGGTGGCCGTGGCACGTTACGCCGGCCAGATGTCGGCCGTGGTCAAGGTGAATGAGCGCTATTTCGCCTACACCCTATCGGAAGACTTCGATCTGTCGAACGTCTTTTATGGTGAAAAACTCGACGCCTATACCCGGGTGGTGCCGGCCGGCCCCCTGGGCGGCGCCGTGGTCGCCCTCACCACGTCCAGCGGCCTGCCCCTCAAGGGCGAGGGCGGCGGCCGCTTCAAGGGCGGTGACGAGCTCAATAATCCCGAGTCCTACCTGGACACCGACACCGAGATGCTCGCCTCGGGCAAAGCCGACGCCCTGGGGATCAGCCCGACGGTGATGTTCCGCAGCATGGTGCGCAACCTGGCGCTGGTGAACCTGAAGCAGGCCGAAGCCAATCTGAACGGCATCGAGAAACAAATGATGCCCGACTTTGGTATCGACCCTGCCGCCGGCGCCGCATTGCAGAAGGACACCGCCCGCCTGCGCGAGCTGACCGTTTCGGTGGCGGGCCTGGCCGTGGAGATCGGCGACGGCGAGGCGAGCGAAGAGCAGATAGACCGCCGCGACGCGCTGCTCTCGGAAATGGGCACCATCAACGAGCGCAGCCCGGCGGCCGCGCTGATGGTCAAGAACAGCCGCAAGCCGGACGACCAGGACCCGGTCGAAGACAGCCAGATCAAGGACACCCTGGCCGACAAACAGAGCGGCGATGCGGCCATGGCCGCCGTCAACGAGGCGCGCGACCGCAAGGCCAACATCGACAAGGTGCGTCTCGCCCTCTTCGACGACCCCGACTTCGTGCTCGGCCTCGACGTGCTCCACGACGCGGTGATGGCCCACTTCTCGGAGGCGGACCGCCTGCGCATCAAGGCCGAGCTGGTCTTCAATACCATCGCCTCGGTGGCCGCCACCATCGGCCTGCTCGGGCTCGATCTGGCCCTGCTGGTGGCGGGCTTCTTCACCGGCGGCCTCACCTGGCCCGGCCTGATGCTGCATGGCGCCGGCACCGCCCTGGGGCTGGCCCAGGCCGGCCAGCAGATCAAGCACGCCAAGATGGTGTCGGCCATGTCCGAGCTGGACCTGGAAGGCGGTTTCCAGCTCGCCAGCACGGACCAGGCCAAGAGCGCGCGCAACTGGGCGCTGGTGGGCTCGGCCCTGAGCTTTCTGTCGGTGATCGGGCTGGCCCGCACCGGCGCCAAGCTCCTGGCCGCCACCGAGCGCGAAGCCAACCTGGTGGGGCGCATCGCACGCCAAGCCGGCGTGACCGAAGATGTGATGGAAGGCGCCCTGCGCACCAACTGGCGCGGCATGCCCAACCCCGACAAAGGCGCCCTGCGCAGTCTGGTGCTGGCCAAGCTGCCCGAACCCCTGGCCAAGCGCTACGGCAACCTCGCCATCGAAGTGCTCAGCGAGGAGGACTGGGCCCGCCTGTACGGGCCGAAATCACCCTCCCACGCGGCCACCGAGTTCACCCGCAACGCCGCCGGCCAATTGGTGCCGACCCGCATCCTGTTCCGCCGCAATGGCAACATCTTCGCCCTCCATGAAGAAGCCATGCACATCGCCCAGGCGGCGGAAAGCCCCGAGATGGCCAAGCGTATCGAGGCGGTGTCGGGGCTTACCAAGGGCATGTGGGCCGGCAAGAGCCTGCCGGAAAAACTGCAAGCCGTGCGCGGCGTGCTGGAAGTGGAGCTGGACGCCCAGGAGCGCATCCTGGCCCGCGCCCAGCAGGTGGGCGACACCGAGACCATGGACGACGCCTTTGCGCAGATGGAGAACCTCTCCATCAAGCTCGCCGAGCTGGACCAATCGGTGGCCAACCCGGCGTCGCGCCTGCCATCGTGGTTTGACGCCGCCGAGGTGCCGTCGATCTTCGCCAGCCCGCGCCTGCCGCGCAGCCGGGGCAGCTGGAGCGGCGCCCCGGGCAACTCCATCTGGCGATCCACCAACCCCAAGGTCAAGGCCATCGTCGGCAACAAGGGAGTGCGCTTCAGCAATGGCTACCCGGATTTCCGCGACTACTCCATCGGCCAGGTGAACATCGGCCAGACCGGCCATGCCGGCGACTTCGCCGAGGCCGACATGAAGTTTGCCGAGGGCATCGCCAACGGCACCCGCAAGCCGCCGGAAGGCTATGTGAAGGCCGACTTCATGCACAACGGGCAGCCGGTGGCCGCCGGCACCGAACGCTTCCGCCGTGCCGCAGGCTTCACATGGCATCATCACCAGGGCGGCAACCAGATGATGCTGGTGCCCACCAAACTCCACGCCAACGTGCCCCACACCGGCGGCGCCTCGGCCGCCCGGGCCGGCGGCCCCTGAAAGGACACAGCCCATGCCCGGCAACGCCGTCGTCGAAGCCACCCTCGCCCGTTTCGGCTTCTATCCCCTCGCCCCCAAGGCCCCGCGCCCCGCGCCCGACGCCCTGCGCCAGCAGGCCGCCCGGGCCGGCATCACCCTGCCCGAGGCCTTCATTGCGTTTTCGAGCGAGCACGGTGCGGGCGCCTTCGAACAGCGGGTGGGCGTGGCCCTGCCTGCCGGCTGCCCCCTGGGGCCGGTCTTCATCGTGGACATCCTCTACGCCGCCGGCGCCCCCGAAGACTGGGACGCCCTGGCCCTTCGCGACGACACCTACGACGGCCGCCTGCCCCTCGCCGCCCTCCCCATCGCCACCGACCCCGGCGGCAACCTGCTCCTGCTGACGCCGGAGAGCGGCGCCATCTACGCCTGGGACCACGAACACCTGGAACTCGATGATGCCGCCCTCGACCACAGGGTGGCCGACCTGGCCGCCGACGGTGTGCCGGTGGACGAGCACGACATCGACCAGCTAGTGCTCATGTGGGAAGAGCGCCACCCCGGACAGGTGGCCAACCCGACCGGGCATGGCAACCTGTACCCGGTGGCGGAATCGTATGAGGCGCTGTTGGGGGGGATGCGGGTGGCGGGGTAGCGGTGTAGCTGCCCCTGTCCGTCCCTCGCTCAGGTCTTCACACCCGGTGTCGCCGCAGGCGCCGGCTTGACGCCCACTCCACGCAGATTGACGAGCTTGCCGAGCAGTTCGAACCAAAATGGTGCTCCGAAGCCGGCCATCAAGGCGGTTGCCAGCCAGCCAAACAGGGCCGTCCATTCGATTTGGGGCCAGACGTCGCCGATCCAGCCCACTTTGGGAAAGTGGGACAGCGCCGCGATCAGCGAGGCATCAAGCTGCTTTGAGTAATCCACACTCTGTTTGAGGTAGTCCTGCAGTGCCTTGAGGGGTGCTTCGGATTCAGGCGCACGGATCGCTGCAGCGGTGAGCCAGGCGAGCTGGGGGCTCAGGACGCGGCCCGGCAGGGTGGACGGCATGCCGGTGGCGCTGAACTTGAGAATGGCTGCGTCGCGGACGCTGTCCTTGGTTCCGTCGATGTAGCGGAGCCAGTCGCACAGGACGGCGTCGGCCCCGGGCTCATTGCCGGCAGGCTTGGTGGATTGCGGGCAGGCAGCCATGTCGGTGGACGTGAACAGTGCAGCAAAGGCTTCGCCACGTCTCTGCGGGTCGCTTGTGGTGAGGAGCTGGTAGTCCAGCTCGGCCTTGTCGGGATCGAAATAATTGTTGGCCTGGAGCCGCTTCAAGGCCGCCAGATTGGTACTTCGGGCCGCGGCATCCTTAGTCGCCTTGAGCACCTTTACGGCTTCGACGTTGTTATCGAGGACGGCGGTGCGAATGCGTAAAGCTGCAGTGAGCTCATCCAGGCTGCGGCTTCCGTCACCCGGATTGACCAGGCGCGCCATTCCAACCGCGTCGGAGCGCAAGGCCTCGTCCTGAAGAAGCCGCTTGGCGACGTAGAAGATGTCGAGGTTGAAGCACAGCGCAAGTACGAAGGCCACGCCGATCAGGATGCCCTGGGTAGCACGTTTGTACCAGCCGGAGGCCCGCTCCATCGCCGCGTCGAACTGTCCCGCCAGCTCCTTCTCCAGCGCCTGAACGCTATCGATGCCTTTGCTGAAGGCGCTGTTGAGGGCGTCAATGAGTCCGGGAGGCAGTCCGTCGGAGCCCTTCTCCTTCAGCTTGTCCTGCACCTTGGCGATATCGAGGGGCTGCCCCTTGACCTGCTCCAGCGCCTCCCGCACCAGATCGATTAGCGCGGAAGCGTAGGTCTGGGAGGGAATGTAGCTTGGAGCGGATACGGTGCTCCCGAACAGGACCGGGGGCGAATGCAGGGCCTGGATGAGCCCGTGCTGATAGAGCTTGGCGGCCCAGTCGGCTTTGGGCTGTGACGATTCGGTGCCGCCGGCACCGGACCGAGGCTGCCCCCCTTTGTGCAACAAACGAGAGATGAAACGCTTGAGCCCGATGGCACGCAGGTTCGTCCAACTGGCACCAAATTCGACGATGAATGATGCCGCCACGGCGGTGAGCAGATAGAGCAGCGCAAGGCCGATGAGCAGATCGAGCAGGTTTTCCATGGTGGTCTCCCGGATTGAGGTGGGATGACATTACGCCGCACGCCACTCAACTGGCATCGCCCGAACGGGTGATATGTTCGATCAATACTTCTATAGTTCCCGGGTGACGACCAGCTTGCCTACAGGAGATTGGCCATGAACGCGCCTGACATGTTCCAGATTGACCCGGTGATTTCCGCCCTGTACGAGGCGACGCTTGAACCGGAACGCTGGCGCGATGCGCTGCAAGCCATGGCCCGCCTCAGCGGCGCCCAGGCCGCGGTCTTCGTGGACATGGATTACGCCCTGTCTGTGCTGTGGCGCCATGTGCTGCACAACGTGGACGAGGAGGCGCATCTCACCTACCTGCAGCGTTACGCCCAGATCGACCCGCGGCTGCCGGTGATGATGAAGGCCCCCGAACTGCGCTGGGTGTCGGACCTGGAAGCGCTGCCCGATGCCATCCGCCTGGAGAGCCCGGTATACCGGGATTACCTGCGCCCCGCCGGCTTACGGGAATGCCTGATGGCGAAGACAGCGGTGGAAGGTGCCCGTCACGGCAACCTCGTTCTGTTGAGGATGGGCGTGGAAGACGTGTTCAGCGCGGAGCAGCGGCAGCTCCTCGACCTGCTGCTGCCCCACGTGGACAGGGCAATCCGCATCTCGCGCCGACTGGCGGCCTTTGCCCGGGCGCTGGCGTTTGGCGGCCGCGGGGTGGAGGAGTATGCCGACCCGGTGGCCACCCTCACGGAGCGCGGCGACATCAGCGAGGCCAACCCCGCCTTCGAGGCGCTTCTGAAGTGTCAGTCGCTTTTTCGTACCGACGGGAACAAGCGTCTGGTGTGCATCTCGAGCGATGCACAAAGGCGCTTTCATCAGGCGTTCTCCGATGCGCTGGAGCTGTCCAAGGGCAATACCCGCCATGGCTGGCGGAGCATGCCGGTGCTCACCGTGGAGCGGGCGGACGGCCCGCCCTTCCTGGTGACGGTCGCCCCGCTGATGCAGTTGCAGGGCCATCCCTGGTTCGAACGCACCGGCGTGCTGGTGAAGGTGTCGGACCCCTTGCGCCCACCCAGTGGGAGCGTGTTGCAGGAGGGCTTCGGGCTTACACCGGCCGAAGCGCGTCTGGCCTGCGCGCTCCTGGCCGGTGGCACCCTGAAGGACGCCGCCACGAGAATCGGGATTTCGCCCAACACGGCCAAGACCCAACTGCAGGTGGTATTCCAGAAGACCCGGACGGGACGTCAGCAGGAGCTGGTCTCGTTGCTGAGATCGATTCCGCACTGAATCGGCGCGGCTGGCGAATGCACGACTATCCGCAAGCCCCACGAGATTGCGCTTCCGGCCTGCCCGGATCTGCCAAGCGCACTTTACCCTGGCAAGTGTCGGAACCTCGCTTGCCCTGTGCTGGACGTACAAAAACAACAAAGCCACTCTTGCGAGTGGCTTTGTTGTCTATTGGTGGTCGGGGAAAGAGGATTCGAACCTCCGGCCCCTGCGTCCCGAACGCAGTGCTCTACCAGGCTGAGCTATTCCCCGACGCTTTCAGTGCGGAGCCAGCGATGCTTTGCCAACTCTCAAAATCAAACAGCCGCACATCATATTGCAAATCCGACGTTTTGTGAAGCTTTTTTGAAGCATGTCGGACTTCAATACTTCCGTGCGACTGCGAACTTTGACAATTCTATCAAGGATTCCTTGAAAACGGAAGCCGGCAGCGCTTCCAGGGCTTCCAGCGCAAGCTGGGCCTCGGCTTCGGCGACCTTTCGGGTGGCTTCGATGGCGCCGGTGGCACGAATAGCCTCAAGAACGGCCGGAAAATCGTCGCGACCGCCGTTTTCGATGGCGGTTCGCACGCAGGCGGCGTGTTCGGGGCTGCCGTGCTTCATGGCATGGATCAGCGGCAGGGTCGGCTTGCCTTCGGCCAGATCGTCGCCGATGTGCTTGCCGGTATCGGCCTCGTCGCCCGAGTAGTCGAGGACGTCATCGATCAGCTGGAAGGCGGTGCCGATGTGCATGCCGAAGGCCGCCATGCGGCTTTCCAGCGCGTCGTCCACGCCGCCCAGGATGCCACCGAGCCGGGCCGCCGCTTCGAAGAGCTTGGCGGTCTTGTAGCGGATCACGCGGAGGTAGTCGTCCACCTCGACGTCGGCATTGTGGCAGTTGAGCAGTTGCAGGACTTCGCCTTCGGCGATCACGTTGGTGGCATCGGCGAGGACGCGCATGATCTTCATGTTGTCGGCCCCGACCATCATCTGGAAGGCACGCGAATACAGGAAGTCACCCACCAGCACCGAGGCGGCGTTGCCGAACATGGCATTGGCTGTCTTGTTGCCACGCCGTAGCTCGGACTCGTCCACCACGTCGTCGTGAAGCAGGGTGGCGGTATGGATGAACTCCACCACCGCCGCCATCTCACGATGGTAGCTGCCGGTGTAGCCGGCTGCACCCGCGGTGAACAGCACCATGGCAGGCCGCAGGCGCTTGCCGCCACTGCCGATGATGTACTCGGCCACTTGGCGGATGAGAACCACGTCGGAGTAGAGACGATCCCGGATGACGCTGTCGAGCGCCTTCATGTCGTCGGCGATCGGCGCGTAGAGCTGCGAGAGAGACAAGGCAATGCCCAGACTAGAAAAAACGCGATGGTAGGGGCCGACCGCGATCCCGTCAAGCCGCCGGGATCAAGGAAATCCGGCACGGAAAGGTTCAGGCCGGGTGCACCTGCAGCAAATCGGGCCGGTCGGTGAACACCCCGCCGACACCCCAAGACGCAAGCTGCGCGGCAACCTCCCGGGTGTTGACGGTATACACCATCATCCGGAGCCCGGCTGAATGGATGGCCTGGACATGGGCGGCTTCAAGGCCTTTCAAACCCACATTGAGCGACACGCAACCAAGCTGCTGGGCCTGCACGAGGCTTGCGGGGGTGAAGGTTTCCACCAGCAGGGCTCTGGGCAGATCGGGCACGCACAAGGCGGCGGCACCCAGGGCTTCGATCGAGAAGGACGACAGCAGGACGTCCGGACACCCGCCTGCGGGCAGGGCGTGGAGCAGCTCGCCCACCACGCGGCCGGTTTCGGCCTCGGTGCCTGCCGCCGGCTTGATCTCAAGATTGGCCGCCAGCCCGAGCTGGCCGCAAACAGCAAGGGCGGCGCTCAGGCTGGGGATCGTCTCGCCCGCAAAAGCGGGATGGAAGTGCCGCCCGACATCCGTCGCCAGCAGTTGCTCGGCGCTGAGCTCGGGCACGGCACCGACAATATCGGCGGTGCGCATCAGGGTTTCGTCGTGGATCAGGACCGGAACCCTGTCGCGGGACAGCATCACGTCAAACTCGACCGCCCGACAACCCAGCCGGGCAGCAATACGGAGCCCGGCCAGGGTGTTCTCGGGGGCCAGGGCACCACCACAGCGATGCACCAGCAGTGGGGGCCAGGGCCACCGGGACATGGGTGCGATCAGTCCAGCTGGCGGGAACGGGCCACAGCCGTGTCGAGCGCGAGCTTGGAGGGCTTGCGGTCTTCCCAGACCGATTCCAGCTCTTCCTCGATGATCTTGCGCACGGCGGCACGCTGGGGATAGGTGCTGGCCTTGCTGATGGACGTGACCTTCTTGTGGGTCAGTTGCTGGACACCCACGTGGATGTTGAGGAGATCGGCTGCGAGCAGACGGCTCTCCGACGCCAGCAGGCCCGCCTGGTTGAGGGGCAGATAGCCGGCATTGCGCTGCCATTCCACCTGGCTCTCGGCGGTCAGCCAGAAGCTGACGAAGCGCGCTACGGCCTTGTATTCGGCGGCGCTCTTGCCTGCGCCGATCCACAGGGCGGGACCATCGGCGAGGGTGTTCTGGGGCGCGCCGTAGTAGTCCTCGTGGTAAGGCAGGGTTGCCACGCCGACGTCGAACGCAGCCTGGCGCTTGAGGGTCGGCCAGGCGCCGGAGGGTGCGGTCAGCACGGCGCATTCGCCCTTGGCGAAATGCTCGGTGGCTTCGTCTTCCCGACCGAAGAGGTGCAGATAGCGGGCCTTGACCCAGGAGGACAGCATGGCCACATGCTTGACTTCAAGCATGCCGTTGATGGCCAGGGAGGCCTTCTTGCCTTCGGTGACCACCGGCTCGTTGTGCCAGGCGCTCATGTTCTCGACGAGGATCCAGGCCGGCTGGGCGGTGGTGTAGGGGCAGGCCTGACCGGAAGCCACCAGCTTGCCGAGGGCGCCCTGGAGTGCCTGCCAGGTCTTGGGAGCAGCTTCGGGGTCAAGACCTGCCTCGCGGAAGGCCTGCTTGTTGTAGAACATCACGGGGGTGGAGAGGGCCACCGGCAAGGCGATGAGGCGATTGGCGCTGTCGATGGGGGTCGGCGTCATCATGGCCGGGGCGCGCAGGGTTTCAAAGCGCTCGCCGGACTCCTTCATGACCTGGTACAGGGGGCGGTAGCGCTGGGGCCCGGCGAGGAAGCCCGGCAGATCGCGCTCACCGAGGATCATCAGGTGCGGGAGCGTCCCTTCGTTCCAGGTGCGCTCATGGAGCACCACCTTGGCGTGGGGATGGGCTGCGTTGTACCGGTCAACGAGCTTCTGCAACTGGGCGCCCTTGTCGGCGCCGAGGGTGTGCACCAGCTCGATATCCTTCACGGCAACCGGCGCGGCCGCGGGGGCGGCAGGCTTGGGCGCCGGCTTTTTGGGCGCCGCAAGGGCCTGGGCGGAAAACAGGGTGGCGAAGGCGACGCACAGGGCGCCACGATTGAGCATGTTCATGAGGATCCTGTCCACAGACGGAAATAAGGGGAGTCAGCGCCGGTGAAGGAAGCACGCAGTCGATTCATTCACCGGCTCACGGCCCGTGATTATAAGGAGATCAATGCTGCAGAAGCTGGGCTGATTCGTCTGCGACGATTCAAGTCGTTGGCGGCAGGGCCGTAGACCCTTCAAAGCAACAGCTTCCATTCGCCATGAAAAATCCGTCGTTCCGCTTCGCGCTGGTCATGACCGCCGCGGCCGCCCTGGCCGCCGGCTGCGAGCAGCTAGGCATTCCCGACCCGGCCAAGGCCAATGCCCAGGCCGAAGCGGATGGCAAAGCCATCGGGAGTGCCTGTCGCCATGCCGGGCGGGCCATCGAAGACTGTTTCACCCTCAACACCGCGGCGTCGAAGTCGGCGGTGTTTGCGGGCTGGAAGGAAATGAACGATTACATGGTGGAGAACAAGATCGCCGAAGTGGTTCCGCAGCTGCCGCCCCCCGCCCCGCCCATC
>WBZV01001427.1_pt1 | contig 10817 bp, 9 predicted proteins | sample 5204221 | NCBI WGS metagenome assembly WBZV01 (sample SAMN12344360, study PRJNA552823) | activated sludge metagenome | biome: Activated sludge suspended growth; feature: Nitrification reactor; material: Wastewater; isolation source: activated sludge from nitrification reactor of wastewater treatment...
TACTGAGTGTTTGCTTGCAAGGCATCGCCAGGACAGCTCACAACAGCAAATACACTCAAGCGCAAAGCGCCTGCGTGTATTTGCGATCCGTTATGTGGAATCACAAAAAAATGAAAAAGATAATCTTCATATTATTTGTTTGTTTTGGAATTAAATCAAATAGCCAATCTATTTCTATGACCGAATTTGACCAATTAATTCTTAAAGATACATCAATAGCCCTGTTACAAACTAATCAAATTCCAGCATCAGCTTTTATCCAGCCAAAAGAAAATATCAATCCGATTGAAGAGAATCGGAATTCAAGAAGATACGCTGCCCAACAGATTGAATTTATACACTCATTGATTGATGAAGGCAATATAAACGGAGCTTTGGCAAGGTTAGAGCAAACTGTAGTTGATTATGAATCAGGTATCCAAAAACATCTAAGATTCGGTGCCTTCAAAGACAAAACGAATGTCTTCTGTAATCTCTATAAGAATGGGAGCGAATCTATCAGAAAAGATGTAACAAAATTATTATTAGACTTACTATTAATAGATCCACTAAACAAAGATTCTGAAATCATTTATCCTCTTCTTATAATCGATTCGATATTAACGAGAAATGTCCTAATTGAAGAATTTAGAGCTACAAATTCATCTAAAGACATTGATTTTTCAGATCGACAAAACAGGTCAAAATATTGCAGTAATTTATTTTTATATGCACCAATAATTGCACCTGAAATTGGAATCGAATTCTGGAACGCATACATCGAAAGAAAGGATTACTTCAATGACTACAACGCACCTTTTGATATATATTCAGTCGCATTTGCATATTACTGTAATCAGAAGAGTCTACTTAATACCGATCAAAAAAAATCCATATTAGATTACATCTGCAAGAATAATAGCTATGTTAATCGACAATCTAATTGGTTTCAAGATTATAATTCGCTGATAAATTTTTATTTTCCTGAGTTGACAGAAGATGAAATAAAATCCTTTATTCCTGCTAAGTATTTAAATGATCCCTACCAGAAATCTTATAAAATCCCTAAACTTGACCCTTTACCCATTTTTGAAGATTTCCTCGGCGAAATGGAGCAAGCATTCGGGAAAATAAAGAATCTTGACTTAAATGACCAGTGCTTTTTCAAATATACCAATGGTTTTTATACAATCAACAACTTCAAACAGAATTTATCGCATCTATTTTCCCATTTCTTAAAATCAGAAGAAAGTTTCATCGTACTTTCACCGGACTACGGATTTGTACCAGTGCAACATGATCAATATTTCACTGAAAACATGCTGCCAAAGTTAAAATCGAATTTCCCGTCTGCTAATTTCAACATCGACCAAAGAGTAACTAAAATTGATGATGGTTATCATTATGAAATCATAATAGGAAATGGAATGAAGTCATACAAATTTAACTATGAATCCGCCAGTGATTATTTTAACTATATTCCAATCATCAAAGCTTTGAATATGTTGTTAATTGAAAATAAAGAAACGAAGAGATTAGTAAATATAGATCAAGCAGTGATAATTTGTGATCCAGAAAAAGCAAAGCCAACTTTTGAAAAATATAACTTGAACGCTTATCCATTAAACCCAGACGACCAATGGATAAAACAAAGGTAAGACTCCACATAACAATGTACATGACGATCATGCCGGCTAATCGCCGCCACGCCGCATGTACTCACCGTTATCAGATATTTATAAAACCTAACTCGATGATCGAAGAATTCACTTTATGGAGTACAATTCAAACTAAATCAAAATGTTACGTAATTAAAAAATATTAAAATAATGGTGTTCTTATCTGGACTTCAACACCCAAAAATGAAAAACAGCTCAATGTCAAAAGAGATAAGATGACAATTTGATTCATTAAAAAACGATTTAAATGAAAAAATTTAGTAAATTAGTAGTTATTTTGATTACAATGGTGAGTTTAAATCTTCAAGCTCAAGTTGAAGTAGGATGTGGAACTTTTCCATCATCTGACTCCTTAATGGAGACTCTTCCTTGGTATGGAAACAATGAAGTTCTTGATTCCTTTATTTCTGCTGGTCTAAAAAGAGTAAATGACAATTTACCATTTAGTGTAAGAACCAGTGGCAATACGTGTCCCGAAATTAATGAACTCATTTTTATGCCTATTCAATTTTTCTGGGTACTTGGGACAAATGAACCACCTCCAACCCCAACCCAAGTCAAAAATGTTATAAAATGGGTGAATGAATTTTACCAAAATAATGGCTTGCCATTTAGATTTTACTCTGGATGTCCATTGGAGCTAAGGGATGAGGATCACTTGGTGATTAATAATTATACAGAAGCATACTTTATGTACTTAGGATTGCACCATAACAGTGCAATTAATGTTTATGTTGTTGATGATATTGTTGGGGCTGATGGTGTATATAATGGAGTAGGAGATTTTATATACGTTAAAAAAGACATATTTTCGAGCAAAGGCGAAGCCAGTACTCTAAGTCATGAATTGGGTCACTTCTTTGGCCTCGAACATACATTCAGAAATCATGATCATCCTGATCCATTATGTTATCGCGAACCAGTTAGTCGAACTAGAAATTATAATCCTTTACACTGCGGTATTTTTAAATGGGGAAAAATGTGTTCATCAACTGGTGATGGACTTTGTGATACACCTGCTGATCCATCAATATTCTGGGATAATTCGAATTGTGTATTCAATCGGATTCAAAATGATATTTGGGGAAATCAATTTGTTCCAAACGCTCGTAACATTATGTCAAACACAAGACCAAAAAGCTGTAGAACAATTTTGTCAGAAGGGCAAAAAGGAGTAATTTGGCATAATTTACTAACAAAACATGAAGAGTTATTAGAAATTGATGAAGACAACTTAAATCCTGATAAATATGAACCAGATCATACACCAGAAATTGCAACCTTAATTAAGGTGGATGAAACCCAATGTCATTCAATGCAAAACTGGTGCAGAGATGAAGTTGATAATCTTTGGGTTGAAAAAAAACAATTTATAGGAGATTACTACTTTGAGGTTGAAGACGCAATGGGAAGCAACAATCCAGTAGATGAAGTTAAGTTTTTTAATAGAAATTCAAATGGAGGAAATGGTTCAGAAATAATAAGTATCAGATCAACTCAAAATGGTGCAAGAAGATTTGCTATAGCGTGTACTGACATCACTTCTGCTTTTGGAATGAATATTGAGATAAAAAGAAATAATAGAGAGCAAGGTATTTACATAGCAAAGTTGTTAAAGAGCAATAACTTAAGTATTAATAATAATGATAAGGATTGCTTATCGGCAGGTGATGTATTGAGCATTTTAAATTTACCAAGTGGCTGTACAGTTAGTTGGTCAAGTACAAAAAATATATCGTTTTCAAATAATGGGCAAGGGAATCCAGTAACTATTGAAAACTTGAATGGAAATACTCCACCAATACTAATCAATGCTACAATTTCGCACAGCAATGGTTGCTCAGAGCAAATATCTAAAGAATTTAAATCTTTGGTTGGAGTAAATTCTCCCTATTTTGTGATTAAGGAAAATGAAAAACCTTGTAGAATTCATGGGTTTATATACTATGAAGGATACTATGAAACAGAACCACCTGTTGAGGTTGACTGGACAGTATCGAATGGAACTCTGTCGCCTGATTATGGGTACTATACAAGCGTAACGCCAGATGAACTAGGTTGGATTACTATTACTGCTACTTATAATGATGGTTGCTCAATACCAAGGTCTGTACAAAAAAATGTATTGGTAGAAAATTGTGATGATGGTCCGAAAATAACTATTAATCCGAATCCATCTGATGGAAATATTAATGTTCGAGTTTCAGGTATTGAAGACTTAATTAATGGGAGCATAATCACAATTATTGATGGTTTATCAAATGTTAGATTGACTCAAACTACAGATTTAGATCAAAACTCAATTGATGTAAGTGCATTAAATAATGGAATTTATTATTTGAACTGGACAGGCACAAATTTTAGCCTTTCTTCGATTTTAATCATTAATAAATAACAAGAAATGAGAAGTCTTATTCATATATTACTAATATTATCTATCCTTTTAACAACTTGTTGTACCCCGGGAGGTGAAGAAGCGTGTGATAATAACCCATTTTATACTCCATTTTTTTGTTATGTTTATGATAAAAACACAAAGGAATCCATAGTTGGAAGATGCGTTAATTGCCCATATTCAAATGAACTGTCAACTTTGAGAAATGAATTTGGAGATACAATTTTGACTGAGCAAACAATTGATACAGATGGCGCAATGAAATTTTACTTAGCAACAGAACAAATAGACTCAATAAATAAAATGATAAAAAAATCTTACTATTTACATCTTGTAGATTTTAATGGGGTTGAAAGAGATATTGATACAATCAGATTTAAGTTTGAGATTACAAATAGTAATAATTGTGATTTATTTACATACAAGTCATTTGAATGTTATTATAACGACAGCTTATATTTAACTAGCTATCCATGGAATAAATCGGGCGGAAGGGTAATATTTCATAAATAAAAGAAAACATCTGATAACAATGTGTATGACGAACATGGCGGCTAAACGCCGCCACGTCGCATACACTCGGCCGTTATCGGTCAGGCTAAACAACAACATGCTAATGAAAAAACTAATATTGGCAAATTTAAAAAGAGTGTTCACAACGAACAGAAAAACAAACAAAAGTAAATTTATATAGACTTATGGATTTTAAAATTCACACTAAAACAATCTACAATTGCTCACTTGAAAGAGCATTTAAAGCACCAATTCTTTGCGATGTGACTAAAGTACATACAGGTTTGGGACTAATGCCTGCGGTTACAAAGACAACAAATGATGAGAATTGGGGTAAGGTCGGTTCAATAAAAAACATTTATGCGGCAAAATCACTAACTTTTAAAGGCGGAGAAGTTTCGACAGACGAAATAATAGAACGTATTGAAAATAAATACTGGAAAGTAGAAGTAGGAAATTTTAAATCTTGGATGTTGAACATTTGGAAATTTACTTTTGAGTGGACAACGACAGAAATTGAACCAAATAGAATTCAAATCAATTACGACTATACAATACACGGAAAAGGAATTGTGTTTATTCCATTTCAATGGCTTTTTGCAAATGTTTTTTACACAAGATATATGAAACAAGTTCTTGAAAATGTTCGGAAAATGGCAGAAGGCAATGAACCATTTCTATATGAATGAAGAAGCCCGAACCGATAACACGGGTTTTGCGTCAGGCGGGCAGACATGCAAAATTCAACAGTAGTTTTTCAATTGAACTTTAGTAATAAATTCAGCTTTTGTGCTTCGATTGCCCGCCCGAACGCAAAGCCCCAAGCCGTTGTGCGCAATCCTGTCGCCCGCAACCACGCAGTACAGGAGCAGCAATGAAGAAAGACATTATGCTAAAAAAATAAGCGTGTAAGTAAGATTAAAGGCGAATACTTTGTTGAGCTGAGAGGAAGCCAAGCTTGCTTGAAGATTTAACTCAGCTCAACAAAGTTCGGGATAAAAAATCAAGAAGAGCCTATATAAACGTTTACTTCCGATTATAAACGTTTATTTTAGAAAGAATAAATGGAATTGCTGCTCCTGACGGAATTCAATACATCGCAAATCAAGGATTAGCAATATATTGAATTACCTTACTGAGTGTTTGCTTGCAAGGCATCGCCAGGACAGCTCACAACAGCAAATACACTCAAGCGCAAAGCGCCTGCGTGTATTTGCGATCCGTTAGGCGCTAGCAAAAAGACAAAATAAACTTTTAAAATATGGAACCAACAGAAATATTATTAAAAGAAATTGAAAATCGGAGAACCAGTTTTAAAACCGATAGCTATCCAATGTCCATTGGTGAATTAGTAAATCTATACACAAGTAAAGAAATAACAATTCGACCAGAATATCAAAGACTTTTCAGGTGGTCTCAAGGTCAAAAAGTAAAGTTAATTGAATCAATCTTGCTTGGCATTCCAATTCCCTCAATATTTGTATTCCAAGACACATCCGGTAAATGGGAGTTAGTTGATGGACTTCAAAGGGTCTCGACAATCCTTCAATTTTTAGGAATACTTGAAGGAGTAGAAAGACTTCAATTAAACGGAACAAAATATCTACCAAGCTTAGAAGGCTATTATTGGGAATCTAAAGCTGATGGCGAATTAGAAGTTCCGGATGCTATAAAACTGTCATTTAAGAGATCCAAACTCAACTTTACAATTATTCTAAGCGATTCTGACAAAAGAGCAAAGTTCGAGGTTTTTCAAAGATTGAATACTGGAGGCTCTAATGCATCTAATCAAGAAATAAGAAATAATGTAATGTTGATGATTAATGAATCGGTTTATAAATGGTTCTTCGAATTATCAGAGTTTCCTGCATTTCAGAATTCAATTTCGCTTTCAGACAGATTGTATTTCGAGCAATATCATATGGAACTTCTGTTAAGATACATTGCCTTAATCTATTTTCCTTATAATCACAAAAAAGATCTTGGAGATTACTTAGATGATGTTAATGAAGCTATCTTAATGGATCCAAAGTTCAATTTCGAACAAGTTGGTAATGATTTTAAAAAGACATTTGAAGCATTGAATAATTTGCTTGATGAGAAATCATTCAAAAAATTCGATGGTATTGACTTTAAAGGAAAATTTTTAGAATCTGCATTTGAAACAGTAGCTGTTGGACTTGGAACGAATATACAATCATATACATTCCCACAAGACAACTCCAAATTATTAGAAAAAATTAAAGGTTTATACACTCAAGATAGCTACAGTCTGAATGCGGGTTCAGGTTCAAACGCTAAAACAAGAATTCCAAGAATTGTTCCATTTGCAAAAGACTTCTTTAGAAACTAATGGGAAAAAAGATTTTCACGTTTACTGATCTTACAAGGTTAATTGGGGAAGATTACGCTTGGAGAAGAAAGGAATTAAAACTTATTAAAGATCAAGTTGAAACTCCAAGTTCGAACAGTCCAATGCAAAATGCAGCATTACGTTTTGCTGTACCTATTTTATATGCACATTGGGAAGGTTTTGTAAAAAAAGCTTGTGAACTATACTTGGAATTTGTTTCAAACAAATATTTAAAACATAATCAATTAAAACCACAATTTATAGCATTGTCATTAACAAAAAAACTCGGAAAATTAGAAATTAGAAACATTGAGGAGAAAACAAAAACAGTAGAATTTTTACTTAAGGAAATTGACAAAAATTCCAATATTCCAACCAAAAATATCATTCAGACACGGGCAAATTTAAGATATGATGTTTTCGAAGAAATAATTTTTGTTTTAGATCTTGACATCACCAAATATTCCAATTACAAGAGTTTAATAAATGACCTTGTTGACTCCCGCAATAATATAGCACACGGAGACTATCTGCGAGTACAATTTTCTGCTTATGAAAGTATGCATTCTGACATTCTATCTTTAATGGAAATATTAAAAAACGAAATTGAAAATGCAGCGTTAACTGAGACTTACAAACAACAAACTGCCAGCGCCTAACCTGGTATACACGCATTCCCGCGAGAAAATTTAATCTTTCATTTTTGGCTTTTATTATAAAAACTAATTCTTTATCTTTGGCTTCTTCCGGTTGGCGGGACTGCGTGTATACCAAGACCGTTATGCACCATTTTTTGGCGACACCCCGAAACCCATAAAAATTTAAATACGTATGGCAAACCTATTTTGGAAAAATAAACAGACAACCAAAAGCCTTTTAGCTACTCCTTTCAAATCAGAAGAAGAGTTTGAAAAAATAATTTTTGAAACACCTGAAATTCTTGAAGATATTTTTTTACTTAAAAGACAGGTTCGTGGGGGCAATAAGGTTGGAATACCTGACATTGTTGGTATTGATAATGATGGTAATATCTGTATTGTAGAAATGAAAAATGTGACTGTAGATGCTTCAATTATCCCCCAGGTTCTGCAATATGCGTTCTGGGCAGAAACAAATCCAGACAGCATTAAATCTCTTTGGTTGGAATGTGATAACAAACCCGATGAACTTTCGATTAGTTGGGACAGTTTTCAAGTAAGAATAATTGTAATAGCTCCTATAATATTACCTTCAACACTTGACATTGTTGACAAAATAAACTATCCTGTTGACTTGATTGAAGCAAATAGATGGGTGGAAGCCGACAACCAATTATTGCTTGTCCGAAAGCTTGAACCTGAAGAAAAGAAAAACAGACCCAAACCTGTTAGCGGTCTGCAAACTTATGATGATGAATTTTATAAAAGGGAATACAATAAAGAAAGCGCAAAGTATTTCCTAGAATACGTAAGGGAAGTTGAAGAAATAATTAATAAAAACAATTGGTCACTCGAGACCAAATTCAACAAGCATTATTGTGGCTTCAAGGCTGGATTTTTCATAGCATTTGGAATTAAGTGGGTTGGTTCTAAAACTTTTGCGTTCTTTTTCAAACTCAGTGAGGCAGAAGCAAAGGAATTTAAAATTCCAATGACAAAATATGAAAAGCAATGGAAAGAAGCCATTTACTATATTGACTCGAAAAAGACAAAGACCAATGACTTTTTAGAACAATTTGAAAAAGCATATAGTAAACTTACTGGAGTATAAAAGAAAAACGGTGCATAACATTGTATTGCCTCCATGCCACTTGGACATTTTTCTTTCACGCTTGGTAGAAACTATTTAACTTAGCTTTTGTATGGCAGTCGGGGGAGTGGCACGGCGGCAATACGGGCACGTTAGGCACAATGCTTATAAAATGAGAAAATATTTAGAACTATATTTCATAATTCTGGCATGCCAATCAGCATTTAGTCAAGTCAACAATGATAGCTGCTTAAGTGCCACTGAACTCCAGCCCTCGTATGGAGAAAATGCCATAAGTTGCTTTACTGGGGTTACTGGATTTGACGTAAGAGTGTTTACATCAAATATCAACTCAGTTCCCAATCTACCATATCCAGCTATGACAAATTGTAAAGGATATAGCAATAGCACTTCAAGTTATGCAAATGATGTTTGGTTTAAATTAAAAACTAAAGGATTTCTGATGTATGTTTACTCTGGAATTAATGGGTTAGATACAGTTCATTTAAATGTTTGGCATGGGAATAATTGTTTAAATTTAAAACCATCTGGTTGCTTTACCTTTGACTTAGTAAATCAATTTGATCATTATGCTGAATTTTGTGCTGACACAATAAACGACGAATATACTTATCTACAATTCAGCGGTAATGATATCGGTAAATTAGGAGATTTTGGGTTTTGCATTAAGGGATTACCATGCTTTTTCATATGGTACTATGGAACAACTGGAACGAATAAAGACTCTGATTTTTTACCTCTTGATATAAATCCGAATCCATTGATAAATCAAGCATTAATCTCAATCCCATTTCAAATGCATGATGTAACCATTTCAGTTTATAATTCACAAGGCAAGTTGGTAAGAAATTCTAATATCAGAAACTTACATAACTATATTCTAGATAGAGGTGAATTAGACCCGGGTTTATATTTTGTAATTATTGCCGAAAAGAAGACTGGTGAAAAAATTAGCAGAAGTATAATGATTGCTAATTAAACAAAATAATGCACTGTGCCTAACATGGTATACACTCAGTCCCGTAAGAAATATTAATGTTTCACTTTTGGCTTTTAATGTAAAAACTATTTCTTTATCTTTGGCTTCCTCTGGTTGGCGGGACTGCGTGTATACCAAGACCGTTATAGGACAGCAAATAATTAAGCGTGACATGCTCACATGACAGAAAAAAAATGGAGAAGGGAGCATGCTAAATGTACTGATCTGACTTTCCTTGATTCTTTTTGTAGAAGATTAGCTGGAAAAGATTTCATTAAAATATAATACTTAGACTAAGATTTAACGGAGCGCTTGCACGTGACGCAAAATAATAAATAAATACAGAAGAGAGATACAAGAAATTTGAATAACTTAGATCAAGAATTAAGAATCAAAGAAATTCTAGTTGATAGAAGAAAATGGATAAGCCGTCCTATAACACAGTGCACAACGCCAGCACAAAGCGCCGGCGTGTGCACGCTTCCGTTATGCCTCATATTCGAAAAAAAAGTATTTAAGTATTTTGAAATAGTAGCAAATATGCTACCTTTGTATTATGAAGGCCCTTGAACTTGAAAAACTGATTAAATCAATGGGCTGGTATTATATAAGACAGACTGGAAGTCATAAAATTTACAAACATGAATCAATCCAGGGAATTATAGTAATACCGTATCATGGGGCTAAAGATTTACCGAAAGGTACTGAAAATAGTATTTTAAAAAAGGCTGGATTAAAAAAGTAGTATGAAACAATTAACAGCGGTAATTGAAAGAAATAAAGATGCATTTTTTGCATATATAAAAGAGGTAGATGGATGCGTTGCAGGAGGCAAAACATATCAACAAGTCAAACTTAACTTGGAAAAAGTGCTCAGAATAGCGGAGAAGGAAGATTTGGAACTTAAAAAAGCATTAAGCAAAGGTTATAAACTAAAATTTGAAGTTGATTTAGAATCTGTGTTTGATTTAATTCCTGAAGTAAACATTAGCCAATTGGCAAAAACAGCCAACCTTAACCCTGGCTTGCTGAGACAATATGTTTCAGGTTCAAAGAAAGCATCAGAGGCACAAACTGAAAAAGTCATGAAAGCAATAAAAGATGTGAGTGTAAAATTAAACTCCATTACGTTAAGTGTCGGATAGAAGAATACGAGGCATAACAATGTAT
>WBZV01001428.1_pt1 | contig 10809 bp, 9 predicted proteins | sample 5204221 | NCBI WGS metagenome assembly WBZV01 (sample SAMN12344360, study PRJNA552823) | activated sludge metagenome | biome: Activated sludge suspended growth; feature: Nitrification reactor; material: Wastewater; isolation source: activated sludge from nitrification reactor of wastewater treatment...
CGACCCGCGCATCGCCATCGTCTCCGACGGCGGTCTGCCGGAGGGCCTGCCGCCGCTGCCGGCCGAGGTCACCTTCCTGCCCGTCGGCCGCGCCGGCGAGAACCTGGCCATCACCGCCCAGGCCGCCCGCGCCGCGGCCGGCGGCCGGCAGTTGCTCGTCGCCGTCAGCAACACCAGCGCAACGGCGCGCTCGGCCCTGGTCAGCCTCTATCTCGATGACGTGCTCTACGACTCGCGGCGCGTGGAACTGGCCGCCGGGGCGCAGTCGGCGCAGACGTGGTCGCTGCCGGCCGGGGCGGGGTTGGCCCGGACGCAACTGGAGCCGCGCGATGGCCTGCCCGACTACCTGGCCCTTGACAACAGCGCCTGGACGCCGCTGGACACCGGCGACACCCGCCGCGTGCTGCTCATCAGCGCGGGCAACCTGTTCCTGGAGCGCATCTTCACCGTGCTGCCCGGCTACGAGTTGTTCCGCGTCTCGCCGGAGGAAGCGACGCCGGCGACCACGGACGAGGAGCCGTTCGACCTGACGATCTATGACGGCGTGCCCCTGCCGGCCGGGCCGCTGCCCAGCAGCGCCCTCATCTTCAATCCCCAGCCGCCGGCTGGCGTTGAAGCCGGGGCCGACACGCCCGCGCCACTGCTGACCGTCACCGGCACGTTTACCGAAACGGCCGCCGTGCGCATCGCCGATAGCCCGCTGCTGGAGAACGTCGATTGGGGGTCGTTCGCCATCGCCAGCGCCCAACAGGTCGAAGCGCCAACGCTGCCGGCGGTCGTCAGCGCTGCCGCCGGGCCGTTGCTGCTGGCCGGCGAGAGCGACGGGCGGCGCGTCGTCGTCTTCACCTTCGACCTGCGCGCCTCTGACCTGCCGCTGCAGATTGCATTTCCGATCATTATGGCTAACATTACGGCGTGGCTGAATCCGGGACGTGTCATCGCCGCTGACAACCCCCAGCCGGGCAGCACGGTGACCTTGCTGCCCGATGGGCGGGCCGTTCGCGCCACAGTGACTTTGCCTGATGGCTCCGTATGGGAGCGCGACGTCACAAACGCCGCCCAGCCGGTGATATTCGACCGGACACAGCAGCCCGGCGTCTACCGCGTGACCACCATTGACGCCGCCGGCGTGGCCACGCCGGCCGGCGCCTTTGCCGTCAACTTCTTCGACGCGGGCGAATCGCGCATCCAGCCCGCGGCCAGTCTGCAAGTCGGACAGGCGCAGGTGACGGCCGCCGACAACGGCTTCGAGGGCTTGCACGAGTTGTGGCCGTGGCTGCTGGCCGCTGGCCTGGCTGTGCTGCTCGTTGAATGGTGGGTCGCCTACCGCCGGCCGCTCTTCAGAACACGATGAACACGTCCGACGAATCTCTTCCCACGCCGGCCGGCCCCACCGGGTCGCGCTCAGTGCTCAGCCGTTCGCCGGTGCTGGCCGTGCTGGCCGTGTTTCTGTTGCTGGCCGGGCTTGTTCTGGTTGTGTCCACGCTGCTCAGCCAGGATCGCCGCCCGCTCTACCCCAACCTGCCGACCTTCACGCCGCTGAGCGAAACGCTGGAAAGCGAGCCGGCCGTGCTGACCTTCACCGAACTGAACGCCGACCCCGACGCCTACCGTGACCGGCGCATTCAGGTGGCGGGCAACCTGGCGTTGGTGGCCCCGCCAACATGCCTGCCCTTCGCCGGCCCGGTCATTCATTGGACGCTGGTCGCCGAAGAACTGCAACTCAACGCCGTCGGCTTCGAGAACGTCCTCCGGCTGGTGGCCGAGGGCACGCCGATGACCGTCACCGGCATCTGGCGGCTCTATCGCGGCCCGGCCGGCTGTGGCAAGGAGCCGGCCGACGCCAACGTCTGGTATCTGGCCGTCGATCAAATCCTGGAGCCGAACCCGCTGCTGGGCGAGGGCGGGGTGGCGCTGACCGTCGTTCCCGGCGAGGCACTGCCGACGCTGCCGCCGCTGGAACTGGAAGCGCCGACCCTTGAAGCGACGCCGACGCTGGAGGCAACGCCCACGGAGCCATCGGCGCTGCCGGGTCTGCCGACCGTCGGCGTGGCGGCGACGCCCACGCCTCCTGGCATTGGCGTCTCGCCCAGCCCGCCCGTGACCCAGACCGCCAGCCCGACTGTCACTGTGGACCCGCTGGCCAGCCCCACGCCAACGGGCACGCCCACACCCACCGGCACGCCCGGCCCCAGCCCCACGCCGACGGCCACCACCGAAGGCGACAGTGGCGGCGAAACGCCGGGCATCCCCACCGCCACGCTTTCCAGCGACGGCTACCCAGGCGACGGCTACCCCTAGCAGACAGCCATGAGTAGCGTCTTCTATCCCGGCGTGCTGCCGCCGACCGGCCCAGCGCAACCGGCGCTGTGGTTTCTCTTTCGCGGCTCAAAGTTGCTAGTAGGCAATGACGGCCAGCAGGCGACCATCCCCCTCCTGCTGACGCCCGCCGACATGGGCCTCGCGCCCGTCCGCTGGCAATACCTCGGCCGGCTGGACACGGCCGGCGCGGCGACGCAATCAATCCATTGCTTTTCGGGCGAGTTGGGCGAAGAGACCACGCCGCCGCCGGGCCTGGAGTTCGCCAACCTACGCGCGCTCTATCCGCGGCTGCCCGAAGCGCTCTTCCAGCTGGCCGGCCGGGCGGTACAAATCGTCGATTGGGACCGCAACCACCAGTTTTGCAGCCGCTGCGGCACGCCCACCCGCGACCAGATCGGCGAACGTTCCAAGGCGTGCCCCGCCTGCGGGCTGGTCAGCTACCCGCGCCTGTCGCCGGCGATCATCGTCCGTGTCGAGCGGAACGACGCCACGGGGCGGCGCATCCTGCTGGCGCGGGCGCAGCGCTTCCCCACGACCATGTTCAGCGTCCTGGCCGGCTTTGTCGAGCCGGGCGAGACGCTGGAGGAATGCGTCCAACGCGAGGTGCATGAAGAGGTGGGCATCCTCGTCGGCAACATCCGCTACTTCGGCAGCCAGCCGTGGCCCTTCCCCAACTCGCTGATGATCGCCTTTGTGGCCGACTATGAGGCGGGTGAGATCATCATCGACCCGGCCGAAATCGCCGAAGCGGGCTGGTTCGCCGCCGACGCGCTGCCCAACACCACCATGCCGCCCAGCATCGCCAACCGGTTGATTGTCTCCTGGCGCGACGGCACGACTGGACAACGTCTGTAACTGTTTACCGTTTGGAGGGCATGGGCTACAATCACGATCAGTTGGCTCCGGCGTCACCGGCGGCGGTGATGGGCGCAGGAGGCATCCGACCGTAAGGTGACAAACCCGAGGGTGAGCGGCAAGTGGGGGCGGTGCGCGGCGGCCATATCGGCTGCCGGTAGCCCACGGAACTGCACAAACGGAGGTGCTGTTGAGGAATTTACTGGTTACGGGGGGAGCGGGCTTCATCGGCTCCAACTTCGTACACTATCTGCTAGCGCTGTATCCTGACTATCGCGTTGTCGTCTACGACAAGCTAACTTATGCCGGCAATCTGGACAACTTGCGGCCGGTTCAGGACGACCCGCGCTACCACTTCGTCCGCGGCGACATCTGCCGGCGCGATGAGGTGGAGGCGACCGTGCGGGCGCACGACATCGACACCATCGTCAACTTCGCCGCCGAGACCCACGTCGATCGCTCCATCATGGCCCCCGACGCCTTCATCCAGACGAGCGTCTACGGCACGTACACGCTGCTGGAAGTCGCCCGGCAGTTCGGGCTGGAACGTTACCACCAGATTTCTACCGACGAGGTCTACGGCCACGTACCCGCCGGGCGATCCAGCCGCGAAACCGACCCCGTAGAACCGCGCAGCCCCTACGCCGCCAGCAAGGCCAGCGCCGATCTGCTGGTCAACGCCTACCACGTTACCTACGGCCTGCCAATCACGATCACCCGCGGCTCCAACAATATCGGCCCCTACCAGTACCCGGAAAAGGCCGTGCCCCTGTTCGCTACCAACGCCATCGACGGCCTGCCCCTGCCGGTCTATGGCGATGGCCGGCAGATGCGCGAGTACCAGTACGTCCGCGACCACTGCGAAGCCATCGACCTGGTGCTACGGCGCGGCCAGATTGGCGAGACGTACAACATCGGCACCGGCGTCGAGGTTGAGAATCTGGCGATGATCGAAATCCTGCTCGACACGCTCAACCGGCCGCGCAGTCTCATCCGCCACGTGACCGACCGCCCCGGCCACGACCGCCGCTACAGCCTCGACATCCACAAGATCACCGCCCTGGGCTGGGAGCCGGCTCACACGCCCGCAGAGGCCATCGCCAAGACGGCGCAGTGGTATCGGGACAACGAGTGGTGGTGGCGCAAGATCAAGAGCGGCGAATTTCAGCAATACTACGAAGCTCAATACGGCGAGCGGCTACGCACGGCCGCGCCGCTGCAATCATGATGTCCAATTAGCCACATAGGAGCGCAAGACGATGTCCGAAACCAAGAAAGAAGATGCGATGACGACGTCATCGAGCTATGTCAATGGAACCGAAGGGGTACTCATCTACCGCGGCTACGACATCCGCGATCTGGGCTTGAATGTCACCTATGAGGAGGTCGTCTACCTGCTCTGGAACGACGTGCTGCCCAATGCCCACGAGCTGGAGCTGTTCAAGGCGGCGCTGGCGGCCAAGCGGGCCGTGCCGGAGCCGGTGCTCAACATCATGCGCGAGTTCCCGCGCGACTCGCAGCCGATGGCCGTCCTGCGCACGGCCGTGAGCGCCATGGGTCTCATCGACCGCGACGCCGACAACATCACCGCCGACGGCGCGCGCGAGAAGGCGCTGCTGCTGACGGCGGTCATGCCCAGCCTCGTCGCCGCCTGGGAGCGGCTGCGCAATGGGCGCGAGCCGATTCCGCCGCGCCGCAGCCTGGGCCATGCCGCCAACTTCCTCTACATGCTCGACGGCGAAGAGCCAAACCCCGACGCCGTGGCCGCGTTTGATTCCTACCTGGTCTTGCTGGCCGACCACGGTTTCAACGCCTCGACCTTCTCCGCCCGCGTGACCACCAGCACCGGCTCGGACTTCTACTCGGCCATCACCAGCGCCATCGGCACGCTGAAAGGCCCGGCGCATGGCGGGGCGACGCAACGGGCCATGGAGCAGTTCTTCAGCGCCGCCGACCGCGGCGACGTCAGCGCCTGGTTCGAGGAGTCGCTGGCCGCCGGCAAGCGCATCATGGGCATCGGCCATCGCATCTACAAGGTCGAGGACCCGCGAGCCAAAATTCTGAAGCCGCTGGCCGAGAAGCTGGCCAACAGCAGCGGCCAGGGCCAGTGGTATCAGGTCGCCGACACCATCCAGCAGTTGGCGCGCCAGAACGACTACTTCATCGAGCGCAATCTGTACGCCAACGTCGATTACTACTCGGCCGTCGTCCTCTACACCATCGGCCTGCCCGTCGATCAATTCACCTGTATCTTCGCCGTCAGCCGCGTCGCCGGCTGGAGCTCGCAGGTGCTGGAGCAACTGGCCGACAACCGCCTCATCCGGCCCAAGGAGAGTTACGTCGGCAAGCGAGACCAGGTCTTCGTCCCGCTGGGCGAGCGCTAAAGTTCCAGCCAGTACCGGCGGGAGCCTAAAATGATATGAGAACCGGCCGCCGGCGCGAGTCGCCGCGGCCGGTTTTTCTATAATCACCGCCATGAAACGAGCCATTTGCCTTTTCATCTTCGTTTTTGTGGCCGTGTTGGCCGCCTGTTCGGCGGGCGAGAGCCGGCCGGCGGCCGCGGCGACGGCCGCAGCGACGGCTATGGCCGCCGCACCGCCCGTCGTAGCCACCAACACCTTCATTCCCCTGGTCGAGGACCAGCCCACCCCGACGGCAACGACCCGGCCGCCCACCGCGACGCCGTCCCCCACAGTCACGCCGTCGCCCACGCCGCTCAGCCCCGTTGCCGCCGTGGCCCTGGAGCCGGTCCTGGCCGGCGGCCTCCAGCAGCCAACAGTGATCACCCACGCCGGCGACGACCGGCTATTCGTGGTGGAGCAGATCGGCCGCATCCGCATCATCGCCGGCGGCCAACTGTTGCCGACGCCCTTCCTGGACATCATTGACCGCGTCGGCTCCGCTGGCAGCGAGCAAGGGCTGTTGGGCTTGGCCTTCCATCCCAACTACGCCGCCGCCGGCGCGCCGGGCGCGGGGACGTTCTACGTCAACTACACCGACGACAGCGGCACGACCCACATTTCGCGCTTCACCGTCCGCGCCGGCGACCCCAACCGCGCCGACCCCGCCAGCGAAGTCATCTACCTGACCCAGCCGCAGCCCTACCCCAACCACAACGGCGGCAGCCTGGCCTTTGGCCCCGATGGCTACCTCTACGCCGGCCTGGGCGACGGCGGCAGCGCCAACGACCCGCAGGGCGCGGGGCAGCGGCGCGATACGTGGCTGGGCAAGCTCCTGCGCCTCGATGTCACCGCGACGGACGGAGAATACACCGTCCCGCCGGACAACCCGTTCGTTGGCCAGGCGGGGGCGCTACCCGAAATCTGGGCCTATGGCCTGCGCAACCCGTGGCGCTTCTCCTTCGACCGGGCCACAGGCGACATCTTCATCGCCGACGTGGGCCAGAATCAGTGGGAAGAGGTCAACTTCCAGCCGGCCGGCAGCGCCGGCGGCGAAAACTACGGCTGGAACATCATGGAGGGCACGCACTGCTTCCGGCAAGAGACGTGCAATCGCGACGGGCTGGTGCGGCCCATCTTCGAGTACGACCACGGCCAGGGCTGCTCCATCACCGGCGGCTATGTCTATCGCGGCGCGGCCCACCCGGAGATGACCGGCAACTACTTTGTGGCCGACTACTGCGTGGGCACGATCTGGCGGCTCTTCCCGCAGGGGGACAAGTGGCAGGCCGGCATCGTCCTCGACAGCGACCTGGTCATCTCGACGTTTGGGGAGGACGTGAACGGCGAGCTATACGTCGCCGACTATGCCCACGGGGGCATCTACCGGCTGCGGCCGAATTAGCGCGCCGGACGCACCTTGACGACGCCGTCCTCTTCCTTCACGTCGTAACGGCGCAGGCGGTAGGGTTCGTCGTCCGGCCAGACGAGCAGGCCGGTGGCGACGTCGAAACAGTAGTCGTGCTCGTGGCAGCATAGGCGGCCGCGGCGCAGCGATCCCTCGCTGAGGTCGGCCGCGCCGTGGGGGCAGGCGCTGTCGATGGCATAGAGGCGGCCGGCACGGCGGGTGAGGATGATCTTCTTGCCGGCCACGCGGACGATGGTCATTTCGTCTTCGGTGACGGCCGCCGCAGGGACGGCGGCCACATAGCCCTCGGCGTCGCCGGCCGGAGCGCGCTTGAAAAGTGGCATGGCCACGGTTATAGCCGAGTCATACGCGACCGGCAATCCTGGTCGGTGGAGGCGCAACGATGACGACGATTCTCATCCTCGGTGGTTATGGGCAGGCCGGCCGCGCGCTGGCCGAGTGCTTGCTGGCGCAGACCGATTGCCGTCTCATCCTGGCCGGGCGGCGGCCGGAGCGGGCCGCGCCCCTGGTTGCCGCGCTCAACGAGGCCGCCGGCGCAACGCGCGTGACGGCTGTGCGCGCCGACGCCGCCCGGCCGGAGGAACTGGCCCGCGCCCTGGCCGGCGTCGATCTGCTGCTGGTCGCCTCCAGCACGGCCGCCCACACCGAGACGGTCGCCCGCGCGGCGCTGGCCGCCGGCTGCGACTACCTCGACATCCAGTATGCCGCGGCCAAGGTGGCCTGCCTGCGGCGGCTGGCCCCGGAGATCGCCCGCGCCGGCCGCTGCTTCATCACCGACGGCGGCTTCCACCCCGGCGTGCCCGCCGCGCTGGTGCGCTACGCGGCCACCTGCTTCGACCGGCTGGAGCGCGCCAACGTGGCCAGCGTCATCGCCGTCGATTGGGCGGCGCTCGACCTGGGGCAGGAAACACGCGAGGAGTTCGTGGCCGAGTTCATGGATTTCGACGGCCGTGTCTTCCGCGACGGCCGTTGGCAGTCGCTGGGGCTGGCGTCGATGGTCAAGCCGCTGACGGTGTCGTTCGGGCCGCCATTCGGCCGGCGCGCCTGCGTGCCGATGAGCCTGGCCGAGATGGACGACCTACCCGAACAAATCTTGTCGCTACGCGAAACGGGCTTCTACGTCGGCGGCTTTAACTGGTTCACCGATTGGTTCGTCTCGCCCGTGGTCGTCCTTGGCCTGAAGGTCGCCCCGCGCCGCCTGCTGGGGCCGATGGCCCGACTGCTGTTCTGGAGCATGTGCCGCTTCGCCCGCCCGCCGTATGGCCTAGTGCTGCAACTGGAAGCGGCCGGGCAGCGCGCCAACGTGGCCCACGCCCTGACCCTGCGCCTGGCTTACCCCGACGGCTACGCCTTTACCGCCATCCCCACCGTCGCCTGCCTGCGCCAGTGGCTGGCCGGGGCGCGGCCGGCCGGCCTGTGGTTCCAGGCCCAATTCGTCACCCCGGAGCCTTTCCTGCGCGACATGGCTGCGATGGGTGTGGCGATGACGCAAGTGGAAGGATAGAGTGGACAGTGAACAGTGGACAGTAAACAGTGAACAGTGAACAGTAGGGGGCCACTGGCCACTGGCCACTGGACACTGGACACTGGACACTGTCCACTGTTCACTGGCAATACATCGGCTATAATCCACTCCACTATGACCGTTACCGAGATTCGCGCCTTTCCGGTCAGTTCCACCGTCGTCATGCGCAGCACGCTCTTCGCGCTGGCCAACCTGGGAGCCACGTTGCAGACGTACAACGAAGACAGCGGCGTCATCGTCGCCACCGTCTCGCGCTGGCTGGGGTTGCAGAAGCAAGAGGTCGTCGCCCGCGTGCGCTCGTTTGAGCAGACCTGCCAGATTGAGCTGGACGCGCCCGACGTGGAGAAGGCGCGCGAACTGCTGCAACTCATCGCCACCTACGTGCGCGACGGCGGTCGGGTGCAGGCCAACGCGACGATGCAGTGGGTGGACTTGCAGCGCCAGCAGGCCAACAAGGCCCGCCGGCAAGAGCTGGGCACGAAAGCACGCAACTTGCTGGGCGGCGGCAGCGAGTCGAACCTGCCCGCCGTCGTCGAGGAGAGGGAGAGCGCCAACCTGCCCGTCGTAGCCACCGGCGACCCCGCCCAGCCCGGCCCGTCGCTGTCCGCGCCCGTGGCCATCCCCGACAACCCCGGCGTGCTGGTCAAAAACAACCGTCAGATGTTGCTGGAACTGAAGGTCGATCCGCAGGTCTTCACCGACCGCACCGGCTTCGTGACCATGTGCAACGTCTGCTATGCCCCGGCCCTGCGCGGCAGCGCCTTCTGCCCCAATTGCGGCCGGCCGCTGACCCTGGAGGCGGTGCAGCCCGAACTGCGCGGCAATGCCCAGAAGTCGGCCCGCTCCGGCCTGACCTACGGGCTGATCGGCCTGGCCCTCAACGTCGTCCCCCTGCTGGTCCTCGTCTTGCCCGCCCTGCTGGCCGAGCCGGCCACCACCAGCCTGCTCGACCGCATCCGCGAGACGCTCAGCCCGCTGACCATCGCCCTGGCGGCCATCCTGGGCATTGCCCCGGCGATGGTCGCCGGCTTCCTGGCCCTGCGACAGGGGCAGCGAGCAGCCTGGTTCCTCAATCTGCCGGCCGTGCTGGAGCAGAACGGCCGCGGCCAGGCCAGTCTGGGCACGGCCCTCGGCTGGTTGAGCATCTACGTGGGCGTGGCCTGGATTTTGCTGATCGTCATCGCGCTCCTCTAGCGGAGGTTCCCCATGTCCTACGCGACCGTCCTGTACTTCGACCCGGCGATGGAGGATGCCGTCTACACCGTTTGGGACGCCCTGGAGACGGTCGTCGATCAGCCGCTGCGCGCCTCCGGCATCCGGCCTCACGTCACCCTGGCCAGCGGCGACCACATTGACGAGGGCACGCTGGCGGCGGCGCTGGCCACCTTTGCCGCGTCCACACAACCGTTCCGCCTGACCCTGTCGAGCGTCGGTCTCTTTGCCACAGGCGAGGGCGTGCTCTTCTTCGGCGTAACGGTCAGCCGCGCCTTGCTGGAGCTACACGCCGAGTACAGCCGCATCTTCGGCCGCGCCGTGCGCCAGGCCGATGCCTACTACCGGCTCGGCGCGTGGGTGCCCCACTGCACGCTGGCAATGGGTCTGCGGCCGGAGCAGGTGGGCGAGGCCGTCGCCATCGCCCGGCGCGCGCCCCTGCCGCTACACGGCAACGTGGCCGAAATGGCCCTGGTGCGCGTGCCCAATGGGCCGGTGGAGACATTAGGCCTTTTTCAGCTTGGCGCGCGGCCATAGGCAACCGGCCCGCCGCCTGCTACAATCGGCCCGATGTCGAACAGTCAGCTTTCTTCCAATGGCAATGCCCCGCTGGGGCCGGCCCGCCACGAATTGACCCCGGTGAACTACGGCGGCCAGGCGGTCATCGAAGGCGTCATGATGCGCGGCTCACGGGCGCTGTCCGTGGCCGTGCGCAACCCGCAGGGCGGCATCGTCGTCCACACGGAGCCGCTGGATAGCCGCATCTACGGCGGCCGGCTGGCGCGTATTCCCTTTCTGCGCGGCCTGACCCTGCTGTGGGATGCGCTGGGGTTGGGAATCAAGAGCCTCATGTTCGCCGCCGAGGTGGCGCTGCAAGAAGAGGGTCAGACCGACGCCGACGGCAAGCCGGAAAAGGTCTTCGAGGGGCCGGTACAGTGGACGATGATCGCCTTCTCGCTGACGCTGTCGATCCTGCTCTTCTTTGTCCTGCCGACCTACCTCGCCCACCTGATCGAACAGGCGCTGGGACTGAGCGGGCAACCGGTGGCCATCAACTTCATCGAGGG
>WBZV01001429.1_pt1 | contig 10808 bp, 4 predicted proteins | sample 5204221 | NCBI WGS metagenome assembly WBZV01 (sample SAMN12344360, study PRJNA552823) | activated sludge metagenome | biome: Activated sludge suspended growth; feature: Nitrification reactor; material: Wastewater; isolation source: activated sludge from nitrification reactor of wastewater treatment...
GGTGCCGTAGGGCAGCGGCGCGCCATCGAGATCGACGCGCTTGCCGTTGCTCTCCATCTCGAGCTGCTGCAGGTAGGCCGGCAGGCGCTTGAGGCCCTGGTGATAGGGCGCCACGCTGCGGCTCGTGAAGCCGTGGAAGTTGCGGTACCAGACATCGAGCAGCCCGAGCAGCGCCGGCAGGTTCTTCGCCAGCGGCGTCTGCGCGAAATGGCGGTCCATCGCGTGCGCGCCGGCCAGCAGGGCGCGGAAGTTGTCGGCGCCGATGGCGATGGCCAGCGGCAGGCCGATCGCGCTCCACAGCGAGTAGCGCCCGCCCACCCAGTCCCAGAAACCGAAGGTGGTGCTGATGCCGAACTCGGCGGCCGCCTTCACGTTGGTGGTGGTGGCGACGAAGTGCCTGGCGGTGTCGGTGCCGCCGTTCTCGAGGAACCAGGCGCGCGCGGCGTGCGCGTTGGCCATGGTCTCCTGCGTGGTGAAGGTCTTGCTCGCGACGATGAAGAGCGTCTCGGCCGGCTTCAGATGGCGCAGCACCGGCGTGATGTCGTGGCCGTCGACGTTGGCGACGAAGTGGAACTGCAGCCCCGGGTGCACGAAGGCATCGAGCGCCGGCACCGCCATCTGCGGCCCCAGGTCGCTGCCGCCGATGCCGATGTTGACGACGTGGCGGATGCCGCTGGCCGCCGTGTCGCGCACGCTCTCGGCGTAGGCGAGCATGGCATCGAGCACGCCGTGCACCTCGTCGCTGAACGGCCCCTGGCCGCGCGGCGCACGCAGCGCCGTGTGCAGCACGGCGCGGCCTTCGGTGCTGTTGATGGGCGCACCGGCGAACATCGCGTCGCGGCGTTCCTCCAGTCGGCATTCGCGCGCCAGGTCGACGAGGAACTTCAGCGTGGCGAGGTCGACGAGGTTCTTCGACAGGTCGGCGAACAGCTCCGGCGCCTCGAACGACAGCGAGGCGAAGCGGCCCGGGTCGCGCGCGAAGGCCTCGCGCAGGTCGAGCTCGCGGCCGTGGGCTTCGTAGTGGCCCTCGAGGGCAGCCCAGGCTTCGGTCTGATCGCAGCGCGGCGCGTCCATCACAGCGCTTCGATCATGCGGTCGAGCTTGGCCGCATCGACCGCGAAGGCGCGGATGCCTTCGGCGAGCTTCTCGGTGGCCATCGCATCCTCGTTGAGCGCCCAGCGGAAGCTGGCCTCGTTGTAGGTCACCGCGTGGATGGGCGCCTTCGCGGCCGCGGCCGGGTCGAGCGCGCGCGGCACCGCGGCCTTGGCCGCCTGCAGTTGCGCCAGCAACTCGGGGCTGATGGTGAGCAGATCGCAGCCGGCCAGCGCGAGGATCTGGCCGACGTTGCGGAAGCTCGCGCCCATCACCTCGGTGGTGATGCCGAACTTCTTGTAGTAGGTGTAGATCTGCGCCACCGATTTCACGCCGGGGTCGTTGGCGCCGGCGTTGGCGGCCTCGTCCCAGGCGGCGCCGGCGGCCTTCTTGTGCCAGTCATAAATCCTGCCGACGAACGGCGAGATCAGCCGCACGCCGGCATCGCCGCAGGCCACGGCCTGGCAGAAGGCGAACAGCAGGGTCAGGTTGCAGTGGATGCCCTCGTGCTCGAGGATGCGCGCCGCCTGGATGCCTTCCCAGGTGGAGGCGATCTTGATCAGCACGCGCTCGCGCGGAATGCCCGCGTCTTCGTAGAGCGCGACGATGCGGCGCGCACGCGCCACGCTGGCGGCGGTGTCGAAGGAGAGCCGCGCGTCGACCTCGGTGGACACACGCCCCGGCACCACCTCGAGAATCTGGCGGCCGAAGCGCACCAGCACGTGATCGACGATCTCGTCGAGCGGCTGGCCCTTGTGCGCGGCGACGGTTTCCTTCAGCAGCGGCGCGTAGTCGGGCTGCTGCACCGCCTTGAGGATCAGCGAAGGGTTGGTCGTCGCATCGCGCGGCGCAAACTGTGCGAGCTGCTTGAAGTTGCCGGTGTCGGCGACGACGATGGTGTGTTGCTTGAGCTGGTCGAGCTGGTTCATGGCGAGGTCGGAAGAGGCCCGGCGCGTGCCGGCGCGCTATTAGAACCCGGTCGCTGGTGGTTTCGCGGGCTACCTTCTGTAATACCCGCCCCTGAGCATCTCGCGGTCGGCGACCTGTTGAGACGCCTTGAGCGCCGCCGCCACGCTGGTCTTGCCCGACAGCGCCGCGCTGATCTGCTGGCCCACCGCGATGCCGATCGCCTGGAACTCGGGAATGGCCGCGAATTGCACGCCCACGTAGGGGCTCTTGGGCAGCGTGCTGTCGTTCGGGTTGGCGCTGGCTATGGCCTTCTTCTCGGCCTCGGCGAATACCGCCGCCTTGAGGAACTCGGGGTTCGCGTAGGTCGACTTGCGCGTGCCGGTCGGCACGTGGCCCCAGCCCTTGGTCTTGGCCACCAGCCGGATGTAGTCCTTCGAGGTCGCCCAGGTGATGAACTTCTGCGCGTCGGCGGCGTTCTTGGTGCCGGCGGGAATCGCCAGCGCCCAGGCCCACAGCCAGTTGGCGCCCTTCTGCGTGGCGCTGTAGGGGCTCTGCACGAAGGCCACCTTGTTCGCCACCTTGCTCTGCTTCGGGTCGGTGATGAAGGAGGCGGCGATGGTCGCGTCGATCCACATCGCGCACTTGCCCTCGTTGTAGAGCGCCAGGATCTCGTTGAAGCTGTTCGCGCTCGAGCCGGGCGGGCCGTACTTCTTCAGCAGGTCGACGTAGAAGCTGATCGCGTCCTGCCAGGGCTTGCTCTCCAGCTGCGGCTTCCAGCCCATGTCGAACCACTGGCCGCCGAAGCTGTTGACCATGGTCGTGATGAAGGCCATGTTGTCACCCCAGCCGGGCTTGCCGCGCAGGCAGATGCCGTAGACGCCGGCCTTGGGGTCGTGCATCTTCGCGGCCGCGTCGCGCACGTCGTTCCAGGTCGGGCGCTCGGCGAACTTGACGCCGGCCTTGTCGGCCAGGTCCTTGCGGACCATGAGCATCGAGCTCTCGCCGTAGAAGGGCGCGGCATACAGCTTGCCCTCCACCGACAGGCCGTTGCGCATGGCCGGCAGCAGGTCGTCGACGTCGTAGCCGGCGTCCATCTTCAGCTCGTTGAGCCAGCCCTTCTTGCCCCAGATCGGCGTCTCGTACATGCCGATGGTCATCACGTCGAACTGGCCGCCCTTGGTGGCGATGTCGGTGGTGACGCGCTGGCGCAGCACGCCTTCCTCCAGCGTCACCCACTTCACCTTGACGCCCGGGTTGGCCTTCTCGAACTCGGGCGTGAGCTTCTGCATCTCGATCATGTGGCCGTTGTTGACGGTGGCCACCACGATCTCGCCGGCCGAGGCCGGGGCGGCGGCGACCAGGCCGAGCAGCAGCGACAAGCAGGCCTCGACCTTCATGGGCATGGCTTCGATTCTTCCGCGTGGCGATGCCCAGTGCACGGTTTGACCCGAAGAAGAAACTCATGCATCATGAACGCTGAAACTTAGTTACATGCCGGATCGGCCGGCTCTTGCGTCATGTCCTTCGATCTCGTGTTCTTCGGCGGCACCGGCGACCTCACCTGGCGCAAGCTGATGCCGGCGCTGTTCCAGGCCTGGCGGCACGGCAAGCTGCCCGAGGGCGGCCGCATCCTCTCGGTGGCGCGCGACGAGCGCAGCGACGAGGAGTACCGCCAGTTCATCAAGGACCGCTTCGTCGAGGTCGAGAGCGCCAAGCGCCCGAGCGACGAGGAGTTCGCGCGCTTCGCCGAGCTGCTGCACTACCGGCGCATGGACCTCTCGCTGCCCGAGCACTACGCCGGGCTGAAGGAGTGGGTGACGGCACGCAACGCCGACACGGTGGTGCTGTTCCTCGCCACCAGCCCGCACCTGTTCCCGCAGATCTGCGCGCAGCTCGGCAACGTGGGCCTGAACGGCCCGAACGTGCGCGTGGTGCTCGAGAAGCCGCTCGGCCACGATCTCGCCAGCGCGCAGGAGATCAACCGCGTGGTGCGTGGCGCCTTCCGCGAGGACCAGGCGCTGCGCATCGACCACTACCTCGGCAAGCCGGCGGTGCAGAACCTGATGGCGCTGCGCTTCGGCAACGCCCTCTTCGAGCCGCTGTGGCGGCGCGAGAGCATCGCCAACATCCAGATCACGCTGGCCGAGAGCCTGGGCGTGGGCACGCGCGGTGACTTCTACGACCGCACCGGCGCCTTGCGCGACATGGTGCAGAACCACGCGCTGCAGCTGCTCACGATGGTGGCGATGGAGCCGCCCAGCAGCAACGACGCCGACGCCATCCGCGACGAGAAGCTCAAGGTGCTGCGCTCGCTCAAGCCCTTCACGGCCGAGAGCGTGGCGCGCGACGTGGTGCGCGGCCAGTACCGCGCCGGCAACTGCGACGGCGCCGCCGCGCCGGCCTACCACGACGAGGTGAAGGTGCCGGCCGACAGCCGCACCGAGACCTTCGTCGCGCTGCGCACCGAGATCCAGAACTGGCGCTGGGCCGGCGTGCCCTTCTACCTGCGCACCGGCAAGCGGCTGGCGGCGCGCGACGCGCAGATCGTCGTCAACTTCCGGCCCACGCCGCACAGCATCTTCCCCGGCGTGCACCAGCCCAACAAGCTGGTCATCAAGCTGCAGCCGGAAGACGGCCTCGAGCTGCACCTGCTGGCCGCCAAGGGCGCGGGCACCAGCGACACGCTGGCGCCAGTATTCCTCGACCTCGATTTCGACAAGGCCTTCGCCGAGAACCGCGTCGGCGCCTACGAGCGCCTGCTGCTCGACGCCATCGCCGGGCGGCTCAACCTGTTCGTGCGCAGCGACGAGCAGGAGCAGGCCTGGCGCTGGGTCGAGCCCGTGCTCGACGCCTGGGCGCAGGACAGCACCGGCCCGCGGCCGTATGCGGCCGGAACGTGGGGCCCGGCCGCCGCGAGCGCTTTGGTGGCGCGCGACGGCTTCGCCTGGGCCGAAGAACAGTGAGCGACATGCTGGACCGCATCAAGGCCTCGATCCCCGCGCTGCCGCCGGCCGAGCAGCGCGTCGCCAAGCTGCTGCTGGCCGATCCGCGCGCCTTCGCCACGCTGCCGGTGGCCGAGCTCTCCGAGCGCGCGCACGTCAGCAAGCCGACGGTGGTGCGCTTCTGCCGCAGCGTCGGCTACGACGGCCTGGCCGATTTCAAGCGCAAGCTGGCCGGCAGCGTCAACGAAGGCGTGCCCTTCGTGCACCGCGCCGTCGACGAGGACGACAAGACCGCCGACATCATCGTCAAGGTGATCGACAACGCGGTGAGCGCGCTGCTCAAATACCGCAACGACGCCGCCAGCCACGCCTTCGAGCGCGCCATCACCGCGCTGGCCGAGGCCGGCAAGTCGGGCAAGCGCATCGAGTTCTACGGCGTGGGCAACTCGGGCATCGTGGCGGCCGACGCGCAGCACAAGTTCTTCCGCCTCGGCGTGCACGCCGCCGCCATCGTCGACAGCCACGTGCAGGTGATGAGCGCCACCATGCTCGAGCCGGGCGATTGCGCGGTGATCATCAGCAACTCCGGCCGCAGTCGCGACCTGCTCGACGTGGCCGAGATCGCGCGCCGCAAGGGCGCCACCAGCATCGTCATCACGACCAGCGGCTCGCCGCTGGCGCAGATGGGCCAGGGCGGCGCCACGCAGGTGCTGCTCGCGGTGGACCACCCGGAAGACTACGACCGCTACAGCCCGATGGTGTCGCGCCTGCTGCACCTGATGGTGATCGACATCCTCACCACCGCCGTCGCGCTGCGCCTGCCCGGCGAGCTGCGGCCGATGCTGCAGGAGATCAAGAAGAACCTGCGGGCGAAGCGCTACGCGCGGCCGGAGTAGCGCTCAGCCCTTCGCGCCGCGCCCCAGCACCGGCTGCAGCGCCGCGCCGGTGTGGCTGCCCGGCCAGGCGGCCAGCGCCTCGGGCGGGCAGGCCGCCACCACCGAGCCGCCGCGCGCGCCGCCCTCGGGGCCGAGATCGACGATCCAGTCGGCCTCGGCGATGACGTCGAGGTCGTGCTCGATCACCACCACGCTGTGCCCGCCGTCCACGAGGCGGTGCAACACGCGGATCAGCTTCTCCACGTCGGCCATGTGCAGGCCCACCGTCGGCTCGTCGAGCACGTAGAGCGTGTGCGGCGCCTTGTTGCCGCGCCGCGTCACGTCATCGCGCACCTTGGTGAGCTCGGTGACGAGCTTGATGCGCTGCGCCTCGCCGCCCGACAGCGTCGGCGAAGGCTGGCCCAGCGTGAGGTAGCCCAGGCCCACGTCCTTGAGCAGCTGCAGCGGGTGGCTGATGGCCGGCATCGAGGCGAAGAAGTCCACCGCCTCGTCGACCTCCATGGTCAGCACCTCGCCGATGTTCTTGCCGCGCCAGCTGACGGCCAGCGTCTCGGCATTGAAGCGCTGGCCGTGGCAGACGTCGCAGGGCACTTTCACGTCGGGCAGGAAGCTCATCTCGATGGTGCGCATGCCCTGCCCCTCGCAGGCCGGGCAGCGGCCCTCGCCGGTGTTGAAGCTGAAGCGCGCCGGCACGTAGCCGCGCGCCTTGGCCTCCAGCGTGTCGGCGAACAGGCGGCGGATCACGTCCCAGAAGCCGATGTAGGTGGCCGGGCAGGAGCGCGGCGTCTTGCCGATGGGCGTCTGGTCGACTTCGAGCACGCGGTCGATCTGCTGCCAGCCGTCGATGGCGCTGCAGCCAGCCCACGCCGGCTTCGCACCGCGCACGTTGATGAACTGCAGGTTGGCCAGCAGCACGTCGCGCGCCAGCGTGCTCTTGCCGGAGCCGCTCACACCCGTCACGGCGACCAGGCGCTTCAGCGGCACGGTCACGTCGAGCGTCTTGAGGTTGTGCAGCGAGGCGCCGCGCACGAGCAGCCGCTCGCCCTCGGTCGCCACCGCGCGGCGCACATTGAGCGGATGCCGCATCGGGTTGGCCAGGAAGCGGCCGGTGACGGAGTCCGCGTGCGCAGCCAGCGTCGCCGTGTCGCCTTCGGCCACCAGCCGGCCGCCGCGCTTGCCGGCGCCGGGGCCGATGTCGATGATGTGGTCGGCGCGGCGGATGGTGTCCTCGTCGTGCTCCACCACCACCAGCGTGTTGCCCTTGTCGCCCAGCTTGTGCAGCGCATCGAGCAGCACCTGGTTGTCGCGCGGGTGCAGGCCGATGGTCGGCTCGTCGAGCACGTAGCACACGCCCTGCAGGTTGCTGCCCAGCTGCGCCGCGAGGCGGATGCGCTGCGCCTCGCCGCCCGAGAGCGTGGGCGCGGCGCGGTCCAGCGTCAGGTAGCCGAGGCCGACTTCCTCGAGGAATTCGAGGCGGCTGCGGATCTCGGTGACCACGTCGCGCGCGATGTCGGCATCGCGGCCAGTCAGTTGCAGCGCTTCGATCCAGGCGCGGCAGTCGCTCACGCTCCCTTTTGCGATGGTCGTGATCGCCTTGTCGTCGAAGCTGACGCCGCGCGAGGCGGCGTTCAGGCGCGTGCCGCCGCAGTCGGGGCACGGCGCATCGACCACGCCTTCGACCTCCGGTTCCTCGGAGGGGAAGCTCTGCTCGCGGCCCTTGTCGTCGTCGTCGCGCTTGCTGTCGTCGTAGGCCTTGCGCTGCTCGCGCGTCAGCGCCAGGCCGGTGCCCACGCAGCTGGTGCACCAGCCGTGCTTGCTGTTGTAGCTGAACATGCGCGGGTCCAGCTCGGGGTAGCTGGTGCCGCACACCGGGCAGGCGCGCTTGGTGGAGAACACCTTCACCGCGCCGATGCGCGTGGTCGGCGTGCCGGCGAGCATCGCGCCCTTCAGGCCGTCGAGCGGCGCGAGCAGGTGCATCACGCCCTTGCCGATGTCGAGCGCCTGGGCCAGCAGCGTGCGCAGCTCGGCCTCGTTGTCGGCCGACACGATCAGGTCGCCGACCGGCAGCTCCAGCGTGTGCTCCTTGAAGCGGTCCAGCCGCGGCCAGGGGTCGACCTTGAGGAATTCGCCGTCGACGCGCAGGTGCGAATGGCCGCGCGCCTTCGCCCATTTGGCGAGGTCGGTATAGACGCCCTTGCGATTGACCACCAGCGGCGCCATCAGGCCGACATGCTGGCCCTTGTGATCCCGCAGGATCTGCGCCGCGATGCTCTCGGCGCTCTGCGGCCGCACCGGCGCGCCGTCCTTGGTGCAGTGCTGCAGGCCCAGCTTCACGTAGAGCAGGCGCAGGAAGTGCCAGACCTCGGTGGTCGTCGCCACCGTGCTCTTGCGGCCGCCACGCGAGAGGCGCTGCTCGATGGCGACGGTCGGCGGAATCCCATACACCGCATCCACCTCCGGCCGCCCCGCCGGCTGCACGATGCTGCGCGCATAGGCGTTCAACGACTCGAGATAGCGCCGCTGCCCTTCGTTGAAGAGGATGTCGAAGGCCAGCGTGCTCTTGCCCGAACCCGACACGCCGGTGATGACGCTGAAACGGCCGCGCGGGATGGCCACGTCGAGCGACTTGAGGTTGTGCTCGCGCGCATTGACGATGCGGATCAGCTCCTCGGCGGCGCGGCGCTCGTCGCGCGACTTCTTCAGGAGCCCCTGCAAGGGCAGGCCTTCCTCCGCCACCGGCACGCCGATCCCGATGGCACGCTCGTACTCGGCCAATGCCTTGCCGGTGTGCGATGAAGGATGGCGCTTCACCTCCTCCGGCGTGCCGGTGCAGACCACCAGCCCGCCGGCGTCGCCACCCTCGGGGCCGAGGTCGATCAGCCAGTCGCTGGCGCGGATCACGTCGAGGTTGTGCTCGATGACCACGATCGAATGCCCCGCTTCCAGCAGCTTGCGGAAGGCGCGCATCAGCTTGGCGATGTCGTCGAAATGCAGGCCGGTGGTGGGCTCGTCGAAGAGGTACAGCGTGCCCTTCTTCGCCAGCGCCTGCGCCGGCGCACCCTGCGCCTCGGCGAGGAAGCCAGCCAGCTTGAGGCGCTGCGCCTCGCCGCCCGAGAGCGTCGGCACCGGCTGCCCGAGCTTCACGTATTCGAGGCCGACATCGACGATGGGCTGCAGCACGCGCAGCACCTCGCGGTCGTCGCGGAACAGCTGCACCGCCTCGCTGACGGTGAGCTCCAGCACATCGGCGATCGACAGATCACGCAGCACCTCGCCGGGCGCGCGCCGGTCGATCTTCACGTCGAGGATCTCGGCGCGGTAGCGCTTGCCGTCGCAATCCTGGCAGCGCAGGTAGACGTCGCTGAGAAACTGCATCTCCACATGCTCGAAGCCCGAGCCGCCACAGGTCGGGCACCGCCCGTCGCCGGCGTTGAAGCTGAACATGCCAGCGCCGTAGCCGCGCTGCTGCGCCAGCGGCGCCTGCGCGAACAGCTTGCGGATCTCGTCGAAGGCGCCGACATAGCTGGCCGGATTCGAGCGCGCCGTCTTGCCGATCGGCGACTGGTCGACGAACACCGCGTCGGCCAGCCATTCGGCGCCGAGCAGGCGCTCGTGCTCGCCAGGCGTCTCGGTGGCCTTGCCGAAATGGCGCTGCAGCGCGGGGAACAGCACGTCCTGCATCAGCGTGCTCTTGCCCGAGCCCGACACGCCGGTCACGCACACCAGGTGCTGCAGCGGGAACTCGACCGTGACGTTCTTCAGGTTGTGCTCGCGCGCGCCTTCGACGATCAGCTTGGGCGTGGCCGGCGACATCAGCCGCTTGATGCCCATGCTCACGTGCTTGCGCCCGCCGAGGTAGGCGCCGGTGAGCGTGTCGGCGGCGCGGATCGCCTCCGGCGTGCCGTCGAACACGATCGTGCCGCCGCGCTCGCCGGGGCCGGGGCCCATGTCGATCAGGCGGTCGGCGGCCAGCATCACCGCCGGGTCGTGCTCGACCACCACCAGCGTGTTGCCCGCATCGCGCAGGCGCTGCATGGCCTCGACGATGCGGTTCATGTCGCGCGGGTGCAGGCCGATGCTCGGCTCGTCGAGCACGAACATGGTGTTGACCAGCGACGTGCCCAGCGCCGTGGTCAGGTTGATGCGCTGCACCTCGCCGCCGCTGAGCGTGCGGCTCTGGCGATCCAGCGTCAGGTAGCCGATGCCGACGTCGCACAGGTATTTGAGCCGCGTGCGGATCTCGTCCTGCAGCAGCTTGAGCGCCTCGTCGAGCAAGGTGCTCGGCAGCGTGAGCCCGTCGAAGAAGCGGCGCAGCCGCTCGATCGGGATCAGCATCAGGTCGTGCACCGTCAGGCCGGGCAGCGCCTCCAGTTGCTCGCGCGTCCACGGCACGCCGGCGGGCATGAAGCGCTTCGCGGGGGCGAGCACCGCGTCGGCGTCCGCCTTCGAGCCGAGGCGCCACAGCAGCGCCTCGGTCTTCAGCCGCGCGCCGCCGCACACCGTGCAGGGCGTGTAGCTACGGTACTTGGACAAGAGCACGCGGATGTGCATCTTGTAGGCCTTCGATTCGAGGTATTCGAAGAAGCGCCGCACGCCGTACCACTGCTTGTTCCAGTTGCCCTTCCAGTTCGGCGAGCCGTTGATCACCCAGTCGCGCTGCGCGTCGGTCAGCCCCGACCAGGGCGTGTCGCGCGGGATGCCGGCCTCGCCGCCGTACTTGAGCAGGTCGTCCTGGCATTCCTTCCAGGCCGGCGTCTGCATGGGCTTGATCGCGCCGGCGCGCAGCGTCTTGCGGTGGTCGGGGATGACCAGGCCGTAGTCGACGCCGATCACGCGGCCGAAGCCGCGGCAGGTGTCGCAGGCGCCGTAGGCCGAGTTGAAGCTGAACAGCGCCGGCTGCGGATCGGCATAGCGGATGTCGCTGTCGGGGCAATGCAGGCCGGTGGAGAAACGCCACAGCTCCGGCTCG
>WBZV01001431.1_pt1 | contig 10807 bp, 7 predicted proteins | sample 5204221 | NCBI WGS metagenome assembly WBZV01 (sample SAMN12344360, study PRJNA552823) | activated sludge metagenome | biome: Activated sludge suspended growth; feature: Nitrification reactor; material: Wastewater; isolation source: activated sludge from nitrification reactor of wastewater treatment...
CGTCAGTGTCAGCAGACGGTCGGCGGCGCGCATGATGCATAGCTGGTGGCTCATGGTCGAGTTGCGGGCGACACGGTCGTCGTCGCGCTCGCCCAGATGGGCAAAGGGGGTGACGACGAGGGGCAGGGAAGAAAGATGAGGGAGGAGGGATGAAGGATGAAGGATGAAGGATGAGGGAGGAGGGAGAGGCGTGGCCGTGGGGGCGGTGGCCAGGGCGCGGGCATAGGCGGCGACCATGGCGGACTCCCACGAGCCGTTGAAGGCATGGAGCACGTCGGCGTCCAGCCCGGCCAGAGCTTCATCCAGCCCGTCAATGGCGGGCACGCGCCGGGCCATGCGCATCAGCGCGCCGGCCGGATTGGTCGGCAGAGCAGACAGCAGCACCATCCCTTTGCGCCACAGCAGCAGGCCGGGCCGCCCGCCGGGCATGGGCCACACCGGCCGGCGGATGACGCGCACGCCGTCCTCGTCCCTATCCGAAGTCATCGGCGTTCCCTGCCAGAAATCGGCCTCGGTGGCCGCCGAACTGGTGAGCACGGTCACGCGCCAGCCGGCGGCGACGAGGCCACGAGCGACGGCGGCGACGTAGCGTTCGCCGCCGCCGGGAAAGGGCGGGTAGGCCGGGGTGACGAGGACGGCGTGAGCGTTGGCGATGATGAGACTCCTATTGGGCGGGATGACATCCCGCGCTACAAGGGGCGGGATGACATCCCGCGCTACAAGGGGCGGGATGACATCCCGCGCTACAAGGGGCGGGATGACATCCTGCGCTACTAATGTCGCGGCGCAAAGACCACGGGGATTTTGGCCCGCGCGCTGCCGCGCACAATTTGGACCGACACGTCCACCGCGTCTTCGTTGTCGCGGATGGTCGCGCCGTGGCCAGTCACCGCGACTGTGATCGTGCCCAGCGCGTGGTGACCCAATCCCAGATTATCGGGCACGCGGATATCGACGGCAACTTGCATCCAGCCGGTAGCCGTGCCGCTGGCCTGGGGGAAGGTGATGTTGCTATTGCTGCTACTCAGATGCCAATCGTAGCTCGCGCCGGGCGCGTCAAGCGTCAACATCGCTCGTATCTCCCGCGGCAGGCTCGGCGCGTAGCCGAAGTTGACCTCCTCCGGCGATACGTTGAGCGTTACCTCCCTGGCCACGGACGACAGCGCACCGGTGCGGGCCGGGTCGTGCTTGAACATGGGCCAGTCAGCGCGCGTCGCCCCGCCGGGCAAGTCCCAGACATAGAGCTTGCTATTGTGGACGATCAGCTCCAGTTGACCATCACCGTCCACGTCGGCCAGGACGGGGTTGTTCATGAGCAGGCCCTTGGCGTAGTAGAACGGCCGGCCGGCCGAACTGGTCTTGGTCAACATCTGGCCGTTGCCGTCAATGATGCCGACAAACCCACCGATGGTCATGAAGATCTCCATCTTGCCGTCGCCGTCGTAATCGCCCAGGATGACGCTCTTGCCGACGTCCTGCCGGTCGGTGTCTCCAAGGGGGCCATGCGGAGTCATCGGGAAGCCGCTCACCGGCCGGCCGTCGGCGTGCCAGGCAAAGAGGCGGCCCTGCAACGTGGCCACAATGATTTCCGGGTTGTCGTCGCCGGCGATGTCGCCGGCGACGGGCGAACCGGGCACAAGGTCGCCGGTGGCCTGGCCGCCACCCCACCCGGGCAGTTCGCGCCCAACGCTGTCGAAAGCGTAGAGGCGCTGGCCGTAGGTCGGATGGTCAGGGCTGTTGTTGTAGTAGAAAGTGCCCGCGCCGACGAAAATCTCCGGCCGGCCGTCGCCGGTCACGTCGGCCAACGCCGGCGTCGACTGGATGATCTCTAGCCGGTATTGCGGGAAGCCGGGCAGCAGCGCGCCGCTGCCGGTCAGCCCGTAGAGCGACCCGCCACAGTAACCCTCCATCCAACCGCTCGGCGACTGGTAGGGGCACGTCCAGCCGCCGGAGTCGCCCGGCCGGCTATCATCCATGTTGCCCTCGTCAGTGCCGATGAGGATATCCAGGCGGCCGTCGCCGTCGACGTCGGCCAGAGAGGGCGAACTCCAAATGCTGTCGGCCAGGCGGTTGCTCAGGTTCTCCCAGCCCAAGCGGGGGTAAAGGGCGCTGGCCGGCGGAAAGCCGGCGACGCGCTGGCCGTTGTGGTGGAAGGCATAGATGCGCTTGTCGATGCCGCCGATGACGATCTCCAGGTCGCCATCGCCGTCCAGGTCACCCAGCGCCGGTGTGCTGATGAAGGGCGCGGGGCAGTGGGCGATGGGGCCGGCGTCGTCGTCGCTGAGTTGGGGCCAGCCGGGGCGCGGCTGCCCGCGGTTGTCGAGGACGATCACGCCGCCCGGCTGGCAAACCGTGCCATGCATACTGGTGGCGACGACGACTTCCAGCGCGCCGTCGCGGTCGAGGTCGGCAATGGCCGGCGAGGAGGCAAAACTCTGCGTGTTGGCGGCCATGCCAAACAGACCGGCCACATCGCGGTCCCACAGGATCGCGCCGTTGGACACGGCCACAACATGGCCGTTGTTGGTCGCCGCGACGATGTCGAGGCGATCGTCGCCGTTCAGGTCGCCGACGCCGGGCGAACTGGGGTGGCAGTTGTACTCGGAGGCCAACCAGGAGCAATGGGTGGTGGGCAGGGCCACGGTCCACTTCGGCGCAACCTCATCGTCGGCCGCGGCCGGTTCCTCTTGCGCGCCGGCGATGGACACGAGAAATGCCAGAAAGCCAGGCAGTATTAGCCCGGCCGCTCTGGCGCGTAGACGCATAGACATGGCAGCTCCTTAGCTATGACGCAGCCCAAAACATCCGGGACCAATTGAGGCTCATTGGGCGGCGGCTTCCCCTTGGCCCTAGCGCGCGAAGGCGCTGAACGGACGAGTACTACCGGCAGCGTCAAGCAGGGTGGTATAGTGTCGCAGCACTACCTCAGGGCGGTAGTGACGCATGACGAACTGCTGCCCCTGAAGTCCCATTTGCCGCCGCAGGGACTCGGAGCCGAGGAGGAGTTGGAGGGCCGCGGTGAATTCGTCATGCGTGCGATAGTATAGTCCGCCGTTGCTCTGCCGGCACAGATATTTGACCACTTCACATTGTTCGTTCACGAGCACCGGCACGCCCCCCGCCCAGGCCTCCAGGGTGATCATCGACAGACTTTCATAGAGCGAGGGCAGCACCACCAGCGTCGCCGCGGCGATGGCGTCGTCCCGGTCGGCGTCGGGCACGAAGCCCAGATGCACGATGTCGGGATGGTCGGGCAAGCGCATGTTGGCCTTGCCCATGAGCACCAGCTTGAGCGGCGTGGGGTGGGTCAGCCGGTAGCGGGTGAAAAAGTCCAGCAACTCCGGCACATTCTTGGATTCATCGACGCGGCCGACATAGAGCAGGAACGGCTCAGCCAGGCCGAACTTCTCGCGGAAGCGCGCCGCCGAGGCCCCCACGGCCGGCTCAACGCCCACGCCCGTGACCGTGTTGCGCACAGCGCTGTTGCGCGTCACGCGCTGCACCAGCCGCCGCTCCGGCTCAGTCAGGTAGAAGATGCCCTGTGGCAGATGGAACAGCGGCCGGAAGACGGCCATATGGACAAACGGGTCGTCGTGGGCCGTGGGCACTAGAAAGGCTTTGTCGGAGACGATGGGCAGTCCGAAGGCGGTTGTGGCGTAGTGGAAGGTGTAGAAAATGAAGGCGTCGGTCGTCTCGTAGAAGCGGCGAATGGCCTCGAAGAGGGGTGTGGAGAACGGGCCTTGGTCGTGGACCCAGCGGCTTTCGTCGAATAAGGTGTGGTGGTGGTTGACAACCAGGCGCGTCTGTCGTTGGGCGCGCTTCCAGTCGCGCACAGCATCGACCGGGTAGCGGCAGACGCGCACGCCGTCGATATCGCTCTCGCCCGGCGGGTAGTGGTCGGCCCAGGTGATGTAGTCGAGGGCACAGGTCGTCAGTACGGTGACCTCGGCCGACGCCGCCAGCCGCTCAGCCAGCCAGCGAGCGTGCTGCTCCGCGCCGCCGTTGACCTCGCGGCCGTAGCGCTGCACGACGATAGTGATGCGACGGGGCAGGCTCATGCGGGCGTCAGGGCGAAGGTCGTCATCAGAAAGCGCCGGACGTTGGCCTCCAGCGCGGCGTCGTTGTAGCGCTGCGCCCAGCGGCCGGCCTCGTGGCGCATGGCCGCGTAGCGCGCCGGATCGTCCAGCAGGGCCAACACCTGGGCCGCGGCCTCGTCCGGCCGATGCTTGTCGAAGACCAGCCCGGCCGGCCCGGCCACCTCGACCATCGGCTCCTGGTCGTGGACGGCCGCGGGCACGCCGAAGTAGAGCGACTCAGCAATGGGCACGCAGAAGCTCTCCCACTCCGACGTGACGAACAGCAGCCGGGCGTTCTGGTAGAGCGCGCCCAGGACGGCCGGGTTGTTGACCTGTCCGGCGAAAAGGACGCGATTCTCCAGGCCATAGGCGGCGATCTGGCGGTCGAGTTCGGCCTGATAGGCCTTCGTCTGGTCGCGCGTGCCGGCCAGGATGAGCACCAGGTCGGGCCGGGCCGCGTGCAGCCGGGCGAAGATGTCGATCAGCGCGCCGACGTCCTTCTGCGGCACGATGCGGCCGACAAGGAGGATGTAATCCAGCCTGGCCAGCAGCGCGGCCAGCGCGTCGTCCCGCGCCGCCTCGAACTTGGCCGTGTCGGTGGTGTAAAAGATCTTGTGCAGCCGGTCGGCGGGGAAGCCGTTCGCCTGCAAGATGCGGCGGGAATCTTCGGAGTGGATGACGACTTGCTCAAAGCGGCCGGCCAGCGTCGGCAGCACGTCCAGGCCGTGCTGGCAGAGGTATTCCAGATGGGCGTTTTGTCCCGCAAAAAGACGCGGCGGGCAGATGCCGTGGTAGTCCATGATCTTGAAGTCAGGACTGGCCAGAGCCATCTCGACGTTATCGGCCCAGATGGAGTAATGGAACCACAGCAGGTCTTGGCCCGTCGGCCGGTACATGCGCGACGGCTCGGCCCGGCCTTGCAGCGCCGGGGCGATGTGGTCGGCGTAGACTGTCGCCCGCGCGCCCCACTGCCGGAACAGACGCGCCAGATTGAGGGCATAGTTGCTGACGGCGTCGCCGGGGGACAGGCCGGCGGTCATGATGTGGACGCGCAGGGGCCGGCGATCGTCGCCGGTGGGCAGCGCGGGGGCGGCCGTCACATGGCCGCCGGTGAGCGGGGAGGTCGATTGAGTGGTCGTCATGAGGCCAGGACGCGCGCGAACAGGTCGCCATAGCGCGGGATGATGATCGGCCAGTGATAGCGCGACAGGACGTAGGCGCGGCCATTGCGCCCCATCTGCGCCGCCTCGGCCGGGTGGTCGAAAAGATAGTCAAGCGTGGCGGCGAACTCGTCGTAGTCGGCGAAGTAGAGGCCGCCGTTGGCATTGTGGCAGTGCTCCACGGTCACGGCACAGTGGGCATGAACCAGCGCCGGGGTTCCCTGCAGCCAACTCTCCATCAGGGCAATGGAAAAGCTCTCGTTGACCGACGGCAGGCAGAAGACCGACGCCGCGGCCAGCGCATCGAGCTTGTCTTGCAGGGGGACGAAGCCGAGATCGAGGAAACCCTCAGCGGCCGCTTCCGGCAAAGCGACATCGCCCGGCCCCAGCAGCACCAGCCGCGCGCCGCGCCGGCGGCCGGCGGCCGCCCAGTAGCGCGCCCAGTAGCCGAGCAGCAGCGGTGTATTCTTGCCCGGCTCGCGCCGCCCGGCATAGAGGACGAAAGGACCGTCCACGCCGGTGCGGCGGCGGAAGCGCTCGGCGTCGCCCTCGCCCTCCATGTCCACGCCCGCGCCGAAGACCTCGCGGAGTTGGCCCGGTTCGGCCGGGAACAAGCGGTCGGCCAGGGCGCGCTCCGCCTCGGTGTGGAAGACGAGCGCGCGCGCCTGCGGCAACACTTCGCGATAGAGGCCCAACCGCGCGTAACTCTCGTCGTGGAGGCAAGGCATGATGATGCTGCGGCCGGGGCAGACCTGCGCGCCGAAATAGGTTGTGGCGAACAAATAGGGAATGAAGTAATACAGCCGCTCGGCCGCCTCGGCGGCGATGAAGTCATAGAGCGCCGGCACGCGCAGCATCTCCTCAATGAAAACGCGCTCATCGGCGGCGCTGATGGGCCGGTTGTTCATCAGGCGCAGGTTGAGCGCGTCGAAGGCGGCGCGGTCGCGCCGCTGCACCGGGAAGCGCCGCACGGGCACGCCGTCGATGACCGACAGGCCGGCGGGGTGGTAGCTGCGGCCCCAGTCGGCATAGAGGTCGCGCGTCGTCGTCGTTAACACCTCGACCGGCATGCCGGCGCGCTGCAACTGCGGCACCAGCCGCCGCAGTTCCGCCTCGGCCCCGCCGGGCACGTCTGGCCCGTACCAGGGCGTGACGAAGGAGATGATGGTCATGGGCGCGATCTAGCGTCCGTCGCCGGCCGGGTCTTCCTGACCCACCAGGCTGAGGGCTTGCAGCAGGTGCTCGGCCGCGCTGGCCTGCCGCGCCGCGCTTAGGTTAACATAATAGGCAACAAGCTCATGAATCTTCGTCCGCAGCCAGACCAGCAGGCCGCCAATGAGGGGCACGCCCGATTTGCTGACAAAGACGGGCACTTCGACCTCGTCCAGCGCCAGCCGCGCCTGGTAGAGGTGCTCGTAAAACTCCGGCGGATAGCGCCGGCCGGTGACAACCGGCGCAGCGCCGGCGCTGCCGCCGGCCCCCACGCCGACGGCCGCCCGCCTGGCGATGATCTGCTGCCGGATCTGTTGCATGATCTCTTCGATATTGACTGGCGATTCCGTCGCCGGCTGCTCACTCACGTCGATACTTGCTCCTTGGCCCTCGCGGCCGGGCTGCTCCGTACGCCCCGCCGCGTCCTCATTCCTCGTCCGGGGCGATGCGCGCCACGCGCAACACCCACTCATCGGTCAGGATCGCCGTCGGCCGGTGGTCGTCGCTCGATTCCAGACGTTGGCTACGAAGAGTATAGGTCGCCTCTTCGTAGGCCAGGCCGTGTTCGCTTAGCCAGGCCGGGTCGCCGATCCAGTAGACAGCGCGACTGCTATTGTGCCATATCTCCACCGCCCGAACCAAGTCCGCGCCGGGCAGCGCCGGGTCGCGCAGGGCAAATGCATTGTGGCCGTAGATGAATTGCAGCGGCGTGCCGAAGAAGTCGCCGTTGCCGATGGGCACGCCGTCGTTGAACAGCAGTACCGCGTCCGGCTCCAGGGCGGCGTTGAGCGCGTCCAGTTGCGCCGTCAGGCCGTGGTGATCGACCTGGCTGACGAGGCCGCGCGCCGACCAGGCCAGCCCGCCCAGCCAAACCAACGCCACGGCCGCGGCCAGAGCCAGCCACGCCGGCCGCGCTCGCCCCCCGCCCCGGCCGCCCGGCCCGGCCAGCCGGCCGACGACGGCCGCTCCGGCCACGGTGAAGAAGGGCACGGCCGCCGGGATCATCCGCCGCATGACGTAGACGTGCTGCGGGTTGGCGTAGAGCGTCCACAAATACAGCGCGGCGAATAGCGCGCCGATGGCCAGCACCATCGCCGTGCGCCGGTTGACGCGCCACAGCAGCAGGCACGTCCCGGCCACGCCCAGCCAGACGCCCACCGGCGACAGATACCAGCCCAGCCGCCGCCAATTCTCGTGGTCGGTCAACGTGACCGTGCCGCCGCTGAACACATCCTCGCGCACGGCCGGCGCGCCGACGACGGGCCGGATGAACCAGCCATAAACGGCGAAGACGAGCGTGACGCCGATGAGGGCCAGCAGGGCGGCGCGGCGGTAGCGGGCGTAGCCGGCCAGGAACCGCGGCCCGGCGCGACGCAGCAGCCACAGGAAAGCCACCGCCGCCAGCGCGGCCACGGCGGGAATGGCCCAATTCACTTGCAGCAGGCGCAGCCCCAGCCCGGAGTGGGCGACGAAGTAGGGCCGGCTCTGAAGCCAGCCGTGGGCGAGGGAGTGGGCGACGAGGCCGCTCAGAGGGACGAGGAACCAGGCGGCGGTGGTCGATGGCCGGTGGTCGGCGGTCGAGGAGCCACCCGCCAGCAGCCACAGGGCCAGCAGGCCCAGCACCGGCAGCAGCACCAGCAGATCGACGCGCACCAGAAAGGCCATCCCCAGCGACACGCCGGCCACCAGCGCCCAGAGCCTCGCCGGCCGGTCGCCGCCCAGCCAGTGGCCCAGGCCAAACAGGCCGCCCCAGAGCATGTATTGCGTCAGCACTTCCGTCGTCGGGTAGCGCGCAAACCAGACTTGCAGCCCCGTCAGCGACAGGGCGACGAGGGCCAGCGCGGCCGTCTCCCAGCCGGCGAACTGACGCACGGTGAAGTAGACCGCCAAAGCCCCCAGCGTCGCCCAGAGGCCGTTCATGAGCAGTTCGGCGCGGATGGCCTCGGTCGTGGGCGCGCCCGTGTCCGCCACCAGCCCGAAAGCGACGGCCAGCCAGATGGGGTGCAGCGGGTAGAATTGCGGCGTAATCTCGCCCGGCGGCTGGCCGACGACGTAGAAGCCGGGCAGGAGATACCACGGGGCAATGGGGTTGTCGCTCATGGGCCGCAGCAGGGTGTCGTAGAGGGCCGCGTCCAGCCCGGCCAGCGTCTCGTCCGGCACGACAATGCTGCCCTCGCGGGCAATGGACGCGCCCAGGCTGACGTAGACGCCGGCGTCGGCCGCGCCGAGGACGTACTCGTGCGGCCGGAAGAAGAGCCAGCCGGCGGCCACCAGCCATGCCGCCAGAAAGGCCCCCTCCAGCCACGGCGGCAACACCGGGAAGAGGCGCGGCGCGGCCGGCCGGCCAGGCAGCGGCGCGGGGGCGCGGCCGGTTGGCGCGGCGCGACCGGCGCGACGCCGCCAGACATCGACGGCCAGCAGGCCGGCAACGAGCAGCGCCCAGACGGCGGCCAGCCGCCAGACGGCGAATGCGCTCACCTCGGCCAGCAGCAGCGCCGCCCAGCCCAGCGCCGCCAGACCGAGCGTCAGGGCGGCGAAGGCCGCCGGCAGGCTGAGCCGGCCGCGGTCGAACTGGCGCACGAGGAGCCAGCCGGGGACGAAGCCGGCGGCGGGCAGGAGGAGAACGACCAGCCAGGCGGGCATGGCTAAGCCCCGGCCGGCTCCAGCGCGGCGATGAAATCGATCATGGCGTCGGCCACGGCGGATGGCGCGCAGACCTCGGCCACGTAACGGGCGGCGGCCGCGCCCAGCGCCGCCCGCCGTTCCGGCGCGCGAGCCAGCGCCCGCAACGCGGTCAGCAGGGCCTCCTCGTCCAGCGGCGGCGTCTTGACCGCGGCCCCGTCAGGGATCTCGGCATACCAGCCGTGATCGAAGACCACCAGCGCCCGCCCGGCGGCCATGACGCGCAGGGCCGCGCCCGATGTCTCGCCCAGGGTCGGGTAGCGCAGGTTGAGGACGATGTCGGCCGTGGCCGCCCAGTCATTGAAGGCGTCGAATGACTCGACATAATCTATACGGGTGACGCTCTCGGCCAGCCCTAGCTCGGCCAGCAGCCCGTCGAGATCGACTTCGGGCAGCACCTGGCCGACGATCAGAAAGCGCGCCTCGGGCACGACGGCCAGCAGCCGCCGGAAGGCGCGCAATGCCAGCGGTAGTTGCTTGGTCGCCGTCACCTGCCCGACGACGGCGATGAGCAGGGCGTCCGGCGGTAAATTCAGTTCCGCCCGGCGCGACCGGGCGCGACGCGGGGCGACAAGGTGGGGGATGACGGCCACGCGCGCCGCCGGACGGATGGCGCGAATCCACGCGGCGACGGTGTGGCTGTGGACAATGAGGCCGAGGCTGCTGTCGATCACCCGCGCGTTCAGGGCCACCTCGGTCAGGGGGTTGGCGGCGCGTCCGCTGCGGATGTCGCGCAGGCGCGGCGCGGCGGCGTCGCCCAGGTCGTAGCTCATCTCGCGGGCGTAGGCGGCGAAGCTGCCCGCGCCCAGAGTCAACCCGGCGATGAGGTGATGGAGCACGTAGTCGTGGAGCACGGTCACGCCGGGGTAGCGCCGCAGCATGTGGTAGATATCGGCGTGGTGGGCGCTGTTGCCCATCTGGTAGAGCGGCAGGTCATAGGCCCAGCGCTCGGCCGGGAAGGCGGCCACGGGGCGGCGGGGCAAGTCGCCGGGCGCGTCCGGCCCGTCGGTGAACAGGGTGATGTCGGCCCGCTCAGCCAGAGGGGGCAGCAACTCGGCGCTGTAGTCGGCGATGCCGCTACGCGCCGGCGGCAGGGGACTGAAATACGCCAGCCGCATGCGCCGGCGGCCGGCTCCCCGCGCGCTCAGGTCGCCGCCCAGGCGCGCGGCGTGGGCAGTCACGGCGGCCGTGTCGCGGTTGAGTTGCGCGCCGGCCCGATCCAGGGCGACGCGGCCGGCGTCCGCGGCGCTCGGCTCCAGTTGCCGCCGCGCCAGCCACTCGGCGAGAGCGGCGTTGAAGGCGCTCTGCTGGGCGGCCAGCGGACGCACGTGCCAGCGGGTGGCCACATCGTTCCAGGCCGTCCGTAGCCGGGCTACTAGCCGGCCGACGCCCGGCGCGGCCGAGGCGAAGGTGTACTCGCTCAGTTCGGCGCGGCGGCCCAGTTCTTCCAGTTGGGCCTTGTCGAAGCGATCGTCGCTCATCGATGGTCGGTGGTCAGTTGCGCCAGGGGAGGTCGGGCACGGCCGCGGGCGTAGCGTAAGGGCCGGCGCGCAGGTCGTCGAAGTAGCCGTGGGCCTCCAGGGCGGTGTAGGAGAAAAGCGCGTGGCCGGCCGTGCCCAGCGCCCGTGCCGCGGCGATGCGGAAGGCGATCTGGTCGAAGCTCTGGTCGGAACCGAT
>WBZV01001195.1_pt1 | contig 10799 bp, 10 predicted proteins | sample 5204221 | NCBI WGS metagenome assembly WBZV01 (sample SAMN12344360, study PRJNA552823) | activated sludge metagenome | biome: Activated sludge suspended growth; feature: Nitrification reactor; material: Wastewater; isolation source: activated sludge from nitrification reactor of wastewater...
CGCCGGTGTTGCAAGCGCTGGTCGGGTTGCGGGCTTCGGACGAACCGCCGCGCCGGCGACCGGGGGTCGAACCGGAGCGCATCGCGTTCATCCAGCAGCGCATCGCCGAACTCAAGGCTCGTATCGCCGAAGGTGGCCTGCGCGAAGCGGCGATTCGCAGCCTGGTCTACATCGGCATGGCGGGACCCGGTGTTGACGAGCGCGCCTTCGAGGCGCTACGGCAGATGCGCGTCGAACATGGCGGCCTGACCCTGGAAGAGTTCAAGCAAATGCTGCGCGAGCAGTTCTTTGCCCTGCTGCTCGACCGCGACGAGGCGCTGGCCGCGATCCCCAAGATGCTGCCCGCCGACGCGGCCACTCGGGCGGAGGTGCTCGGCAAGATCCGGCAGGTCGTGTTCGCCGCCGGCGAAGTGAGCGACGCACGAGCGGAGCGGTTGACGCGGATCGAAACGCTGTTCCAGACCGTCGAACCAGCCCAAGCGAGTTCGGGCAAGGCCGGCTGATCGCTACAGATGGGTAGGGTATGCAATGCGTACCCTCCTGCTCTCATCGCAACGAAAAGAGAACCACAATCATGGAACGCAAGCACGAGAAATACCAACGGCTGATCGCCCGGTGTCAAGCCCTGACCCCGGTGCCGACCGCCGTCGCCCACCCCTGCGATGAGAGTTCGCTCAAGGGCGCGGTAGAGGCGGCGGAATTGGGTATCTTGCAACCGATTCTGGTCGGCCCCCGTGCTCGGATCGACGCCGTGGCGGCGCAATTCCAACTCGATATCTCCGGCTACGAAATCATGGATGTCCCCCACAGCCACGCCGCCGCCGATGAAGCGGTGCGGCTGGCCCGCGAGGGCCAGGCCGAGATGCTGATGAAGGGCAGCCTGCACACCGACGAACTGATGGGCGCGGTGGTGCGGACCGCAACCGGCTTGCGCACCGAGCGGCGCATCAGCCACGCCTTCATCATGGATGTGCCGAGCCTGGACCGAGCGCTCATCGTCACCGACGCGGCGATCAACATCTTCCCAACCCTGGAAGACAAGATGCACATCGTCCAGAACGCCATTGATCTGGCTCACGCGCTGGGGTACCCGCAACCCAAAGTCGCGATCCTCTCAGCCATGGAAACGGTCAACCCCAAGGTGCCGTCCACGGTGGAGGCCGCCGCCCTGTGCAAGATGGCCGACCGTCAGCAGATCACCGGCGGTATTCTGGACGGCCCGCTGGCGCTGGATAATGCCATCAATCTCGCGGCGGCCCAGATTAAAAAGATCGACTCGCCGGTGGCGGGACTGGCCGACATTCTGGTGGTGCCCGATCTGGAAGCCGGCAACATGCTCGCCAAGAGCCTGAGTTTCCTAGCCGAAGCCGATGCCGCCGGTATCGTGCTCGGCGCGCGGGTGCCGATCATCCTCACCAGCCGCGCCGATTCGGTCACGACCCGGCTAGCGTCCTGCGCGGTGGCCGCCCTGGTCGCCCAGGCGCGGCGGGAAAGCGCCAGCAAGGCAATCGCATCATGAGCGACGCGATTCTGGTGGTCAATGCGGGTTCGTCCAGCATCAAGTTTTCGCTGTTCCTGGAATGGGGCGAAGCGCTCGACCTGTTACTGGGCGGGCAAATCGAGGGGCTTTACACCGCACCCCGGTTCAAAGCCAAGGATGCGGCGGGAGGCATCGTCGGCGAAAGGCAGTGGGCGGTGGGCGAAGCGCTGGGGCACGACGGCGCCATCACCTTTCTGGCTGGTTTTCTGCGCGAGCAACTCGGTGAACATCGACTCGCCGCCGTGGGGCACCGGGTGGTGCATGGGGGTCTCGACTACGCGGCGCCGGTCCGGCTGACCGCCGAGATCGTCGGCCACCTGGAGCACTTCATCCCGCTGGCGCCCTTGCACCAGCCCCACAACCTCAGACCGATCCGCCTGTTGCTGGCCCATCAGCCGCAATTGCCGCAGGTGGCCTGTTTCGACACCGCTTTCCATCGCCACCAGCCGGAAACCGCCCAGGCGTTCGCGCTGCCGCCCGAGATCACCGAGCGGGGCGTGCGTCGCTACGGCTTCCATGGCCTTTCCTACGAATACATCGCTTCCACCCTGCCTCGGGTTGACCCTCGCGCGGCGGCGGGACGCGCGGTGGTGCTGCACCTGGGCAATGGGGCCAGCATGTGCGCCATCCAAGCCGGTAAGAGTATGGCCAGTACCATGGGCTTCACCGCCGTGGACGGGCTGCCGATGGGCACCCGCAGCGGCAATCTCGACCCCGGCGTCGTGTTGTACCTCATGGACGAGCTGAAGATGGATGCCCGCGCCCTTGAAAAGCTGCTCTACCAGCAGTCGGGCCTACTCGGCGTCTCGGGCCTGTCCAGCGATATGCGCACCCTCCTCGCTTCCGACGAACCGAGGGCGAAATTTGCGGTGGAACTGTTCGTTTACCGCATCGGCCGGGAACTGGGTTCGCTCGCCGCCGCGCTGGGTGGACTCGACGCCCTGGTGTTCACCGCCGGCATTGGCGAGCACGCCGCGCCGATCCGGGAGCGGGTTTGCCGCGCCGCCACCTGGCTCGGGGTGGAACTCGACCCGACCGCCAACGCGGCCGGTGGTCCGCGCCTCAGCACGGCGGGCAGCCGAGTTACCGCCTGGGTGATTCCGACCAACGAAGAACTGATGATCGCCCGCCATACCCGGACTCTGGTGGCGACCGCCGCGCCGGGCTGACCTGATCTGGCTTGGGAAAATTTTGTTTTCAGCCATCAGGCTGTGAAGTAGCCGATCGGGCGAACGTGCAGTGGTTTGACCCGACCGGGATTCCGCTAGCTAACCTGAACCGAGGAAGAATCTGATGATGATGAATCTTCACAAAGTAGCCGGCCCCGTCCTGCTGGCCACCACATTATGGGTGGGTAGTCTGGCATTGGCCGCGGATGCCAAGAAGCCGTCCGGGACGGTCGCGATCGACGAGACGCAGTTCGCGTTCATTCTGGGTGGCAGCGTTGGTGGCGGCACGCTGACGTTCCATGGCAAGAAATATCCCTTCAAGATCGGTGGACTGACCGCGGGCGTCAATGTCGGCATTTCCAAAATGAGCGCCGCCGGCGAGGTCTACGATTTAAAGAAAATCTCCAAATTCCCCGGCACTTACACCAAATTGGATGTCGGCATCGCGCTGGGCGGCGGGGTGGGCGGCTTGCGACTTAAGAACGAGAACGGCGTGATCATGCGGCTGGAGTCGCGCACCCAGGGCTTGCAGTTGAACGTCGGCTCGGCCAGCGGCATCTCGGTCACGATGGAATAGTCAGCCCAACCCCACCGGACAGGGATTGCCGCGCCGCCAACACGACAAGGCCATCCCTGCATCGGCGCCCATCCAATCAGGAGCGTTTCATCATGACGGTTGAAATCCCTCGTCCCCCACTCAAGGGCAAGAAGGCGCTGGTGACTGGCATCGCCAACGAACACTCTATCGCCCATGGTTGCGCCAAGGCGTTTCGCGAGCTGGAAGCGGAATTAGCGATTACCTACCTGAATGAAAAATCGAAACAATACATCGAACCGCTGGCGAAAACCCTAGAGGCACCGATCTTCATGCCCCTGGACGTCAGCCAGCCGGGCCAGCTCGAAACCCTGTTCGAGGCCATCACCCAACAGTGGGGCCGGCTCGACATCCTGGTCCACTCCATTGCCTTCGCCCCCAAGGACGATTTGCAGGGCGGATTGCTCGATTGTTCGGCGGCAGGGTTCGCCAAGGCAATGGACATTTCCTGTCATTCCTTCATCCGCATGGCCAAGCTGGCGGCACCGCTGATGACCGAGGGCGGCGCGATGTTCGCCATGAGCTACCACGGCGCGACGGAAGTAGTGCCCAACTACAACGTGATGGGGCCGGTCAAGGCCGCGTTGGAATCATCCTGTCGCTATCTCGCTTACGAATTGGGCCGGCAGGGCATCCGGGTGCACGCTATCTCGCCGGGGCCGCTCAAGACCCGGGCCGCCTCGGGACTGAAAGACTTCGATCTGCTGCTCAACGAAGCGGTGCAGCGGGCGCCGATCGGCGAACTGGTCGACATTATGGACGTGGGTTTCACCTGCGCCTATCTGGCCACGCCCTACGCCCGCCGCCTGACCGGCAGCACGGTGTACGTCGACGGCGGCGTGAATATCATGGCGTGAAGCCGCCCGCGCGCTCCTCGCCGAACCCGCTCACCAGGAGAACGACCATGGCGTTTCGTCTTCTGCAGTCCATTTTTTCCGGTAGTAGCCAACCCGGCAAATTCGACAAGGACTTGATGCTAAGAGGCATCGAACGCGTGGTGGACGGCACCGATCCGCGCCTGCGGGCGGTGAGCCACTACCGGCGCAAGCTGTGGGGCGCGGTGGAGCACGCCATCGACTTCGTGGTGAATTTCGTCAACGCCCTGCCGCCCGCCATTGTGGCCGACCGGCAAGGTTATATGACCGACCCTCGCTTGCGCGCCCTGTTCGCCTCGCCGGAGAGTTTGCGCGAGATCCTGAGCTTCAGCGACGGCACCCGCAATTACCTCAAACAAGCGCCCATCCCCTTGCCAGCGGAGCTGTATGCCGGACTCGGCGCGGCGCGGGTCGAAAGGAACGTGCTCGGCATCGAGATGGAGGGGGAAATCCTCCGGCGGGACGTGCCGCAAACCGTCGTCGACTTCCGCGACCACCGACTGGTTTTCCTGACCGACAACGAGCAGGACACTCGCCGGGAACTCATGAAGCGCGCGGCCGATTATCTGATCGAAATCGCCTTGCAGCGCCTGACCGCCAGCCGCGTCCAAAAAACCCAACTGGAACAGCGGCAGCGCAAGCTGCTCCAGCAAAAGGCCAGCCTGCTGAAGAAAGCCCAAGTCGGCTTCGAGTCCTTGGCGGGACCGGCCACGGCGGAGCCCGTCGATTTGAGTGCTCTGGAGCGGCAGCTCCAGGACCTCGAAACCGAACTGGGCCAACTGCGCGCCGATTCGGCCACGCTCGACAAGCACCTCGCCAAAGTCGTCGCCACCCTGAGCGAAGCGGAAGAATACCTGAAGCTGGAACCGGTCTCGCTCACTCTGGACCACGCCAACACCAAAGTTCCCGCCGACTCACCTCGGATCGCCAACGCGATGACCTTCCAGGAAATCGTGATGGGGAAAGAGCGCCGAGTCACCGCGTTGTTCGTCCGGTTCCCCAGCGGCGAACTCCTACCCCAACCCGACTTTTTCAAGGAAGCCAATCGCCTGCTGTACTCGACCCGATGAGGGTTGTGAGCACCCTCCCCCTTGCGGGTGAGGGTTGGGGTAAGGGAGCGACATATCGAACCATTTTTCTGGAGAACTTGCCATGAGCGAAAAAACCAAGTCGACCACCGATCTTGCCGCCGCGATCAAATCCTTGAAGAGTTACCTGCTGGAAAAGGGCCACCGTATCGAGCGCGGTCCTTCCTACGAAGGTCAAAGCAAGACCCCGGCCAGCGTGGCCGCGACGGCGCGGCGGTACGAAGGAATGGGCTACGCCAAGTACATGCAGGTCGGCAATCCGCCAGTCTACGCGATGCTGGGGCGCGGCCACCAAGAGATACACATTTTCCAGCCGCAAGACCCGAAGGTTCGGGAATGGTTGGAGGATGACCAGAAAGCGTTGAACGATCCAACCCTGCGCCAGTACCTGCTGCAAACATCCGGTATGAGCGAGAGCGAACTGCAAGCCGCCCGCAAGCCGCGAGTCTTCCGCATCACCGAGGTGGACGACGTGTTCATCATCACCAGCGAGGACGCTCCGCCGGAACGGCGGTGAGCACGGCCACCACCCGATCAACCACAGGCAAGGCATCATGAACCCTACATCCCGCGAGCGGGCAAGCGCCTTTTGGTCAAGGTTAGGGCTGGCCAAGCTACTGCTCCTGATCCTCGCAATCCTGGTCGGTCAGGTTGCCAGCGCTCAGGATCGGTGGCCCCGTGAGATCAAGGCCAAGGAAGGCAAGGTCGTCATCTATCAGCCGCAGTTGGAATCCTTCCAAGGCGACAAAGCGACGGTTATGGCCGCTGTGTCGGTGCAAAAACCCGACATGAAAACGCCCGTGTTCGGGGTGGTGTGGTTCGACAGCCGGGTCGCCACCGACCGCGACAAGCGCATGGTGGAATTCCAGGAGATCAAAGTCACCCAGGTCAAATTTCCCAACGCTCAACCGGAACAGGAGCGCCGACTGGCGGTGTTCCTGGACCGGGAAATCGCCGCTTGGCCGAAACCCACGATCGCCCTGGATCGGCTGCTGGCCGCCTTGGTCGAAGTAGAGAAAGTCAAGGCTGGCGCCAACTTCAACAACACGCCGCCCAGGATCATCTTTGCCATGGTTCCATCGGTGCTCGTGCTCATCGACGGCGAACCCATCCTGCGCGACGTGGAGGGCTTTCCGATCAAGCGGGTGGTGAACACGCCGTTCGTGGTGCTGCTCGATCCGGCCGACAACAAGTATTACCTGACGGGTGATGCACTCTGGTTCGTGGCAGCGGAGGTTAAAGGCCCGTGGCAACCGCTGGAATCCCCACCCGCGCCAGTCGCGGCGGCGGCCAAGAAAATCGCCGAAGCCGAGGTACCGACCCAGGTGCAACCCGCGACCCTGAAGACGGAGACCGTCCCGCAAATCGTGGTGGCGACCGAACCCACCGAACTGATCGTCGCCGACGGCCCCCCTCAATTCGCGCCGCTGGAGGGCACCGACCTGCTCTATCTCAGTAACAGCGGGCGCGATGTCTTCCAAACGGCAGGCGCCCAACAATACTACGTGTTGCTGTCTGGCCGCTGGTTCGCCAGCCCATCCCTGGAAAACGGGCCGTGGGCCTACGTCGCCCCCGACAAGTTGCCGGCGGGCTTTTATCGAATCCCCCCGGCTTCGGTGAAAGGGCATGTGCTGGCCTTCGTGCCGGATACCCCCCAGGCCAAGGAAGCGGTCGCCGATGCCCAGATTCCGGTGACCGCGGCCATTCCCCGGAAGGCCGTCATCAAGATCAGCTACGACGGCAAGCCCGAGTTTCGCTCCATCGAAGGCACTTCGCTCCAGTACGCCGTCAATACCACCACACCGGTGATCAAAGCGCAGGACCAATATTATGCCGTGGACCGGGCGGTCTGGTATCAGTCCGCCCAGCCGGACGGCAACTACCAAGTCGCCATCTCAGTACCGTCCGAGATTTACCAGATACCGCCGAGTAGCCCTGTGTACAACGTCACCTACGTGCGGGTGTATCAGGCGACGCCGGAAGTCGTGTACGTGGGCTACACGCCGGGCTACACCGGAACCTATGTCGCCGGCGGCACGGTGGTCTACGGCACGGGTTACGTCTATCCGCCCTACGTCGCGCCCGTCTATTACTATCCCACGCCGGTCACCTACGGCTATGCGCCGGTCTACGATCCCGGTTACGGCGCCTGGAACTTCTTGGCCGGCGCCACCTTCGGACTCATCGCCGGCGCGGCCGCCTCGAATTGGTGGGGGGGCTACGGTTGCTGCGGCTGGCATGGCGAAACGAACATCGACATCAACCGTAACGTCAACATCAGCCGCGATTACGTCCAGCACCTGAACGTCGATCGGGCGAACCTCCGCAACGCCAACTTCAATCGGCAGAACTTCCAAAGCCTGCGCTCCAACCGCCAGGATTTCCGCAACAACGTCTACCAGAATCGAAACTGGCCCCAGCAACTTCAGAATACGCGCCGCGACCAACTCAACCAGCGCCACCAGCAACTGGCCAGCGGCCAGGGCGCACGCTCCGACCGCGCGCGGGATCGGCAGGCGCGCGCTGACGAGCGGCAGGGTGGCCAGGCGCGACGCCAGCAGCGGCGCGAGCCGGAACAGCGCCAGGCGAGCCGCGAAGGATCGCGCCAACAACGCCCGGCGGGCGCGGGGTCGGCCAGATCCGCGCAACGCGCCAAGCCCGCCGACTTGGGCCGGAACAATGTTTTTGCCGACCGGGATGGTAATGTCCATCGTCGGACCAACCAGGGTTGGGAGCAGCGCGACCGAAACAACTGGTCACGGCCGGAAACCCGTTCGCAACCCAGCTTTGCCAGCCAGCAGCGCACTCTTAACCGGGATTACAACGCCCGCGCCCGAGGGGCTGAAAGAGCGCGGAATTTCCAGCGGGCGAGCGGGGGTGGCGGGTTCAGCCGCGCGGGTGGTGGCGGCGCGCGAGGGGGGAGTGGTTTCCGGGGCGGACGGCGCTGAAGCACCGGGGCAGATCCAAAAACCAATAACATTATTGGGTTCGCGCTTAAGGAGACAATGTTTGTGAAAATCATTATCGTGGGTGCCGTGGCCGGCGGCGCGTCATGCGCGGCCCGCCTGCGCCGGCTGGACGAAACAGCGGAAATCCTCATGGTGGAACGCGGGCCTTATGTTTTCTCCGCGAATTGCGGGCTGCCCTATCACATCGGCGGCGTGATCGAGAAGGAATCGAGCCTGCTGGTCGCCAACGAAAATACGTTTCGCAACCAGGTCGTGATCAAGGTACGGACGCGCTGCGAAGTGATCGGCATCGCGCCGGAGATGAAGACCGTTCGACTGCGCGATGTCGCCACCGGCGAAGTCACGACCGAATCCCACAACAAGCTGGTGCTGTCGCCCAGCGCGTCGACGATTCGCCCGCCGCAGCCCGGCATCGATCTGCTGGGCATCTTCGAGGTCAGAATGGTTCCCGATGCGCGGGTGATCCACGATCGGTTTCTTCGGCGGCGTGGTGGCCTGGACCGGCGCCAGCGAGAAGACGCTCCAGCAGCTTGGCAACGACGATCCACCTGTACCCGAACTCGCACGCCGGTTACTACCCGGGCGCGCGGCTGATCGCGATGAAGGTGCTCTTTCGCAAGTCCGACGGGAAGCGCCTCGGCGCGCAGGCGCTCGGCGAGGACAATGTGGACAAGCGGATCAGCGCCCTGGCGATGACATTGCAAATGGGCGCGACGACCCACGACCGGGAGGCGGCGGAGCCGTGCTACGCGCCCCAGTTCGGCAGCGCCAAGGATCCGGTCAACTTCGCGAGCCTGGTGGCGGCGGACATCCTGCGCGGCGATAGGCCGATCGGCCACTGGGACGGCACCGACGCGGAATTCCTGCTCGACGTGCGCGAGCCGGTGGAACTCGCCGTGGAAAGCGAACCGCGAGCGATCGATATTCCGCTGGGACAACTGCGGGCGCGGCGTGGCGTGTTGCCTTGCGATCGGGAAATTCTCGTCATCCGCCGCTCCGGCGAGCGCGCCTATTACGCCACCCGACTCCTGTTGCAACACGGGTTCAAGGCTCGCACGCTCTCTCCAGCGGCATGCTGTCGCGGTTTCACTCTTAACCTGCTGACGAACTGAGTGACGGTGGGGCGCTTTATAACGACTGGCCTGCCCGCCCCACCGAGCATCGGAGGCGAGAGCGGGAACGGGCGGCTTTTGGTAGGTTGGGCTGAACGCCGACGCCCAACATCCCAGGCCTTTGTTGGGCAACGCGGCGTTGGTGCATAAATCACCTAGTGTATTGATTTAATAATGTTATTCATGTTTCGCAGAATTTAAAACTTTTATTATAAATCAATGTATTATGCTGAATTATGCACCAACGCCACGGTGTGGCCAAAAAATCTCAAAACGACAGAACCAATTTTCTTCCGAATACTAACCATTATGGAGTGCCATCTCGTGGGCGATTTGCATCTTATTCGTCGAGCCTTTCGATTTGGGTCTCGCGCCGGAATACTACCGTGGGCGTTATTGAGCGTGTTTTCCTTTTCGGCGATGGCCCAGCAACCCGCCGCCACGACCCGCCCGCCGACTCCCGTCAGCGTGGTCGAGATCAAACCGGAGACCACGCCAGCAACTTTCGAATTCACCGGCAAAACCGCCAGTTCCCGACAGGTCGAGATCAATGCCCGGGTCGAGGGCTACCTGGATAAGATCGCTTACGAAGAGGGCAGTCTGGTAAAAACCGGACAACTCCTGTTCCAACTCGATCCCAAGCCCTTCCAGGCCGCGCTGGACAATGCCAAGGCCGTTCTGGCCCAGCAGGAAGCGCTGTTGACTCGCGCCCGTCAGACCCTGGCTCGGGTCAAACCGCTGGCCAAGCAAAACGCGGTCAGCCAGCAAGATCTGGACAACGCCACCGCCGGCGTCCTGACGTCCGAAGCACAGGTGCAGGCGGCCAAGGCGCAGGTGGAAACGGCGCGCTTGAATCTGGGCTACACCACCATCAAGTCGCCGCTGAACGGCTTGTCCAGCAGCGCCAATTTCCGCGAGGGTGCCCTGATTACGCCAGCCGGTCAAAACGCCCAGTTGACCACCATCGTGCAGATCGATCCGATGTGGGTCAACTTTGGGTTGGGCGAAAATGAGGTCCTGAAAATCCGGGCTCAGCAGGAAGCGGGGCAGTTGAATAGGCCGGGGCTCAACAAGATTCAAGTGGAGCTGATCCTGGCCGATGGCTCCGCTTATCCCCAGAAAGGCCAGATCACCTTCGTGGACCCGGTGATCAACGCGCAAACCGGCACCTACAACGTCCGCGCCGTGGTGCCCAACCCGAACAATCAATTGAGCCCCGGCCAGTTCGTGCGCGTGCAACTCAAGGGCGCGGTTCGCCCCAATGCCATCATGGTGCCGCAAGTGGCGGTGATGCAGGGACCGAACGGCAAGTTCGTGTTCGTGGTCGGCCCGGACGACACCGCGCAGCCCAAGCCGATTCAGGTCGGCGACTGGTACGGCGATCAGTGGATCGTCAATTCTGGCCTGGAGCCCGGCGACCGGGTGGTGGTGGACGGCGCGGTACGCCTGCA
>WBZV01001435.1_pt1 | contig 10782 bp, 11 predicted proteins | sample 5204221 | NCBI WGS metagenome assembly WBZV01 (sample SAMN12344360, study PRJNA552823) | activated sludge metagenome | biome: Activated sludge suspended growth; feature: Nitrification reactor; material: Wastewater; isolation source: activated sludge from nitrification reactor of wastewater...
TCCGAAGATATGGTCAACTTCACCAATCGCAACTGGAAACCGCCCGTCGGCGAAAATCAACATGCCTGGCCGTTCCTGAAACCGGAAACCTTCGCCAAGGCGCGAGCGGCGGCACCCGGCTGGGATGTGTACGCGCTCGAACAGGAATGGCGCGAGTGGATCGCGAAAAAAGAACCGACGAAACGGCCCGATGCCGCTTTCCTGGCGTTTTGCCGGAAGCGGTTTCAAAAGCGAGGACGGCCGTAGCAGGATTCGTTGAATGGTATGGTTGAGGTGGCGGCAATAAATCAACGCAGCCAATCGGGGTGAAAAAAAACGGCCGCCGCTATCGCGAGCGCCAGCGCGAACAAAACCAGCAAAACCCCCGACCGGCCGTTTCCAAAAGATGAGGGGTTCGGCGGGGCCGGAAGTAGTTTCTGTTCCAGTTCGCGGCGGGCCTGCTGCTCGGCCTGTAGAACCTGCTGGGCGGTTTCCAGCAGGCTCATCAGGCGGTCTTTCTCCTGCTGGGCCTGCTGTAGCTGCTCGCGCAAAACCGCAACCAGTGCGGTTTCTGGTACGTGATGGGGTGCGGTTTCGTGCGACATCACCGCACCTGGACCGCGCGGTGTTTCCTGCGGTGCTTCCTTCAGGGGGCCAAACGCGCGGATCAGTTCGGCAAGGTCGACACCGCGCCCCCCTGCGGCGTCAACCGTGGCCGATAATCGACCGGTTTGGATGGCTCGCTGCAAAGTCCTGCGGTTGATGCCTGCGGCGCGTGCGGCTTCGCTGATGCTCACTATCAAGGTGCGGTTTCCCTGCGGTTTGCTGCGACAAACCAAGCATAGACCGCTGCGGCGTGCGGTGCGGTGGTGCGGGATTGGGTTGAATATGGCGGGCCGCGCTGCGGCTGCCTTTCGTCGCCGCCAGCAGCCGCTCCACCTCCGCCGCGACCAGATAGTTGCGTTCGAGCATCTTACTGTCTATTGTTGGTTTGGAAGGGGGCGAAGAATATCAAACGGTTGCGAGTTTAGTAACCGGGACACAGGACCTTAGGGCGCAGAAGGTCCAGTCTGAACTCGCGGGTGTCCTCGCACGAAACCACCCGGCCCGTTTTACCAACTTGATCTGTTTCTTTGCTTTATAACACCACCGCTGGGTAGTTATACAAAACCATATAATTATTAGTTAGGCTTTTCACCCTCCCAACTCGGTAGCTCAATCTAGCCGACTATTTAGGCTATTTAGGAGAAAACCATGCCAGAAAGTAGCTTTACTCACCCATTATTCGGTCACATCAAATTCCGCACGGCTAGCCCCGAATGGAAACGTGGAGATAAGATAATATTTATTAGTGGTTTCGACTTGAATGATGTGACACCTATTGTCATCCCTCAACTTAAGGATATTCCAGGTTCCAACAATGGAAAGTTACGTTTTCATAAACAGGCTCACCAACAACTACTGGCGGTATTTAAATCGATTGAAGCTAAAAACCAGCTTCACCTTGTTAAAACCTGTGCAGGGACACTGAACCCACGCTTGCGGAAACCCACTAGCGGTGCCTTGAGCAAGCTTCCTTCTAATCATGCCTTTGGAATTGCGATCGATTTAAATGAAGATGATCCTGGATTTGGAGACTCTGTAGCACCCGTAGCCCCTGTTTTTCAGTCCTTTGGATTTGCCTGGGGCAAATCATTCAATGACCCTATGCACTTTGAAGTAAATAAGTTTATTAAATCTGAAGAAGTGGAGGAAAAACTAGCCATGAAATACCTTTCTACTAAACAGCATGTTTCTAACCGAGGCGTTCCATCTGACGATTTTCTTGATCAGTTGGTTGCCTGGGGAAAGCAAGCGCCCGATGAAATCTTCGCACCCAATTTTATAAGTGATATCTATTCAAGCGTGAAAAATACGCTCGGTCCTTGGAGGGATATCAAACATCGACGCGCCGTAATGCTAGAAGTAATGCGTGTACTCGCTGGTTTTGAATCATCATGGGACTGGAATGAAGGTCGCGATAAAAATAATCCGACCTCAGTAACACCGGAGACCATTGAGGCGGGTGCTTGGCAGGTAAGCGCAAACTCAATGAATTTCGGGCAGGAACTTAAAGATCTGGTACTGAGAGAAGTCGGAACACTTGATGGAAACGCCTTCCAAAAGGCAATGAAAGAGAACCACCCCTTAGCGATGGAATACGTGGCGCGACTGCTGCGCCGCACTACTCACCACCATGGACCAGTCTCCAGACACGAAATTGACCCATGGTTGCGCCGTGATGCGGTTGAAGAGTTTGAAGGATTACTACCGTAATTGGCCGAGACCAATGCGGGGTTGTGCAGATAAAAGCACGGTAGTTATGGACGTGTTAGCGGCAGCATGACCAGCTATTTCGGAGATACAATCCGGCCCTGCCGGTTATTTCGTTGTTCGTCGGCGCTTCGCGCCGACGAAGTCGAGGCGCATCATTGACTCGGGAGACTTAAATGACCCCGTACCTTCAGATCCCAACTGAGAAACCAAGCCTCGACGTGAGGACACTAAGGCTGCTAATCGGCTGCATAGCCATTGGACTCGCGGTCCTGGTCCAGGCCGTATCGCCGTTGCCATTGACGTCAATCAGTGGGTCATACTTCTCCGGCGATTGGCCACGGAACTTCTTTGTTGGCTGCCTCTTCTTTATCGCCGGTTTCTTGATTGCATACAACGGAGAATGGCGGATCGAGGCTTGGCTCAGCAAGGCCGCTGCCCTCGCGGCAATAGGAGTGGCAACATTTCCCTGTGACTGTGCCTTTGAAGCGACCAGGCAAGGCGCCGAAACACTGCAGTGCCTTGGCATTAGTGCCGACCGCTACACCAGCCTAAATCGCTGCCTCACCCATTTTCAGGAGATCAAGGGCGCCCACGGGACGTCCGCGTTCGTCATGTTCGGCATCTTGGCCGTCTTCTGCTACATCTTCTACACGCGCGCGAAGAAGAAGGAAGATGAGCGCCGTACGGCGGCGAGGCGCCGGATGCGCGTTTACTCGACTGCGCTGCTTCTTATCATCGTGTCAATCACCACCATGCTGGTCGACCACTTCTTTGGGGGAATTATCAGTAGCGCTTGGCAGACCTTTATTTTCTGGGGCGAGTTCGTCGGCCTCGTATCGTTTGGTGCCTCTTGGCTGACGGCCAGTTACGTTATCCCAGGTATGGCGCACGAGCAGAGGGAGCGCTTCAGCCCCTTCAGGCGCGCCAACCCCACGTATCCCGAGCAGACCCCAACCCACAAGAGCCAAGCGCGCAGCCACTGACACCTAACATGTCATTGAAGTACCTGAGTCGTTGTCGTTCGTGTCGTTGCCTGTGTTGTATTTGCGGCGGCTTATCGCTTCGCTGCTGCCAGTTAAGTGACCGGTGCGCGTGGGGTTTTGTCTTTTGCCCCCCGCAGGGGCGCACGACGTTTCCGCGAAGCGGAAACAACTAAGTGCGCTTTAGCTTCATTTGCAACTGCTGCCAGTCGAGGTCGCCCGGTCTCCGCTGGCTGCTCCCGCCGCGCTCTGGAGTCGCCAGCCCGGCGCGGCGTCCGGTTCCGCTGCGCTCAGGATACGCCGCCGTTGCCGCCGCGTGAAGGGGGCGCTAGGCTTCGGGGATGTTGCCGGATTCTGGCCGGTGAGGGTGGCTTAAACGGATGAGGAGGGGATTCGACGTGAACCGCGACGAGTGGTTGCAGCAGCGCGTGACGTATCTCAAGAGCCTGAAGGCTCGCACCGAACACCAGCAACTGTTGGTGCTGCTGGCCGAGAAGCCCGACCGCTCGGCGGGTGACAACCAGCTTTTGGCGGCCTTGGTCCGGCTGGAGCAGGCCAACGACCGCGCCGCCCAGGCGCGCGTGGCGGCGGCCAAGCTGATCCAATCTAGCAAGCGCCAGTCCCAGCGGGCGGAACGGAAAGCCCGCGCCCATCGCTTGATCCAGCAGGGGGTGTTGTTCGATCTGGCGGGTTTGGAACATCGCAGCCGGGGCGAACTGCTCGGCTTGCTCCTCGCCGCCGCCAAGACCGAAGACCCCCAGCGCTGGGCCGCTTGGAAGCAGGCCGGCGATGCGCTGTTGGCCGAAAAGGGCGATGCGGCCGATTAGACCCGACTGCCGGGCTCCGCTTTCGGCGCTCGGCGTTCGACCCCGTTCGGTCGGATCGCGCGTCGGCGGTTCGTCCGGGGTTTAAGATGCGCGTCGGGCGTTTAAGGCGTGCTTGAGCGCCCTTAAATCGCGAGTTCCGAACAACTGGCTGCGCCCGACCGTCTGCGCCGGAATGATCTGGCCGCGCCGCACGTAGCGCCGGAAGTTGGGCACCGACATTTCCAGATACTCCGCCGCTTCCGCCACCGTGAAGGTCTCCCCGGCCAAGTGGCCGAACACGTCCTCGTAGGTAAAGTCCTCCCTCTGGAACGCCCTGCTTTCGAGCAGCAGAAAAAACTTCCCGCGTTCGGTCGCCGGCAGGGCTTGCAGGTCCTCGAACAGCTCTCGGGCGGTCGTGGCGTGGCTCATGGTCGTCCCTCGGCGCGCAAGTAACGCTTTAGCTCGTCGTAAAAATTCTCGTGCGACCCGACTTGGTAGAAATCGATCATCAACAGCTCTACCTCCGCGCTTTGCCGGCGTTGTTCGACGCTGGGCGGTCGGTACGCCATCAGGTACTCCTGGCGCTGGAACTTGAACTTGTAGACCCAAATCCCCGCGAGATCGCCCGTCTTGGCCTCCCCGATGTCGGGGTTCGCGCAAACGGTGTCCACCGCGTCCTGGACGGCCAGTTGCAGCGGTTTCCGCGCTTTCTTGACGTAGAGGCTGAACGGGCGCTTGAAGTGGGCTTTCATGATCCGATAATAGATCAAAAACGATCAGATATAAAATCAACTCGTTCGTGTCGCTGCCGGGCGGTGGATTTCTGGCGACTCGATGCCCGTCAGAAATCCTCCAGTGGCCTTTGGGGCGATTTGAGGCTTTTGGGGTGGCAACCTCCGGCACCCCCATTAACCACGCCCCAAAACGGCGCCAGAAGGCCGCAGGAGCGATTTTCGGGGGGTAGGCGCTAGGGAGGGATAGCCGGACCTCCTCCGGGGCGCCAGAAGGCCGCTACGGCGGTTTTAAGGGCATTGGCGAAGGGGAAGGAGGGTGTTCCCGATCTGCCCCTTAGTGCAAAGGCCGGCCGGTGCGGAGATCGTAGCCCTTCGCGACTAGGCGGCGGGCTAGCTCGTCCTCGCCCACGGTCACGCCGGCGCTACCTTGCTCCGCTGCGAGTTCCAACAGCACTTCGGCTAACGCCAAATCGCCGGGTTCCAGCTCTTTCGACGATAGGGTCAGTTCGGTGCCGTTCGGGGCTTTGATGGTTCGGGTTGCCATGGCGGTTTTTCCTCTGAGGCGTCTGGATGGCCTTGGGGTAGGGCTAGGGTAGCCGAACGGCTGTTGCTTCGCCTCTTGGCCTTTCTGGGAGCCTCTGCGGTCCCGTGCGAGGACTGCCGCCCGCATCGCGCCTCCCCTTGGAGACCGTTTTTTGGGTTTTCGGTCGGTTGTCGCCATGCGTTTTTTCGGGCTGCCGTCGCGTCGGGTTGGGAGGGGTGGGTTTGGGAGGGGGCTACTGCACCCCTCCCAATCGAACACGGCGTGAGCGAAGCGAACTCGTTTTCAGGGGGGTCTGGGGGGAGCCGCTGAACGGGAAGTTATCCACAGGCGGCCCCAGTGTTTTTGTTAAAACAAGTGTTAAAAGAGTGTTAAGGAAAAAAAAACGGCTGTAAGTATTTGATTAATAAATAAAAAAAATAGGGTGGCGTGTGCAAAGGAACGTGTCGGCGTGTGCAAAGGAACGTGTCGGCGTGTGCAAAGGAACGTGTCGATGGATAAATCTTGACCGTGTGTGAAAGAACGATATACCGTGTGTGAAAGAACGATAGGAGGCCACATGGAACCGCTGCTACCCGCCCGTCACGAGAACCGGGATTTTTTCGTCTGCGATCTCTTCACTGCATTGCCCTATTTCAAAGATGATCTCGCCAGCATGGAGCATCCAGTTTTTTCGCTTTCGACTAAGCCAGATATGCGTGCCCTGTATTACGAACACAATGGAAACACTATCACTATCAAACCTAGCTATGACGGCCTTGCTACTATTCATGACAAGGATATTCTACTGTACTGTGCAAGCCATATAAGAGCTGCTATCGCAAGCGGGCATAAACCAAGCCAGATTATCCGCTTTACCGCTTATGATTTTCTTATTTCAACTAATCGAAAAACTAATGGTGCATACTATGAGCGTTTTAAATATGGCCTTGAAAGACTTTCAGGAACACGAATATTAACTAATATTAAAACTGGAGGATTAATTATTGAAGAAAGTTTTGGATTAATTGAATGGTGGCGTGCTGTAAAAGAAGATAACAATGGTCGGGTAATTGCTGCTGAAATAAAAGTCTCTGATTGGTTTTATAACTCCGTTCTTAGCAACGAGCTTCTAACCATTAACCGTGATTATTTCGGCCTGAGAAAACCGATTGAGAGACGCATCTACGAACTAGCAAGAAAGCATTGTGGTGACAATCAATCATTTAAAACAAGCTTAAACAATTTGCAAAAAAAAGTAGGATCGAATAGCACTGCCAGAGAGTTTCGACGGTTGTTTGGAAGGCTTTTAGAGACTAACCACCTTCCCGACTACGCGGTTTCCATGTCAGAAGATATGGTCAACTTCACCAATCGCAACTGGAAACCGCCCCTCGGCGAAAATCAACATGCCTGGCCGTTCCTCAAACCGGAAACCTTCGCCAAGGCGCGAGCGGCGGCCCCCGGCTGGGACGTGTACGCGCTCGAACAGGAATGGCGCGAGTGGATCGCCAAGAAAGAACCGGCCAAACGTCCCGATGCCGCCTTCCTGGCGTTTTGCCGGAAGCGGTTTCAAAAGCGGGGACGGCCGTAGCGGGATTTGTTGAATGGCATGGTCGAGGCAGCGGCAATAAATCAACGCAGCCAATCGGGATGAAGGAAAACGGCTGCTGCTATCGCGAGTACCAGCGCGAACAAAACCAGAAAAAATCCTAATCGGCCATTTTTAAATGATGAGGGTTTTGGCGGTGCCGGGAGTAGCTTCTGTTCCAGCTCGCGGCGGGCTTGCTGCTCGGATTCCAGCATCGCCAGCAACCGCGCTTCCCGGTCCCTGGCGTCTTGCAACTGCGCTTGCAGCAGTTCCAGTAGGGGGTTGGGGGGTGCACATCCCCCTGCTGCCTCCTGTAGCAACGCAGCACCCTCCCCCTGCTGCGTGGCCTGTAGCGGCCCGAACGCGCGCAGCAGTTCTGACAGGTCGATGCAGCGGCCCCCTACTGCATCGGTGGTTGTCGATAAACGCCCGGATTTGATGGCGCGTTGCAGGGTGGTCCGGCTCACCCCTGCCACGCGGGCTGCTGCGCTGATGCTGAACGTGGTCATGCTGCACACCCCTGCTGCAAGGTGTAGCATAAGGCTTGCTGCGCTACATGCTGCGCGGGCGGCGGTCGGCCGGCGTCTCGCCACCCCGAAACGGACGGTCGTGCGTCGTTTTGTCTCGTGTTGGCTGGAGGAAACTATGCCAAGAACAGTAATTCTTGATGGAAACGTCATCGATCAGATTAACCGTGGGAATACGGCTGCGGCTACCGCATTACGAAATCTGGTCAAATCAGGCGCGACTGTTTACATCAGTCAGCAAGCCTATAACGAAATGATCAAGAATAGTGAACTTCCTCGTACTCGAGTTGCGAACGAACTATTACTAAATGATCTAAATATTAAAGTCGCTCCGCCAGGAAATATGGCAGCCCGCGTCGATGCATATGCTGCCAATCCGAAATTATCCGACGCCGACCTTCTAGTTGTTGCTCAGGCTAAGGGTGTGAATGCTGAATTGTGGAGCTTCGACCGTGCTTTTCGCAAGAATCACGCTCAAATTTCTTCTCAACTTAACGTTAAGATTGCTTCGGAAACTATCAATATAGCTATCCTTGAAGGAAAGTTGCCGCCCCAGGATTATCGGGTAGCACGAAGGATTTTAAGACTACCCCCCGTCGACATTTCGTTTAGTGGTGCGATAAATAGACCAGGGCCGAAGGGATCACTGCCTGGGCTGAGTGGTCCACCTCCATCATCAGCCGCCCCAGCATCACCTGCCGGTGGACCTCCACCGACGACTGCCGCTCGAGGTGCTGCCCCACGTCCTATCGATATGAGCGGCGTCAATAGCATCGCTCGAGGCCAAGCGATCGGTGGGGGTATCCAACTAGGTCTCAGAATCCTAAATTCAGTTTTAAACACGATTGCAGAAGATATTCAGAAAAAACGCGCTGATCAAGCACTGAAAGCCGAGTTACCGAATATCGAACGGATGCTCCAAGACCCAACTAAAGGCGTGCTTATCCGCTTCCATTTCAGCCAAATCATGCCGCATGGTGATAGCGCGATTAATCCTGGACCTGTGTTTGAGAGCATTTCGCTTGCCAATGGTTCCACCCGCGATGAAGCTTTAAGGAATTTCCCACCTACTTTAAGCAGAAATGCGCCGCGCACCAACTTTTTCAGCAAAGATGTCTGGATTGAACCAGCGGAGAAGCCTAAAGTCAATGCCTTACGTCTACCATTCCCCAGGCAGGCTCGTGCTAGATTTGCGGATGGGAAAGCACGGCTTCAGGGGGTCGAGTGGGGAGGAATAACCGGCTTCGACGATGAGAGCGAATTACCGACGTTGCTTCTGCCTACTTCAAAAACTATCGAATTTTTTGTACTAAAACCTTCTTCCATAATAAGATGGTTCAATGGAAGCATTCAAATTGAAACACATATCCCTCTCGTTTCAAAAAACTCTGCTAATGGTGTAGCTCTTGACGTTGTGGACTTAGATCCCAGCCTTTGGTGGAATGTTACAGCCGCTATGGTTTTTCCCGCAAACGACGATACCGATAAGCTCATCAAGCCAATTGGAAAGACAAGAGATAACTTAAATCAATTGGGTGTCTTACAAAATTTTGGAAGGGTACGCTGGATTCGGCCGGAGAATATTCATGTGATCGAGAAATATTAACGATTGGTATCAGAGGACATACCCCTAGCAAAATCAATGTCTTTCCGAATAAAACTAGCACCAATGTTTATTGATTGTGATCGCAGTTTGCATTATAGCTGGCTTGCTATGAACGCTCAATAAATCGTTCCAGCGGACTCCGCAAAAGCTACGCTTTTTCTCCGCCATAAACTCAAATTATATCCTTATACCAAATCCCGATTTGTGGCAGGTCGCTTTCGGTGGTAATCGATTGAAATTAAAAAATATATTGTTCAGACAAAAGGTCAATATCTATCGGGAAATGGTATTAAATATCCGACTAGGCTCGTGTCTCGATTCTCCTGAAAACCGCTTGTTTCTTGCCATTCCTCCCACGAAATTCAAGATTGGCGCCCGAATCGTGAAAAATTGGATTGAAACCCGAGTTGATTGACTAGAGTCCCTTGCCATTAATAGCCTCTGAGAATCACCAGCGGCAAATCATCTCGCCCGCTCCACGGCGCTTTCCAGTCCTTGTAATTTTCGCCTTGATTCGTTGAAGCGTAGGCGCATAACCGCCCGCCGCAATCCGTCAATTCGATCTTCCCGCCGCGCCGGTCCAGTGCTTCGAGCCGCGCCTCGCGTTGGGCGATCTCCGCGTTGAGCTGCTCCAGCTCCACGCTCCGCCACGACACCAGCGTCGAAGCGGCCAGCCACACCCCGAGCGTGACGGCCACCACGGCGGCCAGTGCCGTGCCGCCGACGATGGCGCCCCATTTCCATTGGAAGGTCTTCACCGTGCGTTGCAAGCGCTCTTCGGTCTCCTCGGCGGCCTTCGTGACCCCGGCCAAGGTGTGGAGCAAGGGCCGTCCGGCCTCCTCGAACGCCCGTTCCGCGCGCTGGGAGACCGTCGTCAAGGTGGCGTGTAGCGCGGTTTCGACGCTCTCTCGAACCGCCGCTTGGAGGTGGAGGGCGGTTTTCTGCCCGCCGCGTTCGAGGGCGCTGGCCGCGTGTTCGGCCTGCTGGCTGGCGCGGGCGAGCGTCTGCGCCTGCTGTTCAAGCCGGCTCAACAGCTCGGCGATGCGGTGTTGCTGCTCGTCGGACAGTTGGATCAGGGTGGCGAGTAGCTGCTGTTGATCCATAATCGTCTCCTCGTGCCTGACGGAAGGCCGTCGAATGGGCAAACGGGCGCTCTGTCCGCCGTTAAGGCTCCATGTCGAACCCCCGCGACCGTTGCGGCGGCGGTTCCTGGGCCTGCTCGCGTTGCGCTTGAAGCTGCTCCATCGTCCTGGCGAGGGCGGCTTGCAGGCGTTCCGCGAACGCTGGGGAACCGATCCCGATGGCGGGGAGTGGCTCCAGAAGCGGTGCCTGTTCCGGTTCTGGCCGCTGCGGGCGCTCCCGTTCGGCCTCTGGTCGCTGTAGGCGCTCCCGTTCCGCCTCCAAAGCCCGCTCTCGTTCGGCTTGTCGCGCCAGTTCGGCGCGGAACTCGCTCAAAGCGTGTTGGCAGTAGGCCCGCGCTTCCGCCATCCGCGCGGCCTGTTCGGCCTGTTCCCGCTGTTGGGCGGCGGCGGTCAGTGCGTGGAGGTGCTGCGAAAGGTCGAACGGTGCCAGCGCCCGCTGACTGTGCTGGAGTTCGTCTTCGGCCGCCCGCCGTTCCAGCAGCGCTTCCCGCTGGTCCGGTGCCAGTTGCCGGACGCGTCGCCCGCCCAAGTGCTGCTCCGGTGCCCGCTCGATGCCCTGGTCGGCCAAGCTACGATGATCG
>WBZV01001436.1_pt1 | contig 10770 bp, 11 predicted proteins | sample 5204221 | NCBI WGS metagenome assembly WBZV01 (sample SAMN12344360, study PRJNA552823) | activated sludge metagenome | biome: Activated sludge suspended growth; feature: Nitrification reactor; material: Wastewater; isolation source: activated sludge from nitrification reactor of wastewater...
CATGCCTCATGCGTCGTGACAGTAGCGGGCCGAAAGTATGTCGCGGAATCCCCTGATCGTCCACAGGTCCTCAGGTGCACTGCTCCGACCCGGCATCAGTGCCACCGTTGGCTTCCGTGGGGACGAAGCGCCAGTCGAAATCACCGGCACGCAGCGTGAGTCGTAAGACGCCGTGGCTGTCGTTCAGCCGCACCTCGGATCCCGTGGCGAGACCGGGGATCTCCCGCAGTGCGGCCCCGCCGGTGCCGACGACGAACTCTCGGATGCCTGAAGGGTCGGTCCTGCCCGTAGCATCGAGACGGGCGAAGCGTTCGTAGTTGTGTTCGTGCCCGGTCAGCAGGAGATCGGTCCCGTGGTCGGCCAGCAACGTATAGAGCGGTGCGGTGTTCGTGTCAGGGCCATGGACCCCGCTCGACCAGCGGGGGTGGTGCCACACGGCCGCCGTGCACCGGGGCTGGTCACTCCGTAACTGATCGGCCAGCCAGGAGTACTGCGGTGAACCCGCGCCGCATCCACCCACCTGCGCGCAGTTCGAATTGAGCATGTAGAAGCGCCAGCCGGCGAGGTTCACCGCGTACCAGGGCTGAGCTGGAGTGCCCACGCGGTCGCCGAAGAAGTCGAAGTAGGCCGTGGCTCCGGAGTTGTACTCGTGATTCCCGGGAACGGGGAACGTGATCGGTGTGAAGCGGCCATAGGAGGGGTCGTAGCAGTTGGCGAAGTCGGCTGCGGTGCCGTTCGGGTACGCGAGGTCGCCGGTGGCCACCAGTGGCCCAGGGGCCGAGTCGATGAGCGCCGCCGTCTCGTCCGCGGCGCCACCGCACTGGCCGATGTCGCCGGTGACATGAACGGTGGATTCCGAGGACGGGGTGGGTTCAGTGGGCCCGGGCGCGATGGACGTGTCAGGCGTCCACACCACGATCCGCCGGGTCGATGCGGTTCGGGCTCGGGCCTTGGATGTGGCGGCCACCTTCGCGCGGTATCGCCAGACGCCGCTGTCGGGAGCGGTCCAGCGCACTGTGATTCGGCCACGGGCCGACGTCTTGCCCCGCCAGATCGTCCGCCACACGTCGGACCCCGAGCGTGCCTGCAGCAAGCGCACCGTGCGCTGCGAGGACTGTCCACCGGTGAAGATGCGGATTCGATCGGACAGGCGTTCTCCAGCGGTCACCCTCCGCGTGGTCTCCTGCCAGCCGAGGATCGCCGTGGCCCGCTTCGCCGTCGGAGACGCGGATACCGCCGCACCGGGGGCGGCGTCCTCACGAACTGTGGCGGGAGCGGGGCCGGAAAGCAGCGCCAGCCACGCCGCTGTCACAGTCAGCGTGACCACGGACGCAGCAGCCCTGGGAACCATGCGGTCCAGCATCCTCCGACAAGGCGGCCAACCCAAGGTCTTGGCCCAAAGATCGCTGCATCGGATGATGCCGACGGAGTGAACGGCCCGGAGCATCAGGCCGTTACACGGTGAGGACGACTCGGCCCTTGGCGGCTCCGGTGACGAGGTGGTCCATGGCGTCGACGGTCTGCTCGAGTGGGAAGTGGTTGTCATCCACAACGGGGCGGATGCGCCCCTCTTCCAGAAGGCGCACGATCAACGACCAGTTGTCTTTGCGAGTGTGGCTGGTGCGAATTCCTGGGAGTTGCTTGACGAACGGCGATGCTGCCATGAGCGGAAGCATGCGGCCCAGACTGCCGAGAACCCGATGCCCCGAACCGCCGTACTGGTCATGTCCGATCAGGACGAAGGTGCCGTCCGGTTCCAGGGCTCGGCGCACCCGCGAGAAGGGCGCTTTCGAGACGATGTCGAAGACGATGTCATAGCGCCTGCCCATGTCCGTGAAGTCCTGGCTGGTGTAGTCGATCGTGTGCTCCGCCCCCAGATCTCGCAGTAGGTCGAGCTTCCCCGGACCGTCCACTGCCGTCACTTCAGCGCCGAACTCGCGAGCCAGCTGGACGGCCCACACACCGACCGCCCCGCCAGCGCCGTTCACCAGCACCCGTTGGCCCGGGCGGACTCTGCCTTGGTCCCGCAGGTTCATCAGTGCGATGAGGGCTGCCGTGGGGACGGCGGCCGCCTGCTCGAACGACAGGTCCTGGGGGATGGGTTCGAGCAACTCCTCGTCCGCAGCAGCGAGCTCGGCGAAGGTGCCGCTGTTGCTCCATTGATTGGCCTTCGTGACTTCGCCGAACACCCGGTCGCCAACGGCGAACCGGCCGGTGGGATGGACCACCTCGCCGGCGAGATCGGTACCTGGGACTGGCTGTTTCGGGACCCGTACGCCGGAGCCCATCAGTCGCAGAACGTATGGCAGTCCGTTGACCGCATGCCAGACGTCGGCGTGGACGGAGGTCGCACGCACGCGTACAAGCACCTGCCCCGGGCCGGGGGTGGGGGTTGGGATATCGCGGACGTGAAGCACCTCGCGGTGTGGGCCGTATTCCCGCTGAACGATGGCGCGCACGCGTCCTCCCTGGGTACCGGCGTCGACTCGGAACCTACCGCACGAACCTCAAGTCCACGGTTGTCCCCACTTTCGATCAATCTCGGGAATGTCGTACATACGTGCGATGATTGAGGAGGTGAAAGGGGAAGTCGGAGTGGCCGTTCTCGAGGTCTCGCGACGGGTGAGGCGTCGACTTCCCCTGGTCACGGCCGTTGCTGGACGGGCGCCACCGATGACCGCGTGAGGTGGGTCGGCGTCGTGGGAACCGGTGGTGTCTGCACCGGGATTGCGTAAGACTCGCATGATCCCGCTGCGTGCCGAGCGGGGCATGCGCACAATCTTGGGAGGCTCACATGCCGCGCTCACTGAAGATCCTGATTCCCGCGCTCGCTGTCGTCATGGCATTCGCCACGAGCGCGGCCACGGCGGCGAAGGTGATCAACGGCAGATCGATCAAGAACGGCAGTATCACAGAGCGAAAGTTGGCTCCGGCGGTGAGGAGCAAGCTCAACGCGTCCGGGCCGCAGGGACCGCAAGGGCCACAGGGGCCACAGGGTCCTGCCGGTCCACAAGGTCCGGCTGCTCCAGCGGTGGGTTCCGCGGTAGCTCAGACCACGGCGATCACTCCGCTGGCAAACGACTCATCGGCCACCGTTCTCACGCTCAGCGACCCGCCAGGCTCCAGCACGGGCCTGATCACGGTGACTGGACCGACACGCCTGATGATCACGGGGCAGGTGAACGCCTTCAAGACCACAGGCAACTTCGACAAGTCCGCACGAGTGAATTGTCAGTTGTTGCACGAAGAGACGAGCGGGCTGGAGACCGTCGGCGACAATGTTGAGGCAACGATGTCCCCGGTCAGTGTCGGTGCGGTGCTGACCAGCGTGTCGCTCGTGGGCTCAGTGGATGTGGACGCAGGCCTGCATGATGTCGGGATCAGGTGTGCGGCAGTGCTCGCATCCACCAATGCAGGAGTCAGCTTCCAGAACGCTGCTCTGAACGTGACAGTCGTGCCACTGTGACCAGAATCCGGGCGAGCCGCCGTTAGTCGCCTCATGGGATGAGCCATGATGGGCGGGTGACGCGAACGATCCGCACGCCACTACCCAGGACCCTGGCAGAGAGCCGCGCGGAGTTCTTCAAGCATCTGTCCCCGAGGGTATTGTTGTTGTGCCTGGCGGTCGCCGTGATCGCGCGTGTCTACGTGGGGGACTTCACGTGGTCGACCATCCTCCCGTTCGTCCTCGTCGTGGCGGTCCAGCCTTTCCTCGAGTGGGGTCTGCACGTATTCGTTCTCCACGCGCGGCCCAAGCAGATCGTGGGCCGCACGATCGACACCGTTGTTGCACGCGATCACCGTCTCCACCACGCCGATCCGCGCGACATTCCGCTGATCTTCATCCCCCGACGGTGGCTCGGCTATCTCATCCTGAGTGTGCTCGCAGTCGGACTCGTGTTCCCTACGTGGCCCATGCGCACGTCCTTCTACGTCGCCGGATTCGCCATGGCCCTGCTGTACGAGTGGTCACACTTCCTGATCCACACCGACTACAAGCCGAAGACCCGGGCATATCGTCATCTCTACGACAATCACAGGTGGCACCACTATCGCAACGAGCACTATTGGTTCGGCATCACGTCCACAATCGGTGATCAGGTGCTGAGGACCGCGCCCGGCCGCGACGACGTGCCCGTATCGGCGACTGCGAAGAGCCTTCCTGCGCGATGAGCCATGGGGTGCCCCCGATACCTTGTCACCCATGGCACAACTGGGGTCGCTGCTCTTCTGGGGTTTCGTGGTCCTCAGTTCCGCACTCCTGTTCCCGATCGCTGTGATCATCTGGGCCGTGACCGCGCCTTTCGACAGTCGCCGACGCGCACTGCACTTGTTCACGTGTTTCTGGGCGTCCTTGTACACATGGTTGAACCCCGCATGGCGGGTGACGATCCACGGCCGGGAGAACATCGAGCCGGACGCCACCTACGTGTATGTGGCCAACCACCTTTCACTGCTCGACATTCTGGTGCTCTTCCGGTTGTTCACCGACTTCAAGTGGGTGTCCAAGGCGGAGATCTTCAAGGTTCCGGGCGTGGGGTGGAACATGACGCTGAACCGCTACATCCCTCTGCAGCGCGGCAACCGCGACAGCGTGGTGAAGATGATGGCGCAGTGCAAGGAAGCGCTCGCACGGGGGAGTTCGCTCATGCTGTTCCCCGAAGGCACGCGCTCGGCCACAGGTGAACTCAAGGCGTTCAAGACCGGAGCCTTCGAACTTGCAGTCGACGCGCAGGTGCCGATCGTCCCGATCGCGATCCAAGGGACGAACAACGCGCTACCCAAACACGGGTTCGTGCTGCGCGGACGTCACCACATCACGGTGACCGTGCTGCCGCCGTTCGAGCCTGGGGACTCGGTCGAGGCGGCAACCGGCGAGGCGCGCAGGCGCATCGCGGCCGTTACGGGGCAGCCAGACGCCGTCTAGCGGATCAGCCGCAGCCCGCCACTACCCACCTTGGGTGCCTGCGCGGGTGTGAGGCGCACGATGAACCCGCCGGCATGGGCCGCCGCCGAGCAGACCCCGGTGGTCGGGTTCTTCTGGAAGAGGCTGTTCGGAGCCACAGGCACGGTCGACGTGGTGGTCTCCGCCACCTTCCATGCGCTCGCTGTGGGGGCGTTGGCCACCCGGAAGACAGTGCGGCCGGGACCGCCCGCGGACTTGAGGTATGTGTCCAGGGCGGCACTCGATGCATTGAACACCGCGGCGTCGGTGCATCCGTTGTTCTCGAAGAGAACGGCGTTCTCGGCCAGCACTGATCCGTCACTGAGGTAGAGGAACACCCCTCCGTCTTCGACCATCACGAACATGTAGTTCACCAGCAGGCCGCCGTACTGGAATCCCGCGAACGTACCGAGGGTCTGCCCCGAGCCGTCCTTGACCGTCCAGTTGGGGCCCGCCGGGCCGAGGGGTCCCTGTGGACCGGTGGGGCCTTCAGAGTTCCAACTCGACTTGACCCAGCCCTTCTTGCACTTCTTGTTCTTCTTGTTGATCAACCGGACGGTGCCGTCGGACTTCTTCACGCACGCTTTCACGGTCTTGGCCTGGGCCGCAGGCGCGGCGACGACGACCCCGGTCGCGGCGATCCCCGTCGCACTGATGATGGCTAGCAACTTCTTCATGACACCCTCCTCGCAGGTGCCTGACAGTACACCCGAGCGCCCACGAGCACAAGATCCACTTCTACGGGTCAGTCAGCGTCGTGCGCGGATGCGGGCCGCAGCAGCCCGGCCCTGCTCGAGGATCTCCTCCTCGCCGGGGACGCGTCGTCCGGACATCAGGATCTTGCCGTCGCAGATCACGGTGTCGATCACGGACGAATCCGCGGCGTACACGAGGTTCGATTCCAGGTTGTGGTCGGCGACGAGGCTCGGTTGGTCCAGGTCGATGAGCAGGGCGTCCGCCAGACGTCCCACCGCGATGTTCCCGGCATCGATGCCGAAGGCCTGCGCGCTCGCGAGCGTCGCCATCGCGTAGACCTCGTGGTCGCGGGCGTCTGTGGGGGAACCGGAGCGGATCTTGGCTGACAGCGACGCGAGTTTCATCTCCGTGAGCATCGACAGCGAGTTGTTGCTCGATGCCCCGTCGGTGCCAAGGGTCATGCGCAGTCCAGCGGCCCTGGCGGACGCGTGGTCGAACTGGCCGCTGCACAGTTTCATGTTCGAGGTGGGCAGGTGTGCGATCACCGCATCGCGTTCGGCGAGGAGGGCCCGATCCTCGTCGGACAGGTGGACACAGTGGGCCAGGATGCTGTGCGGACCGATGACGCCGAGATCGTCGAGGTATCTGACAGGGGAGCGACCGGTCTGGGCGAGGCAGTCGGCGTTCTCCTTCGAAGTCTCGCTGACGTGGATGTGCAGCAAGCGGCCGGCCTGGTTCGCGGACTCAGCGGCAGCACGCAGTCGAGCCTCGGGAACCGTGTAGACCGAGTGTGGTGCCTCGGTGATCTGGATGCGCCCCGGGAGGTCGGGTGCCATCTCCAGCAACTCAGCATTGCTGCGAGCGCTCCGCGGGTTGGTCTCGCCGTCTCCGCCGGACAAGTACAGCAGTCCGATGGCCGCGCGAACGCCCATCTCGGTAGCGGCGCGGACAGTGGCGGGCTGGTCCCAGTACATGTCGTTGAAGAACACTGTCCCGGACTTGATCATCTCCAGAATGGCGACGCGACTGCCGGCGTAGATGTCCTCGGTCGTGAGCTGTGCTTCTGCGGGCCAGATGTGGTCGGTCAGCCATTCCGCAAGTTCGACGTCGTCGGCGTATCCGCGCAACAGTGTCATGGCGGCGTGCGTGTGGGCGTTGTAGAACGGCGGAACGATCGCCCTGCGGCCCTGGCAGGCGATGACCTCGTCGAAGTCTCCTGCTGGCCTTGCGCCAAGGGATTCGAAGCGGTTGCCTTCGATCACCACGTCCGTGCGTGTGCCGTTCAGGAGCACATCGCTGATCAGGATTCGGTTCACTGCAGCTCCTCTTCGATGGCGGGCAGTTCATCCCGGATGGTGCTTCGGCTTCTCACGATGGTGAGGATCTCGTCCTCCAGGCCGCGAGGGGGTGGCGAGACGCCAGGCGGGGAGGACCCGGTCAGCAACGCGAGACCACACGCGTTGTGCAGAGCGAACGTGGCATCGAGGTACCTGAGGTGTGTCGGCTCCGGCAGCGCGAAGTTCACCGGCGCCTTCTGGTTGAGCACGCGGTCGGCGGACATGTCGGGACCGAACTCATCCTCTGCGCCGAGGTTCGCGAGGATGGCACCGGACCGGACGAGATCATCGGTGAACGGCGACAGCGCTCCCGGGATGCCGGTCGCGGAAGCGACGCACCATGCTCCGCTGAGCGCCCTGAGTACTGCGCCCGGATCCGACACGTCGATCAGCGTGGATCCATGTGGGCTCCGGGCGCCAGGATCTGGATCGATCACGGTCACCCGAGCGCCTGCCCGCATCGCTCGCCAGGCGGCGCCGCGGCCGACCTTCCCGCTGCCGAACACCACGACCGACCGGCCCGACAGGTCCGAGTGGCCGAAGCGCGCCAGCCCCCGGATGAACCCGTCACCGGTCCCGAGCGTGGTCTCGATGTGTTTGATGCGACTGTCGTCCGCCATGAGCACGGGTTCCTCCATGGTGGCGTAGATCCGTTTGCCCGACTTGGTGAGCTCGACGTAACCGCAGCGAGAGGCAACTGCGCAGAGCGCCCCCGCGCAGTCCAGGACGACGTCGACCGCCGCCGTCGTGGTGGAACCATCGACCACTCGGACCCCGACACCCTGCAAGAGCTCGGCTATGGCGGGGTCATGGGGCAGCAGCGGGGACAGGTGGACCGTGAGGTCCGCGCCGGCAGCCAACAACGGCACGTACTTCGCGAGTGTGTTCTGGAAGACCGGTGTCGCGTCCAGGACGCGGACTCCTTCGAGGGGGCGGTCTGCACGCCACGATTCGGCCTGCCACGTCAGAGCTGCATGGTCCGCGGCGGAGTAGGTCCGTGCGAGGATTTCCTGCAGAACCTCCGCGCGATCGTCGGGCACACAGTGATGGTAGGGGATCGACGCGCGTAGTCAGAGGCGAGATCAGGCCGGGAGGGGCGACCGATTCACCAGGATCAACGCTGACGCATGGGCGAGGGCGACTGGCAGCACTGCGATTGCGCCGATGCTCGTGAGCACCTCGTACGCGATGGTGCTGCGCGGGTCGGGTCGTCCGCGCATTCGTGCGATCAGAGAACTCAGGGGGATGCCGGTGGCGTTCCCCCACATCATCATCCGTGTGGCCCGGAGCACGCAGAGGGCGCCGTCGGTTCCGTAGGTGTCGACGATCTCGGACCAACCCGCCGGGTCGGGACGCCCGCGGGTGTCCGCGTAGTGCTGTCCGAAGGCGATGCCCGCGAGTTCGTCGCCGGGGGCATCCGATGCCACGCCGGAGAGCAGATCACGGACCTCCTGCTCCGGTATGCCCATGTCGAGAGCCCAGCGCGTGTGGGCGTAGGAACACAGGGCGCATCCGTTGACCTCGGTGACGGCGAGCATGATGCGCTCGGAGGCCTGCTTGTCGCAGTGTGCGCGCCGTGCAGCCCACACCGTCTGCCCCGCGCGCACGGTGATCCAGTAGATCTCCCGCAGCGAATAGTGCTTGCGCGCGACCATCAAGGCCGGGGCCCTCATTCGCTTGTGGGGGCAGTCGAGATGCCGAGCAGCGTGTAGAGGGGGCAGTATCCGGTCGCGGCCGTCACGCCGGAGACGACGGACACGCCTAACAGCGCCGCGCCCGGAGGGGTGAAGATCCCGCCGAGACTCAGGCCCGCCCCCAGGGCTGTCACGGAGATTCCGGCCCGTACCGCACGGTCGACGGTCGATTCGTTCTTGGTCATGGCGCATCCTTCACGCGGCCGCCCGCGCGGCCCTCACCCTCCAGAACCATATACCTACCTGGGGTATTCCGAGGAGACCTGTGATCGTGCCGCCTCGTGTGCGACGACCCGGTCACGACCAGCGGCCTTCGCCTCGTAGAGGGCTCGGTCGGCGCGGTGGAGAGTGTCTTCGATGTGTTCCCCAGGACCCCGCTCAGCAAAGCCGATGGATACCGTTTGCGCACCTGGGGTGGCACGTCTCAGTTGCTCGAGTACTGGTCTCGCCTGCTCGAGAGAGACACCCGGCAGCAGAACTGCGAATTCCTCACCGCCGTAACGCGCCAGCAGTGCTGGAGGGTTCAGATGCGAGTGCCAGGCCCGTGTACACGACACCAGCAGTGCGTCCCCCTCCAAGTGGCCGAAGCGGTCGTTGTAGGCCTTGAACTGGTCGAGGTCGAGCATGGCGACCGTCAGCACGTCCCCCTGCTCGGCAGTGCGGGTCGCTACCCGGTCGAGTTCGAAATCCCAGGTGCGTCTGTTCGGTAGTCCGGTGAGGCTGTCGCGCCGCGCCAGATCGGCCAGCAATGCCGACTGCTGTTCCACCAGTGAGATCAGCATCAGCGCACCCCAGAGGATCAACAGGATGACGGCGATGGACACCACGGCTAAGATCCGGGCACCGGAGCCGACCTCGCTCCACACGGAGAAGGCGAGCAGCGTCGGGGCTGTCAAGGCGGCCACGGCCATGGCCGTCAGTCGCAACTTGGTGCGCTGAGTGGCTGGGGTCGGCCGGGTGATCTCGCTGGCTCCTCGTGCAGTCGCAGCGGCCGCGAGTAGCAGGATTGCGGCGAGGAACAGGCCGTCGACCCAGCTGGGGGAATCTTCGACCACCCCCTGGGCCGCAAGACTCTGGAACACGAGGTCGGCGGTCAAGGTGCAGGCGATCGCTGCGGCCAGCAGGGCCAGCGCGAGGTTCATTCGCTTGACGCCGATGAGTAGCCGGATCAAGACCGACAGCGCGATGACATCAAGGAGGGGATAGATCAAGGAGATCGCTGTCGTGACTGCCGGTGCGGCGGTGTCGTTGAGCACGGGCATGACCACCACGGTGGAGACCACGCAGGCCGCAGCCAGCGACATCACCGTGGTGTCGATCCAGACCTCCCGGTTACGGCCCGACCGACGGCGGTGGACCAGAAGCACAAGCGACGTGATCATCGCGACGTAGGAGGCCAGATAGAACACATCCGCCGCGCTCGGGAAGGGCTCCTCGTCGAGGTGGAAGCGATAGACGTCATAGATGAGGTCTCCGACCACCGTCAGCAGCAGGTAGACCCACATCCACCACCACACGGCACGGGCGTCGGACCGCATCCGCAGCAGCGCCGCCAGGAAGATCAGCAGGGCAGCAACCCCCGCTGCGTTGACCAGCACCACCCGCACCGCAGAGTCTGCGGGCAGCAGCATGGTGACCAGGCAGATGACTCCGCCCAGCCATACGCCCACGCCCCACAGGTTCTGCCTGAGAAGGTGCAGCGTCACAGACCACCTCCTTGCGGTTGACGACGCAGCGGACGCCATCCGCCCGCTACTTAGTCGATCGGCACGCTCCGGCGGCATCTGGAGTCGTCGAGTCGAACCTCACACCGGAATGATCGATGAGTATGCATTGAGCGCCGGTTGGCCACCGAGATGTGCGTACAGGACGGTCGAGTCCTTCCCGATCTCGCCCTGCTGCACGAGGTCGATGAGTCCGGCCATGGACTTCCCTTCATACACCGGATCCAGAATCATCCCCTCGAGCCGGCCGGTCAGCAGGATCGCGTCGATCGTCGACTGCACGGGAATGCCGTAGAGGTCACCTGCCCATCCCTCCAACACGGTGATCTCGTCCTCGCGCAGTGCACGGCCGAGGCCGATCAGTTCCGCGGTGT
>WBZV01001439.1_pt1 | contig 10762 bp, 6 predicted proteins | sample 5204221 | NCBI WGS metagenome assembly WBZV01 (sample SAMN12344360, study PRJNA552823) | activated sludge metagenome | biome: Activated sludge suspended growth; feature: Nitrification reactor; material: Wastewater; isolation source: activated sludge from nitrification reactor of wastewater treatment...
CAAGTCGGCCGTGCTAGACAACGGGGACCTGCCGCTGGCTGTGATGCTGCACGGTCTGCAGCAGCGTAGCCGGGATGGGGAGGCCGAATGGCAGCAGGTCGAACCCGCAATGGATCGGCTTGCCGATCTATTGGCGCCCGACGATGCCCGCGATGTCATTTCGGCGGCCGGCGACCACTGGTGGCTCGAGGTCGGGCCCGTGGACCTCGGCGGCAAACTGGTCACCATCCAACGTGGCGATGCTCTGATCGCTGCCATCACCGCCCGGGACGACGGACGCTTGCGGGTGGCCGTGTTTCGCCCGTTGGACGCCAAGAGCGCGGAATACCTGATCGGGCTGGGGCAAGTGCCTCACCCTGAGCACGGAGTCTGCATGCGCGAGAACAACTGGGAGTACGCGCTCGACTGCTCCGCCGGCAACGGCAACTACTACGCGGCAGACCGGGGCGAGGCCTATCTGTCCTACTGGGAGAAAGGCCTGGGGATCACTTGGGATGGCTCCGATGTGCCCGAGTGGCGCAAGCAGCTGGACCTCGCTGCCCGGCCCGCCGCCCGCGTGGTCGCAGAGCTGGGCGTCTACTACACATTGTCCGGCAATGAGGACGAGGAGCCTGTTGCCGATGCGGGCGCGGCGGAAGAATTCGAGACACCGGCACCACCGGCCTGGCGCAGCAAGCGCCAGCAAAAACGCACGGTCCAGGGGCGGTTTCTGGGCTGCCTACTCGGTGGTGCAGTCGGCGATGCGCTGGGCGCACCGGTTGAGTTCATGAAGCGGACCGAGATTCTGCGTCGCTTCGGCCCGAAGGGAATCACCCAGTACGCACCGGCTTATGGTGGTCTGGGGACGATCACCGACGACACGCAGATGACCTTGTTCACCGCCGAGGGATTGATCCGAGGCTGGGTACGCGGTTGCTTCAAAGGCATCACGACCTATTCCGGGGTCACTGCCCACGCCTATTTGCGCTGGCTGCAAACACAAGGCGAGCGCCCGACATGCGACATCGATTTCGGCACCGATGAGCCTGGCTGGCTGTTTCAGCAACGCCAGCTGCACAGCCGTCGCGCACCCGGCAACACCTGCCTATCGGCCCTGCGGGCAATGAACTCGCTCGGGGAGCCAGCCCGCAACGACAGCAAGGGCTGTGGCGGCGTCATGCGGGTTGCGCCGGTCGGGCTGTTCGCCTGGCGCCTGCGTCAGCACGAATCTCCCCAAGACGCCTTCCGGCTGGGTACCGAGTTGGCTGCGCTGACCCATGGGCACCCGACTGGAGCCCTGACCGGTGGTGTGCTGGCGGTTCTGATCCTGGCCCTGACCGATGGCGCGTCGCTGCGCGAGGCGTTGGCCGCCGCCAAACTCATGCTGCGAGCCGAGCCCCGCCACGAAGAGACGCTGCGTGCGATCGAGATGGCTGAGGAGTTAGCCGAATCCGGTTTGCCACATGAAGAAACCATTGCCCGGCTGGGCCAGGGCTGGATCGCCGAGGAGGCCCTGGCGATCTCCATCTATTGCGCGCTGGTCGCCCGCAATTTCAAACATGGCGTGATCCTGGCCGTGAACCACGATGGCGATTCCGACTCGACCGGAGCGATCGTCGGCAACCTGCTGGGCGCGATGCACGGCGTGAAGGCAATCCCTGCCGAGTGGCTGGAGCCGCTGGAACTGCGCGACGTCATCACCGAATTGGCTGAAGACCTCTACGCCTTCAAGGATTGGGCGATCGGCGAGTACAGCGACAACGAAGAGCTGAACCAGCGGATCTGGCGCAAGTACCCGGGATTCTGAGATGGAGTGAACTGGCATGAGCGGAAATCGATGGGACCAGCCGGGTGTGCCCCACAAAGGATGGCACTGCGTGGACGTGGTCGACCTGCGGGCCGACGGCGAGTCGGCGGACGAAACCGATTACGCGACCTGCCAGATGTGCGGCAACGAGAAGATCCGCTACGTCCACATCATGGAACACCCGGATCTGGACGAGAACTTCGACGTCGGGTGCGTCTGCGCCGAGAAGATGAGCGGCGACTACGAGGGGCCGAAACGGCGTGAGGCCAAGTTGCGCAACCGGGCAGCACGCCGAACCCGATGGCTGCAGCGCAAGTGGCGGGTGTCCGCCAAGGGGAACAGCTTCCTGAACGTCGATGGGCACAACCTCGGCGTCCACATGAACAAGTTCAAGCGCTGGGGCTACCGGATCGGCAGCCGGTTCAGCACCAAGACCTACGCAACCAAAGACGAAGCCAAGCTGGCGCTGTTCGATGACTTCTGGGCCGCGACCCAGGATGACGAGCGGCTGTGGGCTTCGGACTGATCCCAGCAGGCTGGCGGACCAGTCTTAGACCAGGACACATCAAATAATGAGAACAGACTTAATCGAAAAGTACGCAACGATTCTTTGTGGGTCGACGCCTCCGGTGGTCCGCGACCCGCGCCTGTTGATGGATGCAAGCGGCGACGTGAAGATCTATTACGCGCCGTTCGAGTACATCAACCCCAGTGCGCGGATCGTCCTGGTCGGGATCACACCGGGCCCCACCCAGATGGTCAATGCCAACAACGAGGCGCGGCGCGCGCTTCAGGCCGGCAAGTCCAGCGCGGAAGCGATCCAGGCCGCCAAGAGCGTCGGCGCATTCAGTGGCGAGCCGTTGCGAAGCAACCTCATCAACCAGCTCAACCATTGGGGCTTTCACAAGTGGCTCGGCCTGACCGATTCTGCCGACCTGTTCTCCACGTCGCGCCACCTGGTGCAGACCACATCCCTCCTGCGCTATCCGGTGTTCGTCAAGGACGACGATTACCGTGGCTCTCCAGACATGACCAAGCACCCCTTGCTGAGGAAATACCTGCTGGAGAACTTCGCGGCGGAGGTCGAGGAGCTGAAGGATGCCGTGTTCGTCGGGCTCGGGCCGCAGGTCCAGAAGGTGCTGGACCGTCTGATCCAGGAACGGGTCCTGAATCCCGAACGGGTGATTGGCGGCATGCTGCACCCATCCGGCAACTGCACCTACCGGATCAATTACCTCATCGGCGACAGAAACGCGCCGATCCCGCACGCCACCAACCCTGTGCCTTACGACCAGGGCCGGCGAGCATTTCGGGAGCGGTTCGTCACCGCCTGATCGAAGGTCGGGTGAGTCGATGCGGACGCGGGTTCAATTCCGCAAATGGGAATCGAACTGGCGTCCTGTCTGATGCACTTGGCTGGTGCCCTCGGCCAGGCAGAACTGGTAGGATTAATGGCAGATGGGGCTGGATTCCGCACCTTTCCGCAGGAGTTCGCAGCGGTCGTAAGGCGCTGAGTTACATAGGTTTGGCGCAGGGTTCCACCCCACCACCAATTCCAAAAGCCCGAACTCGTTTCGGGCTTTTTCACATCTGCTCTATACGCCAGCCTTGGTGGGACTTCGCAGATTCGCCTCGCGAGCGCTACCCCTTTCGTTTCAGCGCTTTGGGCCCCTCGCGGCCTCTCTGTTCTCCGTTTTTCTCTAGTGGTCTCGCGAGCGTGCGCGAGGTCACTTCCAGTATTGGCGCGGGTTCGGGGGCGGCGAGTTGTGGTTGGGAAGTGGTTGCCTCCGGCGACTGAAGCATGAACCTAAAAACCGCAGTTGATCGTGGAAGAATCCGCTCATCCTTCGACAGGCTCAGGACGAGCGGATTTTCTCCGAATCACCCAAACGGTGGGGCGACCGTTCGCCCTGAGCAGCCCGCGAAGCGGGCGTGTCGAAGGGCTCTCGCCGTATCAACTGCGGTTTTTAGGATGAAATCTCGCCAAATCATCTTCCGTGGAAACTGGCCTTGGCTGTTTCCTGCGCTCGGCAGTGGGCATTCAAGTGGCTGCTCGACTCTGAAACCTGCCGGATGATCTACTTCTGGAGATCGGCCAATCCGGCCATTGGTCTATCGGCCGGCGTCGGGCGGCAACGCGGCGGTAAGCCGCCCTTCAGCTTCTGGTGGCCTTGAACGGCCGCTTTCTCATCGTCACTACAGCCGGACCCGACCCAATCCGGCCTGATGACAATTGAAAGTGACATGGCCGGTTGCTGGTCATAAACCTGCCAGCCAGAGTCTCACGCTTAATACCAAACGGCTTGGCCTGTTCGGAAATGCCCACTGTGAGCGGTTGCGAGAAAGCCTGCCAGATTTACGATGCGCTTAGAGGCTTCAAACGGCGTCTGATTCAAACCTGCGTCTGCGTCACCGCCCTGCGGAAGCGTAGCAGCGCCACCGTGAAGAAGCAGGCGCCGACGCCGGTCATGGCCAGCAGATCGCGCCAGATCACGTCGAAGCCTGCACCCCGGTAGAGGATGGCCTGCGCCAGGCGGACGAAGTAAGTGGTTGGCGCAGCCAGCATGATGTTCTGCACTAGCTGCGGCATGCTCTCGCGCGGCGAGACGCCGCCGGAAAGCATTAACAGCGGAATGATGCTGAGAATGACGAGCAAGCCAAACTGCGGCATCGAGCGGGACAGCGTACCGAGGAAAATGCCGATGGAGGCCGCCGCAAACAGGTAGCAGGCGGCCGCCGCCAGGAACAGCGGCAGCGAGCCGGCAATCGGCACTTTCAACACCTGCTGCACCATCACCAGCAGCGCAAACGTCACACCAATCAGCACCGCCAGCCCGTTGGCCCAGATCTTGGCCATCATGATCTCGAAGGGCGTCAGCGGCATCACCAGCAGGTGTTCGATGGTGCCGTGTTCCCGTTCGCGGATGAAGGCGGCGCCGACCAGAATGATGGTCAGCATGGTGACGTTGTTGATCACCTCCATGACGCCGCCGAACCAGACGCCGATCAGGTTGGGGTTGAAGCGCACACGGGTGGTCAGCTTGATCGGTGATTCGGCACTGTCGCGGGTGCCGGTCAGGTATTCGTTCACTTCGCCGAGCGCGATGGTCTTGATGTAGGTGGCGCCGATAAAGGCCTGGCTCATGATCGTCGCGTCGATATTAAGCTGGATGTTCGGCTTACGGCCGGTTTCCACGTCATGCTGGAAGTTGGGCGGGATGACCAGCGTGAAGTTGTAGCGCCCGGAATCCATGCCCTTGTCCAGTTCGGCCAGTGTCGTCTGTTGCGGTGGACGGAAATACGGCGGGTAAAACGCGCCGACGATACGCCGCGACAACGGCGACTGGTCTTCGTCAACCACGGCCACCGGCGCATTGCGCAGCTCCTGCGACGCGCCGGTCGCCGCCGTGTAGATGGCGCCCGAAAAAGCCCAGCAGATCAGGATCAGCAGCACCTTGTCGGCGCGCAGGCTTTGCAACTCCTTCAAGCCCAAGCGGTAGATGTTGGATAGCGTGACGAAGCGCATGGCTATTTCTCCTGCTTCCTGAGCAGCGCCACCGAAAGTGCGGTCAACACCGGAATGAAGCAGGCCAGCGCGATGAACTGCGGCCAGAGGTCGGCGAAGCCGAGCGCCTTGGTGAAGGTTCCACGGCTGATGATCAGGAAATAACTGGCCGGGAAGAACTGGCCGATCCAGTAACTCGCCCCTTCCAGCGCAGCCACCGGCGTCGTCAGCCCGGAGAAGCTGACGGTAGGCAGGATGGTCAGGATCGCCGTACCAAACAGCGCAGCGATCTGCGTGCTGGTGAAGGTCGAGATCAACAGGCCGAAGCCGGTGGTGGCGATCACGTAGAGAAAAGCGCCGAAACTCAGCGCCAGCAGGCTGCCCTTGATCGGCACATGGAACATGAGTTGCGACTGGATGACCAGCAGCACGAAGCTGATGAGCGCCACGACGATGTACGGCAACTGCTTGCCGAGCAGGAATTCGAGGCGCGTCACCGGCGTCACGTAGAGGTTGGTGATCGAGCCGAGTTCCTTCTCGCGCACGACGCCGAGCGCCATCAGGATGGCCGGGATGAAGATCAGCAGGATCGGAATCACTGCCGGCACCATCGCGTAGATGCTCTTGAAATCCTGGTTGTAGCGGTAGCGGGAAACGATATTGACCGGGTAGGCCGTCTCGACGCCGGTCGCCTCGCGGATGATCTGCTGCACGTATTGCAGGTGCATGCCCTGCATGTAGCCGCGCACGGTTTCGCCGCGATACGGCATGGCGCCATCGACCCAGACGCCGATTTCCGGCCAGTGGCCGCGCCGCAAATCGCGGCCGAAATCGGCGGGAATGTCGATGGCCAGCGCCAGTTCGCCGTTTCGCATGCGGCGGTCGAGATCGGCATCGTCGATGATGGGCGGGAGTTCGATGAAATAGCGCGAGCCGGCAATGTTCTGGATGTAGGCGCGGCTTTCCGGCGACTGGTCGCGGTCCAGCGCGGCAAAGCGCAGCCCTTCGACATCGAGCGAAATGCCAAAGCCGAGCACGAACATCAGCAACACCGAGCCGAGCAAGGCGAAAGCCAGGCGGATCGGGTCGCGGCGCAGTTCGAGCGCCTCGCGGTAGGCGTAGCCGAGCAGGCGGCGGGCGCTGAAGGCGCTTGGCCCGCCTTTGTTGCTGCTGCGGTCGACCTCCATTTTTGCCTGTTTTTCGGGGTCGACCGCGCCCCGCAGGAAGTGCCCTTGGGGTGCAACAGGCGCTTCTTCGACCCCTGTCGCCTCTTCCAGATAGCTGATGAAAGCCGCCTCAAGATTCGGTTGGCCGCGTGCCGCGCAGAGGCCGGCCGGCGTGTCGCTGGCCAGCACCTTGCCGGCGTGCATCAGCGAAATGCGGTCGCAACGCTCGGCCTCGTTCATAAAGTGCGTCGAGATGAAAATGGTGACGCCCTGCTGGCGCGACAACTCAACCAGCAACGCCCAGAACTGGTCACGCGCCACCGGGTCGACGCCGGAAGTCGGCTCGTCGAGGATCAGCAGCTTCGGCTCATGCACCACCGCCACGGCCAGCGACAGGCGCTGGCGTATGCCAAGCGGCAGTTCAGCGGCGGCCTTGTCGGCGTAGGGTTCCAGCCCGAAACATTGCATCAGTTCAGCAATGCGCGGGCCGCGCCGGTCGTCCGGCAGATGGAAGAGCCGCGCGTGCAGGTCGAGGTTGGCACGCACCGTCAGTTCGCCGTACAGCGAGAAGGACTGCGACATGTAGCCGACCTGCTTGCGTGTTTCGAGATCGCCGGCATCGACGGCCTTGCCGAACAGCTTGGCCACGCCCTCGGTCGGCGGCAGCAGGCCGGTCAGCATCTTCATCGTCGTCGTCTTGCCGCAGCCATTCGAGCCAAGAAAGCCGAAGATTTCGCCGCGCTCGATCTTAAAGCTGACGTGGTCGACCGCCGTAAAATCGCCAAAACGCTGCGACAGGCCGTCAGCCTCGATGGCGTAAGTGCCGCCATCGCCGACGCGCGGCGGAATCACCAATTCATGGTGTGCCTGCCGGCGCTCCTCCGGCAGCAGGCGGATGAAGGCGCCGTCGAGCGTGGTCTGCCCGGTCTGCGCCCGCAGTTCGGCCGGGGTGCCGGTGCCGATTACCTTGCCGCCATCCATCGCCACCAGCCAGTCGAAGCGCTCGGCCTCCTCCATGTAGGCCGTCGCCACCAGCACGCTCATGCCCGGCCGGCGGGCGCGGATGCTGTCGATCAGCTCCCAGAACTGGCGACGCGACAACGGATCGACGCCGGTCGTCGGCTCATCGAGAATCAGCAGGTCGGGATCGTGGATCAAGGCGCAGCACAGGCCGAGCTTCTGCTTCATGCCGCCCGACAACATGGCGGCCGGCCGGTCGCGGAAGGGCGACAAACCCGTGCTGGCCAGCAGTTCGGCAATGCGCTGCTCGCGCTCGCGCTTGCCCTGCCCGAACAGCCGGCCGAAGAAATCGACGTTTTCGAACACCGACAGCGTCGGGTACAAATTCCGGCCCAGACCCTGCGGCATGTAGGCGATGCGCGGCTGCACCGAGGCACGGAAACGGCGGTCGCCGATGTCACCGCCCAGCACTTCAACCTTGCCCGCCTGAATCTGCCGCGCCCCGGAAACCAGCGCCAGTAGCGACGACTTGCCAACGCCATCCGGCCCGATAAGACCGACCATGCAGCCGGCCGGCAAAACGACATCGACCGCCTCCAGCGCCGTCACCGCCCCATAACGGTGGCTGACGCCGGCAAGTTTGGCGACCGGCACGCGGTCCATGACGATTTACTTCCCGTCGATCTGGAGGTTGGCCGGCCACGGCGCGTTGGCGTCGAGGCGCACATAGGCCACGCCCGGCAAACCGCCCTTGGCCAGATCGCGATGCGCCACCAGCCAGGCGGGGTCGGGCTTGACCTTGATGCGGAACATCAGCTTTTCCCGCTCGGTACGCGTTTCGACTTCACGCGGCGTGAATTGCGCTTTCGGCGCCACGAAGCTGACCACCGCCGGAATCGGCTGTCCCGGCAAGGCGTCGAGCAAGATGCGCGCTTCGCTGTTCAGCGCCACCTGGCCGGCCTTGTCGGTCGGCAGGTAGATCGTCATGTACATGTCCGAAAGATCGAGCAGGGTCAGCGCCTTGCCGCCCGCCGCCAGCACCTCGCCCGGCTCGGCCAACCGGTAGAGTACGCGGCCGCTGATCGGCGCCTTGAGAGAGGTATCGTTCAGCGTTGCCTGCAAACTATCCATCTTCGCCACGGCGGCAGCCAAAGCCGCCTCCGCCTCGGCCACCCGGCTCTGCGCCTGATCCATGCCGGCCATCGCGCCTTCCATGCCGGTCTGGTCGGTATCCAGCCTGCTCTTGCTGATGAAGCCCTTCTCGACCAGGCTTTCCGAACGCTTCAAGGTCTTGCCCGCCAGCGACACATCGGTACGCGACTTGCGCACCCCGGCTTGCGACTCCTCAACCGCCCTGCGCGCCTGCACCACCTGCGACTCGGCCGCCCGCAACTGGGCGCGCAGATCGTCCGCATCCAGTCGCGCCACCACCGCCCCCGCCTCGACCGTGTCGCCCTCATGCGGCCCCAACTCCGCCAGCCGCCCGGCAATCTTGGTCGCAATATCCACCTCAACCGCTTCCAACCGCCCGTTCCCCGACGCAAGCCCCGCTGACAAGCCGGCAGGACGCTGCTGATAGAGGAAATACCCGCCTGTTGAGGTCAACGCCAAAAAAAGGCTAAAAATGAAAAACTTCTTCAAACGCCCGCGTTCCATAAGTCACCCGATCAGACTGACCATACGGTCATTATTCATATGAATTATAGGCCGGGGAAAACGACAAGGCTTGCCGTAGATCAATTTTCTGGGGAGTTGATCTGGCTGTCGTTCGCAGGCCATTTCTACAGGTTCGTTTGATGAGGATTTAACGAAGGTAACTATTCGGCCTTATGTGGAGCTCCACATAAGTCTGATTACTTGCCAGTGACCTGAAGGCTACGAATGACTGATCTCTGATGAGTTAACTGCCGTTCGGATAGCTCGATTTTTCGGGGATGCTACGGCTGGTTGTGGCCGATCTTACGCATTCACTATCTTGCCGAAAAGCGGTCCTTAGCAGAAACTAATGTATCAGCGAACGACTGCTTTCGGAAACGGCCTGGAACTTCCGGTGCCGGCCAACTGCCGACCTTCACGATTCCGCCGGCCCGGTCATTCAAAGGTCCGGTCGACTCTGAAACCTGCCGGACGGATAATTCACAGTGATCGGCCAGAGCCGCCGGTGGACTCCTCGCCAGACACGGGCGGCAACGTGGCGGTTACCTGACCGAGGCCAACAAGCACGTCGCCCGGGTTTGGAAAAAGGCGCACGCGCCAAAACGGCTACTGGCGTGAATCGAGTGCTTTCACGCGTGGCTTCGGAGATCGCTTTGTTCCTGTGACAGCGGAAGCGACGAACCCCTCACTACTTCACTTTCAACGCGGCCTGATTCGTTGTATCACCCGATCACTTTTCCTGCTAGGAGGACATCTACTGAAGAGGGGCTATATTTCTGTATATCAATACTGACAACGCAGTTATGCTAAATGCCATAGGGAACTCTGATCCCATACAACCAACGAACAGAATGGTCATTGATGGAACAGCGATACGACGAGCATTACATCCGGTCGATCACGCAGATGGGGGATACCCAGAACGTGGTGACCAGCCAGGCTATTTTCACGACAAGGAAAATCAAGCTCATCGAGAAAGGCGTTCGGGTCAATTCCGCCTTGTTTGAACGTCTGGTCAGTCACAAGCTGATTCCCAAGATTGACCACTGCCTTGCCGTCGAAAACGGCATCAGTCGCGAATGAGGTAGGTCGTCAACCGCAGAGTCCAACGGGTTAAGCGGCTATCTTTTTTGCATAGTACTGCTGGCTGAAAGCGGCAGGCGACAGATAGCCAAGTCGCGCCTGTTTGCGAATGCGGTTGTAAAAGATTTCGATGTACTCCGTGATTTCCCGGGTGGCCTGCTCGCGCGTAGTAAAGCGGCGGTGATGCACCAGTTCGTTTTTCAGGGAGCCCCAGAAGCTCTCCATCGGTGCATTGTCCCAACAATCTCCCTTACGGCTCATAGAGGCCTGCATGCCGAATTGTTGCAACTGCTTCCGATAAGCATGGGAGCAGTACTGGCTCCCGCGATCCGAATGGTGAATCAGTCCCTTTGCCGGCCGCTTGGCAGCGACAGCGCGGAATAGCGCTTGTGACACCAGTGTCGTGGTCATCCGATCAGACATGGCGTAGCCCACCAGTTCGCCGTTGAACAAGTCCTTGATGCCCGCAAGATAGAGCCAGCCTTCATCCGTGGCAACGTAGGTGATATCGCTGACCCAGGCGCGATCGGGCGCCGCCACGGCGAATTGCCGATCCAGAAGATTGGGCGCCAGCGGCAGCGTATGGCTCGAATTCGTCGTCGCCTT
>WBZV01001441.1_pt1 | contig 10753 bp, 7 predicted proteins | sample 5204221 | NCBI WGS metagenome assembly WBZV01 (sample SAMN12344360, study PRJNA552823) | activated sludge metagenome | biome: Activated sludge suspended growth; feature: Nitrification reactor; material: Wastewater; isolation source: activated sludge from nitrification reactor of wastewater treatment...
AGCCGCCGGCCACGCAGAGAAATTGATTTTTCTCGGGTCGGCCATTGTTGCGCCAGTAGTGGAACGACATCTTGAGCGTAATTTCCACCGCCGACGAACCGTCCGAGGCATAAAAGCAATGCCCCAGCGCGCCCCGAGTCAGTGTCGACAGCCGCTCCGACAGCTCGATCACCGGGGCGTGGGTGAAACCGGCCAGAATGACGTGTTCCAGCCGGTCCAACTGATCCTTGAGCGCGGCGTTGATACGCGGGTTAGCATGGCCGAACAGGTTGACCCACCAGGAGCTGATAGCGTCCAGGTAGCGTCGATCGTCGAAGTCGTACAGCCATGCGCCTTCCCCGCGAGCGACCGGTATCAAAGGCAATGCGCCGGTTTCGTGATCTTTCATCTGGGTGCATGGATGCCAGACGGCGGCGCGGCTGCGGTCGAGCCAGTCGAGGTTCGTCATGGACAAGCAGCCGTCTCAAACGCCGTGTAAGCCCAGTTTTTCGAACAACGTATTGTCCCCTGCCATGCGGGGATTAGTGGTGGTCAGTAAATGATCGCCGTAAAAGATCGAGTTTGCGCCCGCTAGAAAGCAGAGCGCCTGTTCGGCTTCGCTCATCTGCTCTCGGCCGGCGGACAGACGCACGTAGCTGCGCGGCATGGTGATGCGGGCAGCAGCGATGGTGCGGGCGAATTCGAAGATATCCACTGGGTTGCTACCCGCCAGAGGGGTACCGGGGATTGGCACCAGGTTGTTAATCGGCACCGATTCCGGGGGAGGGTCGAGATTGGCGAGTTTCGCAATCAGTCCGGCGCGGTGCTGGCGGGTTTCGCCCATGCCGACGATACCGCCGCTGCACACCTTGAGTCCCGCCGTTCGCACGCTTTGCAGGGTGTCGAGCCGATCCTGGTAGGTGTGGGTGGTGACGACGTCGCCGTAATATTCCGGGGCAGTGTCGAGATTGTGGTTGTAATAGTCCAGCCCTGCCGCCTTCAACTCCTCGGCTTGGCCGTCCTTGAGAATGCCCAGTGTGACGCAGGTTTCCAGTCCGAGCGCCTTGACGGCGCGCACCATCTCCGTCACGGCAGCCATGTCCTTCTCCTTGGGGCCGCGCCACGCCGCACCCATGCAAAATCGACCTGCGCCCTGTTCCTTGGCTGCCCGGGCCGCCGCCAGCACCTCATCGGTCGAAAGTAGGCGCTGCGCTTCCAAGCCGGTTTGATAGCGCTTGGATTGCGAGCAATAACCACAATCTTCCGAGCAGTTACCAGTCTTGATTGACAGGAGCGTAGAGCGTTGCACCGCGTTGGGGTCGAAGTTGACGCGCAAGACTTCCTGTGCCTGAAACAACAAATCGGCGAAGGGTAACTCGAGCAGTGCCAGCACGGCTTCGACGGTCCAGTGCGACGTTTGAGGCGGCTGGTGCTGCGGGCGTGATGCCAAGCGGGCAACGGTCGCTGAAGTATTCATGGATAGGATTCTCAAGCTGGTTGTATGTGTTACGGAAGGCGCGTTGGCGACAGGTCGAGCGATCGGGCGTGACGGGAACAGCGAAGTGGGTGTCCGACCCCGCTCGTACTCCTGCTAGCGTTGAGTAAGATAGCATTCTCATCTCGGAAAGTCAGACCCCAACAGTCCGCCATCGCCTCTGTACACTGACCCGGCGCCTGTGGAGCAAGTCGCGAAGTCATCGAATCGTGGTTGCATTCAGGTTGCCGGCAATGTTTGTTTCCAGGATCTCGGTGATGGGAATCGGTCGCTCGATGTAATAGCCCTGCGCATAGTCGATTCCGTACTCGGCCAGCAACGCCAGAACTTCCGGGGTTTCCACCTGCTCGGCGATGGTCTTTTTACCGAATGCTCTGGCGATTTCCCCCATGGCTTTGACCAGGATTTGATCATCCTTGCGTTCCGCGAGTTTGTTGATGAACGATCCGTCGATTTTGACAAACTCAAAGGGGAGTGTTTTCAGGTAATAGAAAGACGAAAACCCGGTCCCGAAATCGTCGAGCGCAAACTGGCAACCGATATCGCTGATTGCCTCCATAAGATGGCGAGCGGCCACCGTGTCGGCCAGCGCGGCTGTTTCGGTCATTTCAAAAATCAGCTGCTGAGGATCGAGTCCGGTTTCTTGCAGGAGTTGCTTGAGTCGATCCAGCAGATCGGGATTGTTGAACGCGTGGGCGGACAGATTCACCGTCAGGGTGATTCGCAAGCCACGGCTCATCGCCGTGGCTTGGTAACGGATGGCCTCGGACATTACCATGCGGTCGATGGAATGGATAAGTCCGGTGCGTTCCGCCACCTCGATAAACTGAGAGGGGCCGATAATTTCGTCATCATTGCCTCGCATTCGAAGTAGGACCTCATAATGTGAAACCGTTTGGTCCCGAATGCCGAGAATCGGTTGCGCATACAACAAAAACCGATTGTCCTTTAGCGCATGTTCCACGCGCTGTTTCCAATATACGCGCTCGCGCATCAGTCGCTGGCTTTGGTCCTGGCCCGATAGGAGATACCATCCGCCGCGTCCGCTGTCCTTGACTTGGTACATGGCAAGGTCAGCCCGGGCGAGCAAATCCTCGACGTTCACTCCATGTTCGGGGAACAAGGCGATGCCGATACTGGCCGACAGTTTGTGGGTTTGTTCGCCCACCGAAAATTCGATTTCGCAAATGTGAGTCAGAATTTTTTTGGTTACTTGAACCGCTTCGTCAGCGTTGGCCTGATTGAGGATCACCGCAAATTCGTCACCTCCCAGGCGGCCAATCACGTCCACTTCGCGCAAGATAGAAGGGAGTAGTTCGCCCAGTCTTTGTAGTAGGCGGTCGCCGGCCCGGTGACCGCTGGTATCGTTGATATATTTGAATTGATCCAAATCGATAAACAATAAAGCACCGGAGCGGCGATATCGTTTGGCCGCCGCGACGGCGTCGTGCAGCTCTTGGGTAAACCGGCGCCGGTTATATAAACCGGTGAGTGGATCGTGATCCGCCAGCCACGCGAGCCGGAGTTCGGCTTTTTTCCTGGCGGTGATGTCCATGCCGACCGATAGGATTACAGGCGCATCGTTCCCCTGTCCTTTGAGACGGGAATGTTGCCAGACGACGTCGAGCAAGCTGAGATCCTTACAGCGAAGGTCGCATTCTTCGTCGATATGTTCCCGTTCGCCGGATACCAGCTCCGCCAAATGATTTTTGACCTGCTGGGTGCTCTCTTCTTGGGCGAGCAAGGTGACGAACGGTCGTCCGCGCAATTCTGCTAGCGTATAACCCGTAATGGTCATTCCATAAGGGTTGATCATCAGAATTTCGTTATTTCGATTCTGAGTCAAAATGATAGCTTGAGCTGTTTCCAGTACATGCGTGACGAAGTTTCGCTGCTCGGTAATCTCGTCCATCCGCTCGGAAAGATCTTGCGTCCGTTTTGCGACCTCGATATTCAGGGTTTCGAGTTGGAACGACAACGCGACCGCCGTATCGTTTAACACGTCGACTTCGTCTCTGACGAAATGCGGGAATCTGGTTTCTGATATCGCCGCACGGATTTTGGCAAAGGCGCCTTCGGCGAGCCAAGGCAGGTTGGCCGCTGCGCGCCGCAGCCGCGACATGGGGGTCCACAGTATCGCCAGCAACAAGAGCTCCGACAGTACCAACCCGATGGTCCCCAAAAAGATGTTGCGTCGAAGCGCGTCGCGGATTTTCTCCCTCGCGTCACTGATATCGGCCACGGTTGCTAGGTAAGCCTGTTCGCGTTCCTCGAAGCCCGCTAGCGGAAAAAGCCGGACTTCGTGTTCGTGCCCGTTAGCACTGACATAGATCGGCTCTCGAACTGCATCGGATAAGGGTTTCGCCTCCATCGCGGAACGTAGAATGCCTAGGTTGGTTTTCGTATTGCCCAGCGCCACGACCCGGACGTTCCACCGCCGAAGCCAACGCTCGCCGTTGCCGTTGGTAGGGCTTGGTTTAGTTTGGCTGACAAGCAAACCCAGGTCGGTACCAGAAACTCGCTGGAAGTCGAGCACGACATCCGCGAGGGATACAGCCACGACCAACGCATCGTCAGTGCCTAGAATGGGAGCGATGGCGTATTGCAGGCAGGTGTCGAAGCAGTCGATCAGGCTGGTGGGGTTCTCTGTGGCGACGACTTGTCGAACCGCCTCCGCGAGAGCTGTTCGCTTGTCGGAGTGCGCATCCAAACCATGTGCTGCCAGCCGCCGGCTGTTCGCGGAGACGAGCAGGATACTTTCCGCGCCCATGTCCAGCTCCAGAATCGCTGCCAGCCGCTCGAATTCGGTGATGATCTGTTCTTCGAGCTGCTTTTCAGCGGCCGTCTGGACACTGAGCAGAGAGGCGATTATCGTACTCCATTGTCGCAACCGCTTGTCCGATTGGTCCAGCAGTCCTTGCACTTGATGAGCGTATTGGCTTTGCAGTTCCGCGCGACGTCGCTCGAACTGACTGTACAGTTCGATGTGATTGATGGTGACCAATGCGCTGGTCACTAAAATGAGAGCGATGCTGCTCAACAGCAGAGCTTTCCATTTGAGGCTCAGAAAGAAACTGGAGCGGGCAGGCGAATGCATTCGCTATAATTCCAAAGACGGTCTGGGTATTGCGCGAAGAAGAATTTTTCTTTCCGCCAAGCTCCCCAGCGTTGTGGGTGAATCCATATTGAACATCGTGTCGAAACTATCAAGCTAACACGACCAACTGAGTGTCCGCTATTTGTGAATCTGCGCAGATCAACAACATTACCATGTTGAGGCTTTAAATTTTGTTAACTTTTCTGGTCCAACACATTAGTTCGAACACCCGGCTAAAATACCAATAGTCCAAGTATAATGTAGAATAGTTTACCTGATTGCTACCGCCAAATAGTAAATTTTTGTAACATCTGTTTATGAAAGCCCGCTCTCTATGATTTTTTAGATTAGCCCGAGTTTAAAGTATTCTCGTCAGCACTGATCCTATTTTCAAAGGAGACAAAAATGAGTGAAAATAATTACTTGGAACTAGATTATCTTGCGTTAATAGCTAAAATGGTTTTAAAGTATAAATATCGTACTTATGAGCTCATGCGATTAAAAAAAGGGGATAGGGTACTTGATGTGGGTTGTGGTCCAGCGACAGATACAATTACCCTCGCTTCGCTTGTAGGTGAAACTGGGCAAGTCTTTGGAGTAGATATAGACGAGCAACAAATTATGCATGCCAACCAAAAGGCAGTCGATGCTGGGGTAAATAAGTTGGCAATACATTATTTGGTTAACGGTTACCAACTTCCTTTTGAGGCGGATTACTTTGATTCAGTTCGCAGCGAGCGCGTTTTTCAACACAATGTAGATTCAAACCAACTTCTTAAAGAAATGATACGAGTAACAAAGTGCGGTGGTTGGATTGTCGTGCTCGACACAGACTGGAGCACGATGTCTATAGATACCAACTTGGTTGATATCGAGCAAAAAATCAAAAAGATTCATGTGGAAAAAACCTTCAAAAATAGTTTTGCTGGAAGACAACTTTTTCGTATGCTCATTGAATCAGGCCTGCATGATGTCTATGTGGAAATGGTGCCAATATTTGCAACAGATTATCGAATCAGTCGCCAAGCAACCTGTCTAGATATGGCTGAAAAATCTGCATTGGAAGCCGGCGTAATCTCGCAATTTGAGTTAGATGCGTTACATGCTGATCTCGAAAAAGCGGACTCTGAGGGTAAATATTTTTCTGCAGTACTCCAGATGTTGGTTGTGGGGCGCAAGCCCTTTGTACAAAAATTAACTTGACGCTGATTTAGTGCCAATATACTTAGCAAAAATTCGATTTTCGATTTGATCTAATCTTACCAAAGATCTAAAAACGGAAACTTGCTGCAAATGCAAATAAATGCCAATACTGCTCTAGATCAAAAGGATTAGGCTTTTCCTGAAGTGGTAGAAGCCAAGCTGTGCCATTTATATAGTGATATTCAGCGGCTAATAAGAAAGATGGATTAACATAATAACGTAAACCAATAGTCAAATCTTTGGCAAATTGAGAATAGGCAGGATACCCTGTATTGGCTTGAAACTTTTTCCCATTTTTATCTTTACGGTCAGCATAAAAAACATCGTATCGCCCGACGGCATGAAAATCATCGCTAAACCGATATAAAGCTTGAAAGTAATAGCCTTCGCCGGTAATGCTATTATCATCAAGTTCGCTGCCGAATCCGGTGGTTGTAGATGAACGAATTGCATATTCTGAAGTAAGGCTCAATTTTTCTTGATTGTACTGCATGGAAACAACTAAAGGTTTAAATATTTCCTTTCCAGGCAGAAAATCATCAGGAGGAAGAAACTTGGATTTATATCGAGTATCCAACCGCGCAGCAGTAATAGCTATACGGTATTTCCCATCATCTAGATCATAGCTAAACCGACCGATATACGATAATTTTGAATAAGTGCCCCCTGGAAAATCAGCCCCTAAAGTGACAATCTCGGTGTCCAAACTATCGCCTCTAGGAATCATCGCTTCAAGATCCAGAGATAAATTTCCCCAGTCGTTTCGATATTCTCCATAAAAGAGGCCACCATCTGCAGATAAAGCTAAATCACGCGTGGCATCTGCATAAATAGATTGAGGTAGTATTATAGTCGGCCTAGTAAATAGTACATCTCGGGTTTCGCTATAGAATCCATAGGGATTCTTAACGCGTCCGAGACGCACCCCAAAACGAGAATCGACTGTTGAAAGAATAGTATAATCGAGCAAGCCGAAATCCAGTTCAATGTCATGCTCGTGCCTGGGTCCAGCTCGCCGGAATAATACTTGCGCCCCAAATCGAAGGTCAGCGAAAGGCGACCAAGAAGCATTTAATCCAGCTTCAGTGAAATCCAGGCTACCTCCAGAGTCGCTCGATCCAAAAAGCTGATTGTCAGAGGTTAGAAAGTACCCTTGTGATAAGAAACCATGAACTTGGATATCGTCGGCCAATTCTATAGCTTGTGACCACTCGGAGAAATGCAAACAAAAGATAAAAAAATATATAATACTAAAATAAAATGATTTACTAATCACGGCAAAAATTTTCACGTTAGAAGGGTTGCGAATAAGCCAGAAAGCCAAAGTAGTTGCTTCCAGATTTCATCGAAACTAACAAGTATACAAACATAGGATCTTTGTTTTCATAAGTAATGAGAATCAGATTGAAAAATATTTTAAATAATATTAGTTACGCTATGCATGATACATAATTTTCAGCCAGGCGGTCGTTTTTTATGCTAAAACCTAATTAATAATGATGCTTTTTGTTTCTAGCTAGTAGCATCAATAAATTATGGCTCGATATTGCTGGTGTCAAAGGATATGCTCCCAGAAAAATCAATATCTTAACGAATAAAACTAGCGCCATTGATTATTGTGTTATTGTTATGTTAGATTTAAGATATTTATTTAAGAGATATGGGTTTAACGGCCTCATCGATCATTGACTTACTTAAGTAACCTATAGCTCCTGGAGTTAAACTAACAACCGCACGCATTTGCTGCTCCGATTTAACCTTAATAGGTTCTTCTCCTGTCCCTGAAAAAACTAGACGGTCCCATGCTGAACGTAATTGATAAGGAAATACATGAAGGACATATTTTGAAAACGTAATATGCAGAGGATCATCATCAGGCAAGACAAAGACTCTGATCGGTGAACCATCCTCCCACTTTCTCAATCGCATTCCAAATATTGCGTTTAGTGCGTTTTGCGACAACAAAACATCGGTATTGGTTGCCTTGTTGACAACAACGATAGGCAAATCTTCTGCTGGTGCCATACTGGTAACGCAAAAGGCAAGAATTCCCAACAGATATGTGAAACGTCCCGTCATTGTTTTCAATATTAATCAGCAGATCAAGCTCCCTCCTCAAAAAGAAAAGGGATCTGTTAAGGCAATTAAGAACCAATTAAGAAGGCTGGAAGAATGTTCCATTTTTTGTCAGCAGCTCCCATGTTTGCAGATCAGTCCGATAAACATTCTCCAAAATTGCTGGGATATAGCAAAAGTACCCTTTACATGGACCATAATAATCAATTATTGAGCTAATAGGCGCAAAATCAATTCCAAATGATCGTAAAAACCTTGCGCAAGCCAGTTCCATTCCTGCATACCAATATCTCAGATTGTGTTCAAAACTCATTTGTACAAGCCCCATAATCAACCCGAGAATAGTATGGGGAAATCTTCGACGTGGAGTACTCCGGCGGAGATCTAGACCGTCCCATTTAGCAAGAGAGTCGCGCCTTCCGTCTTTTTTAGTGAAATATTCGAGTTCTTGCGCTATGCCATACGGCTGCCCAGTCTCCCCTTTGCGCCCACGGAATTCGGGTGCTAGTATCAGTCGTGAAACTTCACCGATAAGAGTGTGCGGGAAAATCTCTAATCCAGTAGCTTTCTCGAGTGGAAATTTAAAGTGATCCTCTGAATCGTGCAATATGATTCTCACTGTTCCGGCGATACGACCGGTTGGTTTATGCATAAGAAGACAATGTAATGACTGCTTATCGTATTGATCATACTCGAGTTCATCTGAGTAATTTTCAGCATCAAAACCTGGAATAAGTGCTTCTTTACAATATACCTCGTAACGCAAACGATAACACTTTTCTAATCGTTCTGGTGTATCTGCTAAAATCAATTCGAAATACTGGTTAAATAAATCAAGAAGGTTTTTCTGCGTATCCATTAGATATCACACTCCACTCTCAAAATCTGTAGGTTAACATTATGTATGGTCTTAAAATTTTAATCCGATAAAATTATTAATCTAATGAATATTCCATCCAAACATTTGGATCTTCGTAAATTCCAATATCTTTTTCAATATCAATTCTTATTGGCTGTAAAGCTTCCGGAACTATATAGTTTCCACTTTCAGGAAAAATCATCCCTGTCCAATTCTCCCAATCAGTTACCTTGCCGCTAATCAACATTGAACGTGGTGCAACAGTCAAAATCTTGCCTCCCATTTTCCAGTGAGCCCTGATCCACGGATCAAAAGGTGTACCATCTGGACGTTTCCAACAAATATAATTTTCTATAGGCGTCAAAGGATACATCTTTTTAGAAGTAGGACGCACTGGAGCGAGCATATGTTTCAATCCATGTCGGGCACCAATTTTTTTTATCTCTCCGATAAGCTGATAGCTTAAATGTTTCCCCTTGTGAAAAGGAGAAATGACTATTCCAAGAGCACAGATGGTCGTTTTTTCGCGATCTATTTGCCGATCCTCGAACGCTTGTTCGTAGGCTGCATCCCAACCATCTGGTAATCCACCAACCGAACCGTCCCAAGCAATGGGGATTGCTGCTCCATAGGCGATTACCTTTTCTTGGCTGTCACAGAGCAGAGCAAGAAAATCATTATAATCTTTAATATAATCTTCAATATATTTCAATGTTAATGAGCCTCTCTTAATATATTCTGGCCATTCACTCTCCCGCAGATTGATAGCTTGTTGTAAAAGATCTGGCCTATCTAAAATAGATAAAAATTTATTATTTGTAGGTTCTACTTTGATATTGGTTGTTCTATTCATGGTATTGTTTGCCTCATAGTGGATTTTTGTGCTTAAAAAGGTGCTACATCATCTAAGTCTGAAAATTCTTTATTTTATTTTATTTTATAGACTAATTTCGACACTCGATCTTCATCACAAAATCGCGAGCCTCAGCGGCGATTGTGGTAGCAGCACGCGGTGCGCTGGGCGTGCGACTCCGGTAATCCACGCCAGCCGCTTCCAGGAATCCGCATGCTAACGCGGCTTTGATGGCAAAGTTGACATTTTGCGGAATGTCGCCGGTCATTTCGTGGACGCGGACCACGTTTAGCTTTGAACTAACCACTCCCACTACCGTCCCATCACCGTCCAGTAGCGGACCACCGCTATTACCGGATTGGGTCGGTGCGGTGAACTGTAAAGAGCGGGTATCGTCACCAGGTCCGATCAACGAGCTGATATTACCCGTGGTCACCTGCGGTCCCGAACCAAGCAAGCCGCCCAGCGGATAGCCGACCACCATCACCGTTTCTCCCAACCGTGCCTGCGGTCCGTCGCGAAATATCGCGATGCCGGGCGGGGGGGGATCGGCGCGCAACAACGCCAGGTCATTCGTGGGATCGGCGAATACCAGCTCCAACGAACAGCGATGCCGGGGTGAGCGAGCCAGAATTTCGTGGGCATCTTCGATGACGTGATGGTTGGTCAGCACATAACCATCTGGATGGACACAAAAACCGGTCCCGCTGAATGATCCGCCGGGTTCCACTTGTCGCCGTCCGTTCGAGCCGCTGGTAGCAGGATGCTCGGCTGCTGATTCCGGCAAGCGCAAGCCGAAGTGAGCCGCCAGGGCTGGCAAACCCGCTGCGAACCCTTGACCGACCGCCCGGAATTTCCATTGCCCTCGGTGGCGGTAGAGTTCGGTCAGGATCATCGCGGTCTCGCCGCGACTTGCCAAAGGTAACGGAAACAGCGACAAAAGATGAGCTGCTGTATCCGCCAGCCAAGTACGGATGGCGGTAAAAACCCCGAACGTAGTGCCACGCGGTAAGCCTGGCTTGACCGAGAGGACGACCGCGATGCGGGCTACCGTTGCCGGTACGGCTGCCAGATCGATTTGGAATTCCCCTGGAAGCCGAGCGAATACCACCGATCCATCGCGGGAACGTGGCTGTGCAGCGCTCACCAGATCATCAGGATCGTCGATCCGCCCGTCGGCGCTCAACAGGA
>WBZV01001442.1_pt1 | contig 10753 bp, 2 predicted proteins | sample 5204221 | NCBI WGS metagenome assembly WBZV01 (sample SAMN12344360, study PRJNA552823) | activated sludge metagenome | biome: Activated sludge suspended growth; feature: Nitrification reactor; material: Wastewater; isolation source: activated sludge from nitrification reactor of wastewater treatment...
CCACCAGCGCCGCGTTGTACTCGCGCCAGTTCCGTATCCGATAGCTTTGCTTTTGCTTGTTCATGATCCGCTATATGGGGGCAGACCGGCATTCATGCAACAAAGCCTTCGAACTCTACAAGCTGAAATTTGTGACCTCGCCTTACATCGGTCTTGGTTTTACACTCAATGACCCGAGTACCGCGACGCGAACGCAAGCCGAAGATGAATCGGTCGTGATTAGCAATGGTAAGATCGCGGTTTCGGCGATGCAGGTCGGCTTCGAGGCAAATACCACGGTTCAGAACTGGTTGAACCACTATCTCGGTCGCTTATTCAAATCTCAGTCTTGGCTATTTGGATTCTGAGGGGCGAAGATTGAAATCTTGCTGAGTCAATTCGCTTCCACAGCTTAAAGAGAATCCCTCGGCGTGCCTGGGCTTGGCTAAGCAACGGAAGCCACCCGGCGCGCCGCTCGTCGTTCCAACCGCCGCAAGCTCTTGAACGCGATGGCTCGAATCGCGCCGTCCTCGCTCTTGTTGGCCAGGATACCCTGCAACGCAGTTTGCGCCGCCGCGCCGCCCAGCCGCCCCAAAGCCGCAATCGCGCTCGACCGCGCTGCTGCTTGACCGTCGGTCGCCGTGGCGCGACGGGCCAACGCCGCCACGTTTTGCTGTTCCAGATAAACGGGCAGCGCGGTTTGCCGCTGCTCGGAGCTAGCCAGCAAACGGTCGTCCGCTTTGGGCAGAACCGCTCGCAGGACTGGGCGCAAGGCCGCGCCATCGACGCTCTTGGACCGCTCCAAATGTTGCAGCACAGGCTCGCCGCCCAGCCGCGCCAGAGCGGCGCTGGCCGCCGCGCGCACCCCGGAATCGACATCCTCCAAGGCTTGCAACAGCACGTTGCTGTCTTTGGCGTCGCCGCACTCGGCCAGACAACGGATCGCTTCGCGCCGTACCGCGACCGGATGACGGGGATCGGCGAGCGCGGCCCGCGCCGCGGGCGCGACGGCGAGTTGCAATTGACGGGCAGCCCACAGACTGGCCCGCCAGGCGTGTGCTTCCGCGCCGGCCTGTTCCCACAAATGCCGTTCGTCGGCTTGTCGCCAACCGTTCGCCGCCTGCTCCAGCGCGGCTTGCACCCCTGCCGCTAAATCCCGGTCGCCACTGTTGCCGGCGATCCAGGCCGCTTCGGCGCGCGTCGCGGCTGCGTCACCGCGTAGCAACTCGCCCAAGGCGTCGCGGGAAAACGCTTGCCGACGGATCAGCCCGCGCCGCAGCCGTTGGCGAACCTGTTGATCCTTGACCACGCCCAGCCGCTGGGTCAGGGTGGCGGGGTCGCCCTGCCGGGCCAGGAAGCGAGCGGCGGGTTGGCTGATCTCGGCGTATTCGCTGTTCAAAGCCAGCAGGTTGACCTGAGTGGCATCATTGGGATAAATCCGCCGCAACGCCTCCAGACCCGCCTTGCGCAGACCGGCATCGCGCTGGTGTAGCAGCGACTCCAACACCGATTCGGATATGGAATGACCCAATGCGCCCAGTTCGATGGCGGCTCGTTGCCGGGCAGTGCCGTTTTCGTAGGGATCGCTGGCGAGGCGTTCCAGCAGGGCACGGCTGCGCTCGTCGCCGACGCGCCGCAAACCGCTCAGCGTCCGCCAGCGCAGTTCGCCCACGCCCTCGCGGGACAGTCGTTCCAGGTTATCGCGCACCCGCTGGCGCTCGTCGGCGTCGGTCAGCCGGGGCAGTAACGCACCGAGAGCTTCGGCGGCATCCGGGGCCAAGGCGCGGTCGTCGGCGGGCAAGTCAGCGCGTTGGTCGAGCAGCGGTTCCAGATATTCCAAGGCGCGCCGGTCGCCCAATTCGCCCAGCGCGGCGATGGCGCGCTTCCGCTCCACGTCCGTGCCTGCCGTGAACGCCAGCAACAGTGGCTGGAAGGCTTCCGGTCGTTGCTGCTTGGCCAAGCCTTCGGCGGCGGCCAGCAACAGTTCGCGGCGGCCACCGATCAAAGCCCGCGTCAGCGGTTCCAAACTGGCGCCCGGCATGCCGGCGACGATGCGTTGTGCCAGTTGCGTACAAGCTAGCGCCCGAATCGCCTCGTCGCGATCGTCCAGCAACCGGACCAGCAGCGTTTCCGCCGGTTTCGCCTCCAGGTTACCCAACACCTCGACGACGCGCGTGCGAATCGCGACGTTGTCATGATCGAGCAACGGCGGCAAGGCGTCCAGGGCCAATTCTTCCCGGTAGCGCGGGTATTGCCGCCCGTCCGCGCGCTTTTGCTCCGGTTGGATTCGGTCGCGCAACAATTGCAACAACATGTCCAAGGCTTGGCTGTGATAAGTGGCTTTGTCCTTGTCCAGCAACCAGCGGCCCAGCAGCGGTGCGGCAGCGATGTGGCCGATGCGACCCAGGGCGCGCAGCAGAGCCGGACGGTCGGCGGTCAGATCGGGATCGTCTTCCAGGCGCGCGGTCACGGCTTCGGCCGCCTTCGCCGCAACGTGCTCGTTCGGGCGAGCGTGCGCCAAGACGACCAGCGCTTCCAACGCCCGGTTGGCGGTCCGCGCTTCGCCGTGCAGAGCAGCGGCCAATACGTCCAGCGCCAGCGACTCGCCGCGCTGAGCCAATCCCACGGCGGCGCGCAGGCGCAACTCCTCGTGTTCGCTTTCCAAAGCGCGGCTTAGAGCGGCGGCGATGCGCGGATCGTTGGCATCGAGCAAGCGATCCACCACGGTCAGCCGCAAATCGTCGTGACGGCTGTTCAGGGCCAGCAACCAGGGTTCCAGACTGCCGGCGGGATACAGGCGGGGCAGTTGCTCCAGGGCGTGGCGGCGTGTCTCCGCGTTGGCGGCATCGACCGCGCCCCGGACCAGCTCGGCGGCGCGCGCATCGCCGGCTGCGGCCAAAGCCAGCAAGCGGTCGAAGGCATTGCGGCCGAGGTCGGCGGAATCCACATTCAAGGCCAGGGCCAGCGGCTCCAGCGGCTCGCGCGGATGCAGTTCGGCCAGCGCGTTCAGCGCTGCTTGTCGGACCAGATGATGCGGGTCGCCCAGGGCTTGGCGCAGCACCGGCAGCACCGCCTCCCGGCCGATGGCGGGTTGCTGGGCCAACACCGCGAGACGGGCGATGCTGTCGCGCCGTACCCGTTGATAATCGTCCGGCCCCTTGGCGACCGGCGCTTGCCGAATTAGGCCGGCATACGTGCCGAACGCGAGCCGCCACAGTTCGGACGCGCTGGCTTGATCTTGCGCTTTGGGCGGTCGCCGTCCGCCACCGGCGAAGCGCAACACGGTCAGCAGGCGTTGGGTGGCGGAGTTGTTCGGCTGTGGCTTGCGCTGGAACAGACCGCGTATCCAGCCAGTCTTGCGCTCCAACGGCGTTTCGGTTTCAGGCGCGGTTTGCGGCGGCGCCTGATCGGTGGCGATTTCGGCCAGACGCTTCGCCTCGCGCCAGAAGGTTTCCGGTTGCGGACGCAGGCCGAGCACCTGGGCGGCGGCGTAGCGCCGCGCCGGGGAATCGCTGGCCAAGGCATTGACGACCGCGTTGAGCAGACGCGGCCGTTGCGCCGGCTCCGGCCAATTGCGCATATCGCTGGCTTTCTCCGGTTGGCGTGGCCCGATCAGTTCCAGACCCCATTGTCCCAGGTCTTCGTCGCCCAACCGCGCTTCCAACACGCGGGCGGCGGCATAGCGGATTTCCGGCTGGCCGGCGCTCAGAGCGCTGAGCAGCAAATCCGGCTCCAGTTTCGCCCGCGCCAGGGCAATATCGCGGGCCACGATCACGGCGAAGGTCAATTCTTGAAGATCGCGCTCGTGATCTTCCAAACCTTGCAGCAAACCTTGCACCCCGGCGCTACCGAGCGCGACGAAGCTGTACAACGCGCCGCGCCGGATTGGCAGATGCTCATGACGCTGGGTGCCGGCTAGCACCGGCAGCGCCCGCGCATCGCCCAATTTCGACAGGCCATCGGCGGCCCAACTGCGCACCGCCAGATCGGCGTGAGCCAGGGCGGCGACCAGCGGTTGCTCGTTGCCATTTTGGCAGGCGGCGGCCAAACCCCGCGCGCCGTGTTCCCGCACCAGGGGATCGTCGTCTCGTAACAAGGTGGTGAAGAATGGAATGCTGGCCGAGTTGCCCACATCGGCCAAGGCGCTGGTGGCGCGCTGGCGCAACGTTTCGGAAGGGCGGTCGCGGTCGGTCTTGGGGATGCTCAGCAATGCCTGCATCGGTCCGACGGCGCGGCTGTCTCGGCGTTTGCCGCACAACTCGCCGGCGTGCACTCGCAGCAAATAGAACGGGCTATCGAAGGCGAGAGCGAACGCCTGGGCGTCGTTGGGCAGCAATTTGTCGAGCGCCTCGATGGCGGCGAGGAACTGAGGCGCTTCCTCGGTTTGCAGCAGTTCGATCAAACGGTTGCGCAGCGGGGCCGGGTCGGACGCTTCCAGCGCGCCTTTTAAACCGGCCAAGCGGACTTCGGCGGCGGGCGAATCGAGCGCCGCCAGGTGGTAATTGGCGCGTTTCTTGTCGGTGTCTTCCTTGGTCAGCGCCTCGTAAGCGGCCAAGCCGACTTCGGCGACGCTGTCGCCGACCCGTTCGATCAGCAATTCCTTGGCCCAGGCGCGCGACTGGCGGGCTTGGCGAGTCAGTTCGTCCACGGCCCAGCGGCGCACGTCGGGATGCACCGAGGCGATCGCCCGGCGCAAGGTGGTTTCCGGGCGCTTGCTGTGCCACGCCCACAACGTCCGCATGGCTTCCCGGCGCACGTTTTCGGCTTCGTCGTCCAGAGCGTGGCCGAGCAACCCATCGATGCGGGTGGCGAGTTCGTTTTGGGCAGTCGCGCCGTGCTTGACCAGCAGTTGCAGGGCGCGGGTCCGAATCTCGCCCGCCTGTGTGCGTAGCGCCAGTTCGGCCAGATCGATCTCGCCGGCCGGACCTTCCGGCTCGGCTAGTTTGATCAGCCCGTCGAACGCTTCGGCACGGACTTGGGCGTCGTCGTCGTTCAACAGCCATTGCAGGCGCAAGCGCAAGCGCCGGTCGCCCGCCAGATTGATGATGGCGTTGGCCATGAAACGGGCGACCATCCGCCGTATCCCGACCTCCGGTTCTCGGCTGAGTTGTAGCAAGGCGCCGCTGGCGCGGTCGTCGCCAAGCCAGCTCAGACACAGAACGCTTTGCAAGGCCATGTCCGGCTGACGGCAAACCAGGGCGGTGAATAGCGGTTCCAGATCCGCTTCGGCCAGAGCGTTGGGTGTGGCCGCGCTTTCTTCGCCGACCCCTTGCGCCCGGAGTTCATCCAGCATCTTGGCGATATAACCGCCGCCGGTGCGCAGGCGAGCGGCAAGCGCGGGATGTGCTGCGACCGCGACCCAAAGCGCCGCCTGGCGGACCTCGTAGGTTTCGTCGTTGAGCGCTTGGCCGAGCAGTTGGCGTCCTTCCGGTGTGGCACTCAATCGTTGGCGTCCGAGTCGGATCAAAACCGCGCGGCGGATGTCGGCGGAACCGCGCTCGAACGCACCGCGCAGGGGCGCAACGCCGGCCTCAGGGTCCAGAGCCAACAAGCCATCCAGGGCGGATTCGCGGACTTTTTCGTCCGCATCGTTCAGCCGCTCGTTCAGCAGTCTCGGCACCAGGGGCGATGCCTGACGCAATGCGGTCAAGCGTTGCACCGCATCGAGCCGAATATCCGAGTGCCGGCTGCCCAGCGCCAGTTGCAGGGCGTACAGGGGCGTTTCGGCGTCGATTTGCTCCAGCGCTTTCAGCGCGGCCTTGCGCACGCCAATGTGGTCGTCGTTCAACGCCTTGGCCAGCACCGGTCGGCTACGGCGGCGTTGGCTGTCGCCCAGCTTTTGCGCGGCCTCGATACGTTGTCCCGGTCGAGAATCTTGCCCGAGCACATATTCCAAGCCTTCCCGCGCTTCGTCCTCGGCCAATTGCGCTAGAGCGTCCAAGGTGGCCGACGACGAGCGGTTTGCCTTAACCTCGTCGAGCAAGCGTTGCAGCCGGGAATGCCAGGTTTCGGTGTTGCCGGACGGATTGCCGTTTTGATCGACTGGATTGAGCCAAATCAGCCGATTTTCCGTCACCGCGACCAACAGGCCGCCGCGCTGTTCCGGTTTAGCTTGCGGCAACGGCTCGAACAGCGCCAGCGCGCTAGCGTTGCGGCCGATGGGGACGGTGCGCGGCTTGCGGCGCTGATCCAGTGTCCAGACCTTGAGTTCGCCGTCCTCGCCGAGTGAGAACAAGCGGCGGGGAAGGGGACGGCCCTGCTCGTCGTTCAGAGTGGCGCTGAACAGCAGGCTGCGCACCGGACCCTGATGGGCGGCGTCGCCGCTGCGATTTTCCTCGTCAATGGCCCCTTCCAGAAAGCAGACCCGGATTGAACCGTCGCCGCAGCCGGCCACGATCCGCCCGTCGCCGGTGAAGGCCAAGGCAAAAACGCCACGCTCGCCGCAGGGCATGACGCGGGGTTCAGCATCGCCCAGTTTCGCCAGTGGTAGGACGTAAACGGTGTTGTCAGCGCCAGCGGCGGCGACGCTGCCATTCGCTGGGTCCAGCGCGACGGCGCTTAAAGTCTGCTCGCTCAGATGGTGCTTGGCCTGTTCGCGCAGGCGTGGCCGGTCGCCCTCCGTTTCGATGGCGTGAAGTGCCAGCACGCCGTCATCGCCCACGCTCAAGACTTGCGAGTCGGACGTAACCAGCGCTCGCACCGCACCGGTGTGAACAGCTAGTTGCCCATCCGGGGTTTTGCCGTCGCCGCTCGTGTGCCAAATGGCTAGATCGCCCTTGACGGTTCCAGCCAGCAACAGATCATCGCCGCAGAAGGCCAACGCGGATGCGGCGGCGTCCAGCGGGGCGCTGAATCGCAAGTTCAGCTTGGGCAGTTGCAACAGGTGAACGCTGGAGTCGGTGACGCCCACCGCGTCGCGGCGACCGCCGACGGCCAACAGCTTGCCGCTGGCGGCGACGGCCAATAGGCGTTCAATATGGGGCGCGTATTGTTTAGCCACTGGGGGCGGTTCCTTTAAAATTCGATCTGTACTTAGCGGTGGTTGTGTTTTTACGGCAAAATAAGCTGAGCTTTATATGAGATTATTACCTACACCATTGTTTCTCGCAGGGGACTCCATCATTGTTTCCATCCATCTTTACATTAGGGCAGTTTCGTAAAAAGAAAGTGGCTTCTTCACAAGAGGTCATCTGTGAGCAGTAGGTTCGGCCATCGCATTTGAAGCCTGAGGTGTTAACGCTTGAAGCTGTTGCCTTGTTAGGGTTATATGAGGGCATTACTGTCAATGCACCTTCTACCGGAATTTCCTGTGCACAGACTGTTCCTTTAGGTAGATCACCATAAAAAATCTGACCATCTTTTGTGACGCACTTTGTTGTATTTTTATAGGCCAAATCAGTGAGTGATTGTTGCGTAAATATTGATCCATATTGTTTATATGAATACCAACTAATAGATAAAATAATAGCGATTAGGGCGAGCTTTTTCATAATAGAAATTTATCAACCTGGATATAAAGTTACATGACTTACCGCATGGGCCGAATTTGTGATGGCGGTAATTTTCAGCCTTCCTTAAAAAATTCTGGATTATATCCTCAATAATTTTACATAACTTACCATAGAGTTGAATGGGATTATCACCATGAATTCCTGTGATCAAATCTGGGTGTTTACCAATGTAAATTTGATCTTTTTCGCTCCACTCAATTCACTTATGGTACTGGTCATTTATCTTTATTTTTGGTTCTTATAGTCTTGATTTCTGCAATGATACTTTCGATCGATTCTCCTTTGAATAATTGCTCTCTTTCGGCTGTGTAATCCCCTTTGCCTCCATAATACCGACTTAAGAAGCGCGATCTATCGATCACGTTCTGGATTTGAGAAGACTGTCATTTTTTCATGCCGTTTTTACTCTAAAATTCACCAGTCCCACTGGCAAATCTACCTGAACCGCCGGATGCACTCGCCGAATTTGCACTAGCGCGGCGACGCAATGTTGCCATTCGTTCTTGGCCTTGGAGTGGCGGAATTCCGCCAGCACCGGCGTCACCACCTCCGCGAAACCGGCATCGGTCAAGGCCAGTGCCTTGATCGCCTCGATCAACCGACGCTTGCCGACGCTGGCTGGCCACGGCCGTTCGGGCGCGGCTTGTTCGGTGTCCAATTCGCGCCGTTCCATCCGACCGGGCGGCAGGCCAAACAAAGTCTTGCGCAGAAATCGACGCAATTCTTCGATCGGAGTGCCAGGCTGGGGCTCAGCGGCCTTCGCGGTCGGTGTGAGCTTCCGGCGCTGGCGTTCCCACAGCAGCCGCACGGTGAACAACCCAACCTCGCGGTGCGGGCTTTCCATCAGCCAGGCTAGTCGCGCCGGATCGCCGAGTTGCTCCTGATAGCGGCGGATCAGGGTCAGCGCCGTTTCGCGGGTGATCTTGTGGCGGCTTTCGGCCAACTGAAACACCCGTTCCGGCAACAGCCATTCGACCGGCAGGGCCGGTTCCATCGAGCTTTCCCCCAAGTGCAACAACTGTTCGATGGCAAAGGCACGGGGTTCACGGTGTTCGTTGTCGGCTAGCCGATAGAGGAGAGTCGGCTCGTTCCAGGCGCGTATTTCCTCCCGCGCAATGGCGACCGCCAGCCGGCGCAGATCGGGCCGTTGATCGGCGAACAGCGGCCGCAGCCGGCTCAACGGATAATCGGCGGCGGTCAAGCCGGGTTGGATATTGAAGGCGCGCGTTTCGGGATCGCTGGGGCCGATTTTCGGATGATGGGCCTTGAGATAGGCGGCGGCGAAGTGGCGCACCGGTTCTGGCTGGGTGGGGCCGCAGGCCAGTTCCCACAGGTGATCGATTCCACTGCGCTCGCCGCTGGCGAAGTCGTTGGGCCGGAAGGATTCCAATAGATAGCGGTGGGCGAAATCGTGCAGGGTCGAATCGGCCTGCCGCGCCATCGCCAGCAGCCAGGGCAGCCCGACGCGGCTCGGTGCGACCAGTTCCGAATCGCCGAGCAACTGGAGCGCGAGCGGGCGCAGCGCCGGACGCATGGCGAGGCCCTTGAGCCACTCGACATCCAAATCCTCGCCTTTGAATTTACCCTGCCGCAACCAACCGGCCACGGCATCGCTCAGATGAGGATTCAATAAGGCTTGCTGCATCCAATCCGAGCCGATCTCGCGTCCCGAATAACCCGCCAGTGCTTTAAGCACCCGCTGGCGGGCAATGGCGGTACAACGCGGATCGTCCAATACCTGACGGTAGTAAGCAGCGGGGACCGTAACCTTTGCGTCCCGATAGAATTCGAGTACGGCATCGAGAGCGGAAGCGCCCCCTCGTTGGGAAAGATTATTGAGGATGCGCTCGAAATCGGTATTTTGAACGCCTTGTTGAATAAGCCCCATGATGTGTTGTATTTGACGTTCGACAGTGGCGTTTTGCGAACCGGAAGGGGCGAGGGTCACTTCGACGAACTGTTCGGCGGTGATGTCCTGGGGCCGGAAACCTTGCTGTAATTTGCCCTTGGCGAGAGCGGCGCTGGCTGGCACCGTCAATAACATGAGCAGGGTCGGCAAGCCCAGTTCGGCTGGTTTCCGTTGTTCGAGCAGGGCGATTGCAAAGGTCCGCGCATCCTGTGCGCCTTCCCGCACCAGCTTGACCAGTTCGGCGACGGGCAGGTCGGTGGCGTAGGCGCGGGCGTAGTCGATGGCGTAGCGGCGGGCCGGGCTGTTGCCGCTGTACAGCAATCCCAGCACCATGTCGTGCAAGCCGAGTTGCTTCAGTTTCGATTGGTGGAACTCGGGGTTGTCGCGCAGTAGTTTGATGATGAAGTCGTGCACGATGTCCAGCCGCTTGGCGCCGAGGCGGGCCAACCAAGCCGGTTCGACGTGGCGCAGGGTGTCCTTGAAGTCCTGCTCCAGTCCGCGAATGGCGAATTCGCAGACTTGCGGGTTTTGGGCATCCTCCAGCAATCGTAACAACGGTGCGGGACTGATTTTCCAGGCATCGTCGAAGGCGCGATGCTCCAGTTTGGTCGGCAGACCGCTGCTGCCCAATAGACCTTGATCGGTAGCGCCGATCAAGTCCTTGTGCCGCCAAATCTGGTTGGCGATCCAGCAGTGGCGGAAGTTGCACTGAGGCGGGTAGTGACGCAAGACCTGGCCAGCGTACACCGGAAACAACTCCGGCAGGACTTGACCGAGTTGCCGCAGATAGCGCCAAGCGCGACGACGCATGTACAACCAGGTGCCGCGCGAAATGTCCCCTTCGCCCAGTTTGGCTTGGTCGTCCAGGCGATAGCACAGAACGCCCAGCATGGCGAGGTCGTGGCGCTGTTCGGCCTGCTTATAAATGCCCTTGATGCCTTGCCAGATGCCCCAACCGATGGCGTTCGGCGGCAGTTGGGGAATCAATTCCAATAGCAGGGCGCGGGCCGGTTCGTCGTCGGCCGCGTACAAATCCAGCAACAGATGGCCTAAGCGCAGGCGTGGCGGGGGGTTGGGCGACGCCAGCAACGCGGCCCAGGCGCCGGTGCGCGCCGCTTGACGTTCATCGCCGGTTTTGCCGGCCAGGGCTTGCGGATTCAAAGTCTGGCGCAGGCGATCCAGCGACCAGGCATCGGGCGGCAAAGGCTGAGCCTGATAGTCATCCGGCGGGTCTTCCGGCTGACCGGCAGGCGGGTCGGGCTGCGCGAGAAATTCCAGAATCCACGGGACGAATTGCGGATCGCGCCGGGCGGCGGCGTGTTCCAGATCAGCGAACAGGATGGAGCGGTCGTCG
>WBZV01001443.1_pt1 | contig 10753 bp, 10 predicted proteins | sample 5204221 | NCBI WGS metagenome assembly WBZV01 (sample SAMN12344360, study PRJNA552823) | activated sludge metagenome | biome: Activated sludge suspended growth; feature: Nitrification reactor; material: Wastewater; isolation source: activated sludge from nitrification reactor of wastewater...
CCGGACAGCACAGAGTCGTTCGCGTAGGCCGAGAGCACGCCGGCCGGTGCGACCTTGCCCGCCCGCCAACGATCGGTCGGGGTGGCCGCCGCCGTCGAGCTCGATGGGGCGGCCGAGGTCTGGGACGGTGCAGTGGTGGCGGCCGGCTCGACCTCGCTGGCACAGGCGGCGGTGGCCAGCCCAGCTCCCGCGATGAGCAGTTGCCGACGCGTCAGATCCACCCGCCAATGGTCGCACGCACACATCGCACAGCCCCGGACCGCCATCGCCTGTGCGTCACCGATCCTGCGACAACCGCGCGTCCTCGGCAGAATCGACCTATGGAACACAAGGCCGTCATCGAGTCGACCACTGTGGACGCCGTTCAACGTCTGCTGAGCGAGCACGCGTTCCTCGAAGCGTTCGCCAAGGAGGTCGGCGTCACCACCGGTGAGATCGACATCGACACGAAGCCCGACGAGGTCGCCGCCACGATGCCCTGGGCCTTCCGCACCGACAAAGCGGGCATCCCGTCGCTGGCTCAGAAGTTCCTCCCGCAGGAGGTCGAGCTGCAGTGGTCCCAGACCTGGCAGACCGAGCAGCCCAACGGCGACATCACCGTCGAGTTGCACGGCCATCCGGCCGCGACGTGCACCGGGCGGGCGACCCTGGCCCAGAACGGTGACGATGTGGAGTACACCGTCGTGACCGAGACGAAGACCAGCGGCGTACCCTGGCCGCTCGGCGGCAAGGTCGAGTCGATGATCAACAAGGACCTCGTCGGCTGGATCCTTTCGGTGCAGGCCCGGGTGGCCAACCGGGAGATCTAGTTCGCCCTGCGTTCACCCACACAGCCCTCATCGCGGGCTGCACCTGCGCACAATAGGTCCCGTGAGCGACCACTATCTCGACATCGATGCGGTGATGGATCTGCAGGAGATCATCACCAGCCTGCAGGACCTTGAGGACGACACCTTCGAGCGCCACGGCCTGACCGCCAGCGGCACCTGGGACGAGGTGGACGATCCCGTCCTGATCGGCCCCGAGGGGCACCCGATCGACACCTGGCGGGAGGGCTACCCCTACGAGCACCGCTTCGACCGCCGCGAGTACGAACTGCAGAAACGCCTGCTCCAGATCGAACTGCTGAAGATGCAGGGCTGGGTCAAGGAGACCGGGCAGCGCATCGTGATGGTGTTCGAGGGGCGTGACGCCGCAGGCAAGGGCGGGACGATCAAGCGCTTCACCGAGCACATGAACCCGCGCGGCGCACGCGTGATCGCACTGGAGAAGCCCTCTCCGCGCGAAGCCGGTCAGTGGTACTTCCAGCGCTACATCCGGCACCTACCCACCCGCGGCGAGATCGTGATGTTCGACCGCTCCTGGTACAACCGCGCCGGCGTGGAGCGGGTGATGGGCTTCTGTACCGACGACGAGTACGACGAGTTCATGCGGCAGGCCCCGGAGTTCGAACGGATGTTGGTACGCGACGGCATCATCCTGATCAAGTTCTGGTTCTCGGTGTCCCGCAAGGAGCAGATCACGCGCTTCACGATCCGTCGAATCGACCCGGTACGGCAGTGGAAACTCAGCCCGATGGACCTTGCAAGCCTGGACCGCTGGCACGACTACACCGCCGCCAAAGAAGCGATGTTCTGGTACACCGACACCGACTTCGCGCCGTGGACCGTGGTCCGCAGCAACGACAAGAAACGCGGTCGCCTCGAAGCGATGCGCTGGGTCCTGAACCGCGTCGACTACGCGGACAAGGACCTCGAGGTGGTCGGCACCCCCGACCCCTCCATCGTCGGACCGCCGGCGGAGATCTACGAGACCGAGGAGAACACCGGGCGCACCTTCCCCGTGCTGTGAGCCCCGACAACTTCGACCCGGAGGCACTGCGCTCCCTCGGGGGGAGTCCGGTCCGCCCCCGCAGGCCGGCCGCCGCAGGGTTCCTTCTGCGGGTCGGGGCCGCAGCAGGCCTCGCGGCTGCCGGCTGCAACCTCGTCGTGCTGCTGGTGGCGCGATGGCGGGGCTGGGATGTGACCCCGTCGGCCGGCGAGCCCGTACAACCACTCGCGGTGATCGTCGTCTGTCTTGTAGTGGGTGTACTAGGTGCCCTGGCCTCCTACGTGGCCGCCCGCGTCACGAAGCGACCGTCGCTATGGGTCGTGGTCGGCGGCGCCGGGCTCTGGTTGGCATCGATCCAGGACCTTCCGCGAACGCTGCAGGTCATGCACCTCATCGCGGCCCTGTGGATCGTGGGCTGGCTGGCCCGAGCGGTGCTACGAGGCAGTCACCTGGGGTGACTCGTCCGCCGGCTCCTCCGGCGGCTCGCGGTGAAGACGCGCATCAGCCACCACGCGGAACAGAACGCCGACCACCGCGCCGATGATGGCCGGGGTGGTCACCGCGAGCCCCGCGCCCGCACACAGAAGCAGCGCCAGCAGGACCGCGGTGAAGGGCAGCCTCAACACTGCGGCGACGGCCGCCGCGATCCCCGCTGCAGTCAGCGCCGAAACGTTTGTGCCGCTGACGACCAGCGACAGCGCGGTGGCCACGACCACCCCGAGGAACACCGCGGGGAAGAGCATGCCGCCTCGGAAACCGCCGCCCAGCGACACCGTGTAGGCGATCGTCTTGGCCACGGCGATGACCACCAGCACCCCGACCGAGGTCAGGGTCAGGACATGTGCGGTCGATTCCTGACCGGAGAAGAGGATGACGTCGACGTTCTCGCCGGTCACGGCCCGGGTGATCACCGCGGCCGCGGCCACGATGAAGCCCGCGATCAGCAGGCCGATGAGCGGGTTGCGCACCCGGTTCTGGAAACTCGTGCCCGCCTCCACAGCGATCACAGCAAGGATGGCCGTGGCGATGGCGACCACGATGGCGAGCACCAGATCGATCGGCTGGACCGTGTCGTACGCGGGCAATCCCGGCACGCCCAGCTGCGACTGTCCGACCCCTCCCCAGTCACCCACGCCGACCTGGATCAAGTAGCCGAAGCCCATCGCGATCAGGACCGGCAGAACGGCGAGCATCACCTTCTTCCCACCGGGGCTGCCTTTGAGCGCGGCGGCCTCGAGAACCAGGACCGCGGAAACCATGGGGTTGCCGAGGATCATCGTGATGGCGGCAACCGCCCCCGCCAGCATGAGCACCTTGCGCACCGGGTCGGCGCTGCGCATCGCGACGAAACCACCGACGGCCGATCCGATCGCCATCAGCGGCGCCTCCGGACCGACAACCGCACCGATCGACAGCGAGATCAGGGCCGCCACGACGACAGAGACGATCTGTTTGGGGCCGATGTCGATGCCGAGGCCGTCGAGTGGACGGTGCCCGCCATGTCCGGGGAGCTTCAGCGCGGCCCACACACCCACCGCACCGACCAGCAGCACCCCGAAGACCCACCACGCCGGGGTTCCGCCGAGGGCCTCCGGGATCGTCTCCCAGAGCAGAGACTGCAGTGCGTGCTCGACGCTCAGATAGGCGATGACCGCCACGCCGGCCAGCACGCCGACGATCACCGACGCCCCGAGGATCCGGGGGATGGCGCGGGGGTCGGGTGACTGATCGTCGTCCGTGACGTCTGCGAGCATGCGAGGCAGCCTACCGGCCGGACCTACTGCTTCTCCCTCACGTTCACGCTGCCGAACAGCGCGAGTCCGGAGACCCGGATGGTTGGCAGTTGTGGGTCGGGGGTGGACACCTCCCCGGTCTGGCTGAAGTCGCCGAACACACCGACGCCGGTGATCTCCGCACGCATCCCGCGGGGAACCGTGATCTCCACACTGCCGAACACCGCCACAGCGCGGATCTCCGTGGACTGCGTCGAGATCTGTGCCTGCCGCAGGTCGAGTTCGACGCTGCCGAACACCGCGACCGCGTTGGAGTCGGCAGCCAGAGCCCAGACCCCTTTGCGCTCCACCGCACTGAACACGGCCACCATCGGCGGCTGAGCGCCCGATCCTGCGGGGACCAATGGTGCCGCGGGTTTGACCACCGGGAGGTTGCCCGTCGGCAGGTCGGCGACCAACGGCTCGAGCTCGGCGTACGTCTTGGCGGTGAAGACCGCCTCGAGACGTTCGTCGTACTCGGCCCGGCTGAGCCGGCCCTCCGCGTAGGCGTCCTGCAGGACGGCCGCGTACCGGTCCCGGTCGGCGTCGGATGCCCGCATGTCCGTCACGGTGACGAGCCTACGCGCCGGGCGACCCACAGATCCTCCGCCGGCCAGCGCTGCGCCCACTGCACGTCGGCGATCTCGTAGAAGTCGTGATCGGTGGACTCGGCCGGTGCCGTGAGTTCATCCAGCGCCTCGACCATGAAGCCGCTGGCCACCAGCGCCGCGATCCACTCCGAATGCGACGGGTGGTACTCCACGCCGTCGAACGTCATCCGCCCGAGATCGGCGTGCTCGCGCTGCAACGCAGTGGTCGCTGGCCCGGACTCCGGGACACACAACGTGGAAAGCACGCTGTTGACCAGGAACACCAGCCGCCCACCTGGCCGGAGCAGGCGGGCCGCCTCCGGCAGCCACCGCCAGGGATCGCACCACACGCTGGCACCGTGTTCGCTGACCACCAGATCGGCGCAGCCGTCGGCCAACGGGACCGCCTGGGCATCCGCCTGTATCAGTGGGAACGCGACGCCGGTCTCGAGTTGGCAACGCTTCGCCGTGGCCAGCTGGTCCTCGTTGAGATCAAGCGCGATGGGACGCCCACCCGCCCGGGCGATCGCCGAGGAGAAGAAGGCCGTCCCCGCGCCGAGTTCTATCACCGTGCCGCCGGACACCGGGGGTAGCCAGCGGTCCGCGATGCCGAACAGCCCCCAGCGGATGCCGTCACGCTGCCACATCCGCAACGCCGCCTCGGCGGTGTAGCGGTGGTTCAGCAGCGTCCAGAGGGCGCGGTTGTGCGAGAGTTCGGCGTCCATCGACGTCAGTGCTCGACGTGCTCCTTCTCGCCCTTCGCCTGGCCGATGCCCGCGAGCAGGTCTTCGAACCAGGGCTGGTCGATGTCGAAGGGCTTACCGCCCCGGATGCGCGGGAACTCGATCACGCGCAGTTCGTCGCCGGCGTCCTCGTCCTGGCCGGTGACGCCGGACTCACCGCGCAGCGCCGCGTCCACCGCGAGGTCGGTGCACTGCTTGATCAGGGCGAGGTCCTCGGCGTTGGCCGCCGCCGACCGCGCGAAGTAGCCGCTCTTCCAGACCATGGTCTTCTCCGCCTTCAACATGGCGGCGAACTGCTTGCCGAACCACTGACCGGGGTTGATCGTGTCGAGTTTCACGTGACCGAAGGCGTCGCGGCCGACTTCCTCGCCCCGTGCCTCCATCTCGGCAACGATCTCCGCCACCCCGGCACCCTCGGACAGGAAGATGTTCACGCACCCCACCTCGTCCATCACTGCGGTCAGCCGCTCGGCCTCCGCTGCGATGTCGAAGCCCATCTCGGGGACGTAGACGCCGTGGATGTCCCAGCCGCGGCGGTCCAGACCGATGCCCGGGTTCCACTGCTGGCTGTCGAGCCACTCGCGATACTTCACGGCGGTCGCCGCGGTGAGCCAGCCACAGTTGCGGCCCATCACTTCGTGGATGATCAACATGCGCGGGTTCGAGGTGTGCTCGGCGATGATGTTCTGCGCGAACACAGATCCCTGCTCGGCCGCGGTCCACGCACCGAGGGACTGCCTGATGGGCACGACGTCGTTGTCGATGGTCTTCGGCAGGCCGACCACCGTGAGTTCGTAGTTGTTCTCGTGCAAGTAGGCCGCGAGGTCGGCGGCCGTGGTGTTGGTGTCGTCGCCGCCGATCGTGTGCAGGACGTCGACGCCGTCCTGCGTCAGTTGGTCGGCAGCCACCTTCAGCGGGTCCTGCCCGGGCGCCACGAGGCCGCGCTTGACGCAGTCGTCGACGTTGGTGAGCTTGACCCGGCTGTTGCCGATCGGACTGCCGCCGAACTTGTGCAGCAGTGCGGCGTTCTCGCGGACCTCGGGGGTCACGGTCACGGAGTTCCCGAGGAGCAGGCCGTGGTAGCCGTTCAGGTACCCGATGATCTCGATCTCGGGGTCCACAGCGGTGTACTTCTCGATGAGCCCACCGACGGCGGACGACAGACACGGGGCCAGGCCCCCGGCGGTGAGCAGAGCAACTTTGCGTACGGGCATGGCACCGAGGCTAGTAGTGCTGATCCGAGGCCCGCACCCCTCTCCCTCACAAAGGTGGCGGCCGAGGAAAGATGATTCAGGAATCTGCCATCTTCGCGTGGAGATCCTGCACCTTATGCCCGCTTCATGCTGATTCCTACCTCAGGAAAGTGGCGAGTGTGGACGTCGGATGCCACTTTCCTGAGGCGTCCGCAACCAGTTCGGCACGTCAAAAGGTGTCGATGTTGGGATCGGGTTCGTCCAGAAGGTGCAGATGCGCCGGCGGGCGGTCAATCGCCAGCGTCGACGTGAAGGACAGTTCCGGCCCGATGTGGATCAACTCCCCCGGGTCCAGCATGCGCCAATCCGCCGCGTCGTCGATGCGCTCGCTGGCCACGATGACCACCTCGGTCGGCTCCGAGGCCTGCACAGTGTGGCTAGCCAGGGCGGACGACGCCACGACGCCGCCGGATTCGGGGTCCACGCGCCGCCGCGCGATGTGCAGGGCCCGCTGGTCGGGATAGCGCAACGCCCATAAATGCCCGGGGGCTGCCACCAGACAGTTCAGGGAATACAGCGGCACATTGTCGGCCAGCCAGCTGGCAGCGGCGGTGATCCCGGCGCCCACATCCCCGCCGCGGTCCGCGGAGAATTTGGCGATGAGTGCGGCGTAGCGCTCGGAATCCGTATCGCCATGCACTTGCGGGAGGTACTCGCCGAGCTGGGCCTCGACGGCCGGTAGATCCCCGAACCCCCCGTTGTGGGCCATCACCCGGCCGTCGAAAAGGAACGGGTGGGTGTTCTCGACCGCGTCGTGACCTGTGGTCGCTGCGCGGATGTGGGTAATCAGAGTGCACGCGTCCACGGACTTCGCCTCCCGTGTGAAGGCCGCGTCGGTGAAGGCGCTGCGTGGCTGCTTGTCGACGTGCGGTGTGCCATCGGCGCCGAACCAGCCCACTCCCGTTCCATCGGGGTTGCGATGGCTCTCGATAAGCATGCTGTCAGGCGCGTCCACCAGCCAGTAGTCGACGTGGACCTCGTGGGTCCCGGCATTGATTCCGAAGAGGCGGCACATGCACACAGTGTGACCGGAGCTGGCCTGTCATGCTGCGTCCATGAGCAGTCCCACCACCCGCTCAGCCGCCGCGAAGTTCTTCGGCTACCCCCTGGTGACGATCCTGATCGCGTTCGTCATATTCGGGCCGGTCCTCGGCATCCTGTTCGCGCTGATCTCGCAGATGGTGATCCGGCTGTTCGGTGCAGCGCCGCTCCCCTCGATCGGCTATCCGACCGATCCCGGGACTCTGCTCGCCTGGGGATTCGGAAAACTCCTGGCCGCCGGCGTGCTGTCCTACCTGGCGATCGTGATCTACCGCGTCCTGATCGCCCGGGGCTGCGAAGGACGCACGGAGACCCCCGAACTCGCCTTCACACCGATAGCCCGCCGGTGGCTGTGGCTGGGCGCCGTATTGGCGCTCGCCGTGGTGGTCCTGACGCTGGCCGGCATCGCGATCGGCGGCGGCGTGACCGTCGGCGCCAGTGCCTCACTGCTCGGGGGACTCATGGCGGCCATCGGCTTGAGCCTGTTCGCCGGGGTCGTGGAGGAACTCCTGGCCAGGGGTGCGCTGTTCCGGATCTCCGAACAACATGTGGGCTCGCTTCTCGCCCTCGTGATCACGGCGCTGATCTTCGGACTGCAGCACGCGGACAACCCCTCGGCGACTCTGGCCTCGACCCTGAGCGTTGCCATCGGCGGAGGCCTGATGCTGTGCGCGGTCTACCTGCTCACCCGCACCCTCTGGGCGACGATCGCCGTGCACGCCGCATGGAACTTCGGGCAGTCGGTGCTCGGGATCCCCGTCTCCGGGAACATCCAGACCGGAGTCGTGCAGGTGCGGCTCGACGGTCCGGAATGGCTGACCGGAGGGCCCTTCGGCATCGAGCCGTCGGTGATAGCCCTGCTGCTGTGGACGGCAGTGTTCGCCGTGGCCCTGGTGCTGGCGGTGCGTGCGGGGCGCTGGCAATCGTGGCGGGCGGCCCGGACGGCTGTGGCCGAGGGACGCGGGTCGGAGCCGGTCGGAATGCAGTCCTGACGCGTCCCGATCCACCATGCGGGGGATTCCCGGGCACGGCGACGGTGGGTAGTTTGCACCCCACGATCGACTACGTGGAGGACCAATGCCGTCATCACCTCTTCTCATCGCCCTTGTGAGCGCCACGGCCGGAACACTGGCCGCAGTGGGGATCGCCAACGCGGTGTCGACGCCGCAGAAGATTCCGGACTCGCGCAGCGGGGTGATCACCGCGTGTGTGGCGAAGAAGGGTGGAGCGGTGCGCTTCATCGATGCCCAGAAGGGCAAGAAGTGCGGCATGAAGCAGCAGACAGTGCGGTTCAATCAAGCCGGACCGCAGGGCCCGGCGGGTATCCAGGGCCCGCAGGGCGAGCGCGGCCCGAGCGAGGGCTTCGTCCGCCGCAACACCACCGATGTCGCCATCTCGAGCACTCAGACCCCGGCGCAGAACACGGTGGTGTCGATGGATCTGCCCGCCGGGAACTACAGCCTCAGCGGCGCCGCCGAGTTGCTGCACGGAGTGGTGGTCCAGGGGTACATGGTGTGTTCACTGCGCTCATCTGCTGGCACCGTGACCTCGACCGAGACCTACTTCACGCCGACTCCTGCCGACTACAACACGGCCACGGTCAGCGGGATGTTCAGCACCGACGTCCCAGCAACCATCTCCGTGAGCTGCAATCCCCAGAGTCCGATCATCGAGACCTCCCAGAGCAAGGAGGCCACCATCCAGGCGGTCCGGCTGGCCAGTGTCTCCTGAAAATGTGATCTACCCCACCCCAGCGGCTTGCGCAAAGTTACTGACGAGTAGCATCATTAGTTACTGACGGGTAACACGACCCGCTTCCGCCGCTGGCGGTGCTTTGAAAACTCGGGAGACACACCGGTGAGCCACTACAAGAGCAACTTGCGCGACATCGAGTTCAACCTGTTCGAGGTCTTCGGCGGAACCGAGCGGTTCGGCAACGCCCCGTTCGACGACATCGACGTCGACACCGCCAAGGACTTCCTGAAGAACACCGAGACGCTGGCGACGGGCATCCTGTCCGACAGCTTCGCCTCGGCCGACCGCAACCCGCCGGTCTACGACCCCGCCACCTACTCGGTGAAGATGCCTGAGGACTTCACGCGCGCCTACCAGGCGCTCATGGACTCCGAGGGATGGCGCCTCGAGATCCCCGAGGGCCTCGGTGGCATCAACTGCCCGCCGAGCCTGCGCTGGGCAGTGGCCGAGCTGGTGCTCGGCTCCAACCCCGCCGCGTTCATGTACATGGCAGGCCCGGGATTCGCCGGCATCCTCTACAACCTCGGCAACGAGGACCAGAAGAAGATGGCCGAGCGCATGGTCGAGAACCAGTGGGGCGCCACCATGGTGCTCACTGAGCCCGACGCCGGCTCGGACGTGGGCGCGGGTCGCGCCAAGGCCTTCGACAACGGCGACGGCACCTGGCGCATCGAGGGCGTGAAGCGCTTCATCACCTCCGCCGAACACGACATGAGCGACAACATCGTGCACCTCGTGCTCGCCCGCCCGGAGGGTGTCGAGGGGGCCGGGGGGCCGGGGACCAAGGGCCTGAGCCTTTTCGTGGTGCCGAAGTTCATGTTCGACGTCGAGACCGGCGAGCTCGGCGCGCGCAACGGTGCCTACGTCACCAACGTCGAGAAGAAGATGGGCCTCAAGGTCTCCACCACCTGTGAGATCACCTTCGGCGAGAAGGAGCCGGCGATCGGCTACCTCGTCGGGGACGTCCACGACGGCATCGCGCAGATGTTCAAGGTCATCGAGTACGCGCGCATGATGGTGGGCACCAAGGCCATCGCGACGCTGAGCACCGGATACCTGAACGCGCTGGACTACGCGAAGAACCGCCTTCAGGGCGCCGACCTCACGCAGATGCTCGACAAGACCGCACCGCGGGTCTCGATCATCCACCACCCGGACGTGCGCCGCTCGTTGATGCTGCAGAAGTCGTACGCCGAGGGCATGCGCGCCCTCGTGCTCTACACGGCGATGTGGCAGGACAAGGTCGCCCAGGCCCGCCTCACCGGCGGCGAGGACGACATGGCCGAAAGGATCAACGACCTGCTGCTCCCGATCGTCAAGGGTGTCGGCTCGGAGCGCTCCTACGAGATGCTCGCGCAGTCGCTGCAGACGCTCGGTGGTTCGGGGTACCTGCAGGACTACCCGATCGAGCAGTACATCCGTGACGCCAAGATCGACACGCTGTACGAGGGCACCACGGCGATCCAGGGTCTGGACTTCTTCTTCCGCAAGATGGTCCGCGACCAGTTCCAGGCGATCACCAAGGTGGCTGCCGAGATCACCGAGACCGTGAAGAACACCAGCGATGGTGACCAGCTCGCCGCCGAGCGCGAACTTCTCGGCAAGGCGCTCGAGGACGTCCAGGGCCTGATCGGTCAGCTGGGTGGCTACGCGATGGCCTCGCAGCAGGACATCCAGGAGATCTACAAGGTCGGGCTGAACACCACGCGCCTGCTGATGGCCGTGGGTGACCTGATCATCGGCTGGCTGCTGCTGCGCCAGGCCGAGGT
>WBZV01001444.1_pt1 | contig 10740 bp, 9 predicted proteins | sample 5204221 | NCBI WGS metagenome assembly WBZV01 (sample SAMN12344360, study PRJNA552823) | activated sludge metagenome | biome: Activated sludge suspended growth; feature: Nitrification reactor; material: Wastewater; isolation source: activated sludge from nitrification reactor of wastewater treatment...
AGTACGCTGTGGACGGCGTTCCAGAATTCGTTGCTGACCTGGTTGTACTTGATGCCGGTGACGGTGGATGGACGCGCCACGGCATTGACGAAGGTGTCATACAAGGCGCCCATGAACGGCGCGGCGGCCAGCACTTCGGGGTCCTGATAGAGCGCGATGAGGGTTGGGTTGTAAGCGCCCTGGATGGCGCGGCGTTTCTGTTCCTGGGCACCGGTGAGATATAGCACCAGATCAGCGGCCAGTTGGGGATGTTTCGAGTATTTGGAGACGGCGAGTTGCGAGCCGCCCAGCGTGGCGGCGGGGTGTCCATCCGCGCCGCCCTTGGGCAAGGCGCTCACGCCGACGCGATCCTTGATGACGCTTTCCGGTCCTTGCGCCAGCGACCAGGCATAGGGCCAGTTGCGCATGAACACGGCGTTGCCGGACTGAAACACGCCGCGCGCTTCTTCTTCGGCGTAGTTCAACACACCTTCCGGCGAGATGGTATTGATCCAGCCGGCGGCGGTGGCGATGGCGGCGGCGGCTTGGGGATTATTGATGGTGATCTTGCCCCGCGCGTCGACGATGTTGCCGCCGTTATGGCTCGCCACCCATTCCAGGGCATTGCAGGTCAAGCCCTCGTAGGCTCGGCCCTGCCAGACGAATCCCCACATTTTGTCATTGCCGGCGGCGCGCTCGGCGTCCTGGATTTTTTGCGCCGTTTCCGTCAGTTCCCGCCAGGTTTTCGGCGGTTGCGCGCCATGCTTCGCCAACAGATCCTTGCGGTAGTAGAGCAGGCCGGCATCGATGAACCAGGGCATGGCGACCAGTTTGCCGTCGAGGGTGTCGTTTTGCACCAGGGCGGGAAAATACTCTTTTTCGATACCGTTGGTGTAGGGTTTGAGATCGATGAAGTGCTTGCCCAGAATACCGGGCCAGATGACGTCGATCTGGAAAACATCGACATCGGAGGCGCCCGCCGCCAGCCATTGTTGATACAGGGCCAGGCGCGCCGTGGCCGAGTTGGGGGTCGAGACGATGGTGACTTGGTTGCCGGTCTTTTTCGCCCAGGCTTCCGCGCCGGTTTTGCAGAATTCCAGTTCCTGTCCGACCGCGCCGCAGGAAATCGAAAGCGTTTCGGCGTGGATCGCGTCGGCCTCGACCAACCCCGCGCCGAATACCATGAAGATAAAAAACAGAATGAAATAGTTATTTTTCATGGTCATATCTCGCTACGGCTTGTCGGTCGCACCACCGAAATCCATGCAGGCTGGGTGCGCAATTTCACCTTGCCACAGCCAAGCTGTGTAATCGGAAGATGCTCGTTACTCTATCAGTCTTCTGATTCCTGGTTGAATTTCAACCCTCCGAATCCTCTTTCTCATGAACGACTTCCGTCCAAGATGAAGGAATTTCGGGTCGTGACGTAACATGGCCAGATTGCTTGTGCAGGTACTGAAGCGGATATATACAACAAAAAATTTGTTAAAATTCAATAAATAGTGATAATCACGTCAAGATGATGTCGTGTGATTGTTGCAGGAGTTTGATGAATAAAACTGTTACCAGTGTCAATAAATATGCTTTCCGGCTATCATATTCCACTACATCCATCATGCCTCGTAGCGTCAGGTGAGTTCCGTAAGAGTAGCGGCTAGTCGGAATACCCAGGGAGATAGAGTCGTGTTGAATGATATGCTGCTGATAAAACCATATTTTATCAACATGTTGTCGTTGATGATAACGGGTCAATGGTAGATAAACGGAAACCGTATAATTACTTGTAGTGCGGGCGCTTCGCGCCCGCACTACGGGGCGGCGGATTTCAATCCGCATGGCTGCTTGGCGCTTCGCGCCGCACAACCACGCGGATCAAGCCGACATCGGCCGTCAAAGCCTTCGGCTTTTCCGTCCTCGCGGCTTATCCGCCGCCCCGTTGGGCAACACAAAGATTAATGGGGTAAGCAATGGAAAGCAAACACAATAAATGTGCCGAGTTGGCTGCCGAAGCACTAAAGCATCTACAAACTATTAAAATTGGAGAGTTATCCACTGCGATAAGAAAAATTGAACTGGTGGCCAGACTGACCGGTGATAAGTCATTGTTGCGATGGTGCAAATTTCAACTTGGCGGTTACACACATAATTTTCCGCCTTTACCTGCCCAGGGTGTTGATCAAAACTATGCAAATGAAGTTATAAAAAGAATAACAGAATTAAAAATACCACTATCAAACCAGGAAATTTTGCATCGGCTTACAGAATCAGGTGGCGGATTTAAAAGTATTGAAAGTATAGAACAAACACTTGAACAATTTAATAAGGAAAAACGTGGAAATGATGGAACACATTACCGAAATAATTTACAAGACACAATAAGCTCTTGTTCCAATGCTGCGGCTAATCATGCGAGCAAGCTTTATTCCGCTTATTCATTTGGTGACATCCCACGTCAGCAATTTGATGTAATAAGAGAAAGAGTGGATGATTTGTTGTTAGAGCTTTGCCCTGATGCAGTTGAAAAGTTCATGACTGCATATGAGAAATTGGCTTCATCATCTGGCGAAGATTGGTCTTTGGCATTAACCTCATGCCGCAGAGTTATAAAGGCAGTCGCTGATACCATATTTCCACCACAAGAAGAATCGCTAAATGGCAGAAAAGTGGGGGAAGAACAGTATGTTAATCGGCTTTGGGCTTTCTTAGATAAAAATGTTCCTTCTGGATCTGACAAGGATTTAGCTAAAGCACATGTTGACTATTTAGGGGCATTTATTCAAAAACTTAACGATAAATCCTCAAAAGGTGTACATGCCTCAGTAACTCATAAAGAAGCAGTAAGGGCGGTCTTATACACATATCTTACATTAGGAGATATTTTAGAATTTGCAGATCAAGGTATTAAGAAAGCTTTATCCGATAAGGGAAAGTTGGACATTAATACTGCCACTATTGAAGAGTTGGTTACTGTACCAGGTTTAACACATGCTCTTGCAAAAGAAATCGTAAAAAACAGGGTAAAAAAGAAATTTTGTTCAATTGAAGAACTGTCAAATATTAAAGGGATTGGTCCAAAATCTATTGAAAAAATTCGCACGAAAGCAGTAGCACTTTAGAGTGAACTGCCCAACCGTCGCTTCCAGCCGACGCTCGTACCTCGCGCGGCTGAAGCGCACGTTATGCCCTTAATTCGATGATGCAGAACAGAGACTTTAAAAATCGTAAAATATTGAAAAATTAAGAATATGCTGTTATGGAAAAAATCGGTTATATATTGTTGGCAATCGTAGCCGGATGTTGGCTGATTGCAATGATTGCGGGAATGATAGTGGCTTTTCCGGTTGGTATTATCGGCTTTATCGCTATTATTGGTATCGGTCTTTTATTTGCAAAAGTGGTTCGGGAACGTCTGGCAAATAAAGAAGATGACTATTATTCAAAAAACATAGAAAAATAGCATAGTGTGAATTTGAAACTGTCACAGCTTTTATCCACCCGCTGAATACGGACTGACAGGAGTATACAATGCTGATTACGACCCAAGATGAATTCGCAGATTATGAAATTACCGAAACATTGGGCATGGTCAAAGGGAATACGATCCGTGCCAGGCATATCGGAAAAGATATTCTGGCAGGTCTGCGGACAATCGTGGGCGGCGAGATATCCGAATATACGAAAATGCTGGCGGAATCTCGTGAACAGGCACTTGACAGAATGATTGAGGAGGCAGAACAGAAAAAGGCGGACGGAATCGTCTGTTTCCGATTCACAACCTCTGCCGTCATGCAGGGATCGGCTGAATTGCTTGCGTACGGCACTGCTGTGAAGCTGAGGAAAAGGCAGAAATAAAAGGGCATAGCCCGGTGCTTCCCCTCTGCGCCACTGAGCTTGCCGTTGTCGAAAGTGGGTTGTTTAAGCGTTTCGTCAGCGACATGGTGTATGCGCTCACCAGTCCGTGATGGCGAGGTTGCTTGGATTTCCTATCCTTGGTCTGGCCGCCTTGCCGTACTGGACGTGCCGCGCATTTTTCGGCCCAGGCGCGCGGCCCAGGGGTTAGCGCTCAGTCCATGCAGAACCACGCTCAGGAGTACGGTGCAGATGGCGGTCGCCAGCAGAGTATTACGGGCTTGCAGTTCGGTATCCATGATGATCACGCCAAACACGATGGTGGCCAGCCCGCGCGGACCGAACCAGCCGATGAACAGGCGGGTTTCGTTGTTCAGCCTCGTACCCAGCAGGCTGAGGTAGACCGGCAGCATGCGCACCAGGGTCAGGCTCAGCAGGGCGTAGAGCCAGATGCTTGGGCTGAAGTAGCTCCAAGCCGCCGGTATGACCAGCGCGCCAAAAGTCAGCCAAGTGATCACCGAGAACAGGCTACCGAGTTCCTCGCTGGCTTCCAGTAGGTGATGCTTCTGCTTGCCCAGCAAATGGCCGGTCAACAGCCCACCCACAAAGGCCGCGATAAAACCACTGCCGCCCAAGGCCTGGGCCAAGGCGAAGCAGAGCAAGGCGAGGCCGGGCAAGGTCAATTGCGACCAGCGCGGCAATTGCCAACCCTCCTGTTGCGACCGGCGCAATAGCCGCCAGGCGATCAAGGCCAAACTAATGCCTGTCAACGCGCCGATGCCCAATTCCTCAACGATCAGGCCAACGGCTAGGCTGAGCGGCGCGTGAGCTTCCAAATCGGTCACCAGCGCCAGCAACACCAATAACACCGGCACGCAAACGCCATCATTCAGTCCGCTTTCCACATTCAAGCCTTCGCGCACCGCCGCGGGTACCAGCGGATTGCTGACCACGGCTTTACCCAAGGCGGCATCGGTGGGCGCCAAAATGGTGGCCAGAATGGCCAATTCAAGCAGTGGCACTTGCGGGAACAGCCCGTAGCCAATCAACCAGCCGCTCAGCAGCGTCAACGGCAGGCCAATCAACAACAAGCGCAGCGGTAGCCAATCGTTAGCACGCAGCACCCTCAGGTTGGCCGTGGCGGCATCGCTGAACAGCACGATGGCTAGGGTCAACTCGGCCAGGAACTTGATGCCTTCCTTGGGGATATCCGGCTGTAGAAGTCCCAAGGCCGCTGGTCCGAGAATCAGACCGGCCAACATGAACAACAGCGGACCATTGAGCAGTCGCGACTCGAAGCGCCCGGCAAAGATGCTGTAGATCAGTAGGAAGGCGGCAAAAACAGCCAGATTTTGGTACATCGGCACAGCGCTCCTCGGGTGGGGGCAAGACCGCTACTGTGCCGTACCTGGGATCGTCTGAACAGGTGTTGTCGCTGATGGTCGAGGCTGAATATATCGATTACATAATACGTAACATGTTAAATTATCAGAAAACCGGCTCTATATTAGTTCTGATAACCCAATTTATCGGAACCTAGAAGAGCCCACTTTTACCCTGATAATTACGTGTTACGTGTTATGTTTTTGCCGGATCGATGCCTCGAACCGCCCGGACCCATCTCGCCGAAGTGGATTCCCGTCCGTTTCCGGTCTGGCCATCGAACATTCGGCGACCGCGAGATGCCGGCCACCGGCTCGTTCGAACTCCTCTCGCGCCTTCCGCCGTCAGGTCGAACAGGCTATGCGGCCCAAGCCGGGTTGGAGGGCTTGTGGCGGATGCCGCGCTGCGGCGGATCACGGCGGCTCGCTGGCGCGGCGGCGAATTTCAGACTATTTTTGACAGGGATTAATACCGCTCGGAGGAGACCCCGATGATCGCTCGCGCGTTGATCCTGTTCACCCTGGCACTGAGTGGGATCGGTGCCGCGCACGCCTTCTCGCAACACTCGGCGCTCGACCGCCAGGCGCGGATACTGGACCCGCAAGCCAGCATCGTGGCTTACGGTCCGGGCAGTGACAAACAAGACCCGCCCTGAGGCGCCTTGCCAGCACAACCTGCTCGCGGGTGGGTTTCTCGTTCGGCGAGCCCGCGTCGGGCATCGGCAAGCCGCGGGGGCGGCTTGCGCATGAACGTCAACGGTGGCCAGCGGGGGGACCGGCCGTTGATTGTTGAAAATGTTGTTATCCGTGCTTTATGCGGCAACGCACGCACGGGTGAGCCCGTCTCGCGTTTGCGAGGCGATGACGGGTTGTATGCCAGAAATCCGAGCAAACCCGATGAAGATCGGCCTTCAAGACAAAGGATGATCGCCCTGGCCTCGGCACGGGCGCGCGATCGGAGCGGCGGGCGATCCTACAAGATGACGGCGGCGAAACCGCGAACGGTCCAGGCGTTGACCCAATGCAGCGGCGATTGCTCCCGCCCGCAGTCGAACGAACCACGCCGCGTCTTGCCGTCGATGGCCACGACCTCTCGCTCGCCGGGTGCGGCTCACGTGCCTACCCAGTTTGTAAAACAGGACTCGAAAGCCTGCGGGTCGATCCGCATGAACACGCGGCGGAACGTGTCATGGGAAGGAATGCCGTTGGGTCAGGCGAGAAACTGGCGCAACCACGACAACTGACCGCGACCCTATAGGGCCATGTCTTCCCAGCTCTTGGCGCAGGCGATCACGGCACAGATGGCGATGACCAGAATATCGAGCAGCCGGTGCTCGACCTCGCCTAAACAGCGTAGATCATCCAGATCAGAAAACTGCTCGATCAGCTTATCAATCAATTCCAGGCCTCTTCACCAGGGAAAAAGGCACATTATCTCGCCGGCTTCAACTCTCAACGCTCAACCTGCCATTTCATGCGTTAACTCTGCTGCTCAACCCTGACAACAGCCGCCATGCTCCGCGTTCGTTCGTGCGCCTACGCCAGTATCCCGGCCCGGATCACCCGCGCCTCGTCCTGGACACCGTGACCGGGTTGTGGTTGTCCGGTCCGACGCCGGGCATCGAAAGCCAACCGCTCTACGCCCAGGCCGGCTATCCCAAACAATGGTAGGGCTTCGGCTTTCCGCGCCTGTCACCGGGGGGAACGGGCGCGGTAGCGCACCGCCGTGGTCCACATGGCCCCATCCTCTCAAGAGTTGAGGCCTCCGGGAAAACCGAGGTCACTTCACGGCTCACGTTACATCGCTCAGATAAAAACGCGCGGCCTTTTTTGCGCGCGATATTCCCACATAAACCAGCTTTCGTAGATTTTCGTCCAACTCGCGATTGACCGCGATGGCTACGGCGTCGAACTCCAGACCCTTGGCCCGATGCAGGGTCAGGGCGTAAATCTGGGCATCTTTACGGCTGAGGCGTTCGCGATGTTTGACGGTGGCCACTTTGTAGCCGGCTTCCCGAATCGGCTTCGCCAACTGGTCGCACCGCCGGTTGATTTCGGCCATCACTCCAATCTTTGCATCCGGGTCGCTTTCCAGGCACCGCCCGACGAATGCCAGGATGCCATCGCAAATCGATTCCATCGATGCGCCCCGTACCCGTTCCGGTACGGGGCCGTGCAACAAGGATTTGTAGCGGCGAACCTCATCGCTGCCACCATCCAAGTCATCGACCTCAACGCCTTCCAATAACGAAACAGCCTCCCGGCGGATTTCTTCCGTGGTTCGATAGTTGAGATAGAGCTTCTTTGCCCGGCCCCGGATGTCGATGCCGCAGCGACTCATGCTGGCTTTGTTCTTAGCGTAGATACGCTGATGCCCGTCACCGACGAACATCAGATCGTTTGGACCGGGCGCCACCAGGGCGCGGATCAATTTCAAGGCCTGTGGGCCAAAATCCTGGGTCTCGTCCACAACGACGTTGGCGTAAGGCGGATTACCCTCGCCCGCCAGAAGGGCGCAAGCATCCCGATAGGCGTCGTCGGGCTCCTTCAGACCCTTGGCGCTCAGTTGCAGGCGATAGTTCTCGAAGATCTCCCACAGCGCATCCCGCTTCTTGCGCGACAGCACGCCGCCCCGGCTCCGGCGCGGCGCCTCCCGATAGGCATCACGGGACGCCAACCCCTGGGCCAACACCACCTGCTCGAATTCCTCGCGGACAAAATCTTTGGAGACACCCCATGCAGGATCAAAATCGACCATTGCCGCATCCCAAACCGGTTCGCACTTGGCCTCGAAGTCGAAGGCGATCTCGTGTTCGTAGCGACGCGCCTTGAGCAAGCGGTACACCAGCGCATCCAGGTTGATGATGTCGATCTGCTTCATCTGCTCGGGAGAACAGATGGATTTCAGCCCGTCCTCGATATCCAGCGCCAGATTCGTGGTGAAGGTGGTGAACAGCAGCTTTTTGTCCGTGCCCACCAGCGTGTTGGCCAGATACTTGGCCCAGTGCATCGCCAGCACCGTCTTGCCCGTACCCGCGCCACCTAGGATACGGCTTGGTCCATTCAAATTTTGGGTCGCCAGGCGCCGCTGAGTCGGATGCAGAAATACCCGCCACTGCTCCAGTGGGGCGGAGAGAATCGCTTGCAGATCGTTTTCGCCTTCCACCACATAAAAGCGGGAACGACTTTCGTCGCGTTCCGCCGCGCCGGCGAAATCTTCGGTATCGATCGCTTGATCGACTCGCGTCTCGCGAGAAATCAGGATGCTGGAAACCGAATCGCCCGCCAGCACCAGAAAAAGCCCTTCGTAGGCTTCGACGGGCAATTCGGCCTGCATGGCGTCCAGATCGCCTTCCGAGCGAATTGTCCGGACCGCCGGAATCATCTCTTCGGGGACTCCAAGCCCCATCAGATCCCGATCCGAAAGCCCGGCGAAAACGGGCTCCGGCTCGGATGGCGATGGCGTTGCTCGGCGCTTGACGGTTTCCTCGACGAAGGTGACATTGCAGGGTGAGCGCGCCGTTGGCTGGATTGACGCTCATCTTCCTTTTGGAAGCCCAGGCATAAGCCTCATCGTGATTATCAATGTGCAACCAGACGAAAACATTATCCCTTGGCGCGCGGAAGACGATGCCGCGATAGCCTTGATCGATGCGGACCGAACGCAAGTTTTTATCCTTGGCGCCTTGGATGGTTTCGTAATTGATGCCGGGGCTGCGTGGGTCGGTCTGAAACTTGAGCATAAATTCCAGTCCCTTGGTCTGCACGGCCGCCGGCAATGCGGTCATGCGCTTGATCACTTCGTTGCTGACAATGATCTTGACATCTTCGATCATGGTAGCTGTCCTTTGAGGGCCGATTCGACGGCGAGCCACCACTGTTCACCTTCCTCGATCGCGGTGTAGCCGGCTTCCTCCCAGCTCCGCCTCCACTCCATCTGACTGGAACTGAGCAATACCACGCCGGTCGGCTCCCATAAAGCTTCGACCATCCGATAGTCGTCGCCTTCTTCCTGTTCGGCGCCCATCACATCCGGAGCCGATACACCGCACCCGCTCAAATACTCGAAACCCGGCCGAAAGCGATCGAGGAATTCCGCCTTATCGAGACACTGCTTCCAGGCGGCGCTTTCCGTCTTCGGTTTCTCCGTTTTGGGCGTGGGCACATTGAGCTGCCGAGCGGTCGCCAACATGGATTCGGTCAACAAGGCGACGCCCGGCACGGCTTGCAACAGATTGGCGAGGCGCAGCCATTGCCGCCAATGCCGGCGGCCTTGTTGGGGGTCTTTCGCAACCGCCAGGTCGTCCAGAACCAGGGCACCCGCAGATGGATATTTCGCGCCGCTGTTTCCGGTCAGAAACTTCGGCTCCGCCTTGCCTACCCATTGCACCGGTCCTGTCCCGGGGCTGTGCAGATAAACGGCATGGGCATCGTGCCCGAGCCATTCCGGCAACGCTTTCAAGACCGCATCGCTGCGTGCCTTGACGGCATCCGAGATTTCCTTGGAGCGTAAAACGGTCCGTATCAGCAGATGCTGACCTGTTGGCCGCAGGCGATGGAGCGGGTCTTGATCGAGCGGATAGCACTGCCCCAGCAATCGCAACAGAAGCGCGATGGCGTTCGCGGTCAGCTCATGCATCGAAAGCGGCGGCATCCGCTCGGCCGGGATCTGCTGGCCTGATGGCGTCATCAGCACGCTCGACGGGCTTTCCAAATCGGTGCCGTATTTAAGCTGATGCGCCGCCTCGATGTCCTCGAAAGTCACCGACCATACTCGATACTCGCCGCGCAGCATCAGGCTGGCGCGCTTGCGAGCGTCGTCCGCCATCGACTTCTGGTGGTATTCCCAACCGTCCACGAACACCGCAATGGGCCGCATCGAACGGGCGGTCTTGGTCGTCGAGATCACGAAGTCGGGCTGACACAGAATCTGACCGGAAGCCGGGTCCTTGATGGGCACCTGCGTCTCCACCCAGTATGCGTTGGAACCCACGGTCAGCAGGTACGCGATCTGGCCGGCCTTGATGTCCTGGGTGACCTGAACCGGCGGAAAACGGGAACTGTCCGCGTCGAACTGGCCACCCAAGACCTTGAGCGCCGGTAGGAAGCGCCGTTCCAGCTCGGAACCGAAATCGGGATTAATATCAAGCTCGGACAGGCATTTTACCGGCTTGCGCTGGAAATGGCCCTCGACTAGCTCGTGCAGGATTTCCAGGGCGGCGGCGCGGGAGATGTGCCGACGATTTCGCCCCTGCCGATAATGGAACACGCATCGGTAACAGCCATCCAGTTCGGGATTGTTCCGACACTCGCAATCTCGAATCGCGGCATGGGCGGCGGCCAGAACCTCGGTCAAGGTATCCGCGTCGCCGGCCAGCAACTGTTGCAGATAGCCGGTGCCGCCGGGTACGGAGTCATAAATCAGGATGGCTCAATATGGATTCCGGACAGTTCGCATGGTTACGCCACCAACAGTTGCAGAAGGGGTTTGAGCAAGCCTTTACCCCGGATCCGGACGTTGTGCACGAAC
>WBZV01001052.1_pt1 | contig 10737 bp, 8 predicted proteins | sample 5204221 | NCBI WGS metagenome assembly WBZV01 (sample SAMN12344360, study PRJNA552823) | activated sludge metagenome | biome: Activated sludge suspended growth; feature: Nitrification reactor; material: Wastewater; isolation source: activated sludge from nitrification reactor of wastewater treatment...
CCGTGCGCCGCTCTAGGTCATCTATATTGCTATAAACAACTTACCGCTCAACTTGCATGTATTAAGCCTCCCGCTAGCGTTCATCCTGAGCCAGGATCAAACTCTCCATAGTACTGTATCTTATAGTTTCAGGCCGAAACCTTACTTCTTTACAGCTGAAAAAGTTTATCCAGTCTCTGTCTCAAATTTTTTGAACGAAAGTATCCTTTTTTAAAATCACCTTACCTCTCAATTCCTATCTCTCCCTAGCCTGTCAATGAACTTTTGATCAACTTAATCAGGGCTTTTATACCCTTCTTTTTAATCTTTCCCACATACTACTTCCGTATAAGGGACTGCAAAGTTATAGCTCCCCAACCATATGACAAAATGCTTTTACAAAAAAATAACAAATATTGTTTTTATGCTTCGTAATTATCTGCAAATCTGTCACTTAGCTTTTGCTTCACCCAATAAATTCCAAATAAATATGAAAATCCAAAGCCCAAATCTTCCACCGGATAACTTCCTACCCGAATTCCTGAAAATTCTCCCGGATGATAAACTACCAATCCCTGTTCCGTCAACAATCCTGTCAACATTCCATTAAAGAAAAACATCGGTATGCAATTGATTCCAAAACTTATCATAAATATGCCAATCCCTTCCCTTTTCCAAATTAGGATCCATACCAAAATGACGATCACTGATCCTACACTCCAAGCACTGTACATTTTCTCCCATGTATTCGCATAAATGATCAACAAAATGGGCAAAATTATCCACACCAACCAAGAATCCCATTTTGTGTTAAGCCTGATGTTCTCCCTTACATGGGTATGTACAAAGAAACTACAGAAAGGAATTATGAAAAACCATACCCACTCTTCCCATGGCAACCCTCCAATTCTGAATCCTGTAATATAACGGTCATTGAAACCCCAAATGCCCCATTGATTGAAACAGGCATCCCAAATTAAGTAAATTGGTGCTACAATAAGCGTTGCTGCCATATACCGCAAACTCTGCGTCCGGTAATTTGCCATTCCAAGACAAATCCCGAAATAAAATACGGGAATAAATGCCATCAAGTGATGCATCATATACAAACCTTTGTGCTCAAATAGGCTTAGCTTCAATCCTTCCACCGGACTTAGTTCAAATGCTTGTCGTTCCTCCGTCCCCAAAATCAAGGGCAGTCCAAAGACCACCACCAAAACCCCAATGCTGATGAATATCTTTATTCCTAATTTCATGGGATTTCCTTAAAAATAACCTATTCGATATTTAAGCCAATGTTGAAGCAATAACAATGCTTTACTGAAATTGGAAATTCTATACCGTTTTCCCGTTAGATCAGTAGCTTTTGCTTGCTTAATTTTTAAAAATACGGCTCTGAAATAGACGAAAGCTAAATAAACTCCAAACCTTACGGACAGAGGTAGGTTCCGAATACCTGCCTGGCTTTCTTCTAATTCTTTGGCAATTTCTGCTTGGATTTTTATTTTGTCGTTATCCGAAAACGCTTCCAAATCAATACCTGGAAAATATACGCGTTTTCGTTCCGTATAATCGCTGCTCAAATCCCTTAGAAAATTGATTTTTTGAAACGCAGAACCCAAAGCCCGTGCCGGCGCTACCAATTTTTGATAGGCCTTCCGGTTCCCCTCCACAAAAACCTGCAAACACATCAATCCAACCACTTCTGCTGAACCATAAACATATTCGTTCAGCTCGTCCTGATTATAACGCTTTTTATACAAATCCATCTCCATACTTTTTAGAAATGCTTCAATCAATTGGTGGTCTATGTCATATTTTCTAACCACCCATTGAAAACTCTGCAAAACAGGATTGGTACTTATACCGGATTCAATCGCATGAAAAGTTTGCTTTCTAAATTCTTCCAATAAAAATTTGGCCTCTGTGTCAGGAAATGTATCCACAATTTCGTCTGCAATTCTCACAAAACCGTAAATGGCACAAATGGGATCCCTGAATTTTGCTGCCAACATCCGGATGCCCATCGAAAAAGACGTACTGTATTTTTGAGTGAGCTCACGACTTGCTAAAAGACTATATTCTTGGTACAAGTTCAGACTGCTCATGGATTTAAATATTTTAGAATTAATTCGGCGCTAATCTGTCCGGAAATAAGGGACGGAGGCAATCCAGGTCCAGGATGGCTCAATTGGCCTGCAAAAAACAATCCTTCCACCCGTGAATGTTTTAACTTGGGCTTCAATACTGCTGTTTGCATCAAGGTATTGGCCAATCCGTAGGCATTGCCTTTGAAACTGTTATAAACTGATTTGAAATCCTTTGGGCCCATCTCTTCGCGAACGATTACGTGGGGAATTAAATTGGTTCCGATCTTTTTCTGGATGCGTTGGAAAACTTTCTGAAACAAATTTTCCCGATGAACCGGACTGTCTTCTAATCCTGCTGCAAGGGGTATTAGGATGAATAAATTTTCCATTCCCTGTGGGGCAACGGTCGGATCTGTTTTTGAAGGTACACAAACATAAAATAATGGATCAGAAGGCCAATCGGGGACATCGTAAATTTCCCTGGCATGGCGATCAAAGGGTTCGTCAAAAAATAGGTTGTGATGCAAAAGCCCCTCCACCTTTCGGTCAATTCCTATATAAAAAACCAAGGCGGAAGGTGCCATTAATCTGGCATTCCAATACTGTTCAGAATATTGTCGACTAGAGGGATCAAGCAAGACCTGATCCGTATGCTGGTAATCGGCTGTTGATAACACGACATCGGCATGATGCTGAACCCCATTAATCTTTACTCCGGTTGCCTTTTGGTCTAAGACTTCAATTTTATCCACTGAAGAATTGAATTCAAACAATACCCCCCGATCCAAAGCCATTTGATACAGCGATTCAAATAATTTAATCATCCCACCCATTGGGTACCAAGTTCCCAATTCGATTTCCGCGTAGTTCATCAAACTATACAATGCCGGTGTCCTTGAAGGCTTTGCCCCTAAAAACAATACGGGAAAACACATCCATTGCCGTAAAATGGGGTCCTTAATTCCTCTGTGCACTACGGTTTCAAGCGATTTTAGCATTTCCAATCGCATCAAACCTTTCAAGAGCCGCCAGTCAAAATATTCGGACCATTTCAAAGAGGGTTTTCGAACAAAATCACGCATACCGGTTTGGTATTTGTATTGGCCCTCATCTAAAAATTTATTGAGAAACTTCGAACTCCCTTTTTCTCTTTGTTCGAATAACTCCAAACAGGATGCTCTGCCTGCCGGAACGTCCATAAATTCTTTATAGGAAAATATTCTAAACGAAGGGTCTAAGCGCTTTAAGTCAAAATAATCGCCTGTCGAATGGCCATGTTTTTTGAAAAATTCTTCAAAAATATCCGGCATCCAATACCAACTAGGGCCACAATCAAACATGAACCCATCTTTCTTCAGAATACCACCTCTTCCTCCATATTGTTCATTCTTTTCAAAAACAGTAACCCGAAATCCATTTGACGCTAACTCAATTGCAGCTGTCAGGCCGCTGATGCCTGCTCCAATGATGGCAATGGATTTTTGTTGAGTCATCTATGGAAAACACCCATTAAACCAATTTGTTTAAGTTTTACATTAAAATAATTAAACAAAAAAGGGGTTAGAATAATTCCACCCCCTTTTATCTCATTGCTTTGAACGTGTACTATTCAGTTTTTCCACCTTTCAGTTTATCCTGAAGCTCTTTTAATGTTTCCCATTCTCCTTTTGCAGCAAGATCCGCTTGTTGTGCCCAAGTTCCAGGATCGTGCATCTTGTATCGGGATCCACCCTTTTCCAAAATGGCCTGTAATTGCTCAATACTGGCATTTGCAAGTGCTGCAAATCCATCAATTCCGTCGGCTGCCAACAACTCTGCAATTTTAGGACCGATGCCCTCAATGATTTTCAGATCGTCCCCTTTGTCCGCTTTTGGCTTTTTTGCAGCTTTTTCAGCAACCGGTTTTTCAACTTCAACCGCATTTGCTTCTTCAGCAATGGCTTCTGCTATTGGTTCTGCCTTTACTGCTGGAATTTCAATAGCTGCTGGTGGTGGAGGTGGAACTACTTTTGTTTGGGCTTCTCTAAACTGTTCTTTAAGAGAAGCAAATCCTTCTAATTCACCTAAAGTGGAAATTTCCATTTTTGACTGCTGCTTTTCAACAGCCTTTTTCACTTTTTGAGTCTCAACATCCTTTTCCTTCTTTACATTTTCATCCGCTGTCTTTTTGATATCTTCCAAATACCTGGCATGAGAAACCATGATGCGCTTATCATCGCGATTGAATTCAATCACTTTTACTGTTAAATGCTCGTCAACCGCCGCTTGGGTGTTGTCTTCTTTTTTCATGTGTTTTACGGGAGAGTAGGCCTCTAAACCGTAAGGTAATTGAACCGTATAACCTCTTTCATCTTTGCGAATTACCGTTGCTTCATGATAGGATCCAACTGGAAAAACCGTCTCGAATGTATCCCATGGATTTTCTTCCAATTGCTTATGTCCCAAAGACAGTTTTCTGTTTTCCGTATCTATCTCAAGAATCAGTATATCCAATTGATTTCCAACTTTCGTGTATTCGGAAGGATGATTGTAACGCTTGGTCCAGGACAGATCCGAAATGTGAACCATTCCGCCTATGCCTTCGGTCAATTCCACAAACACACCATATGGAGTAAGATTCTTTACAATACCTGTATGCCTTGATCCAACAGGGAATTTTTCATGGATTTTGGTCCATGGATCTTCGGACAATTGCTTTAAACTCAAGGACATTTTGCGCTCCTCGCGATCCAGGGTAACCACTTTTGCTTCTAACTCCTGTCCCAGGAAGAAGAAGTCTTTCGCATGAACTGGCTGACTGTTCCAATTAACTTCCGAAACGTGAATCAATCCTTCTACACCCGGTTGAATTTCCAAGAACGCCCCGTAGTCCTCGATATTGACGATTTTCCCTTTGACGATGGATCCTTCAGTGATCTCTTGTGACATTACATCCCATGGATGTGGTTGTAATTGTTTGAGGCCCAAAGAAATCCGTTTTTTGTTTTCGTCGAAATCCAATACAACGACGTTGACTTTTTGGTTTTTCTCCAACACTTCCATGGGGTGATTGATACGTCCCCATGAAATATCGGTAATGTATAACAGTCCGTCCACTCCTCCCAAATCGAGAAATGCTCCGAAATCGGTAATGTTTTTAACCGTTCCTTCCAACACCTGGCCTTTTTCCAGAGTCGAAATAATCTGTTCGCGTTGCTCTTGTAAGTCTCCTTCGATCAAGGCTTTATGGGAAACCACAGCATTCTTGATGGTTTCATTAATTTTGACCACTTTAAACTCCATGGTTTTGCCGACGTATGAATCGTAGTCAGTGATGGGTTTAATGTCAATTTGTGAACCAGGCAAGAAAGTCTCCAATCCGTTGCAATCAACAATCAAACCTCCTTTGGTTTTACTGATCACAGTTCCTTTGATGACCGTGCCGTTGCGATAGGAATCTACGAGGTTTTCCCAAGCTCTTAACAATTTAGCTTTTTTACGGGACAAAACGAGGTGACCTTTCTCATCTTCGGTTTTTTCAACATAAACCTCAATTAAGTCCCCTGGTTTGAGATCCAGGTCCCGGAATTCGGTCTTGGGAACCAAACCGTCGGATTTGTAGTTTATGTCCAGTATTACACTGTTTCCAGTGGTTCCGGCAACGCGTCCCATCAAAACCTGCCCGTCCATGATGGAGTTGAACGTAGCATTATAGTCTTTGTAATAGTTCTTCTTTTGTTCTTCTGTATAGTTTGCGGCATTTCGCGAACCAATGGACCAGTCAAACTCGTCGTGAGCGCCTTTGATTTCATCCTGATTGACCAGAACTCCTAAATCCACGATCTCTTCTATGAGATCCTCTACCTCTTCATGTTTACGGTCAATCGCTTCGATCGTTTCATCTTTAATTTCATTTTCTTCGGGGTTCAAATTTTTTTCATCCAACATTTTGGCCTAATTTAATGGTTAACAAATATTTTTAGCGGCGCGAAGATATAACAATTTTTAGAAACCGTGGATTCCATTAAGCTGTAAATCAAACACCCGATGGCCGCGTTTCAAGACCTGCCGTAAGTTTCCTTTCAAAGGAAAAATGAAGAGCATAAACTCTAAAATTCCAACTATGCCCTTAAATTCACAAAAATTTAAATAAAATGGAACCTAGGCCCTGGCTTAAGCATTATCCGGCAGGGATTCCTGCAAACATCAATCCGGCTGTTTTTTCTTCCCTGAATGAGTTTGCAGATCACTATCTGCAAAAATTTGCCTCTTTAAAAGCTTTTACCTTAATGGGTAAAAGCCTTACGTTCAAGGAAGTCGACCAAATGGCTGCAGCTTTTGGAGCTTATCTTCAATACCGTGGCCTTAAACCGGGTGACCGGATTGCTCTCATGATGCCCAATATGTTGCAATATCCTGTAGCCATTATCGGTGCCCTGAGAGCAGGTCTGATCATCGTTAACACCAATCCATTGTACACTCCACGTGAACTTGAGTTAATACTAACCGACTCAAATGCCAAAGCAATTGTCCTGGCAGAAAATTTCGCTGCTACATTCGAAAAAGTGCTTCCAAAAACTCAAGTGGAGGTGGTTATTTTAACCTCCATCGGTGAACTCCTTGGATCACTAAAAGGAATAATGGTCGATTTTATCATTCGTCATATCAAACGAAAAGTACCTAAGCACCATTTGTCCAATACGGTAAATTTCAAAACTGCCATACGGCAAGGGGCTCATCAGAAATTAAAACCGGTTAACTTTCAACGAGCTGATCTTGCTTTACTCCAGTATACGGGTGGAACTACCGGCATAAGCAAAGGAGCGATGCTGAGCCATGGCAGTATTTTGGCCAATATCGAACAGATAAAAGCAGTGATCTGCTATTATCTAAAAGACGGGGAAGAAACTACTTTGTCCCCTTTACCCATGTACCATATTTTTGCCTTTGCCGTCAATATGATGGCCATGTTGTCCATTGGTGCCAATACGGTATTGGTGGTGAATCCAAGAGACATCTCTTCTGTCGTTAAGGCTTTTCAGTCCTCCCCGATTAGCTTAATGACTGGGGTCAACACCTTATACAATGCGATGTTGCAAGATCATCAATTCGTTAAATCCGATTTTAGTAAACTCAAAGTGACTGTTGCTGGGGGAATGGCCCTGCAAACCAGTATAGCCCAAAAGTGGAAAGAGATAACGGGTTGTTACCTTACTGAAGGTTATGGTTTGACAGAGGCCTCACCGGTTTTGACCTTGAATCCAATTGATGGTCAAGGCAAGGTTGGAAGTGTTGGACTTCCTGTTCCTTCAACTGAAATCCGAATCATAAATGACGCAGAAGTGGACTGCCTCCCGGGTCAACCTGGTCAACTCATTGCCAAAGGTCCACAAATTATGATGGGTTATTACAACCGTCCTGATGAAACGGCAAAAACCATAAAAGACGGTTGGTTATACACTGGAGATGTTGGATATATGGATGAAGACGGCTTTTTTTACATTGTTGACCGGATTAAGGATATGATCATTGTATCGGGATTTAACGTTTATCCCAATGAAATTGAAGAAGTCATATCCAGACACCCCAAGGTATTAGAAGTTGCCGTCATCGGTATTCCTGATGAAAGATGTGGAGAAGCCGTTAAAGCATTTATCGTTAAAAAAGACAGCAGCCTTTCTGAATCAGAAATAAAAGCCCACTGCAGAGATAATTTGACCGGTTATAAGCTTCCCAAATTTTATGAATTCAGAGAATCTCTACCGAAAACAAATATTGGAAAAATACTTCGCCGAGAGTTAAGAGACACTTTAAAATAAAAGACCCGTTCGATCAAGCTAATGTTGAACCAAAATCTAATCCTCCAAACCTTGAAAATAATGGTGTTTAATAAATTCCACCAATTTCCATTGTCTACGTATATGCGCAAACCATCCTCATCCCTAAAAAACGAAGATATGATGGATGAGCTTTTGGCGTCAGGCGGGGATGGATCCTATTTATACCAGAGCCATAATTATATCTGGCTTGAACTGCTATGAATTGAAGAATTTTTTAAACTACGCAGAATTTTTATTCGATTTTTTCTTTTATTTGTGTGGGGAATTATTTCAATAAATTACAGAATTAAAAACCAATTATCATGAGACGAATTTTCCATTTATTTTGTTTTCTTGCACTGGGTTCGATTTTTTTGCTCACCTCCTGTAGTGAAGATGAGCCTGTTTATACTCAACCTGGTATTAGTTTTGGAACCGGAACAGGATTGATCAACGCTGATGTTTCAATTCCCATTTACAGTCCGGTAAAAATAAGCCTTACTGCCGCTAAAGGGAGCGAACCCCTTAAGTACATTCAAGTGAAAGTTGATGGAATCTTATTGCCTCCTTTGACATTTAAAATAAACGGTTCTGGTGCCAATGCCAATCCAGCCTTGCTCATTGGAGAAGATAAAAACGGAATTACCAATACTTATGAATTTCTTAGCTCTACCGAACCCGACACCATACTTTATGAATTTACCATTGCCGATGATAAGGACAGCCTGATTACAAAAACCCTTTCGGTTATTTTTACCGGAACTCCTGCGACCACAAGAGCAACCGGACTCATTGTTTACAATTATTCAGGTAACCGTCTCGGTGGTCTTGATCTGTACAATGCAAAAGTTGTATCCGGCAACGATCCAAATGCCCATATCAGGGATTTTGGCGTAGTCGATCCACAATCCAATTTTACCTGGGTAAAAAAATTTAAACCGCTTCAGGGATCCATTATAAAAAATCCACCAGCAGGTTTGAGTTTTGCTGAAATTTCTTATCAGGAAGATATCATTTATTTGTTTGATAATGGATCAAACGATGTGGGTTCCATCGATACTAAGGTTCTGGCAAAAGGAGATTTTTTTGTAGTGAAAAACGGAACCAGTTACTTTGCCATTTCGATTGATAATTTAACCGCAACTGCCAACGATAATTTGGACAATTACGAGATTTCTTTGAAAAGGTAGAGATAAACAGTCGTCAGCAGAATACCCGGCTTCTTGAAATGGATAATTTTAATCCATAAGGATTGCGCTAACCCGGACCTTAAGGTTGTGGGTTTCTGTGAGTAGCATTCTCACTGTTGGCGCAAGTCTGCGACTTGTGCCAGCTATTTTCCAATCGTTTTATTTGCTCAATGCAAATCCATTTTTTCAACCTGTACCATTTTTCCATTTCCATTAAACATACTGTTGGCGCAAGTCTTCGACTTGTGCCAGCTACTTTTTAATCGTTTCATTTGCTCAATGCAGTTCCATTTTTTCTATCTGTACCATTTTTCCATTTTCATCAAAAACACCTAGTGTATAAATTCCCGATGACAATTGCTCTGGAATTTCTACTACATATTGCTTTCCAGAAACAGGCTGAAATGAATATTGAAAAATTTCACGTCCCTGGAGGTCAAAGATTTTAAGTAAATAATTATTTATCTCATTGAATCTACTCATAAAGTAAATGACATTCCTTGCAAGATTGTTATTAATCTGTATCTTCTTAGATGTAATTAATTTTTCTTCCGTATCCGTTAAGATCACTTCAATGTCTTTGCATTTTCGATCTTCCCCATTTGGATTGCTTACAGTCAAACAAACCTTATACATTCCAGATTGGCTGAATACATGAATCGGGTGTTGGACATTGCTGATGTTTTGACTTCCACTTGAAGGATCACCAAAATCCCAATGCCACTGGGTTGGCAAATAATTTGACAAATCTCTGAATTTGAGAACCTGTGGTTGTGTTTCATTCTTCTTGTAATTCCATCTGGCCAATGGAACATTGTCGATGCCCAGACTATCACATACACTGCCATCTACCGGACCAAGACGAAAGTGTGGAAAATTAGGCATAGATCTTGTGTTGGGTGCAGGCAAGGGCAAACCATTTTCTATAAACTTGCACGAAACACCAGAACTATTCGGTTCTTCTATGACGTGCATGCACAATGTTCCTGTAGTGGTGGCAATATAAATTTTTCCATTCGGAGCCAAAGACATAATCCCTGTTTCGCATACAAAACCGGAAAATGAGGAATCAATTAAATTACCATGATTGGAGATAATCAAGCGGCTATGTTCAAGATTAGAACTGTCTGTATTGAATTGATATAATCTCCTACTTGTTGTTAAATAAATAAATTTAGAATTTGGAGAATACGTCAACCCACCAGTACCTGCAGTATCAGTAATATGGATGGATTTCATGTTGGACAAAATTCCTTCGCAGCGGTCAAAATCAAATACCTGTAAGTAATCTCCTTCCCGGAAATTATTCTGTGATTGCAATATGGCATATTGAGTCCCATCTGGACTGAATTGAGCTTGTCCTAAGCCCGTTTTGATTGGATATTCCACTTGTTCGGTATGGTGTTTCTTGATTCCTCCCGGATCCAGTAAATAAACCAACACTTGTTGGGTATATCTCCTGGGGATCAGTAGCCACCAGTCCCTTCCATTGGCGTGTCGACAGGCCTGGATTTTACCATATTCAAAACGATCCGTATCGATCAATCTATCAAATTCCACAACGCGCCCTAAACCATTTTCCTGTTTGCTGTCGATAGTGGCTTCATAAAGTCTGTTTGTCTGATTGAGGCTGTCTGGTTGTGGTCGGTCAGACCATAAGTAATAAATTCGATATAAATG
>WBZV01001392.1_pt1 | contig 10729 bp, 8 predicted proteins | sample 5204221 | NCBI WGS metagenome assembly WBZV01 (sample SAMN12344360, study PRJNA552823) | activated sludge metagenome | biome: Activated sludge suspended growth; feature: Nitrification reactor; material: Wastewater; isolation source: activated sludge from nitrification reactor of wastewater treatment...
TTCAATCTTCAGATTGCTTGCATAGACTCCGGCCATTAGGCGCATTGCTTCATTGTCTGAACTATGATTTACATGATGAAACGATGGCCATGATGTAGCCCGGATTTCCTGTTTGCCGTCCCGCAATAAGCGGGATCAGATTTCGTGCAGGACTATTCGCCGGTCTCCAGACGCTACGGTCTGGACTTTCAGCCTGACCGGCCTTTTTATCCCAATATTCCCATCAACTCCTCAAACCCATCGATAACAAATTCCGGTTGGTGGGCGCGCAGCGCCTCTGCGGGACGGTACCCGTAGGTGACGGCACAGGCGGGGACGCCTGCGGCGCGAGCGGCTTCCAGGTCGTGGGTGGAATCGCCGACCATGAGGGCGCGTTCGGGGGAGATCTTCAGGATAGAGAGGATATGGCGGATGCCCGCCGGGTCGGGCTTCAGGGGCAGGGTTTCCGGCTGAGCGCCAAGGATGAGGTTAAAGTAGGGCGTCAGCCCTACCGCTTCGACGACTGCTTCCGTAAAGGTGTGGGGCTTGTTGCTGTAAACGGCCTTTTTGATGCCGGGCAGCGCTGCCAGCGTTTCGCGGACGCCTGGGTAACACTGCGTCAGGTCGGCCACGTGCTCGCGGTAGTAGGCATCGAAAAGGTGGCGAACCTGAGCAAGTACTTCCGGGTCGTCGGCGCTGGTGACCGACTTGATCAACGCGATCAGTCCGCTGCCCAAAAGCCCGGGGACATCATCTACGTTGACAAGGGGCAGTTCCAAATGACCGAGCGCATGGTTGAGGGCGGCCATCAAATCGTGTTTCGAATCGACGAGGGTGCCGTCGAGGTCAAAGATGAGTAAGTCAAAAGGCATTGAAAGAGGATTTTTGACCCGCCAAAGGTAGGTAATAAATGCCGTTAACGTAAACGCTGCTACCCAGGGACTGTTTCAAAAGATTGACTTTGCCTATCGCTGCAAAAAAGGAAACAAAAGTTCGCACCCGGGCAAAGAACGGTCTTTGGGGACATGCGCCGGCTTTGTTCAACAGGGAAAAAGAACTATTTTCAACCCAAAATACTGCCCATGCGCCTGTTCCATTGTTGCCTTTTCGCCTTTTGGCTTCTTTCGCCCCTTTCGCTCTATTGCCAGGGCGAAGGCCTGAACGTCATGTCGTTCAATATCCGACTTCCCAATCCGGATGACGGGTTCAACTATTGGCCAAACCGAAAGGACATGGCAGCCAGTATGATTCGGTTTTACGAAGCCGACGTGGTGGGGGTACAGGAAGCCTTCCGCAGTCAGTTGGACGACCTCAGCAAGTTGCTGCCGTCTTTTGCCTGGACGGGGGTTTGCCGCACCGACGGCACCACAACCCCCAACCCCGACAACGAATTCTCGGCGATCCTCTACCGCACCGACCGGCTGGAGTTGTTGGAAGGCCGCACCTTCTGGTTGTCGGAGCACCCTGACGAAGCCGGGAAAAAGGGCTGGGATGCCGCCCTGCCGCGCATCGTCACCTGGGCCAGGTTCCGCGATAAGTCCACCGGAAAGGTCTTTTTCCACTTCAACACCCACTTCGACCACATGGGGAAACAGGCGCGGGAGGAAAGTGCCCGACTCTTGCTGAACAAAATACGGGAGATTGCCGGGCCGATGCCGGTAGTCGTTACAGGCGACTTCAACGCCCAACCTACCGACGCCCCCATCCGGATCGTCACCGACCCCGGCAACCCGCAGCGGCTTACCGATGGGTACTTCGTGTCCCAAATGCCGCACCACGGCCCTACGGGTACGTGGACCAACGCCTTCCTTTTTCCAGGTATGCCCGGTCAGCGCATCGATTACGTGCTGGTTAAAAACGGCGTGTCGGTCCTGAAACACGCCATCCTGTCCGACTCCTGGAGCGGAAGGCTCCCTTCCGACCATTTGCCGGTATGGGCGAGGGTGCGGGTGGAGTGATTATCGGGGATGCACCAGGATTGAGAGATCGGTTCGAACACGGATTCTACCTTTTCAAATTACCTTGGAAGCCTATTTCAGGACTTAAATTCCCGTAGATGAAAAACACCCTGACCTTGTTCGCGCTTTGTTTTTTCGTAGTCCTTTCCGCCAAGGTGGTTGCTCAGGACACCCTGCTGCTGGGCAAAACGGTCTTCCAGGAGTTGTACCAGTGGCCGGAAGAGGTGGTGGAGTTGACAATAGAAACCCCTTTTCGCAACATCATTCAGAAAAAAGGGTTGGAAGAACTCAAGAAAGCGACGCTCCGGTATACCGGGGGGGATGGACAGCCGGTGCAGCACGAACTTCAGATCAGAGCCCGGGGCAACCGGCGCAAAGAAGTGTGCTATTTTCCTCCGTTGAAAATGAAATTCAGCAAATCCGCCCTTACCCAGGCGGGCTATGCGCCGTTTCACGAGATCAAGCTGGCCAATAGTTGTCGCCCGGGAGAAATCAATAACCTGTACCTGTTCAAAGAATACTTGGGTTACCGGCTGTACAACCTGATTTCTCCATATAGTTTCCGGGTGAAGCTGGCTAAAATTACGTACCTCGACGTGGACCGGGAGGGGCAGTCTACCGAATTATTCGCGATCCTGATCGAGCCGGAAGCCGAACTCTGTGCCCGCCTGGGCGCTCAGGTGATCGAACGGAAGCTTACCTATGGCGTATTTGTGGAGCCCTTTCATCTTGGACAAATGGAGGTTTTTCAATATATGATCGGCAATACCGACTGGAACCTCTCCAACCGGCACAACATAGCCACGATCAAGGCGCCCGAAAAGTCCAAACTGATCGCCATTCCTTATGATTTCGATTATTCCGGCCTGGTTGGGACGGATTACGCGGAGCCCAATGAATCGCTTCCTATCCAGGATGTCGGGCAAAGGTATCACAAGGGCGAAGCGTTCAATCCGGAGACCATCCGGCAGGTTGGAGAAAATTTTCTTGGGTTGACCACCTCATTTCAGCAGGCATGCCGGGACTTAAATGCGCTTAGTCTCCGCGCAGCCAAAGAAACCGAAGCCTATTTGGCGCCTTTTTTCAAAATGCTCAACGATTCCAGGCGCATGAAGCAGGTATTTGTGGAGAAGATCAATTAAAGGGTAATATTTCCTTAAGCCTCAAGGGCTTTATCCGCTTTAAAAATAGAGTTATGGCCACCAGGACCGATATCGAACAGCGCTTTTGGCAACGGTTTGCCGGCAAGTACGACCGGTTTATTGCGCGCACGCTCAGGGATTCCTATACCCGTTTATTTGAGTTGTTGCACCAGCATGTCCATTCAGAAGACCGGGTACTCGAAGTTGCCACCGGCACGGGTTTGGTCGCCCTGGCGATTGCCGAACAGGTGAAGCAGGTAGAAGCGGTCGACCTTGCTCCGGAAATGATTCGCATCGCTGAGGAAAAGCGGGAGCGGATGCAGAAGACCAACGTCCGGTTCAGCGTGCAGGATATATGCAATCTCCAATTTGACCCGGGAATGTTCGACATGGCTATCGCGTCGAATGTGCTGCACCTGCTTTTTTATCCCGAACAAGCCTTGCAGGAAATGGGCCGGGTGTTGGCTGAAGGCGGCCGGATTATCGTTCCGACGTTTTGCCACGGCGAAAACATCGGAACGCGCTGCCTTTCCCATCTGATGGGGCTCGCCGGCTTTAAAGCCCGCCACCGCTGGTCGTATGAGCAATTCTGCCAATGGGTGGAATCCTGCGGGTACCGGATCGTTTTTGCAGAAAAAGTGGAGGGCAAAATGCCGCTGGCGTTTGTAGTGGCGGAAAAAAACGGGGAAGGGTAAGACCGTCGGATCAGGCGAACACTTCCTTCAGGTCAATGACCAGGTCCGGGAAGATGGCAGATCGCAGTTCGCTATCGTCGGTTACCGGCTGGAGGCCGATGAAGCGGCCGTTTTCGTTAAGGATGTACGCAATGACGACCCGGTCGAGCGGGTGTACCATCCAGTACTCCCGGACGCCGGCTTCCTGGTAGACGTCAAATTTGGCGCGCATTTCCCGTTTGGTGTTGCCTGGGGAGAGGATCTCGACAATGAGGTCCGGGGCGCCGAGGCACCCTTTTTCGTCGATCTTGGCGGGGTCGCAAATGACGCAGAGATCGGGCTGAACCACCGTGGTAATCTGCCCTTTTTTGTTGCTTATGGGCAGCCGTACGTCGAAAGGAGCGGCAAAAACCCGGCAAGTTTTTTGCCTGAAAAATTGCCAAAACTGCCCGGTAAGCGAAACGGAAACGGATTGATGGGAAGACGAAGGCGCTGGGCTCATTTGCATTAGCCGTCCCCGGATCAGTTCTACGCGGTCTTCGAACTGCCAGCGAAGGTAATCGGCGTAGGTGTAGAGGCCCTCGGGGTTGAGTTGGGAGAGGTGGAGGATGGGTTCCTCTAAGGCGGCCGGTTTTTTTTCTTTTATTGTTTTCATGCGGTGGGGATATTGGAGGTTTAGTAAAAGCTATCTCAAAACGTTTGAATGCTGCCTAATCTGTGGTTGGGCCTCCCCCAAACCCTCCTGACCGCAGCGTCTGGAGGGTTTGGGGGAGGCCCGGCCACGGATGTCAACATGGCGATATTCTAAGGGCTCTTGTGATGGTTTATCCTCTTCATAACGCTTCCCAACTCGCATTGGTTGCTTTCCATAATACCCTCTTTTCTCCTTCTGATTACGGGGCACATTTCTTATCTTTCCCAGGAAAAACCGCTTTTTCCACCTAAATAACCCGCCATGAGACGTTTTCTTTTCCTTTCGATGGTATTTCTCCTCAGCGTATCGCTTTCTGCACAAAAAGGGGCCAAAAAAGCGGCGCCTGCAACCGGCGATCAGCGCCTGGCCGGGCTCGACACCCTCGTCGGCCGCCTGCTCAAGGAGTGGCATGCGCCGGGGGTAGGCATTGCCGTAGTCGAGAAGGACAAGGTGGTCTTCACAGGGGGATTTGGGTATAAAGACTACGAAAACAAGCAGCCCGTGACCGCCAACACGCTGTTTGCCATAGGTTCCTGCTCCAAGGCGTTTACGTCTTCTTTGCTGGGTATGCTCCAGGGCGAAGGCAAGCTGAGTTTCGACAAGCCGGTGACGGAATACCTGCCGGCATTCAAGTTTTACAACGAAGAACTGACCCAAAACGTCACGGTGCGCGACCTGACCTGCCACCGCACAGGGCTCCCCAGGCATGATTTGTCGTGGTACCTCAACCCCACCACCCGCGACAGCTCCGTGATGCGCATTCAATACATGGAGCCTTCGGCGCCCTGGCGCCAGGTTTGGCAGTACAACAACTGGATGTTCCTGCTCCAGGGCGCAATCGCCGAAAAGCTGTACGGCAAAACCTGGGAAGAACTCGTCGCCTCCAAGATCTTTGAACCCCTGGGCATGAAGACCTCGAACTTTGCCCCCTGGAAGGGGACGTATGCGGATCTGGCCAAAGGCTATAGCACCGACGACAAAGACGTGATCCACCACATGGACTATTACCATATCGATGGTATGGGGCCGGCAGGCGCCATCTACTCCAGTCCGGCGGAAATGGCGCCCTGGGTGTCGACCTGGATCTACGGGGGCAAGTACCAGGGAAAAGAAGTGCTTCCGGAATCCTATGTGCGCCAGGCGATGTCCTCGCAGATGGTCATCAACGCCGCCCTGCCAACGGCGGAAAACCCCGACGCGTACCTGGCCAATTACGGCATGGGCTGGATGCTCTCCTCGTACCGGGGCCACTACCGGGTCGAACACGGCGGTAACATCGACGGGTTTAGCGCCAGCACAGCGTTTTATCCTACTGACAGCATCGGCATCGTGGTGCTCGTCAACCAGAACGGCTCCCCGCTGCCCGGCATGATCCGCAATTATATTTCCGACCGGATGCTCAAACTGCCTTACCGCGACTGGCATTCCCAGATTAAAACGGCCAGGGATAAAGCCCGGGCCGCCGCTGCCGGGCAGAACCAGACCGACAGCCTGGCCCGCAAGAAAGACACCCGGCCTTCCCATGCCCTCGGGGATTATGCCGGCCTCTTCGAAAACCCGGGCTATGGCGCGCTGCGGATTTCGTCGAAGGCGGATTCCCTGTTTCTCCAATCTTCCCATGTCACCTTCTGGCTGGAGCATTACCACTACGACATTTTCCGGCCGATCGATTTGTCCGAAGCAGATGCTATCGGCGAAGACAACCCCTTCCGCATCCGCTTCCAGACCAACGCCAAAGGGGAGATCGACGCGTTCATCTTTCAGGGCCTCCAGGATGGGGTGAAGGACATCGTCTTTAAACGCCAGGCGGAAGCCGTAGCGATAGCCCAGAACGAGTTGGATAAATACGTTGGCGAATACGACCTCGGCGGGGTGGCTGCCAAAGTCTACCTGCGCGGCGAAACCCTGATGGTGCTCGTGCCCGGGCAGCCCGATTACGAGATGGTCCCGTTGGGCAACCACGAGTTCAAATTCAAGATCCTGGAAGGCTACAGCGTCCGTTTCGACATCGGTCCCGACGGCAAAGCCAGCGCCTTGACCTTCATCCAGCCCAACGGAAATTTCCGGGCGGTGAAGAAGTAATAGGAACCCGGATTAGAAACCCGCGCTACACCCGGATTTGCGCTGTAGCGCGGATTTCCAATCCGCGATTGTTGAACGGATTTTCAATCCGCAGGTGTTTGGCGGATTTGTAATCCGGAAAAGGGTATGAACGGATTTTCCGCTTGCCCCCAAAACGCCATTCGCTGAGAAATATCACCCGCCCACGGGCATAGAAATCACCTTGTTAGAAAGCGGAAAAAGCCGTACATTGCTTAATAGCAAAGAGAGGCTACAGAAGACACAGTAGGAGGTGGTCGGCTGTGGCCTTTTTTATTGAGATAGGATTGGGGAATGTTGTTAAGGAATAGATGGAATCAATATTTGAGGGAAATGATTTGGTTGGGGGCTTGTTGAGGTATTTGAAGGTTGACAATATCGCAGTTTTGAAACAGTTCTTTGAAACACCGGCCTGAAGATATTGATCGTGGGTGCTGGTCCCGGGTTTCGGCCCGGGGCAATGATCGGCATCTTTTCCCGGCATAGGCCGGGATGAATGTCACTGAGGCATTATTGATGATTTATTTGTTGATCCCTGGATCGAGAAATAAAGTTGTTGGTGATGTAATTAATAGTGATGAATAGGTATCGGATTTCATTTCCAGGAGATGGAATATTCATACACAAAGAGTATCTGGCAGGTGTTTCCAAAGGACTGTAAATTCGGGATATGAAGATTGACCAATCACATATCGATCAGATCAAAAGGCAATTTGCAGCTATGCAAAGTAAGCAGGACCTGGCGAACGTGCTAAGCACGGCGAAAAATCTGCTGTTCGAAAAAGAATGCAAGCCCATTACGTTGAAATCGCTGACTTACTATGCGAATCCTGAAATTTGTAAAAAGCGGTATGAAACTTTTTCCATAAGAAAAAAGTCCGGAGCGGAAAGAACGATCAATGCCCCCGCCAAAGGCCTGAAATCCATTTTGCGATCCCTGAACTTTGTTTTGCAGTGCTTATACACCCCGGATGAAGCAGCGACCGGTTTTGTGCCCGACCGATCCATTGTTGACAATGCGAAAAAACACGTTGGCCAACAATATGTGCTCAACCTGGACCTGAAAGACTTTTTTCACTCCTTTGATCGAAACCGGGTGAAACTCGGATTTATGTACGAACCGTTTCATTTGAATGGCGAAAAAGAACCGCTGGCCTTCTTACTGGCCTGTTTGTGCACGCACCCTTTTGAAGTGGACGGCGAAATCCGTACAGTACTGCCGCAAGGCAGCCCAACTTCGCCAACCATTACCAATATCCTTTGCAGAAAACTGGATAAAAGACTATCCGGCCTTGCGAAACGTTTTGGCGCCACATACACCCGCTATGCTGATGACATTACTTTTTCTTCGGCACATAACGTGTATAATGATCCGGAATTCAATAAGGAGTTAAACCGGATCATAGAGGAAGATCAGAAACTTGTCATCAATCCGGAAAAAACAAGGCTACAGAAATCCGGCTACCGTCAGGAGGCTACCGGATTGATCGTGAACGACAAGGTGAACGTTCGCCGTAGATACGTCAAACAGATCCGCATGTGGCTTTTCTACTGGGAAAAGTATGGCTATGAAAAGGCAGAACAAATTTTCAAACGGGATTACATGGCAGACAAAGGCCATGCGAAAAAAGGCGAACCGAGCTTGGTAAATGTTCTTTCTGGGAAACTGGAGTACCTAAAGATGATAAAGGGGGCCGAAGATGGGACGTACGATTCTTTAAAAAAGAGGTTCGAGAGGTTGACAGATCGTGCAGAACAATACATAGTTAATAATATTGATTTTGAAAGCATCATAGATAAAATTCTTAATAAAGGAATCGAAGAGGGTATATCCTTATATGATAAATTCAAAAAAAATACAATATGACAGATAGGGTTAAATTGAAGAAATTTGTAGAAATTTTTGGCGATCTTCTGAAGATAGAGGGGAATGAATGGCTTGTGGATGAAATACTGAAAACTATAGAAAACACATCTCCTATTGAAGAAATCGCTAAACATTCTGTAATTCAGAATATTCATGAATACTGTGTTGAACAAAAAATTGACAAGCAAGCTGCAGAATTTTACTCAAATTTTCCGATTGAGGATATTAGGCCCAAATTAATTCAAGATTATAAAAAAATGGAGCATGAAAGAAGAAGAGATGATTTCGAAAATTTTTGCCTTTGCATGTATCAACAAATTGAAAATATCACAAACTTTCTTTATGAAAACAATGTCAGAGAAATTTGGAATACGGAGAGAAACAATATTGCGATAAAATCTAAGTATGATAGAGAACAGGAAAATTATGTTTTCCCGGAGGAAGGAGGTGTTATCCTGGAAAAATTGATTTTCGGCGAAACTAATCCTAATTGCTGGTATGCCAATAGGAAATTTAGAGCAGTTCTTTTTTTTTATTATTTTAATAAGGAAATAATTAAAGATGATTATTTTTTTAATTCAATTTACTATACTCATGAAGAGATCTACCAAATGCGAAATCAAAATCACAGAGGAGGAAATGTGCGTCCTTATTCACAAAACATTATAAACAGGATAAGCGGGAATGAATCGAAGTATTATTTTAAATTTTATGGATTTCTTCAGGACTTTGTTCTTAAAATCGAATCTGCAATGGGCAATGCGTGATATAAAAAGCATATTAGTTTATTAACAGTGTTTTTTGAGTAAGTATCAGGGAAAATATTAAAGAACAGCTTTTCAGTCGAGTATCTTTTTTATCTAGAAGAAACAAAGTCATGAAAATCCTCAACCACTTCCAGCACCTCATTCTTACAGGGGACCAGAAAAATGCCCTGGAGATGCTTCAGTCCTTCTTGGAGGGAGATGAGCAAGTGTTTATCCTTCAGGGGTATGCCGGAAGTGGGAAAACTACGCTGCTGAAAGGGTTTGTGGAGTATCTGCAATCATTGGAAAAAAGGTTTCAGTTGATGGCGCCTACCGGGAGAGCCGCCAAAGTGATCAACCAAAAGACGGGGTTTGAAGCAACGACCATCCATAAGGGCATTTACAGCTTTGAGGAATTGCATGAGATTAAAAAAGGAGAAGATGAAAACGATCTTTCTTTCCTCTATCAATACAAGATCAGGAACAACCCGGAAGTGCATGACTCGGTTCTGATTGTAGATGAAGCTTCTATGGTGTCCGATGTTTTAAGCGAAGGGGAGTTTTTCCGGTTTGGAAGCGGCCATCTTTTGCATGATTTGTTCACCTATAGCCGGGTTCAGGATGCTGCTACAACAAGCAAGATCATTTTCATAGGGGATCCGGCCCAGTTGCCTCCCATTGGAATGAGCTTTTCTCCTGCGTTGGATCCTGATTACATAAAAGACAAGTATCAGGTTAGGGTCTCTACCGCTGAGTTGAAAGAAGTAAAGCGGCAGGATGCGGATAATGGCATTTTACTTGCAGCAACCAGGATACGGCAGTGCCTTAAAACAGGATATTTCAACGACTTTGACCTCAGAGAAAACAAGTGGGATATATTCAATCCGCTTTACCAGGACTACCTCGAAACCTACAAGGTTCAGCAGGATCAGAAGATCATTATTTGCTACAAGAACAAAACTGCCCTTGACCTGAACCGGACCATTCGCGAAGACAAGTTTGGAGCCGATTTGCCCATTCAGGCATCCGATACGGTGATCATTGGCGGCAATAATTACCGTTTGGGTATTATGAACGGAGAGTTTGCTGTTGTTAATGAAGCCAGTCCATCTGTCGAGATCAGGGACATAACATTTTTTAACAAAGGAGGCAGGAAAGATACAGTCCGATTGAAATGGAGGCATGTATCCCTCATTCTGCCTGATGAAAACAGTAAGCCCAGGAATGTTACAGGCTATATCCTGGAAAATTATCTATATGGGGATAATTACCTCAAACCAGAAGAGAACAGGGCACTTTACATTGATTTCAAGAACAGGCACCCTGGAGTTAAGAAAGGAACCAAAGAATTTCAGGAGGCCATTATCCATGATCGCTATTTCAATTGCATTCTTTTGAAATACGGCTACGCCGTAACCTGCCATAAGGCACAAGGCGGCGAGTGGGCGAATGCCTTTGTCTTTTGGGATAGAGTCGCTCAGGAAAACTTTAACTTCTACGAATCCCGGAATAATCGTACCGGAAAGACAAACCCTGATTTTTACAGATGGGCTTATACGGCTATTACCC
>WBZV01001447.1_pt1 | contig 10697 bp, 9 predicted proteins | sample 5204221 | NCBI WGS metagenome assembly WBZV01 (sample SAMN12344360, study PRJNA552823) | activated sludge metagenome | biome: Activated sludge suspended growth; feature: Nitrification reactor; material: Wastewater; isolation source: activated sludge from nitrification reactor of wastewater treatment...
GCGGACCCTGGAAGCTCTACACGAAGCCGGCCTGGTGCAGGCGCATGGCGCCACCAAGGCACGCAGCTACACGCTGTCCGCCGGGTTGTACCAAGCCATGGGGAACAAGGCCGCCTATACCCGACAAGCGGGGTTCTCTTCGATCCAAAACGAGCAGATGGTTCTCAGCTACGTGCGCCAGCATGGGCAGATTCGCCGTAGCGAGGTAATGGAGTTGTGCAGGCTTTCCGAGGACCAAGCGTGGAAGCTTCTCAAGCGTTTGATGGACAACGGGAAGGTGCGGAAGCACGGAGAGCGGCGCGGCGCGTACTACACTCTTGTTGACGAGCACTGAAATACGCCGTTATGCGCCGTTATGCGCCGTTATGCGCCTCGATAAATTAAATGGGCTGGGAACTGGCGCCGCGCCAAGTTAGCGACTCACCCCCCGCGACGGCCGACCTTGGCTGTACCTGGAACCTATTTGATGTTGAACGCCGCGCACCCATACCCGACAAGGCTTTACCGCCTCGTACATGTGGACAATCTCACCACACTGTTGACGCGGGGTGCTTTACACGCTCCAAACTGCGCCCCGAACGACGGATTGCCCTACCGGACCATTCACAGCGCGGCGGTTCAGGCCAGCCGACAGGTCAAACCCGTTCCCTGCGGGCCAGGCGGTACGGTTCACGATTACGTGCCCTTCTACTTCGGCCCGCTGTCGGTGATGCTGTTGAACCTCAAGACTGGGCGGGTGCCGGATTACCATGAAGGTCAAGCGCCGTTGATCTATCTGGTGACGACCGCGCAAGCCGTGCAGCAGGCGGGATGCCGGTTCGTATTTTCGGACGGTCATGGTTTGGCTCGTTTCACCCACTGGTACGACGACTTGACCCGGTTGGATGAAGTGGATTGGGCTATCGTCGGCGCGCGTTACTGGTCGGATCAACCGGACGACAACGACCGCCAACGCCGCAAGCAGGCGGAATTTCTGGTCTGGCAGGTACTCGATTGGTCCTTGATTCGCGGCATCGCGGTACTCGATAACGCGATGCGGCAGCGCGTGGAGTCAATACTCGACCAGTTCCCGCAGCGGGCACACCCCAAGGTGTCGCCCAAACCGGACTGGTATTACTAACAGGACTTTCGCTTACTTACCTTTTTCCGTCATTCCCGCGTAGGCGGGAATCCAGTAAGGCGCTGAAAAGACTGGATACCCGCTTTCGCGGGTATGACGAGTTTACGGGTTTAGCGAAAGTCCTGACTAAGAGAGAGGATGGCGATGATTGAACTCGCGCAGGGCAATTTGTTGGAAGCCGAAGCCGAGGCGCTGGTCAATACGGTCAATTGCATCGGCCACATGGGCAAAGGTATCGCCTTGCAGTTCAAACAGGCGTTCCCGGCCAACTTCAAGGCGTATCAGGCGGCTTGTCGCGCGGGCGAGGTCACACCCGGCAAGATGCTGATTACCGACAACGGTAGTCTGATTAGCCCGCGCTACATCATCAACTTCCCGACTAAGCGCCATTGGCGCGGCCAGTCGCGCCTTGAGGACATCGCTGCCGGGCTCCAAGCGTTGGTGGTCGAGGTGCGGCGGTTGGGCGTTCGCTCGATTGCCGTGCCGCCGCTGGGTTGCGGCTTGGGCGGGCTGGACTGGGGTGTGGTACGCCCGATGATCGAACAGGCTTTTTCAGCGTTGCCGGATGTTCGGATTTTACTGTTTGAACCCACGGGCGCCCCGGACGCCAGGGCGATGCCGGTGCGAACCGTTCGCTCGCGCATGACCCCGGCACGCGCCTTGTTCATCAAGCTGATGGATGCCTATTCCGCCCTCGACTACCGCCGCACGCTTCTGGAAGTGCAGAAACTCGCCTATTTCCTGCAAGAAGCCGGCGAACCGCTGCGTTTGCAGTACCAGGCGGGTCACTATGGTCCTTACGCCGCCAACCTGAACAAGGTCTTGGAAATCATGGAGGGGCATTTCATCCGGGGTTACGGCGATAGCCAGAAACCAGAGGCCGAGATCGACTTGCTTCCCGGCGCGGTTGAGGAGGCGACTGCTTTCCTGGCCGACAAAGACGAATCGCTGGCCCGGCTTGCGCGAGTCGCCGAACTGATCGAAGGCTTTGAAACCCCTTATGGCATGGAGTTGCTGGCCACCACCCATTGGGTTGCTCATCACGGTGGCCCCCGAGGTGAAGCCCCGGCAACAACTCCCGAAACAGTCATCCACCAGGTTCATACGTGGAACTCCCGCAAGCAGCGTGCGTTCAAGCCGGATCACATCCGCACGGCATGGACGCAGTTGACGGAAAAGGGTTGGTTGCAGTGAATTTGGAGATATCCGAATGGGTTGGGAACTGGAAACCGTCGAAAAACCTTTTGTAGCGCAACTGGTCGGCATGGGCTGGCGACACATACAAGGCGACATCGACGACCCGGCGGTGACGGGACGCGCCCGCTTCGCCCAAGTGGTGCAGGAAAGCGTGCTCCGCGCCAAGCTGGCGGAACTCAACACCCGCGATGGCCGGCCTTGGCTGGACGACGAGCGGATTTCCCAAGCCGTGAGCGCCATCACCCGCATCGGCGCGGCCAAATTGATGGAAGCCAACCGGATCGCCACCGACCTGCTGCTCAAGGGCATCACCGTGGACGGCCGGCCAGACTGGGACGGCGGGCGCGGCCAAACGATCCAGTACCTCGACTGGGCGCATCCCGACCGCAACCAGTTCACCGTCATCAACCAATATCGGGTCGATTGCCCGCCGGGCTACAACAGCGGCAAAGCGTTCATCGTCCCCGATCTGGTGTTGCTAGTGAACGGCATCCCGCTGGTGGTGGTGGAGTGCAAAAGCCCGGCGGTGCAAGAACCGCTCGCGGCGGCGGTGGATCAACTGCGCCGCTACAGTAACCAGCGCCGGGCCAATTTCGAGGTCCAGGACAACGAAGGCAACGAACCGCTGTTCCATACCAATCAGTTGCTGATCGCCTCCAGCTTCGATCAGACGCGGGTGGGCTGTATCGGCGGCCTGTTCGAACATTTCGCCGCCTGGAAAACCGTCGCTCCGCGCACCGAGGCCGAAGTCGCGGCCCGTCTCGGCAAAACCGCGCTCTCCGAACAGGAGCGCACCATCGCCGGAATGCTGGAACCGTCCAACCTGCTCGACCTCATCCGCCACTTCACGCTGTTCATGGCGGTGGGCGGACAAACCCTCAAGGCGGTCTGCCGCTATCCACAATTCCGCGCCGTAAACAAGGCACTCGACCGCTTACGCACCGGCAAAACCCGCATCCAGGACGGCGAGCACGACCGCCGGGGCGGCATCATCTGGCACACCCAAGGCTCGGGCAAAAGCCTGACCATGGTGTTTCTGGTCAGGAAGCTGCGCACCCAGCCGGATTTGCGGCGCTTCAAAGTCATCGTGGTCACCGACCGCAAGGACTTGCAGGCGCAGCTTGCCGCCACCGCCGACCTGACCGGCGAGCCGGTGGAGGTGGCGGCCAGCGCCGACCAATTGAAGGCGTTGGTGCGCCGCCAGGGACCGGGACTGGTGTTCGCCATGATCCAGAAGTACCGCGCGAACGATCTAGCGGGAGAACCTCAAGCCACTCCCGCGCGGAAAGCGGCGGAATCGTCGGCGCCGAGCTACGTCGCCCCGCTCTCGGCTGTCTTGAACAGCGACGACGCCATCCTGGTGCTGGTGGATGAAGCGCATCGCAGCCACGGCAACGACCTTCATGCCTACCTGATGGCCGGCATCCCCAATGCCGCCAAGATCGGTTTCACCGGCACGCCCATCATCATGGGCGAAAAGAAACGCACCCACGAAATCTTCGGCGAGTTCATCGACCGCTACACGATCCAGGAGTCCGAGCGCGACGGCGCGACCGTGCCGGTGCTCTACGAAGGCCGCACCGCCCGAGGCGCGATCAAGGACGGCGCCAGTTTGGACGAACTGTTCGAAGACCTGTTTCGGGAATGCGGCCCGGAAGAATTGGAAGCGATCAAGCGCAAATACGCCACCCGAGGCCAGATTTTCGAGGCGCCGGCGCTGATCGCCGACAAGGCGCGCGATATCCTGCGCCACTACGTGACCTGCATTCTGCCCAACGGCTACAAGGCGCAACTGGTCGCCTATAGCCGGCTGGCCGTAATGCGTTATTTCGATGCCCTGGAGACCGCCCGCACCGAATTGCTGACCGAGGCCGAGGCGCTGCCGCCGGAAGATAAAGCGATGGACGACGAGGCCCTGTGTCGGCGTCCGCTCCCCATCCAGGCACGGGTGCAGGCCTGGCGCTACCGCGAAACGCTGCGAACCATCGAGTTCGCGCCGGTCATCTCGGGCGGCAACAACGACGACCCGGCGTGGAAATCCTGGACGGACGGCGCGGCCCAAGAACTGCGCATCAAGCGCTTCAGACGACCACTGTTTCACGCTGACCCGACTAAAACCGACCCGCTGGCGTTTCTGATCGTCAAATCGATGCTGTTGACCGGCTTCGATGCACCTATCGAGGGCGTGATGTATCTGGATCGCCCGATCCGCGAAGCCGAGTTGTTGCAGGCCATCGCCCGCGTCAACCGCCCCGGCTTCGGCAAGCGGGCCGGCATCGTGGTGGATTACTACGGGGTGGCCCGCCACCTGAAGGAAGCGCTGGCCGCGTACAGCGATGAAGACGTGCAGGGCGCGCTGCAAAACCTGAAGGACGAAGTACCGATCCTGCGCGACCGTCATGCGCGAGTGGTGAACGTGTTTCGCAGTCGAGGGATTGAGGCGCTGGACGATACCGAAGCCTGCGTGGCGCTGCTGGCCGATGACAAGTTGCGCGCCGAGTTCACCGTCAAGCTCAAGCCGTTCCTGGATTCGCTGGATTTGGTGTTGCCCCGCCCGGATGGACTGCCGTTCACCCAAGACGCCAAGCGGTTGGCCTTCATCCACGCCCGCGCCCGCAACCGCTACAAGGACATGCCGGTGCTGGGCAAGGATGTCGGCGGCAAGGTGCGCAAGCTGATCGACGATCATGTCATCTCCCTCGGCATCGACCCGAAGATTCCGCCGATTTCGCTGACCGATGCCCATTTCGATACCCACGTCTCGCGCCAGGCCAACGACCGCGCCAAGGCGTCGGAAATGGAGCACGCCATCCGCTCCCACATCCGCCAGCACCTGGACGAAGACCCGGTGCTTTACCGCAAGCTCAGCGAACGCCTCAAGGATATTTTGGACCAGCTCAACGAGCAGTGGGATGCGCTGCTCGCCGCGCTGCGACAGATCATCGACGAGTTGCGAACCGGCCAAGCGGCGAAAGACGACAATGCGCCAGACCTGCCCGACCACTATCTGCCTTTCCTGCGCCTGTTGCTGGAAACCGCCGTCGGCAATACCGCGCCGGACGAGACGACCCGCACGCGGCTGGCGGACGTGACCGTGGAGATCGTGGACCATATCGCCAGCGAACTGACCGAGACCTTTTGGAAGCCAAACAAGAAACCGGCCCAGGATGCGCTGCAGTGCGCGATTTTCGAGCGCCTGATCGCGTCCAGGTTGATTGAAATGGGTCAGGTGGAAGCGCTGGTGGACAAACTGATGGAACTGGCCCGCGCCAATCATCACCGGTTGATGCAGGCATGAACAACGCCCTGCAAGTGGATGATCTGCGCTTCGAGGTACGCCGCAGCGCCCGGCGCAAGACTCTGGAGATCACCGTGGATCGGGGCGGCGAACTGGTGCTGGCCGCGCCGCCCGAGGTGGATGAGGATACTTTGCGCGCTTTTGTGCGGGAAAAGCGCTTCTGGATTTACACCCGGCTGGCTGAAAAAGAGCAACTGCAAAAAACGGCGCCACCCAAGACTTTCGTCAATGGCGAGGGGTTTCTGTATTTGGGTCGCAGCTATCGCCTCAAGCTGGTGGACGGACAAGCCGAGCCCATCAAGTTACTCAATGGCCGCTTTTGTCTGCACCGCGAACTGGCCGACACGGGCCGTCAGGCGCTAATCCGCTGGTACACTGAAAAGGGTAAGGATTGGCTCTGGCGCAAGGCTCGGGATTACGTCGCCCGCATGGAAGTCGCCCCGGCGGGGGTGAAGGTGCAAGACCTTGGCTACCGCTGGGGCTCCTGTAGCAAGGACGGCTGGCTGTATTTCCATTGGAAGGTGATCTTATTGCCGGCCCGCATCGCCGAATATGTGGTGGTGCACGAGCTGGCTCACATCCACGAACCGCATCACACTCCCGAATTCTGGCGGCGTGTCGAGCGCTCGCTCGCCGATTTCGAGCACCGCAAGCGCTGGCTGGCGGAACATGGCATGGAGGTGGAGGGACTCTGATGCACCTTATGCTAGCGTTTTGGTAACAAGCGTTGGATTTGCTGTGTCAAGGGCACAATGGACGATTGCCGGACGCTTGATATGCGGTGTTGGCGACGATACATACTGAGGTGATGGCGTCTATCAGCCTTTAAACTGAAATCGGTTACCGCCGTCGCCCTACGGATCTTTGAATAGCTTATAACTATCAAAAATTTTTATCTAATTGATTTAATCGACTTTTGGCGTCCTGTAAAAACAGGAGAAAAGCAGCGTGAAATGGCAATCCGGTCAATCCGGCAACCCCGGCGGGCGCAAGCCCGGCACCGGCAAGATCGACAAGCTGCGTGTGGCGCTGGCCAAGGAATTGCCCGATGTGCTGGAGGCGCTGGTCGGGCAAGCCAAAGCTGGGGACATCGGCGCAATCAAGCTGATCCTGGAACGCACCGTGCCAGCGCTGCGCCCGGTGGATGCGGTCGCCCCCCTGAACCTGCCGGTCGATGGTGGTCTGGCCGACCAGGGGCGGGCGGTACTGGCGGCGCTGGCCAGTGGATACTTGCCGGTCAACCAGGCCGCTGGCATCCTGCAAGGCTTGGTGAACCTGGCGAAGCGGGTGGAGCTGGACGAGGAAAAATGGGTGGCGGCGCTAGAGGGCAAGCGGGGGTGAACCTCAAGCATCGCGTGGTCGCACTGGAACGCTACCGCGATGGCGGTCTTCCTCTACCTGACCACCCGCCCAAACGAACCCGTCGAAGCGGCGCTGGCCCGAAAAGGCATCGTTCCCCGCGAGGCGGATTACATCCTAGTACCCGCCGGTTTCGAGAACGAGCGAGAATCCGTCGAATGAGACGCTAGCGGCGCGCGTCAAGAAAGCTGGAAGCCGCCTGACCTGCTGGCCCACGACCCGTTCACCCATCTGACCGGCGAAGAACTTATTTGGACCGCGAACGACATGAGCACCGACACCATGAACGACAACCATCCGGTCACGCTCCATCCCATCACTTTTCAGCACGCTCATAGCCCGCTTTGCCACCTCCCTGGCGATCCGGCCGATCCGAATAGCCGGCGCGTTGCCGCCGCTGATACCGTTCGCAACGCGCTCAGCTTGTTGGAAATGCTGGAGCAGCTCGACACCGATGAAACCAAGCCGATCTGGATGCTAGCGTGTGTCGTGTGTGACGGCTTGCGGCACGCGCTGGAGTTACTGGACGATTCCCGTGAAGGCGGAATCTAGACACCTTCTAAACATCGCCGCCCGCTCGCACCGTAACTGATTGAATATTTTGGCGTCCCCAAGGGGATTCGAACCCCTGTTACCGCCGTGAAAGGGCGGTGTCCTCGGCCTCTAGACGATGGGGACAAAAAGCTGGAAAAAGTAAACCGCCAGCTTGGACGGTCGAAGTTGGTGGAGCCAGACGGGATCGAACCGACGACCTCCTGCATGCCATGCAGGCGCTCTCCCAGCTGAGCTATGGCCCCAAATTTCCGAGACAGATAATTTAAAAGACTATTGCCTCTCTGTCAAGACTCCTTCAGCTCCTGTTGCCGACATCTTGGCAAATATGGCGCAACGCGCGGTCGATTCGCGCCAGGGTTTTGGTCCGTCCCAACAACTCTAGCGTTATGTCGATCGGCGGCGAAACGGCTGTGCCGGATATCGCTACCCGTAGCGGCTGCGCGACCTTGCCCAACGCAAGCCCCTGCTCTTCAGCCACTTTTTTGACCGTCTCGTGGATCGGTTCGGCCCGCCATTCCGGCAGTGCCGCGAACGCTTCCGCCAACTGCCGCAAAGGGGCTTCCGCTAGAGCCGTCAGGTTCTTGGCTGCTGCCTTGGGATCATAATCCTCGAACTCCCGATAGAGAAATTCCGCCGCCGCCGCCATACCCTTGAGCGTGTCCGCACGTTCGGCGAAGGCCCTGACCACTTCCGTCAGGGGTGGTCCCTGACAAGGATCGATCCCTAATTGGCCAATGTGCCAGCTCAGATGCCGGGCGACATGAACGGGATCGAACGTTTTCAGGTAATGCTTGTTCAACCAGATCAGCTTGGAGGGGTTGATCGCCGAGGCTGCCTTGTTGCACCCCTCAAGGTCGAATAGTTCAATCATCTCGTCCAGCGAGAAAATTTCCTGATCGCCGTGCGACCAGCCCAGTCGCACCAAGTAATTCAGCACCGCTTCCGGCAAATAGCCCAGATCTCGACATTCCATCACACTGGCGGCACCGTGTCGCTTAGACAGTTTCTGACCGTCCGGCCCGAGAATCATCGGGACGTGCCCGTATTTGGGCACTGGAGCCTCCAGCGCTTTAAGGATGTTGATTTGACGTGGCGTATTGTTGATATGGTCGTCGCCGCGAATGACATGGGTGATCCCCATATCCATGTCGTCTACCACCACGCAGAAGTTGTAGGTGGGGGTACCGTCGGCGCGGGCGATGATCAAGTCATCCAGTTCCGTATTCTGGAACACGATATTGCCGCGAATCAAATCCTCGACCACTACCTCGCCATCGAGGGGATTTTTGAACCGCACCACGGGTTCTATCCCCTGGCGCGGTGGTCCTCGATAATCGCGGTGCCGACCATCGTAGCGGGGTTTTTCCTTCCGGCTCCTCTGTTCCTCGCGCAAGGCTTCCAACTCTTCACGGGTGCAATAGCAATAGTAAGCCTTGTCCTCGCGCAGCAGCTGCTGCAACACTTCGCGGTAGCGGTCAAAGCGCTGGGTCTGATAGAAGGGCCCTTCGTCGTAGTCCAGCCCCAGCCAATTCATGCCTTCCAAAATGGCATTCACCGCTTCCGGAGTGGAGCGCTCCAGGTCAGTGTCCTCGATCCGCAGCACGAACGGCCCACCGTGCCGGCGCGCGTACAACCAGGAAAACAGCGCCGTCCGGGCACCGCCAATGTGTAGATAACCGGTGGGGCTAGGCGCGAAACGGGTCTTGACCATCGGATTCATCATCAGGGGATAGAATAGAAGAACAGTTGATCAACCCTTGTTCGGCTTGACTGGCCGCGCCCAATTGGACACATCCTTGCGTGGCGCTCGGGTCAGGCACAGGCTACCGTCTGGTACGTCGCGACTGACCGATGATCCGGCGCCGACTGTGGCGTCCTTGCCGACCCGCACCGGGGCGACCAACGAACTGTTGGAACCGATGAAGGCGCCATCACCGATCACGGTTTTATGCTTGTTGGCTCCATCGTAATTGCAGGTGATGGTGCCAGCGCCGACATTGACATTCGAACCGATCTCGGCGTCACCAATATAGGTCAAGTGATTGACTTTGGAACCGGGGCCGATATTGGAGTTTTTAACTTCAACAAAATTACCAATATGCACCTGCGAGGCTAATCGAGCGCCGGGCCGGAAGCGAGCGAAGGGACCAATCTGCGCGCCAGAGCCAATTTCGGTCGCCTCGATCCGGCAATGAGAAAAAACTTCGACATCATCACCGATGACCGCATCCCGTAGCACGCAGAACGGTCCGATTCGAACGCGATCACCCAACCGCACCGTGCCCTCGAACACCACGTCGACATCGATGATCACATCCTTGCCGGTCATAACGGTGCCTCGGATATCGATTCGCGCCGGGTCCAGCAGCGTCGCGCCGTTTAGCAGTAGTACCTCGGCCTGCCGCGCCTGATAAACCCGCTCCAATTCGACCAGTTGCCGACGGTCGTTGACACCTTGAACCTCAACGGGCTCTGTCACTGAGAAGGCTTCGACCGGCACGCCGTCGTGCGCCGCCAAAGCAACGATATCGGTTAGATAGTATTCGCCTTGGGAATTGTCGTTGTCCAGCTTGGCTACCCAATCGCGCAATTTCTCTGCGGCGACCGCCAGAATCCCGGTATTGATCTCGCACAGGCACCGCTCCGATGGCGTCGCGTCTTTTTCCTCGACGATACGTTGTACCCGCCGTTGCTCGTCGCGGACGATTCGACCATAGCCCGAGGGATCGGTTAATTCGACCGTCAGCAACGCCAGTCGCCCTTGTCTGGCTTCGGCAATTAGTGGTTGCAGGGTTTCGGGCTGGATCAGCGGAACATCGCCGTACAACACCAGCACCACGCTGGCCGTGTCGAGCAACGGTAGGGCTTGTGCCACGGCGTGCCCCGTTCCCAGCTGCTCGGCCTGTTCGACCCACAACACATCCTTCTCGTTCGCGAAAACCGTCTTGACCGTTTCCCCACCATACCCGTACACCACCAGTCGGGTCGCTGCATCAAGACGGCTCGCCGTATCGAGGACGTGACTCAGTAGCGGTTTGCCACCGACCCGGTGCAAAACCTTAGGCAAATCCGAAACCATCCGCTTGCCCTTGCCGGCGGCAAGGATCACGACCGAAAGCTGCTGCATGATGAATAGGCCTCTCATAAGAATACTTGGCTATTGTAGCG
>WBZV01001450.1_pt1 | contig 10680 bp, 5 predicted proteins | sample 5204221 | NCBI WGS metagenome assembly WBZV01 (sample SAMN12344360, study PRJNA552823) | activated sludge metagenome | biome: Activated sludge suspended growth; feature: Nitrification reactor; material: Wastewater; isolation source: activated sludge from nitrification reactor of wastewater treatment...
GCCCTGGCGCATCAGGGCCTGCGGCAGCGCCCCCACCACGTCGGCCAGCCCGCCGGTCTTGACCAGCGGGAACACCTCCGCGGCGACATGAAGCACTCTCATCGTTCAGTGGTCCTCCAGCTGGCCGAGCATCTCGCGCGTGACCAGCGTGATGCCGTTGTCGCTGCGGTAGAAGCGCGCGGCGTCCTCGGCCGCGTCCTCGCCGATCACCATGCCGTCGGGAATGTGGCAGCCGCGGTCGACCACCACGCGCGTGAGGCGAGCGCCGCGCCCCACCTGCACACCGGGCAGCAACACGGCCCAGTTGACGCTCGAATAGGAGTGCACGCGAACGCTCGAGAACAGCACCGAGCGGAACACCTGGCCCGAGACGATGCAGCCCCCGGAGACCATCGATTCGATCGCCATGCCGCGGCGGTCGTCCTGGTTGTGCACGAACTTGGCCGGCGGCAGCTGCGGCTGATAGGTCCAGATCGGCCAGCGCGTGTCGTAGAGGTTGAGCAGCGGGTCGGTGGCGGTGAGATCGATGTTGGCGTCCCAGTAGGCGTCGATGGTGCCGACGTCGCGCCAGTACGGCTCCTCGTTGAGCCGCGTGCCCACCGCGCTGAGGTCGAAGGGGTGCGCCGCGGCGCGGCCGTTGCGCACCGCGGCCGGGATGATGTCCTTGCCGAAGTCGTGGCTGGAGTCGGGGTCGTTGATGTCGCGCTCCAGCTCCTTGTAGAGGTAGCGCGCGTTGAAGACGTAGACGCCCATGCTGGCCAGCGAGCGGCCCGGCTTGCCCGGCATGCAGGGCGGGTCGGCCGGCTTCTCCAGAAACTCGGTGATGATGTTGTTCTCGTCCACCGCCATCACGCCGAAGGCGCTGGCCTCGGACTGCGGCACCTCGATGCAGGCCACCGTGCAGTCGCGCCCCTTGGCCACGTGGTCGGCCAGCATCAGCGCGTAGTTCATCTTGTAGACGTGGTCGCCGGCGAGGATGACGATGTAGTCGGCGCCGTAGCTGGCGAGGATGTCCTGGTTCTGGTAGACGGCGTCGGCCGTGCCGCGGTACCAGCTCTCCTCGTCGACGCGCTGCTGCGCCGGCATCAGGTCGACGAACTCGTTCATCTCGCTCTTCAGGAAAGCCCAGCCGCGCTGCAGGTGGCGCATCAGGCTGTGGCTCTTGTACTGCGTGATGACGCCGATGCGGCGGATGCCCGAGTTCAGGCAGTTCGACAGCGCGAAGTCGATGATGCGGAACTTGCCGCCGAAATACACCGCCGGCTTGGCGCGGCGGTCGGTCAGGTTCTTCAGGCGGCTGCCGCGGCCGCCGGCCAGCACCAGCGCCACCGAGCGCTTGGGCAGATCGAGGCTGAGTGCCAGTTCTTCCGGCTTCATGGGGCGTTCTCCTTCTTCGTTGTCGTGGCCGGCCGCAGCACGGACGCGCCCCGATGATCGGTCATTTCGGCATGGCCGCAACAAGCCCGCGCAACCGCGCAAGCCTGAAGTCGCCGTTGTTTCGCCGTACTTCAGCGTAACGCCGAGGCGCCGCGCACACCCTGATGCGGCTCACGCCCTGCGACGGCGCATGGAGCCGCTGTCACTACGCGGAAAACACGCGTAACCCGCGGCCGCAGGCCCCTCGCACGGGCTCGAAAATGGCGATCCGCCCTCGGTTGACGCCTCATGGGCGGGCATGGACACTGCGCACCCGCCGCAAGGCCGCGGCGCCACGAGCGCCGACGAATGAACCAAGGATTCCCGTGGACAGAAACTCGCCCTCCTCCCTGATCAGCGCCGTCGACACCCACCTGCTCGAGACGGTCGGCGTCGCGCCGGCCCAGGCCACGCCCACCGAGCTGATGCAGGCGGTCGCGCAGGTCGCGCGCGAGCAGCTCTCGCGGCGCTGGGTGGCCACGCAGCGGCGCGAGCAGGACGAGAAGGCGCGCCGCGTCTACTACCTCTCGATGGAGTTCCTGATCGGGCGCACGCTCGGGAACGCGCTGGCCGCGCTGGGCCTGACCGAAGGTGCGGCGCAGGCGGTGACGCAGCACGCGCAGAAGCTCGAAGAGGTGGCCGAGCGCGAGCCCGATGCCGCGCTCGGCAACGGCGGCCTGGGGCGGCTGGCGGCCTGCTTCCTCGACTCGATGGCCACGCTGGGCCTGCCCTCCTTCGGCTACGGCATCCGCTACGAGTACGGCATGTTCGCGCAGAGCATCCAGCAGGGTTGCCAGGTCGAGTACCCCGACCCCTGGCTGGCCGACGGCACGCCCTGGGAGTTTCCGCGCACCGGCATCACGTACCCGGTGCGCTTCGGCGGCTGGGTCGAGCACCAGGGCGGCAAGGCCGTGTGGCGACACGCCGGCGAGGTGGCCGCCAAGGCCTACGACATGGTGGTACCCGGCCACGGCACGAGCAAGGTCAGCACGCTGCGGCTGTGGAAGGCGGTGGCGCCGGCGCACATCGACCTGCACGCCTTCAACACCGGCGACTACGCGCGCGCCGCCGGCGTCAAGAACGAGTACGAGAACATCTCCTGGGTGCTGTACCCGAACGACAGCACGCCCGCCGGCCGCGAACTGCGGCTGCGCCAGGAGTACTTCTTCGTCGCCGCCTCGGTGCAGGACATCCTGGCGCGCCACCTCGACGAATACGGCACGCTCGCCAACCTGGCCGACAAGGTGGCGATGCACCTGAACGACACGCACCCGGCCATCGCCGTGGCCGAGCTGATGCGCGTGCTGTGCGACGAGCAGGACATGGCCTGGGAGCAGGCCTGGGGCATCACGCAGCGCGTGTTCTCCTACACCAACCACACGCTGATGCCCGAGGCGCTCGAGACCTGGCCGGTGTCGCTGATGCAGCACGTGCTGCCGCGCCACCTGGAGATCATCTTCCGCATCAACCAGGCCTTCCTCGACTTCGCCGCGGCCCAGCGGCCGGGCGACCTGGGCTTTCTCTCGCGCCTGTCGCTGATCGACGAGAACGGCGAGCGCCGCGTGCGCATGGCCCACCTCTCCATCGTCGGCAGCCACAAGGTCAACGGTGTCTCGGCGCTGCACTCGGAGCTGCTGGTCAAGACCATCTTCGCCGACTTCGCCGCGCTGTGGCCGGAGCGCTTCACCAACATGACCAACGGCGTGACGCCGCGCCGCTGGCTGGCCCAGGCGAATCCCGGCCTCGCCGGGCTGCTCGACCGCACGCTGGGCGCCACGTGGCGGCTCGACCTCGACCGGCTGCAGGCCTTGCGCGAGCTGCGCGGCAACGAGGCCTTCCGCGCCGAGTTCATGGCCGTCAAGCGCGCCAACAAGGCGCGCCTGGCCGAGCACATCGCACGCAGCACCGGCATCGCGGTCGACCCGGCCAGCCTGTTCGACGTGCAGGTCAAGCGCATCCACGAGTACAAGCGCCAGCTGCTCAACGTGCTGCACCTGGTGGCGCGCTACCAGGCCATCCTCGCGCACCCGAATGCGGGCTGGGTGCCGCGCACGGCGATCTTCGCCGGCAAGGCGGCCTCGTCCTACGCGGCGGCGAAATCCATCATCCGCCTGATCCACGACGTGGGCAGCGTGATCAACAACGATGCGCGCGTGGCCGGGCTGCTGAAGGTGGTGTTCGTGCCCAACTACGGCGTCTCGGTGGCCGAGGTCATCATGCCCGGCGCCGATCTCTCGGAGCAGATCTCCACCGCCGGCACGGAAGCCTCGGGCACCGGCAACATGAAGCTGGCGCTGAACGGCGCGCTCACCATCGGCACCGACGACGGCGCCAACATCGAGATCCGCCAGCAGGTCGGCGACGACAACATCTTCATCTTCGGCCTCAAGACGCCCGAGGTGCAGGCGCTGCGCGCGAGTGGCTACCAGCCGATGCGCTGGTACGAGGGCAACCCGCAGCTCAAGCACGTGCTCGACGCGATCGCCGGCGGCACGTTCTCGCCCGAGGAGCCGGGGCGCTACCGCGGCCTGGTCGATGCGCTGCTGTGGGGCGGCGACCATTACCTGCTGCTGGCCGACTTCGCCTCCTACGCCGAGACGCAGCTGCGCGTCGACGCGCTGTTCCGCCAGAGCGGCGAATGGGCCTCGCGCGCCATCGCCAACGTGGCCGGCATGGGCGCGTTCTCGTCGGATCGCACGATCCGCGAGTATGCGCAGCAGATCTGGGGCGTGACACCGGCACCTTGAGGGCTCCGGCCCCGCGCCCGTTGCTACCATCGCGGCAGGCTCTGCGCCTGCTGAAACGATGCTGACCGACACCGAGATCGAGCTGATCCGCCACGCCCGGCACGGCGACCCCTTCGCCGTGCTCGGCCCGCACGCCGGCGCCGACGGCCGCGTGCATCTGCGCGCCTTCCTGCCGGGCGCGACGCACGTGGTGGCGGTCGCCGCCGCCGATGGCGCGATGCTCGCGCCGCTGCTCCTGCTGCACGTCGACGGGCTGTTCGAGGGCGCCCTCGCCGGCGCGCTGCCCGGCTACCGCCTGCAGGTGCGCTGGGCCGACGGCAGCAGCGCGCTGCTCGACGACCCCTATCGCTTCGGCGCCGTGCTCGGCGAGATGGACGTCTGGCTGATGGGCGAAGGCACGCACCTGCGGCCCTACGAGGTGCTGGGCGCGACGCCGCGCGAGTTCGAGGGCGTGCAAGGCACGGCCTTCGCGGTGTGGGCGCCGAATGCGGCGCGCGTCAGCGTGGTCGGCGACTTCAACCTCTGGGACGGCCGCCGCCACCCGATGCGGCTGCGCCGCGAATGCGGCGTGTGGGAGATCTTCCTGCCCGGCGTGGCCACGGGCGCGCACTACAAGTTCGAGATCGTCGCGCGCGACGGCGAGTTGCTGCCGCTCAAGGCCGACCCCTATGCGCGCCAGTCGGAGCTGCGCCCGGCCACCGCCAGCGTGGTGGCGGCGATGCCCGCCGTGGTGCCGCACTCCGAGGCGCGCCGCAAGGCCAATGCGCTGGCCGCGCCGGTCAGCATCTACGAGGTGCACCTGGGCTCGTGGCGGCGCAAGCCCGAGCAGGGCAATCGCTGGCTCGACTGGGACGAACTCGCCGCCACGCTGGTGCCCTATGCGCGCGAGATGGGCTTCACCCACCTCGAGCTGCTGCCGGTGTCGGAGCACCCCTTCGACGGCTCCTGGGGCTACCAGCCGATCGGCCTGTACGCGCCGACCTCGCGCTTCGGCGATGCAGCCGGCTTTCGGCGCTTCGTCGAACGCTGCCACGCCGAAGGCATCGGCCTGATCCTGGATTGGGTTCCCGCCCACTTCCCCACCGACGCGCACGGCCTGGCGCGCTTCGACGGCACGCACCTGTACGAATACGCCGACCCGCGCGAAGGCTTCCACCAGGACTGGAATACGCTCATCTACAACCTCGGCCGCACCGAGGTGGGCAACTTCCTGGTCGGCAATGCGCTGTACTGGCTGGAGCGCTACGGCATCGACGGCCTGCGCGTCGACGCGGTGGCCTCCATGCTCTACCGCGACTACAGCCGCAAGCACGGCGAGTGGATCCCGAACGTGCACGGCGGGCGCGAGAACCTCGAGGCCATCGCCTTCCTCAAGCGCATGAACGAGGTGGTGGGCAGCGAGCGCCCCGAGGCGGTGACGCTGGCCGAGGAATCGACCGCCTTCCCGGCCGTCTCGCGCCCGACCTACCTGGGCGGCCTGGGCTTCCACTACAAGTGGAACATGGGCTGGATGCACGACACGCTGCAATACATGGCGCGCGACCCCGTCCACCGCCAGTACCACCATGGCGAGATGACCTTCGGCCTGGTCTACGCCTTCAACGAGAATTTCGTGCTGCCGCTCTCGCACGACGAGGTGGTGCACGGCAAGGGCTCGCTGCTCGGCAAGATGCCGGGCGACCGCTGGCAGAAGTTCGCCAACCTGCGCGCCTACTACGGCTTCATGTGGGGCCACCCGGGCAAGAAGCTGCTCTTCATGGGCGGCGAGTTCGCGCAAGTCGCCGAATGGAACCACGACCAGAGCCTCGACTGGCATCTGCTCGGCGAGCGCGCCCACGCCGGCGTGCAGCGCCTGGTGCACGACCTCAACCGCTGCTACCGCGCGACGCCGGCGCTCCACGAGCGCGACTTCGACGCCAGCGGCTTCGAGTGGATCACCCACGAGGACGCGCAGCGCTCGGTGCTCGCCTTCGTGCGCCGCAGCGCCGACGGCCGCTCCGAAGTGCTGGTGGTGTGCAACTTCACGCCGACCGTACAACGCGGCTATCGGCTCGGCGTGCCGAGGGCCGGCACCTGGCGCGAGCGCATCAACACCGACTCCGAGCACTACGGCGGCAGCAACGTCGGCTGCCCCTACGGTGCGGCCGCGAGCGAGCCGGTGCCCTGCCACGGCCGGGCGCAGTCGCTGCTGCTCGACCTGCCGCCGCTGGCCACCGTCATCTACGAACGTGACCGCTGAGCTGCAGCACGGCCACCCCTGGCCGCTCGGGGTGCACTGGGACGGCCACGGCCTCAACATCGCCGTGTTCTCGGCGCATGCGCAGCGCATCGACTTCTGCATCTTCGACGAAGCCGGCCACCGCGAGCTGCGCCGCCTGACCCTGCCCGCGCGCACGCACGACGTCTGGCACGGCTACCTGCCGGGCGCGGCGCCGGGGCTGGTCTACGGGCTGCGCGCCCATGGCCCCTGGCGGCCCGAGCGCGGCCTGCGCTTCAATGCGCACAAGCTGCTGCTCGACCCCTACGCGCGCGAGCTGGTCGGCCGCTTCGAATGGCGCGCCGAGCACTTCGCCGCCGACGCGCTGCACGGCGCCGACATGGACCTGCGCGACAACGCCGCGCATGCGCTGAAGGCGCGCGTGGTCGAAGCGCATCACGAGCGCCATGAGCATGGAAGCGAGCGGCGCCCGCACGTGCCCGCCGAGCAGACGGTGATCTACGAGCTGCACGTCAAGGGCTTCACGCAGCGCCATCCCGGCGTGCCCGAGGCCTTGCGCGGCAGCTTCGCGGGCCTGGCCAGCGATGCCGCCATCGCGCACTTCAAGCAGCTCGGCGCCACCACGCTGTGCCTGCTGCCGGTGCAGCAGCACCTCGACGAGCGCCGCCTCGTCGGCCTGGGCCTCGTCAACTACTGGGGCTACAACACCATCGCCTTCTTCTGCCCCGATGCGGGGCTGGCCAGCGGCGCCGGCGGCGCCTCGGTGCGCGAGGAATTCCGCGCCATGGTGGCGCGGCTGCACGGGCACGGTCTCGAGGTCGTGCTCGACGTGGTCTACAACCACAGCGCCGAGAGCGACGAGCATGGCCCCACGCTGAGCCTGCGCGGCCTGGACAACGCCAGCTACTACCGCCTGCCGCACGATCACAAGGCGGCTTACGAGAACCACACCGGCTGCGGCAATACGCTGGACCTGCGCCAGCCGCGCACGCTGCAGCTGGTGCTGGACAGCCTGCGCTACTGGGCCGGCGAGCTGGGCGTGGACGGCTTCCGCTTCGACCTCGCGCCCGTGCTCGGCCGCGGCGACCACGGCTTCGACGCCCGCGCGCCCTTCTTCACGGCGCTGGCCCAGGATCCGCTGCTGTCGCGCCTGAAGATGATCGCCGAGCCCTGGGACGTCGGCCCCGGCGGCTACCAGCTCGGCGCCTTCCCGGGCGGCTGGCTGGAGTGGAACGACCGCTTCCGCGATACCTTGCGCGCGTTCTGGGTCGAGGGCCACGGCACGCGCGGCGAGTTCGTGCAGCGCCTGATGGGTTCGTCGGACATCTTCCAGCCGCGCCAGCGCGCGCCGGCCGAGTCGGTCAATTTCGTGGTCGCACACGACGGCTTCACGCTCGCCGACCTGGTGCGCTACGCCGCCAGGCACAACGAGGCCAACGGCGAGAACAACCGCGACGGCCACGGCCACAACCACTCGGCCAATTTCGGCGTCGAGGGGGCCAGCGACGATGCCGCCGTCAACGCCGTGCGCGGCCGCGTGATGCGCGCCCTGCTGGCCAGCACCCTGCTCGCGCAGGGCACGCCCATGCTGTGCGCCGGCGACGAACTCGGCCGCACGCAGGGCGGCAACAACAACGCCTACTGCCAGGACAACGAGATCTCCTGGCTCGATTGGGCGAACGCCGATGCCGATCTGCTCGCCTTCACGCGCCGAGCGCTCGCGCTGCGCCGCCAGGCCCTGCCCTTCGCCAACCGCTGGTACGACGGTCTGCCCGATCGCCACGGCGTGGCCGACGTGACCTGGCTGCGCGTGGACGGCAGCGAACTGCACGGCGACGAATGGCGGCGCCCCGACGGCCGCGTCTTCGGCTGCCTGATCGGCCGCCCCGGCGCAGGCTGCACGCCCTTGCTGCTGCTCGTCAACGGCGAGCCCGGCGACATCGACTTCATGCTGCCGGCCGGCGCCTGGCAGGCCCTGCTCGACAGCGCTCAGCCGCGCGGCGAGGCGCACTGGCAGGGCGCCGGCGACGCGCTCTACCCGCTGCCCGGGCGCAGCCTGGTGCTGCTGGCCGCACCCGGCCACGGCATCGAGTTGTAGACGTCTTCACGAGGATCCACCCATGCGCTTCCCACGCGCCAGCGGCGTGCTGCTGCACCCCACCTCGCTGCCCGGCCCGCACGGCTCGGGCGATTTCGGCGCCAACGCCTACCACTTCGTCGACTGGCTGGTGGCGGCCGGCCAGAAGCTCTGGCAGATCCTGCCGCTGGGCGGCATCGGCCCGGGCAACTCGCCCTACATGAGCACCTCGGCCTTCGCCGGCAATGTGCTGCTGATCGATCTCGCCGAGTTGCAGCGCCGCGGCTGGCTGACGGCCGAGGAGATCACGCCGCCTGCCGGCCTGGCCGAGCAGCGCCTGAACTTCGCCAGCGTGGTGCCCTTCCGCATGGATCGGCTCGCGCGCGCCGCGCAGCGCTTCGCCGCCCAGGCGAGCGCCGAGGAACGCGCCGATCTGCAGGCCTTCTGCGAGCGCCATGCCGACTGGCTGCCCGAGCACGTGCTCTTCATGACCCTGGCCGAACAGCACAACTGGCGCGACTGGAGCAGCTGGGATGCGCCGCTGGCGGCACGCAACCCGGTCGCGCTGGCCGCGGCGCGCCAGATTCACGCCGAGCGCATCGCCTTCTGGACCTTCTGCCAGTGGTGCTTCTTCCGCCAGTGGCTGGCGCTGAAGGCCTATGCCAACGGCAAGGGCATCGCCGTCATCGGCGACGCGCCGATCTTCATCGCCCACCAGAGCGCCGAAGTGTGGGCGCGGCCGGAGCTGTTCCAGCTCGACGCCCGCGGCCGGCCCAGCGTGGTGGCCGGCGTGCCGCCCGACGTCTTCAGCGAGACCGGCCAGCGCTGGGGCAACCCGCTGTACCGCTGGGAGGCCCACGCGCGCGACGGCTACGCCTGGTGGGTGCAGCGCATCCGCCGCATCTTCGAGCTGGTCGACATCGTGCGCATCGACCACTTCCGCGGCTTCGCCGGCTACTGGGAGATCCCGGCCAGCGAAGCCACCGCCGTCAAGGGCCGCTGGCTGCCCGGGCCGGGCGAGGCGCTCTTCGAGGCCATCGCGCGCGAGCTGGGAGCGCTGCCCATCATCGCCGAAGACCTGGGCGTGATCACGCCCGACGTGGTGGCGCTGCGCCGCCAGTTCGCCTTCCCCGGCATGCGCATCCTGCAGTTCGCCTTCGAGGGCGGCAGCGGCAATGCCTACCTGCCGCACAACCACGAGCCCGACACGGTGGTCTACACCGGCACGCACGACAACGACACCACGCCGGGCTGGTGGCACTCGCTCGACGAGCCGCAGCGCGCTCGCGTGCGCGATTACCTGGGCAGCGCGGCCCACGAGATCCACTGGGACCTGATCCGCGCCGCCTGCGCCAGCGTGGCCGATACCGTGGTGCACCCGATGCAGGACGTGCTCGGCCTTGGCGGCGAGCACCGCATGAACCTGCCGGGACGCGGCGACGGCTACTGGGAGTGGCGCTTCGCCTGGCACCAGGTGCGTCCCGAGCATGCGCAGCGGCTCGCGCATCTCACCCAGCTGTACCGCCGCGACGGCACGCCGATCCAGTCCTGAGCAGGCGCGCCAAGAAAAACGGGGCGCCGAAGCGCCCCGTTTGGCTTGCGATGTACCGCGTGCTCAGCGCACCACGGCGATCTGCTCGCGCTTGCCGCCCTTGTAGGTGTAGAGCGTCAGCGCGCCGTTCTTGATGTCGCCCTTGTCGTCGAAGGCGATCGTGCCGGTCACGCCCTTGAAGCCGTCGGTCTTCGCGAGGACCGGGCCGTACTTCGCCGGATCGGCAGAGCCCGCCTTGACCATCGCGGCGACCATCACGTTGACGGCGTCGTAGACGTACGGTGCGTAGACCTGCACATCGGTGTTGAACTTCTTCTTGAAGTCGGCATAGAACTTGTCCATGCCCGGCTTGCCACCGGAGTCGACACCGCCGGCTTCGGCGCACACCACCTGGCCGTCGGCCATCGCACCGCCCGACAGGCCCGGCAGGCCGCTCGAGCAGATGCCGTCACCACCCATCAGCTTGGCGTCGATGCCGAGTTGCTTCATCTGGCGCAGCATCGGGCCGGCAACGGCGTCCATGCCGCCGAAGAACACGACGTCGGGCTTCTTGGCCTTGATGGCGGTCAGGATGGCGGTGAAGTCGGTCGCCTTGTCGTTGGTGAACTGCTGCTCGGCGATGGTGCCGCCGGCGGCCTTCACGGCCTTGGCGAACTCTTCGGCGACGCCC
>WBZV01001042.1_pt1 | contig 10675 bp, 8 predicted proteins | sample 5204221 | NCBI WGS metagenome assembly WBZV01 (sample SAMN12344360, study PRJNA552823) | activated sludge metagenome | biome: Activated sludge suspended growth; feature: Nitrification reactor; material: Wastewater; isolation source: activated sludge from nitrification reactor of wastewater treatment...
CCCCAGCAACTCTTGGATATAACGCAAGTCAACCCCTTTTTCAAACAAATGGGTGGCAAAACGGTGTCGGAGCGTATGAACGGTCCCGTATGGATTGACGCCGCTTTTTTCCTTGGCCAGACTGAAAATTTTTTGTACGCTGGTTTCTGAATATTTTCCTCCAGACTGTCCTTCAAATACCCATTCTTGGGGACAATATACTTCAAGGTATTCCTGTAGTAGACCAAGGGCTTTTTCAGAAAGAATAGAGTACCGGTCCTTTTGGCCCTTCCCTCCGCTGATGAAGACCCGACGCCTTTCAAACTGAATATCCGGCAACCGCCAATGCAGGCGTTACCAACCTTTTTTCACCAGATGGATATCGAATACGACCTTGTCAAAGGATACAGCTCGACTCCACCGCAATCTGCAAGCTGGGCCTTATACGGGCGCCATGCGCCATAAGCTAAAAGAAGGAAAACCGTTTTTTCCAATGAATTTGGAACAGAAAGGGCAGGGGTGTTAGGCATAATTACGGGTTTTAGGTTTCTTTGCCACAAAATAAAATGATTTTTTATTCTGCGCAACGGGTGGATGGTTTCTTTTTTTTCTTTCCTACCGCCGTCTGCCCGCTCTTATTGCCTCTTTTTTGCTAAATTGCCCCGCTTTCATTGGGTTCTCCCAATGGGCGCAAACCACTCAGCCACCCAGACACCCAACCACCTAACCACTCAACCACTCAAATCCATATTCAGTATGAAAAAAACCATTACCTCCCTCTTCTTCCTGCTCGCCCTGGCCGGCGCGTTGCGCGCGCAGCCGCAGCAAGGAAATGCCAACGCTATCCTCGAACAGCTCAAAGAGATCGCTGTCGTCGACCAAAAGGTCATGATGCCGATGCGCGACGGCGTCCGCCTGGCCACTGATATTTTCCGGCCCAAGACCGACAAGAAAGTGCCCATCATCTTTTCCAAAACGCCGTATAACTTTAATTCCTGGGGCGACGGCGAAATGCGGGCAGGCACATATTCCGCCGCGCTCGACGCCGTGAAACGGGGTTACGCTTACGTAGTGCAGAACGAACGCGGCAAATTCTTCTCGGAAGGGGAGTGGGACATCCTCGGTCCGCCGACTACCGACGGCTACGACGCCTTCTCCTGGATGGCAGCCCAGCCCTGGTGCAACGGCAAGATCGGCACCCTCGGCTGCTCGTCTACCGCCGAATGGCAAATGGCGGTTGCCGCCCTCGACCACCCGGCGCACGCGGCTATGGTACCCCAAGGGTTCGGCGCAGGTGTGGGTAGGGTAGGGCCCTTTATGGAGCAAGGCAACTGGTACCGCGGCGGCGCCCAGCAGATGCTGTTCACCACCTGGCTCTACGGTACCCAAACCGACAAAGTGAAGCCCCAATTTCCGCCTTACGCCACCCAGGAAGACCTCCTGCGCGTGTCGCGCTTCTACGATATGGTCCCCGAACTGCCCCGGGTGGATTGGGCCGAAGGACTTAAACACCTCCCCGTACAAGACATCATCAAAAACGTGAACGGGCCTTTAGGGACTTACGAGAATATGATCCGCCGCAAACCCAACGACCCCGATTGGTACAAGGGCGGCCTTTACCACGACGATATGCCCTTCGGCGTACCCAGCTTCTGGTTTGTCTCCTGGTACGATGTGTCGTCGGCGCCCAATCTGTATCTCTACAACCACGTGCGCCAAAACGCCAAAGATCCCGAAGTGGCCAAGAACCAATACCTCGTTATCGCGCCGACCCTCCACTGCGCGTATAAACGCGCTACCGCAAACACCGTCGTGGGCGAACGCAGTATGGGCGACGCGCGGCTCGACTACGACCTTCATATCTATGGCTGGTTCGACTACTGGCTCAAAGGGGAACAGAACGAATTTCTGGAAGGTACCCCGAAGGTGATGTATTTCACGATGGGCTCCAATACCTGGCAGCAGACCGACTCCTGGCCGCCTCCCGGCGCTGAAATGACCACCTTCTTCCTGCGTAGCAACGGAAAAGCCAATACCCTCAACGGCGACGGCAAGCTGAGCCCAACCCCCGCCGGCAAAAAAGACAAGGACCTGCCCGACGCCTTTACCTACGACCCCATGAACCCCGTGCCTTCCTATGGCGGCAACGTATGCTGCACCGGCAATGCCGTGCAGGGCGGCGCCTTTGACCAGCAGAAAATGGAAACCCGCCCCGATATCCTGGTCTATACCTCCGATCCCCTTTCAGCGGGGGTCGAGGTGAGCGGTTTCATCGAAACGACCCTTTACGTCTCTTCCGACGCCAAAGACACTGACTTCACCGTCAAGCTCATCGACGTATACCCCGACGGCCGCGCCTATAACCTCGACGAGACCATCCTTCGGGCCCGCTACCGCGAAGGCTTCGACAAAGAAGTGTTTATGGAGAAAGACAAGGTCTACAAGCTGGAACTCAGCCCTATGGCCACGAGCAACTTCTTCGAAGCGGGACACCGCATCCGCATCGAAGTGTCCAGCAGCAATTTCCCCCGCTTCGACCGCAATATGAACACCGGAGGCAACAACTACGACGAAGCCACCGGCGTGACCGCGCACAACGCGATCCACCACTCGGCGATGTATCCGTCGCAGATTCGGATCCCGATGGTGAAGAGGTAGGTGGTTAAGTGGTTGGGTGGCTGGGTGGCTAAGTGGCTGAGGTACACCTGTTCGCCGTCCCGCCATAAGCGGGATCAGATTCCGTGCGGAACTATCAGCCGGTCCCCCGACCGGCGTTCCTTATTTTTTGCTCACTAATGGGGTCCAGACAGCTGTGGGCTCCAACTTGAGACTCTGTGGTCAAGCCATTCTTAGATCCGCTTAAATTGGAAAATCCTCCTCAAACCCGGTAGAACGGCGAACAAGCCTCGAAATAGTGCAATTCCGAATAGTCCTAACGGGTCTTTTAAAAAGCGCCCGAACTGTTTTTCCTTCCAACCACCTAGCCACCTAGCCACCTAGCCACCTAGCCACTCAGCCACTCAGCCACCCAGCCACCCAGCCGCTCATCAAATAATCGTCGACGTCCGCTCCGTAGTCTGCTGCTGATCGAGGTTGAGGTCGGCGGCATCGGAGATGAGGTGGGCGATCAGATCGCCGATCTGGGAGCAGGAGTAGGCATACTGGAGGTCGAGTTCCTGGGTGCCGACGCCTTTTTCCAGCACGTGTTTGGTAGTGCGGTAAATGGTGGTCGCTTCTTCCTTCAGTCCGAAGTGGTCGAGCATCATGCCGGCGGAGAGGATGGCAGCCATTGGGTTGGCGATGTCCTGCCCTGCCGCTTGGGGGAAAGAGCCGTGGATGGGCTCAAACAGGGCGGAGCGCTCGCCGATGGAAGCGGAAGGCAACAGTCCCATGGAGCCGGCCAGTACGCTTGCTTCGTCGGAGAGGATGTCGCCAAACATATTTTCAGTGAGGATCACGTCGAATTGCGTAGGCCATTGGATGATCTGCATGGCTGCGTTGTCGACAAACATATAGCCGACTTCGATGTCGGGGTAGGAGGGGGCCATGCGCTGCACCACCTCGCGCCACAAGCGGGAGGTTTCGAGTACGTTGGCTTTGTCGACCAACAGCAGCTTTTTCCTGCGCTTTCCGGCCGCTTCAAACGCCAGTTTGGCGATGCGCTCGATCTCGTAATCGTGGTACACGCACAGGTCCTGCGCTTTTACGGCATCCCGGCTTTTTTCCCCGAAGTAGATGCCGCCGGTAAGTTCCCGGAAGATGACAAAATCTGCGCCTTTGATGCGTTCCGGCCGCAGCGGCGACAGGTGCAGCAGGGTGGAGTAGGTCGTCACTGGACGGATATTGGCAAACAGGCCCAGGCTTTTGCGCAGCCGCAGCAGGCCTTGCTCGGGCCGCACCTTGGCGGCCGGGTCGTTATCGTATTTCGGATCTCCAATGGCGCCAAACAACACCGCATCGGCAGAAAGGCAAAGGTCCAGCGTCGCCTGAGGCAGCGGGTCGCCCGTCTTATCGATTGCAATAGCGCCCACCCAGGCGGTCTTGTAAAAGAACTGATGCTGAAAGCGGTCGGCGATCGCGTCGAGCACCTTCACCGCCTGGGCGGTTACCTCCGGGCCGATCCCGTCGCCGGGAAGAATGGCTATGGTTTTTTTCATGGCAGGTTTGATGTTCAATGGTTTGGAGTAGGGAGCAGGGAGCATTTCAACTGGCGCGAGGCTCCGCCTCCTGCCTGAGGCTCCTGCCTCAACCCCTGAGCGTTTCAAATTCAGCAATCTGATCTTTCAGACTGATTAAATAATCGATATCGTCGAAGCCGTTGATCAGGCATACTTTTTTGTAGGGATCGATGGGGAAGGTTTCCTCTATGCCTTTTGAAGGAATCCGGATGGCCTGGGCTTCCAGGTCGATCTCCACCTCCATTCCCGGGTCCTGTTCGATTCCGGAAAACAGTTCGTGCAAAAATTCCGGGCTCACCTGCACCGGCAATAAGCCGTTGTTCAGGGCGTTGCCTTTGAAGATATCGGCAAAAAAGCTGGACACCACTGCCCGAAACCCGTAATCGGCGATGGCCCAGGCGGCATGCTCGCGGCTGGAGCCGCACCCGAAGTTTTTCCCGGCAACGAGTATTTGCCCGCTATAGACCGGATTGTTGAGCACAAAATCTGCCTTTGGGCTGTTGTCCCCATGATACCGCCAGTCGCGAAACAGGTTGTCCCCAAACCCATCCCGGGTGGTGGCCTTCAAAAAGCGCGCCGGAATGATTTGGTCGGTATCGATGTCCTCCATTGGGATCGGGACGGCGGTGGTGCGAAGCAGGGTGAATTTTTGCATGAATCTTTAAAGTTACGAGGTTGCGAGGTTACGGGGTTGCGGATATTTTTAAGATTTTTTCTGTGGTTGACTTTTTGTTTTTGGTGTTCTGGTTGCTTTGAGGCGGAGCCTCGACTTTAAGTGGGTCCGAGCCGGAGGCTCGAACCAGGGTTGTTTTGAAAAGTGTTTTATGAACAGTCTTAAAGACATCGCTACATCGTTACATCGCTACATCGTTACTTTCTGAAGTCCACAATCTCCCCGGCAATTGCCGCGGCCGCCGCCATCAGGGGGCTGGCGAGAATGGTACGGGCGCCGGGGCCTTGCCTGCCTTCGAAATTGCGGTTGGAGGTGGAGACGCAGTAGGCTCCGGCAGGAATTTTATCTTCGTTCATGCCGAGGCAGGCGGAGCAGCCAGGTTCGCGGAAGTCGAAGCCGGCTGCCTCCAGGATGCGGTCGATGCCTTCGGCTTTAGCTTGCGCGGCTACTTGTTGGGAGCCAGGCACTACCATTGCGCTGACGTGGGGTGCTTTCTGCTTGCCTTTGACGAATTCCGCTACCAGGCGCAGGTCCTCGATCCGGGAGTTGGTGCAACTGCCGATGAAGACGTGCTGGATAGGCTTTCCCGCCAGGCTTTCGCCGGGCTTAAAGCCCATGTACTCCAGGGATTTTTCGAACGATTGCCCGGTTTCGGAGGGGATCGCTTGAGAAATACCCAATCCCATGCCGGGGTTGGTGCCGTAGGTGACCATGGGCTCGATGTCCTCAGCGCGAAAGTGGAATTCTTTGTCGAAGACGGCGTCTTCATCTGAGTAAAGCGTTTTCCAGTAGGCGAGGGCGTTTTCCCACGCTTCGCCCTGGGGCGCAAACTGCCTGCCCTGGAGGTAGTCGAACGTCGTTTGGTCCGGCGCTACCAGTCCGCCGCGTGCGCCCATTTCGATGCTCATGTTGCAGATCGTCATGCGGCCTTCCATCGACAAGGCGCGGATGGCAGAGCCGGCGTACTCTACAAAGTAGCCCGTGCCGCCGGCTGCGGTAAGTTGGGCGATGATGTACAGGATGATATCTTTGGAATAGACGCCTTTCCCGAGCTGGCCCTCCACGTTGATGCGCATGCGTTTGGGCCGGGATTGCAGCAGGCACTGGCTGGCGAATACCTGCTCCACCTGACTGGTGCCGATGCCGAAGGCAATGCACCCGAAGGCACCATGGGTGGAGGTGTGGCTGTCGCCGCAGACGATGGTCATCCCCGGCTGGGTAATGCCCAACTCAGGGCCTATGACGTGTACGATGCCCTGATAAGGATGGCCCAGGCCGTAGAGCTCGAGTCCGAAGTCGGCGCAGTTTTGGACCAACGCCTCTACCTGATGGCGGGAAAGCGCTTCCCGGATGGGCAGGTGCTGGTCTTTCGTCGGCACGTTGTGGTCGGCAGTAGCCACGGTCTTCTTGGGGCGGAACACGCCAATATTGCGGGCCCGGAGGCCGTCGAAAGCCTGGGGGCTGGTCACCTCGTGGATGAAATGGCGGTCGATGTAAAGCACCTCCATGCCTCCCTCAACGGATGTGACGGTGTGCGCATCCCAGATTTTGTCAAATAACGTTTTTCCCATGGATATTTAAACTGCTGAAGTTTTTTTTACCTGAAGGGCTTCAATAATCGCGTACAGGTCGTTATCCTCGACTTCCTTCTTGCGGTCGGCGACCTCAAGAAAACGCTGATATACGGTGTCGAGTTCGTCTTTGGTTAGGTTAATGCCCAGATGTTTGGCGCGGTAAGCCAGGGCGGCCCTTCCGCTGCGGGCGGTGAGGACGATCTTGGAGTGGTCGACGCCCACATCGAGTGGGTTGATAATTTCGTAGGTTTCCCGTTCCTTGATGACGCCGTCCTGGTGGATGCCGGAGGAGTGGGCAAAGGCGTTGGCGCCCACGATGGCTTTGTTGGGCTGTACCACGACGCCCATGCGGTCGCTGACAAGTTGGCTTGTTGCGTACAGCAGACGGGTGTTGATCCCGGTTTCTTTGTTGAGATAAGGGTGCTGACGCAGGATCATGACCACTTCTTCGAGGGAGGTGTTGCCCGCGCGTTCGCCGATGCCGTTGATGGTGCACTCGATCTGGCGGGCGCCGTTTTGAACGCCTGCGATAGAGTTGGCGGTGGCTAGCCCGAGGTCGTTGTGGCAATGCGTTGCCAGGATGGCTTTGTGGATGCCGGGCACGTTTTCGTAGAGGTAGCGGATCTTGGCGCCGTACTCTTCGGGAAGGCAATAACCGGTCGTGTCGGGAATGTTGAGTACCGTAGCGCCCGCTTTAAGTACGGCTTCGATGACGCGGGCCAGAAATTCGTTGTCGGTGCGGCCAGCGTCTTCGGCGTAAAATTCGACGTCCTCTACATACGATTTGGCCAGCTTGACGGCTTTTACCGCCCGTTCCAGGATCTCTTCCCGGGTACTGTTGAATTTGTATTTGATATGGGAATCGGAGGTGCCGATGCCGGTATGGATTCTCGGCTTTTTGGCGTGCTTTAGCGCCTGGGCAGCTACTTCGATATCTTTTTCCACTGCCCTGGACAATCCGCAGACGGTTGGATTTTTCAACGCTTTGCAGATAGCCTCCACCGAAAGAAAATCGCCGGGGCTGGAGATAGGAAAACCCGCTTCAATGATGTCTACGCCAAGCTCTTCAAGGGCCAAAGCGATCTCTATCTTTTGTTCGGTATTTAATTTACAGCCGGGAACTTGTTCCCCGTCGCGGAGGGTGGTATCAAAGATGTGAATGCGAGTAGTTTCCATTGGCGGGCAATTTTGTACATTTACAAGCTCCAAAGATAGGTTGACGCGCCGGGGGGAAAGGCTGAATTTCTCCGCGATTGTCCGGAACAGCATAAGATTGTTTCTTTTGTAATGAAAAGAAAATCAAATACTTGAAAAAATGTAAATTACAATGCCCAAACAAAAAACAGATGACCTCGTCCAATTGATTAACTCCCTTACCCGGGCGGAAAAACGGCATTTCCGCCTCTTCGTCAAGCGGAATCAATCCTCCGAGGATATTTTGTTTTTGCAACTATTTGATTTCCTTGAAAAAAAAGGAGAATACGAGGAAGAAGCCATTCTCCGGAAGTTGCCTGAGATCAAGAAGCAACAGCTCTCCAACCTCAAAGCGCATTTGTACAAGCAACTGCTGACCAGCCTCCGCCTGCTTAGCGCCAAGGAAGAGCCCGATATTCAAATCCGGGAAATGATCGACTATTCCCGTATCCTCTATAACAAAGGGTTATACAGGCAAAGCCTCGACATCCTGGCAAAAGCCAAGGAGCGCGCCAGATCCGGGTATTACCATACCCTTACTATGGAGATCCTCGAATTTGAAAAGCATATCGAAGGGCAATATATCACCCGGAGCATCGAGGGAAGGGCGGATGCTTTGGCAGAAGAAATTATGGAGCTAAGGGACACGATGACCCAGGCCCAGTTGTTCTCCAATCTGTCGCTTCAGCTTTACGGCCTGTACCTCAAAGTGGGCTATGTGCGCAACAAAAAGGATTTCATTTTTGTCAAAGAATTCTTCAACGCCAACCTGCCTAAGATCCCCTACCAGGAGTTGGATTTCATAGGGAAGATCCACTTCTGCCAGGCCCATTTCTGGTATTACCATATTACCCAGGAGTTTACCTATTGCTACCGCTATGCGCAACGCTGGGTCGACCTGTTTCACGAAGAGCCTGCAATGGTGGAATTATACACTCCGCTGTACCTCAAAGGGATGCACAACCTCCTCAACTCGCTGTTTAACGTCCTGCAGGCGAAGAAATTCAATTTAGCGCTTTCCGAACTGCTCTGTCTGCCCGACCGTCTGCCTTCTCTTGAGGAGAACAAAAACAACGAGAGCCTTTACTACCTGTTCAAGTACATCCATTCTATCAAGAAGCATTTCCTAGAAGGTACCTTCACTGATGGACTTACTATTGTTCCGGAATTGCTGGATATCATCGAGGAAGACCGCTATAATTGGGATAGCCACAGGGTTATGGTATTTTATTACCGGATTGCCTGCCTGTATTTCGGAAGCGGCGACAACAGCGGCGCCATCACCTACCTGAACCGGATCATTAATCAGAAGAACCCGGATTACCGGGCGGACATCCAGGTGTTTGCCCGGCTGCTCAGCCTGATCGCCCATTTCGAACTTGGCAACGCGCAATTGGTGGAGTACCAGGTAAAATCTGTTTACCGCTTCCTTGCAAAGAACGACGAACTTGGAGTCGTGCTGCGGGAAATCCTCCGCTTCCTTCGCCGCCTTACCCGAATTCACCCAAGGGATCTGCATCAGGAGTTTGTAGCGCTCAGGGAGAAGCTGGCTAAAGCCGCCGACGATCCATACGAACGCCGGCCCTTTCTTTATCTGGACATACTTTCCTGGCTGGACAGCAAAATCCAAAACCGGCCCGTACAGGAAGTAATCAGGGAAAAGTACCTCAAATCACAGGAATAGCCTAATCCTTGGCCCCGTCCTACCGCTCCAGGCAGCGCAGTTGGTGCATGAAAAAATCGAGTGAAAATACCGGATACTCTTCATAACCGCTGCTCCAAAAGACCCGCACGCTTTCGGCTTCGCTGTTTTGCAGAAGGCTCAGCAGGCTTTGGTCAATGGGGTATTGCACGACATAGGTGAGCAATTCTTTTTGCGTATCGTATCTTCCCCGGTCCATGGCGCCGGATTGCAGGTTGATGTACTGCCCGTTGAGCAGTTTGATGGTCAGTACACTGCCTTTTTCGATAAATCCATAGGCTTCCCGGGCATTAGGGTAAGCAAACGTAAATTGCAGGGTAAGGAACCGGAAGCCTTCGGAAGCGCTCAGGAATCCTTCGCATCGGAGGTATTCTTTTTCTTTGAGGAAAACCCGGAGGCGTTCGTCGGTATAGGTAAAAAGGAGTTGTGGTTCCAGATCTTTGCGCAACCGGCCGGTGCTTTCATCCACGCCGCTGAAGGCAACGCGGCAGGTTTTTTCATAGGTTTTTGGGGAGGAGTTGGCCGCAGAATACCAATCCATATAATAGCCGGAGCCGTTCTCCATGGCGGCGGAAAATGTCGCTGTGGCAAGGTTTCCCGCTTTGGGGAGCACGATCTGGCTGGCGCGGTTGGCTTGAGATTTTTTAAATTCCTGCAGGATGTTTCCTCTGGCGACCAGCCCTTCCGCCTGGGACAATTCCTGGCGCGCGAGTTCGGCTTCGAGTTTGGCTTCCTGTTCGGTGCGTTTAGCGGCGTTGAGGCGCAGGTTGAGATGCTGGAGGTTTTCCGGGTTCGCTGCAGACTGTTGAACCTCCGACTCTATTTTGGCGCGTTGGTTGAACGCTTGTTCAGCCCGGTTTTGGGCGATGACAGACGCTTCTTTGGCCAGTTGGGCTCTCCGGCTGGCGATGCGGCGTGCGTCTTCTTCGGTAAGCAGGACGGGATTATCCAGCGTGGAAATCTGGCTCTGGATAACGGGGTAATTTCTTCCTCCCTGAATCTGGTTAAAAAACCTCCAGGAACCATCAGGGTATACGATAATTTTTTCTCCTTTTTCATTTTCCCGGATTACTCCCTGGGCAATTGACGGAATTGCAGGGGCCAACAACAGGAGAAGGGAAAATAGGAAAAAAAAATTCCTACATTGCATATGGTTTAATGTTTATGGGATGTTGATCCTACAAATTTAAAAGAATATCCCACATTGTGCATGATTATTCCATGTTTCTCCGCAGGTTTTGACGGATGATCGCTCTATTCAAAATCGGTTTCCTGCCCTTGCGCATTTGGGATGTTCTGGACATCCTGATTGTCGCTTACCTGATGTATCAGATCTACCGGCTGCTTCGGGGCAATATTGCGTTCAATATCCTTT
>WBZV01001451.1_pt1 | contig 10674 bp, 9 predicted proteins | sample 5204221 | NCBI WGS metagenome assembly WBZV01 (sample SAMN12344360, study PRJNA552823) | activated sludge metagenome | biome: Activated sludge suspended growth; feature: Nitrification reactor; material: Wastewater; isolation source: activated sludge from nitrification reactor of wastewater treatment...
CACGTCCCTGGGGACTGAGGTCGTTCACTGGCGGATGCCTTCCGTTCGTGGTGTCGTATCGACCCTAACGCCGACCAGGGACACGACCATCCCGCAAAGCGGGTTTGTTCGCTGTCGGCGTGCTGGTCCTACTTCTCGGCGGCGTCCTCGTCAGCCGCCTCTTCGAGAACGGCTTCTTCGAGTTCCTCGGCGTCGGCCTCGTACTCCTCCTCGAGGATCTCGTCCTCGATGGCATCGGCGAGGTCGTCGACCGCGCCCGCGTCCAGAGCACTGAGGTCCACCGGGTTGCCGGACGCGTCGGTGACCTTCGCCTCCTGCATGACCAGGGCCAGCGCTTTCCCTCGGCGGACATCGGCCACTGCCGTGCCCACCTGGCCGGCCTCGGCCAGAGCGTTGGCGAACTGGTCTGCCGACATGCCGTACCGCGGAGCCTGCTGCACGAGCCACTGGATCAACTCGGCCTGCTCCACACCGAGCTCCTCGGTGTCCGCGATCTTGTCGAGGATCAGCTGGGTCTTCAACGAGTTGCGCGTGTTGTCGGCAACCTCCGCCCGGTGGTCCTCATCACCGTGACCGTCGGCGAAGTGCTCGTCGATCTGCGCCTGCAGGAAGGCCTCAGGCAGCGGGAAGTCCACCAGCTCGAGCAGTCGCTCGGCGAGCTTCTCGCGAGCCTCGTACCCCTGCTCCACGAGCCGGTTGCCCTGCAACTTGGTCCGGAGGTCGTCGCGCAACTCAGCCATCGTGTCGAACTCACTGGCCAGTTGGGCGAACTCGTCGTCCGCCTCGGGCAGCGTGCGTTGCCGCACACCCTTGAGGTCGACGGTCACCTGCACCGCCTTGCCTTCATAGGGTCCCTCGTCGGGGGTGTGTTCGAAGGTCACGGTGTCACCCTCGGAAGCCCCGGTGACAGCCTCCGAGAATCCGTCGATCATGCCCTCAGCGCCCACCTCGAAGGTCAGCGCGGTGCCGGCGAAATCGTCGAGTTCGTCACCGTCGAGTTCACCCTTGACGTCCACGAGGACCAGATCTCCGGCCTCGGCGGCACGCTCCACGGGGGTCACGGTGGCGAAGCGCTTGCGCAGTTGCGCGACCTGCTCCTCGACGTCGTCGTCCGAGACCACGGAGTCGGCGACCTCGACCTCGAGGCCCTTGTACTCCGGCAGATCGAACTGTGGGGTGACGTCGACCTCGGCGGTGAAGGAGATCAGCTCCCCGTCCTCGATCTGGGTGACCTCGACCTCGGGCTGGCCCAGCGGCCGCAGCTCGTTGTCCCGCACGGCCTCGTCATAGGCCTTGGGCACCTCGGCGTTCACGACCTCCTCGAGGACCACGCCGCGGCCGAAGCGCTGATCGATGATGCGGGTCGGGACCTTGCCGCGCCGGAACCCGGGGACGTTGACCTGCGATGCGATCCTCTTGTACGCCTGCTCGATGGAGTCGTTCAGATCCTCGAAGGGGATCTCCACCGTGAGCTTCACACGGGTCTCGGACAGGTTCTCGACGGTGCTCTTCACGCTGGACTCGTACTCCTCATAGGGGTTGGGCGACACGCCCGACGGACAGTCCTCATCGTACGTTCCGGCACGCCGGAGCTTCCGATAAGGGTTGCAGCGTCGGGGCGGCGGGACTCGAACCCACGATCTCTTGCTCCCAAAGCAAGCGCGCTAGCCACTACGCTACGCCCCGTCGACCCCGTAGTAATCTGGTGATTCCTGCGGGTGTAGCTCAATGGTAGAGCCTCAGCCTTCCAAGCTGATGGTGCCGGTTCGATCCCGGTCACCCGCTCTGATGAACGGACACGGGATGCTTCCCGTGTCCGTTCCTCATTTGCAGGCGGAACAGCCGGGATCGGGAGGAGCCCGCCGGAGGTGGGCGACGGACCCGGTCACCGTTCGCGATTGTCACGAGGTGGCGCGGTCCACCCCCATGAACCCGGCCAACATCGTCACAGTCGCACACGTGGATCACGTCAGACACAAGCCGGATGGCTCAGCGAGCCCAGCGCTTGTCGGCGTGCCTGTGGAACCACCTGTCCCACTTGTCCCAACGAACCCGGTCATCGTCCAGGCGTCCGCGGTTCCAATCGCCGCGCTTCCAGCAGTCCCAGCCGCTGTGACCCAGTTTCGAGATGAGCCGGCCGATGTTCTGTCCCTCGGTGAACAGTTCCACCCCGAACAGGCCGTTGAGCGCCTGGGCTTGTGAAATGTCAGTGTCAGGTATTGGCTTCGACAAGTAGCGGAAAGGCTCCATGCATCCGTACGTTGACGGTGTTCACACTACGAGCGACCCTCAGCCCTGCGCGCTGCGCAGGATCTCGACCATTTCGTCGTAGCCCCGGGCCTGTGCATGCTCCACCGGACTCAGTCCATCGTCACGCGAGCGCAGTGACACGTCGGCGCCGGCTGCCACCAGCAAGTCGACCACCTCGACGTACCGGGCTGATCCGTCCCCGAGAATGATCGCCTCGTGCAGCGCCGTCCACCCAAGACGATTCACGTGGTCGATGTCGATGTCCTCGCGAAGCAGGCGCTTCACCACGCGCGGATAGCCACGATCGGCTGCCCGGATCAGCGCGGTTCCATTGAAGCTGTCCTTGTCGTTGATACGGGCCCCGCTGGCGATCGCTAGGTCGAGCAGACGCGGGTCATCGCCGACCTCCGCCGTGGCGATCAGGTAGGCACTCTGGACCGTCTCATCCTTGGCGTTCACATCGGCGCCGGCGTCGATCAAGAAGCGCGCGACCCCCAAATGGTTGCCGTAGGCGGCCGCCACCAGTGCCGTCCGGCCCTGATCGTCCCTGGCCTCGACTGACGCCCCACGCGCATGCGCCAGGCGTACGGCGTCCAGGTCTCCCCGAGCCGCGGCCCGGATGAGCCGGTCATCCATCCGAGGCGCTCGCGATGGCGTGACGGCCACCCCCGCAGCGGCACCCGGGACCGGCGGCGGACCGGCCGGGGCGGGTGGGTCCTGTGTCGAGCACCCCGCCGCCAGGAATAATCCCAGTCCAAACAGCACCGCACGCTCAGGTCGCACGGCAGACCCATCGCAACCGCCAATAGTCGATGTTCCAGCCGTCCGCGGAACGCAGACCCGCACACGCCTCATCGATCGAGCGGGCCAGTTCGGCGTGCTGTTCGATGGGAACCTCGCGCCACACATCGGATCGGAATACCTTGGTCCAGTCCGCGGGCGTCTGACCGGGTCGCAACGGCGTCGGACGCGGGAACCACCACATGGAACGCACGTCGAACCCCGCCTCCTCGAGCAGCGCGGACTCCTCGCCCACGCTGGGGAAGAACTTCCGGATGCTCGGCACCGGATGACCAAGCGCGACCACAGCCCCGATGAGCGCTTCGTCGACGGTGCGGACGTTGTGCTTGCCGCCCATCTCGGCCAGGAACTGGGCGCCGGGCCGGAGCACCCCCCTGATCGCCCGCAGTGCGGCGGCCTGATCGGGCATCCAATGCAGCGCGGCGTTGCTGATCGCCAGGTCGAATAGTCGGTCGAGCTCCAGGGTCATGACATCGGCGGCCAGGAACTCGACTTCCGGGTGCTCCGCCCCGGCCCGGGCGAGCATCGCCGCATCCAGATCGACGCCGAGCACGTCGTACCCCCGAGCCACCAGCGTGGCCGCATGCGCGCCCGTGCCGCACCCCACGTCGATCACCGCTGCCGGAGGCGGCACCTCGATCAGGTCCAGGAGGTCCTGCCCGTACTCGGTGACGAACCCGAAGTCACGGTCGTAGGACTCGGCGTCCCACTGCACTAGAGGCTGTCGACCAGCGCGATGTACTGTGCTTCAGCGTCAGCCGATGACATCCCCGCGTACTGGGCCCACGCGTCGTGCTTGGCCCGACCGACAGGGTTGGTGAAGCCCGGACGCTTCCCGGAGACGTCACCTTCGGTGGCTTGCTTGTAGAGGCCGTACAACTGCAACTTGACCTCATTGCCGGGATCCTCGGTGAGCTCGGAGACCCGCTGCTTGGCTGCGTCGAACTGTTCAGACATGCGACGACGGTAGGCGCGCGTCACACCCGCACGCAACTACTCGGCGAAAGCCGCCCGCCAGACATCCGGGTCGGGAAGTGTGACGACCAGTCGACCGGAGGGCACCTGCGAGACGAAATCGAGGTTGTTGCCTTTGCCCTGCAGGTGCAGCCCTTCGCGGGACATGATCACCACCCGCTCGCCGCTGGAGTAGAACACCGCCTGCTCGGTGAGCGCCAGCACCCCCAGCCCGGGTAGTGACGAGGCGTCCCGGAAGTCCGCGCTGCGGCACTGGGCCGGAGCGATCAGCAGTGGAGGGCGGCCGTGCAACTCCTCGGCCAGCAACTGCGTGGCTTTGGTGACCCGCTTCTGCGCACGCGGTCGCCAGAAGAAGAAGCCGAACAACACGGATGCGACCACCGCGATCAGCAGCGCGCCGAGTACCACCCAGACCCAGGACATGACACCTCCACGAACGAGGGTACGGGCCGGGTCACAACGAGTAGACGTCTGCCTCGTCGCCGCTGATCCGGCCGACCAGCACCTCGTCGGCCATGCCGACGAACAGCCCGTTCTCCAGCACACCCGGGATGTTGTTGATCCGTGCCTCAAGGTCTGCGGGATCGGAGATCGCGGCGAAGCGGGCGTCAACCACGAGGTTCCCCTGATCGGTGACGACCGGCCCCGCCTTGCGCACCGCCATCCTCAGTTCCGGCTCTGCACCGAATTCGCGCAGGGCATCCATCACCTGCCGGTAGGCCTCGGGAAGGACCTCGACGGGCAGAGCGAAGGATGACCCGAGGACGTCGCTGAGTTTCGTCTCGTCGACCACAACAACGAACCGGTCGGCCCGACTGTCCACGAGTTTCTCGCGGGTATGACAGGCCCCGCCGCCCTTGATGAGGTTGCGTTGCGGGTCGACCTCGTCGGCCCCATCGATGGCGAGGTCGATGTGGTCGATCTCGTTGAGCGTTGTCATCGGTATCCCGTATTCCTGGGCAAGCAGCGAAGACTGGAACGAGGTCGGGACGCCGACGATGTCCTGCACCTCGCCGGCCCGCCAGCGCCGGCCCAACTCCTGGATCATCAGTGCCGCAGTCGATCCCGAACCGAGGCCGAGGATCATTCCGGACTCGATCCGCCGGGCCGCTTCCGCGGCCACCAGTTCTTTCATCCGCTGCTGCACATCCACGCCTGGCACGATAGTGCCCCTGCTCTGGAAGTGGTGCATCCGATGGCGTATCGGGCAGCAGCCATGGGGCAGGATGGACAGCATGCCAGGACAGAACCTCACCCGGGACGAGGCCGCCCGTCGTGCCGAGATCATCACCGACGTGGCCTACAGCGTCGACCTCGACCTGACGGGTACCGGCGACACGTTCCGGTCGCGTACGACCGTGACCTTCCACTGCACCGTTGCCGGTTCGACCACCTGGCTGGACCTGATCGCTCCTGGCGTGCGTTCGATCACCCTGAACGGCCGCGAACTCGATCCCGCCGCGCACTTCGTCGACTCCCGCATCCACCTGCCCGACCTCGATTCCAGCAACACCGTCGAGGTGGTCGCCGACTGCGCGTACATGAAGTCCGGTGAAGGACTGCACCGCTTCATCGACCCCGTGGACGACGAGCAGTACCTGTACACCCAGTTCGAGGTCGCTGATGCCCGCAGGGTGTACGCGTGCTTCGAGCAGCCCGATCTGAAGGCCCCCTGGCAACTCAGTGTCGAGGGGCCGAGCCACTGGGTCGTCACGTCCAACGCCCCCACGCCCGAACCCACCACCGTGCGGGAAGGCGTGAATCGCTGGGAGTTCCCTGCGACCAAGCCGATCTCGACCTACATCACCGCGCTGGTGGCCGGGCCGTACCACGTCGTACGCGAGGTGTACTCCGGCCCGCACGGCGACTACCCACTAGGGGTCTTCTGCCGCAAGTCGCTGGCCGAACACCTCGACGTCGACGACATCCTGCTCATCACACGTCAGGGCTTCGAGTTCTTCGAGCGCACCTTCGAGGTGCCGTACGCCTTCGAGAAGTACGACCAGCTGTTCGTCCCGGAGTTCAACGCCGGCGCGATGGAGAACGCTGGGTGTGTCACATTCCGAGAGGACTACGTCTTCCGTTCGCGGGTGACGGAGGCGGCTTACGAGAACCGCGCGAACACGATCCTGCACGAGATGGCGCACATGTGGTTCGGGGACTTGGTGACCATGCGCTGGTGGGACGACCTGTGGCTCAACGAGTCCTTCGCGGAGTGGGCCAGCCACTACGCGAACACCCATGCCACCCGCTTCACCGATGCATGGGCCACCTTCGCCAACCAGCGCAAGGCGTGGGCCTACCGGCAGGATCAACTGCCCTCGACGCATCCCATCGCCGCGGACATGGTCGACCTCGAGGCCGTGTATGTGAACTTCGACGGGATCACCTACGCCAAGGGGGCGTCCGCTCTGCGGCAGTTGGTCGCCTTCGTGGGCGAGGAGGATTTCCTCAAGGGCCTGCGCAGTTACTTCACCCAGTACGCGTGGTCGAACACCTCACTGAACGACCTGCTCACCGCGTTGGCCGACGCGAGCGGTCGGGACCTGAGCCACTGGACCCAGCAGTGGTTGCAGACCTCCGGGGTGAACATGCTGCAGGCGGAGATCACCTCGGGTCCGGAGGGCCAGATGGACCGCGTGACCGTGGTGCAGAACCCACCCTCGCTGCCAGAAGGAGTGGCTCCCACGCTGCGTGACCACCGGATCGCCATCGGCCTCTACGAGAGTGGCGACGGCGGCGTCCAACGGACCCACCAGGTCGAGGTGGACGTCACCGGTGCGCGCACGGAGGTACCGGCACTGGCCGACCGTGCTCGCCCGGACCTGCTGCTGCTCAACGACGACGACCTCACCTTCGCGAAGATCCGCCTCGATGAGCGAAGCCTGGCAACTGTGACCGAGCACTTCGGCGACGTCTCAGATCCGCTGGCCAGGGCGCTGCTCTGGGGCGCCACCTGGGACATGACCCGCGACGGCGAAATGAGCACAGGGTCGTTCCTCGATGCGCTGGCCGGTGGCATCGCGCACGAGACCGAAGTGGGTATGGTCCAGCAGGTGCTGCGCCAGGCCGATAGTGCCGTGGCCTTGTATGCGGCCCCAGAGAATCGTGAGCGCTATGCAGACCGGATGGCCGCCCTCCTCAGCGAGCTCGTGCACCAGGCGCAGCCCGGCAGTGACCACCAGTTGGCGTATGTCCGCGGCCTCATCTCCTTTGCACGCCGCGACGAGCACGTGGCACTGCTGAAGGGACTACTGGCGGGAACCACGACCATCGATGGTCTTGCGGTCGACACCGACCTGCGGTGGTCACTGTTGCGCCGACTGGTCGTGCTCGGCGAGGCCGGTGGCGACCAGATCGACGCCGAACAGCGGCTCGACGACACCGCCGCTGGTCGCCTCAACGCAGCCGCATGCCGGGCAGCGATTCCGACCGCCGAGGCGAAGGCCGCCGCATGGAATTCCTGCCTGCATGACGCGTCATTGCCCAACCACATGCTCGGTGCGATCATCGGCGGCATCACCGTCCCGGACCACCGGGACCTGCTGCGTCCGCATGTGGAGCAGTACTTCGAGTCGCTGCCGGAGATCTGGCGCGACCGCACCCACGAGATCGCTCAGGAGATCACGCTAGGTCTCTACCCCCACTCACTCGTGGAGACCGCGACGGTGGAACGCACGGACGCCGTGCTCGACGGCACGGTCGACATTCCGCACGGCGCCCGCCGTTTGCTCGGCGAGGGTCGCGACGGAGTCCTGCGGGCACTGCGCTGTCAGCAGCGCGACGGCGCCTGACGAGACGCACGCCGCGCTCCGCCCACAACTGTTGCGAAGTTGGGGCGACACGCCAGCGTGTTGTCCCAACAACGCAACAACGAGGGGCCGGCGGCGTTACGTTGACGGCTCAGCCGTAAGGCCCACCCCGGTCAGCGGCTCAGGGACCGTACCAGCGTGCGCAGCAGTGTCGAATCCGCAAGTTCCTCGATCAGGACCGGCTGGCCCTGCTCATCGGTCAAGGGCACCCGCCAGTTCGGGTACTCCTGATCCGTCCCCGGCTGGTTCTGGGTGTTCAGGTCGCCCACCCCATCCACGAGTGACAGGCAGAGCAGCCTGCTGGGCGCGCGCGACATCAACCTGTGCATCGCGACGGTGATCTGGGTCGGGGTCGGTGCGTCCACCGGCGACAGCAACCCCTCGTTGCGAAGCACGTTGACCCAGACCTCCACCTCGCGCTCGTGCGACGTGCGGGCCTCGTCATAGGGACGGTCGAGCAGCGACAGATCGTCCCACAGGCGCAGGTGTGAACCATCGAGGTACTGGGCGGTCGGCGGGAGGTCATGGACCGTGACCGACGCAAGACACTCGGTGCGCCAGCCGTTGGGATCGTGGATGGTCTCACCGTCACGCTCGAACAACAGCACGGTCGTCCCGAGGATCCCGCGATCGGAGAGCACATCGCGCGCCCATGGCTCCACGGTGCCGAGATCCTCACCGATCAGCGTCACACCTGCACGCGCCGCTTCCAGACACAGGATGTCGATGAGTGCCTGGTGGTCGTATCGCACGTACGTGCCATCCACGGGCGGTGCACCCGGGGGGATCCACCAGAGCCGGAACAGTCCGATGATGTGGTCGATGCGCAGTCCACCCGCATGACGCATCACGAAGCGCAATATGTCGCGGAAGGGCAGGTACTCGGCCTGCGCCAAGGTGACGGGGTTCCAGGGAGGCTGGCTCCAGTCCTGGCCGGCGGGACTGAACATGTCCGGCGGCGCCCCCACTCGGAAACCCTGTGTGAGCAGATCACCCATCGCCCAGGTGTCGGCGCCGAATGGATGCACTCCGATGGCGAGGTCCTGGATGATCCCGATCTTCATGCCTGCACGCAGCAGTTCCCGCTGCACATGGTCGAGTTGCTCGTCGAAGATCCACTGCAGCCATGCATAGAACTCGACCCTGTGCGGGTCGGGCTCGACCTCAGCGGCGTGCTCCGGCCACTCGTCCCACCGCGGACCGAACTGCTCGGCCAGCGCGCACCACCGGGCATAAGCCTGCAGGTCCTCGCCCTCCTCCTCGAGGAACGCGTTGAAGGCCACCTTCCGGGCAGGAGACCTCGGCACCTCGAAGATCTTCTCGAGTGCCTGCCGCTTGCCCGCCCACACGGCGTCGCGGTCCAGCAGGTCGGCGTTCTCATTGCGCACCCGCAACTCCTCGGCGAGGGCGGACACGAGCGCGACATCGTCGGCCGGCAGATACCCGTGCTCCTCGATCTTCTCCGGGCGGATGTAGATCGGATGTCCGAATCGGCGGGTCGACGGAAGGTACGGCGAGTTCTCCATCGGCGTCACGAGGGCGGCCGCGTGCAACGGATTGACCAGGACGAAGTCTGCGCCGAGTTCATGTGCGGCCCACACACCGAGGTCCGCGAGATCCTCGAGGTCGCCGAGCCCCCACGACCGGTGCGACCGCACGGAGTACAGCTGGATGGCCAGTCCCCAGCCGCGCGGGGCCTCCGGCAGGCGCCTCGGCGCGACGACCAGTGCATTGTCCTGGCGCACCCCGTCCTCCTGCTGGACCCACAACCTGTGCCAGCCCATCGGCAGGTCCGGAGGCAGCAGGATGCGCGACTCGGTGAGGCGCTGGTCCCCGATCCGGTGGTTCTCGACAGGCTCGCAGGGCAGGTCGTAGCGCCGGCCTCCGCCTTCGAGTTCCACCCAGATCAGCGGGGGTTTGCCGTCGGGGTGATGGACCCACGGCCCGTTGGTGTCCTGCTCGCGGACCACCCACAACGGAGGCAGCGTCCGCTCCCAGTGATCCCGGCGCCGGTGCGCCAGGGCCGCCTCGTAGTCGGCTTCATCGTCGGCCTGCACGCCGAGGGCCTGCAGTGTGGATTCGACCGTTGATTCCGGCACCACCCGCAGTGACCCTCCGAGGTCCCAGTACTCGGTGGCCACCCCACAGGAAGTGGCCAACTGATCGCGCGCGCTCACCAGACCTCCGGCTTCCGATCGGACCAAGGGTGCGCCTGCTCGAGTTGCGCGGCGAGTCCGATCAACGTCTCCTCACCGAACATCTTGCCGACCAGCATCACGCCGATCGGCAGCCCCTCCGCGGTCCAATGCATCGGCACGCTGATGGCGGGCTGGCCCGTCATGTTGAATGCGGCGGTGAAAGCGGCCCACCGCTTCTGATTCTCGAAATCGCGGGCCGGATCCGCACGATCGACGATGTCCTCCACCAACGGCGCCACCCCGTTCACGGTCGGCATCACCACAGCGTCGAACCCGGCCCATGCGGCCAACGTCGCCCGGGTCTGGATACGCAGCAGCGAGACCGCCATTGCCAACTGGATACCCGTGACCTGCCGGCCCAGGTCACGCAGGTGGCGGGTCAGAGGCTGCAGTCGCTGCTCATCGTCAGGCATCACCGGGGTGAGCAGGGCGAGGGTGTGCCAGACCGCCTCGAACTGCGCCACCAAGTCGGGGCCGAAGGGCCGGCCGATCGGCACGACCTCATGACCGAGTTCCTCGAGCCACCTGGCCGTCTGCTCGGCTGCGGTCACTGACTCCGGGTCGACGGGCACGTCGGCGATGATCGGCTCGGTGAGCAGCCCGATACGCAGTGGCCCGATCGGAGCCCGAGCGGCCGC
>WBZV01001453.1_pt1 | contig 10669 bp, 7 predicted proteins | sample 5204221 | NCBI WGS metagenome assembly WBZV01 (sample SAMN12344360, study PRJNA552823) | activated sludge metagenome | biome: Activated sludge suspended growth; feature: Nitrification reactor; material: Wastewater; isolation source: activated sludge from nitrification reactor of wastewater treatment...
CCACGCGCGGGTCTTTGGGGATGACGGCCAGTTCCCACGGGCAAATGCGCGGCATGATGACCCAGGTGACGCGCGCGCCCGGCCGCAGCAGGCGCGGCAATTGCCGCGTGACGACGGTCAGGTCGGCGATGCAGTTCAGCCCCCCGGAGTTGGAGTAGAGGCCGTCGAACGGCCCAAGCGTCAGCCGGTCGAGATCGGTGAACGACAGCGCCTCCACCGTCAGCCGCTCGCCCAGGTCGTCGCTGGGGACAGTGAGGCCGCTGGGTACAGCAGGGCCGCCGGGGACGGCGGAGCGGGCGATCTTCTCGCGGATGGCGGCGACCATGCCGGGGGCGAAATCGGTGGCATGGACGCGGAAGCCGCGCGCGGCCAGCTCGACGGCGTCCTGCCCCGTGCCGGCGTTGATCTCCAGCAAGTAGCCGCCGGGCGGCATGACCGCCTCGATGTGGGCGTAGAACTTGGCCCGCATGCGAGCCATGTTGGCGTGGTTCTCGCCGAAGGCGTCGTAGATGGTCGATTTGCGCGAGAAAGCCTCGGCGACGCTGTCGAAGTGGGCCTGGCTGTGGCCGCTGGGGACAGCGGGGCCGCTGGGGACAGCGGGGCCGCTGGGGACAGCGGGGCCGCTGGGGACAGCGGGGCCGCTGGGAAGGGGAGGCTGGTTCATTCCGTTTGTGGGGTGGGGCGGGCGGCCTCTTCGTAGGACATCGGCCGCGCCGGCTGGATGACGACCGAGGGCGCGGCGGCCAGCCGATCCAGTCGCGCGCGGGCCGCCGGCAGCGTCGCCAGGCGGGCGACGGCCCCACCCAGGGCGCGTACGTGCCCCGGCCGCCACTGCCCCGGCCGCGTGGCCACCCGCCGCGCCTCGTCCAGCGCCCGCCGGGCGCGGAACTCCTTGTGCAGCACGACGTGAAGGTGGCGGTAGAAGTCGCTGCTGAAGGGGCCTTGGTAGAGCATGTCCAGGTCGGACGAATCGATCCAGTTCTGCTTGTCGCTGAGCTGGGCGCGCACGTTGGCGTGGAACTTCGTGCCCGGCAGGGGGTAGGACACCGACATGCCGATGTCGTCCGGGTGGCAATCGCGCACCATTTGCAGCGTTGCCTCGATGTCGTCGCGCGTCTCGCCAGGGTAGCCGAATTGCAGGAAGAAGCCGACGCGCACGCCGGCATCATGCAGCCTCCGGGTAGCGTCGCGGATTTGTTCGACGGTCGTGCCCTTCTCCATCGCGTTGAGGATGCGTTGCGAACCGGACTCCGCGCCGATCCAGACGATCTCCGCCCCGGCGCGGGCCAGGGCGAGCACATCGGCCTCGCTACGCAGGATCAGGTCGGCCCGGCTGAGGCACTTGAAGGGCAATTGCGCCGCGCGCGCCTCCACGGCCTCGGCAAAGCGCGTCCACCAGCCCGGCTTCAGGCCAACGATGTCGTCGGCAAACCAGATGTGGTCGGGCCGGTAAGTCTCCTTCAGCCAGCGCATCTCCTCGGCGACGCACTCCGGGCTGCGCGAGTGGTAGCGCTGGCCCCAGATGGGCTTGGCGCACCAGTTGCAGTGGTAGGGGCAGCCGCGCGTGGTGACCATGTTCATCGAGTAGCGGCCGTGGTGGCTCTGCCAGCTGCGCCGGTAGCGCTCGACGTCGACGAGGTCCCAGGCGGGGAAGGGCAGGGCGTCGAGGTCGGTGATGGGCGCGCGGCGCGGGTTCTCGTGGAGTCGTTCGCCCTCCAGCCAGGCCAGGCCGAGGATGTCGCCCAGGGGCATGGCCGTCCGGCCCGCCAGCCGGTCGAGCAGTTGCGCCAGCGTCTCCTCGCCCTCGCCCAACAGGACGTAGTGCGCCCCGGCGCGCAAGTAGGCGGCGGCGTGGTCGCTGGCGTCGGAGCCGGCGACGATGACGGTGCAGCCGCGGGCCGCGGCCATGCCCGCCATCGTGAAGGCCGCCTGCCGCATCCGCAGCAGGCACATCTTGGACAGATAGTTGAAGTTGTCCTCGTAGAGCACGGCGAAGCGCGGCCGGTGGGCGTCCAGCGCCGTGGCCCACTCTTCTTCGGACTCGGCCAGCATGGCGTCGAACAAGGCCACGGCGTAACCGGCCTGGCGCATGACCGCCGCGGCGTAGAGCGTGCCCAGCGGCGGGTAGGGCTGTTGCGCCGCCCAGAGCTTGGGGTCGAAGCGCAGATAGTACGATTGTCCGAAGAGGATATCGACCATGTCACCTCATCCCGATGCGCTCGCCGGACACAAGGGCGCGCTGGGCGTCGGCCGCGGCGACGCGCTGTTGGTGGCGATCAAAGTGCCCCTTGCACGTGTCGGGCGAGAAGTCCGACTCTTGCCAGCCCTGATAGACGCGCCGGAACTTGGCGATCTTGCGCCGCATCTCCCAGCGGTCGAGGCGCAGGCCGGGCGGCGTGGCCAGGGTGGCTTCTAGTAGGCGGTGGTTGGCCGACGGCCCCAGGCGGCGCAAATGGGCCTCGGCCTCGCGCAGTGTCGGCGGCGGGCCGTCGGCGTTGGGCAGGTAGTCGCGCGTCCACTCGTTGGCCTGGCGCAGGGCGTCGTAGACGCGGCCGCCGTAGAGTGGCACCATCTGGGTGATCTCGTGGGCGGTGTAGAGGCTGCGGTCGCTCAGATGCAGGGCGCGCTCGCTGAGGAAGTAGTTGGGACAAACCTCGTGGCCCCGCCGGGCGGCCCAGCGGACGATGAGCAGCGCAAAGGCGCGCGCGATCCAGAGGCGGTCGTTGGCCGTGACGACCAGATAGTCGATGTCGCCGCCGGGGTTGACATTGTTGACCGACAGCGAACCGGTGACGGCCACGAGACGCACGAAAGGCATCCCGGCGATGAGCCGGCCATAGGTCACGGCCGCCGGCCAAAGCTGCCGCGAGGCGTCCTGCCGCTGCTGCCGCACCTCGGCTACGCCCTCGCGGCCGGGCAGCATGTACAGACCGTCGCGCCGGCTGAGGTAATCCGGCACGAGGTTGCCCTGGCGCAGGAGGCGTTGCGTTTCCGCTTGTGTGAGCGAGAGGCGAATGAGGTAGCGGTGAATTTCGGCCGGTGTCAACGGGTAGTCAAATACGTCCACGTAGGACACCGTGTTAACGATCGCCTGTTCCGCGTCGAACCGGGAAGTAATCATCGGTTGCGTAAGGTACATCCGCATTACTGGCGGGGGCTAGTGGACTTCGCCCGGCGCATCGGTTACATTATACCGATTCCTCAAAGCCAGTCTAGGGCCGCGGGCAAAGGCTTTGATGAGGATAGGTTTGGTCGGAGGTTGAGGGAAATGGACGAGTCAAACGCGATTGTCATTTTCGGGGCGTCGGGCGATCTGACCCGGCGCAAGCTAATGCCTTCTCTGTATGATTTGTACCGCAAGGGTCGCCTGCCGCAGAACTGGCGCATCGTCGGCGTGTCGCGCACGGATTTCAGCGACGAGGCTTTCCAGGCCCACGTCGAGGCCGGCGTGAAGGAGTTCGCCCGGTCGATGTACGATGCTAAGCAGTGGGCCGAGTTTGCCGCCAACGTCTGCTACTTCCGCGGCGATCTGACCGACTTCGCGCAGCTACAGGGCATCGACCGGATGCTGTGCGAGTGGGAAGACGGCCGGCAGGGCAATCGCCTCTACTACCTCTCCATCGCCCCCAACCTCTACGAGCAGGCCATTGCCAACCTGGGCGCGGCCGACATGGTGCATCAGGAGCACGGCTGGCGGCGCGTCGTCATCGAGAAGCCCTTCGGCCAGGACCTCGCCTCGGCCCGCGCGCTCAACCAGGCCGTCCACCGCGTCCTGGACGAGTCGCAAATCTACCGCATCGACCACTATCTGGGCAAGGAGACGGTGCAGAACTTGCTCGTCTTCCGCTTCGCCAATTCGCTTTATGAGCCGGTCTGGAACCGCAACTACATCGACCACGTGCAGATCACCGCCGCCGAGACGGTCGATGTCGGTCACCGGGCGGAGTTCTACGACAAGGTCGGCGTCGTGCGCGACATGATGCAGAACCACGTCATGCAACTGCTGGCGTTGGTGGCCACCGAGCCGCCGACGTCGTTCGCCGCCGAGGCCATCCGCAACGAGAAGGCCAAGGTCTTCCAGTCAATCCGGCCCATCCGGCCGGAGAACGTCGCCAGTTGTACGGTGCGCGGCCAATACCGCACCTACCGCGATACGCCGGGCGTCGCTCCCGGCTCGACGACGCCCACTTACGCCGCCATTCGCTACTACATCGACAACTGGCGCTGGCAGGGCGTGCCCTTCTACATGCGGTCGGGCAAGGCGCTGGCGGCCAAGTCGACGGAGATCACCATCTTCTTTAAGCGGCCGCCGCACGTGATGTTTCCCATGCCCGAGGGAGCGCAATTGGCCCCCAACTACCTGTCTATCTGCATCCAGCCCGACGAAGGCATCGAGTTCTCTTTTCAGGCCAAAGTGCCGGACACTGTGGCCGAGATGCGCACGGTCGATATGTCCTTCCAGTATGAGCAGTCGTTCGGCGCGATGGCCATCCCCGAAGCCTACGAGCGGCTGCTGCTGGACGTGATCAAGGGCGACCCATCGCTTTTCACACGCAGCGACGCCATCGAGCTATCGTGGCAGCTCATTGACCCTATCCTGGAGACCTGGCAGTCGAAGTACGCGCCGCCGCTCAACTTCTACGAATCGGGCACGTGGGGGCCGACGGAGGCCAATGAGCTGATCGCCCACGACGGCTATCACTGGACGCACGGCTGTGGGCAAGAGGGCGAGCCCTAGCCCTCGACGCGCTCCTGCAAGTAGCGATACAGCACGCCCAAGACCGTCGCCGGCTCCGACTCCTGCTCGCTCCGGCCGCGGCGGGTGGCGCGGCTGCGGCTGATCTGCAGGAAGCGGCGGGCGCGGGTGATGCCGACGTAGAGCAGGCGCAGGCGCTCGCAGATGACCTCGATATGGGCCGACTCGGTTGCCGTGCGGTTGGGGTGCAAGCCGGTGTCCGCGCCCATCAGGTAGCGCAATTGCGCCGTGGCCTCGGCGTTGGGGTCGCCGCCCAAAAAGTCGTGGACGCCCAGGAAGGGCGCTTCCAGGCTGCCGGGAATCCACATACCGTCAATGCCCACCAGGAAGACGGCGTCCCACTCCAGCCCCTTGCTGCTGTGCTGCGTGGCCAATGAGATGCGGCCGGGGGCCGGCTCATAGCCCAACTCCGCGCCGCGCATGATGCCGAGCGAACGCCGGCCGGAGGCGACCATTTGGAGTTGGGCCACCAGTTCCGGCAGCCGCCACTCCGGTTGCGCCTCGCGCCAGAGGCGTAGTTGGGCGGCGATCTGGTAGGCGATAGCCAGGTCTAGCTCGTGGTTGGCCGCGTCCTCGGCCGCCTCGCCGGCGCTGTCGTTGGCGAAGAGCGCGTCGGCCAGGGCCAGCGTCAGGTCATCAACCGGCAGCGTGCGCAGGTCGAAGTTCGCCCGCAGGAAGTCGGCCAGCCGCTCCAGACGGGCGACATCTTCCTCGGAGGCCACGCCGGCCGGCAGCGCCTCGGCCAGCTCCTCATCCTCGCGCGGGAAGAGCAGCGTCTCCGGCCGGTGGACGCTGCGCAGCAGCGCCCGGAAGCGCTCGATCTGCTCGGTGTCGTCGGGGTAGGGGTCGTAGTATGGCCCCGCTTCGCGCAACTCCGACAGGCCGCTGTGCGCCGATTGCAGCGCGCGTGTGTCCAGCGGGTTGGCCAGCACGGCCAGGACGGCGTGGAGGGCGGCGGCCACCTCGCGCTCCCGGCCGCTGCCGCGCAGCAGGTTGTCGTAGTCGGCATCCAGCGCGTCCAGGGCACGGGCAACGGCATAGCCGGCCTGGTGGGTGGGCACGAGGATGGCCAACGTCTGCTCCGGGTGCTCCTGGGCATATTCCGCCGCCAACCGGGCCACGGTCGGCAACTCCTCCTCCTCACGGTGGCGGTAGACGCGGATGCGTGCCTCGGCTTCGCTGTCGGGTGGGTTGGGCTGGGCGTCGCCGGGCGGCGTGGGCAGGATGTCCTGTCGCCGGAAGGCGTTGCCGCGCACTTCGGGCACGGGGTGGTTGTCGATTGTCCAGTTGAGAATGGCGTTGGCCGCGCCGATGATCAGCGGGGCGGAACGGCCGCTGTTGGGCAGTGTCCGCGCGGTCACGTCCGGCCGGTCGATGAAGCGCGAGAAGAAGCGTGGGTGGGCGGCGGTGAAGGTGCTGGTGATGGCCTGGTTGGGGTCGCCGACACGCACCCAGTTGCCCTTCGGCCCGGTGAGCTGCTCCAGCAGCGTCTCTTGCAGCGGCACGCTGTCCTGGGCTTCGTCTTCCAGAACGATTGGCCAGCGGGCGCGCAGATTGGTGGTCAGGTCAGGTTCGTGCTCCAGCCGGTCGGCGGCCAGCCAGATGAGATCGTCGTAGTCCAGCCCGCCCTGCCGGGCCAGCGCCGTCTGGTAGCGGCCGTAGATGCCGGCCATCATGTGCATCAGCGGCGAGCGGGCGGGGTTGGGTGTGTCGTCATCGACGTTGTCCTCGGCCTGGGCGCGGATCGTGGCGAAGATGGCGTCGGGGCGGTAGCGTTCGTTCTTGGCCTCGCGGATGAAGGCCGCGGCCGTCGTCGCCGTGATGTCGCGCCAGCGGGCGACCATTTGCGGGCTATACTCGCGGCCGTAGTCGGGCAGAAACGCCTCCCACAGGCGGGCGTTGTCGTTGATCCAGCCGTCTACGGCGGCGTCGAGGAACTGCCGGCTCTGGCCCTCGTCGAGCACGGTCAGGTCGTCGCTCAGCAGGTCGCTGCCCCAGCGGACGATCTCGAGGGCCAGGCTGTGCAGAGTGCGCACGTCGAAGCCCGTGTCGGGCAGGCCCATCTCCAGCAGGCGGCGACGAATGCGCGCCCGGAAGGTATCGACGCTGGCGTTGAGGAAGGTGACGATCAGTACTGTCTGGCCGTTGTTGGTGTCAATGCGGCCGTCGGCGATGAGTTGCGCCGCCAACAGCGACAGGGTGAATGTCTTGCCGCTGCCGGGCACGGCGCTGACGGCCATGCGCCCCGAGCGATAGGCCAGGATGGCCTCTTGCGCCGGGCGCAGGTGAATGGGCGGGGTGGCGGGTGTGTCCATTGGTATCGTATCTCCAAGGGGATTATAATCGCCGGTTGATTGATTCGCATAAACGCACATTTGACGGCATCGAAGCATGAGGCATAAGATTTACGGGCGACTGCTGCCGGTCGCCCTCGTATTGTTTGCGCTCCTGGCGGCCCTGTCCCTCTCCGCGCGGGCGCAGGAAGATGAGCGCGTCGACCCGCGCTTCGGCGTGATCGAGGCTTTCTGGCAACCGGAGGAGGCGGCCGAACTGAACGTCGGTTGGGATCGCATCCTCTTCTACTGGAACGAGATTCAGCCCACCGGCCCGGACGACTGGAACACCCTCCACGTGTTGGAGGAGTGGCTGGTTGAGGCGCAGGCGCAGGATCGCATGGTCATGGGCCTGCTGAAGAACACGCCCGCCTGGGCCACCGATGGCGAGCCGTACTCCGGCGTGCCGCGCGGCCTCTACCTGCCGGTAGACGACCCCGATAATCTCTGGGCCGGCTACGTGCGCAAGGTCGTGCAATACTACGCGCCGCGCGGCGTCCACCACTGGATCGTCTGGAACGAACCGGAGATCGCCGCCGGCGTCTATGGCCACGAATTCAGCGGCACGACGGTCGATTACTTCCAATTGTTGAAGGTGGCCTACCTGGTGGCCAAGGAGGAGGATCCGCAGTCGGTCGTTCACCTGGCCGGCTGGTCCTACTGGCACGACCCGGAGTGGCTGGCCAAGTTCCTGCGCGTGGCCACGGCCGACCCCGACGCCGCCGCGAACAACAACTACTTCGACGTCGTCACCCTGCACATTTACTTCCGCGTCGAGACGGTCGAGCAACTCATCGACGAGACGTGGGACATTCAGGAGCGCTACGGCGTTCGCAAGCCCATCTGGGTCAACGAGACCAACGCCTCGCCCAACCTCGACCCGCTCTGGCCGGTGGAGCGGCCGAGTTTCCAGGTCGATCTGGAGCAGCAAGCGTGGTACATCGTCCAGGCCCACGCCCTGGCCTATGGGGCGCAGGCGGCGCGGGTGGGCGTCTATAAGCTGCTGGACATCCTCTTGCCGCCCGGCGGCGAGTCCTTCGGCATCCTGCGGCCGGACGGCTCACGCCGCCCCGCGTTCGATGCCTACCAGACGACGGTGCGCTACCTGAGCGGCTTCACCTATCCGGTGGGGCGGCAGCAGACGCGCGACTTCTACAGCTTCACCTTCAACCGGCCGGAGGGCGTGACCCGCGTGCTCTGGGCGCGGCGCGATGTCGCCGTCACCGTGCGCGTGCCGGCGCTGGCCGGCGAGGCGCTGCTGGTGTCGGCCACGGGCGAGGAGAAGCCGCTGCGGGCAGCCAATGGCACTTACCGGGTGACGCTGGGCGGCGCACGTTGCACGCCGGACTGCGACATTGGCGGGCCGCCGGTCTTCATCGTCGAGACCGGGCTGGCGGCGCGGCCGGCGGCTGTGCCGACCGTCAACCCGGCGGCGACGTTGACCACGTTGACGCCGACGGTGACGCCCAACGCTCGTCTGACCCGGATCGCCCTGTCGGTGACGCCCACCGGCACGCCCACCATGACGGCGACGGCCAGCCTGACGCCCACGCCTACAGACACGCCGACGCTGACGCGGACGCCTACAGCCACGCCCATCCCGCCGATGCCGACAGCGACAGCCACGGCTAGCCCAAGCCCCACGCCGTCAGCGACGGCTACACCGGCCCCGGCGGTGGGCGGCGGGGCGTCGATTGCGTCCTGGCTCTTCCTCGGCGCGGCGGTCGTGCTGGCGGGGATGCTGGGGCTGGCCTATGTGCGGCGGCGATGAGCGCTGACGTTCTCATCGTTGGCGCGGGCCTGGCCGGACTGAGCGCGGCGCGGGCGTTGGGCGACGCCGGCTTCCGCGTGATTGTTCTCGATGAGGGCGAGCATCCCGGCGGCCGGCTGGCCACGGCCGTCCTCGGCGCGGGGCGGGGCGACACCGGCGCGCAGTTCTTTACCACCCGCTCGCCGGAATTCACGCGGCAGGTGGAGGGCTGGCTGGCGGCCGGCTGGGTGTACGAGTGGTCGCGCGGCTGGTCGGACGGCTCTCTGGCAACGACGCCCGCCGACGGTTACCCGCGCTATGCGGCCCGCGGCGGCTTCCGCGCTCTGGCGGCGCGTCTGGCCGACGGGCTGGACGTGCGCCTATTGGCGCGCGTGACCGCGGTCGCGCCGGCGGGCGACGGCTGGCGGGTGGAGACGGCCGGTGGCAAGAGCACCGAGGCGCGGGCGCTGCTGTTGACGCCGCCGGCGCCCGTGGCTCTGGGCCTGCTGGTCGCGGGCGGCGTGGCTTTGCCGGCCGATGACCGCGCCGCGTTGGCGGGCATCACGTTTGGCCCCTGCCTATGCGGCCTGCTGACCATTGATGGCGAGACGCGCCTGCCCGCGCCGGGCGCGCTGCAAACGCCGGGCGGGCCGATTAGCTGGCTGGCCGACAATCAGCGCAAGGGCATCTCGCCCGAGGCGCGCGTCCTGACTGTTCACGCCAACTCGGCCGCCAGCGCCGCCCACTGGCACGATGCCGACGACGAGGCGCTGGCCTGGCTGGCGGACATGGCGCGGCCTTGGTTGGCTCCCGGCGCGGCCGTGCGGGCGGGGGAACTGGTGCGTTGGCCCCATGCCGTGCCGCTGACCCTCCGGCCGGAGCGCTGTTGGGTGAGTGGGCTGGACGCGCAGCTGGTCTTCGCCGGGGATGCGTTCGGTGGGCCGCGGGTAGAAGGAGCAGTGCTGTCGGGCGAGGCCGCCGCGGCGGCGCTGCGGACGCGGCTCTAATCCTCGCCGGCCAGTTGCATGGCCCAGTCGCTGCGCTGTCCGGTCGTCTCGATGAGCGCCGGCGGCTGGCGGCGGAAGACATCCCACGCGGCGACCATCGTCGCCACCGTCTCGCGCATCTCGTACCAGCGCGCGTCGCGGTAGGGCTGCTGGTCGGCGACCACGCCGACGGCGTTCACGCCCAGCCCATCGCAGGTCAGCAGCGCCCGCGGCAGGTGGAACGCCTGCGTCACCAGGATGGCGTCGCGCACATCGTAGACGTAACGCGCCCGATAGCAGGTGTCGTAGGTGCGCTGGCCGCCGTGGTCGGTGATGACCGCCGCCGGATCGACGCCTTGCTCGACGGCGTAGGCCTTCATCGCGCCCGGCTCGTCCCGATGGGCGGCCAACTGACCGCCGCTCATGATGATGCGGTCAACCTGCCCATCGCGGTAGAGGGCGATGGCCGTATCGACGCGGTCGCGCAGCACCGGGCTGAGCCGCCCGTTGTAGACGGCCGCGCCAAAGACGATAGCCACGGGCCGGGCGGGACTTTCGGCGCGGGCGTAGATGGCCGGCCGGTAGTGGGCCTTGATCATGCCACGCCAGACGAGCGGGATGGCCACCAGCAGAGCAATGGCGAAAAGGAGGCTGAGACAGCCTTTGCGTCGGACAAACATCGTTGCGGATTATAGTGCGCCCCAACGAAAGGCCTGGGCGAAAACACGCCACTTCTCAGAATCCTCTGACATTGCACCAGGCCGGCCCTGTGGCGCGATTCTCCGAATCGCGTGCCGCGGCCGCGACTTTTCGGGCGATTCGGAGAATCGCGCCACAGGTGTTC
>WBZV01000952.1_pt1 | contig 10658 bp, 8 predicted proteins | sample 5204221 | NCBI WGS metagenome assembly WBZV01 (sample SAMN12344360, study PRJNA552823) | activated sludge metagenome | biome: Activated sludge suspended growth; feature: Nitrification reactor; material: Wastewater; isolation source: activated sludge from nitrification reactor of wastewater treatment...
AAGACAGTCTGCATCGTCAGCGAGGATCCCACCGTTCGTGATTCGCTCTCAAAGCTCGTTGCAGCGGCGGGTCTGCGTGTCGAGACGCTGCCCTCTATGGAAGTGTGGTTCGAAACTGCTGCGCCAGAGCTTCCAGATTGTCTGGTGCTGGATGCAAGCGTAGGCGACCTGGTCGAGCCGGAGCGACTCGCGGAGTTCGCTTGGGCGTGCGCCAAGATGCCAGTTCTAGTGCTGGTTCACCGTGGCGCCGTGCAGACGGCGGTGCATGCGCTCAAGCACGGTGCGATGGACGTGTTACAGAAGCCCCTCCGGGGCAAAGTCTTATTGGAATGTATCAAACGGGCAGTCGCGGGGCAGGGAGACGATGGCACAACCCGTTGACTCCACACTCAATAACACACGTAGCGTTCAATAGTTGACAGAGTGGAACGGTTTGATTCTACCCACTACCAATAAACCATTGGGACGAAGTCAGTGCGCGCCCCGGCGAAACAGCCATGCGCTACCTGGCTTGTGGGGAACCGAAAGCGGACAGACCGTGTAGTACTATACTTTACCTGTAGATGAGTGATCTGTAGACAAGTAGAAGGAGGTTCATAAGTGAAAGTGCAACCGAAATTGGCAGTCCTGCTGAGTATCGCAGCGCTCGCCGTAATGGGGCTCGCCACCGGCAGCGCGGTCGCTGCGGAGGAAAAAAAGCCCAACATCCTGGTCATCTTTGGTGACGATATTGGCCAATCCAACCTCAGTGCCTACACACATGGATTGGTCGGCTACAAGACACCGAACATCGACCGCATCGCCAAGGAAGGCATCTTGTTCACCGACTACTACGCCGAGAACAGTTGCACTGCGGGGCGTGCGACGTTCATCACCGGGCAGTCCGCGTTCCGGACCGGCCTGACGAAGGTCGGGGTGCCGGGTGCCCCGATCGGCCTCCAAGCCCGCGACATCACCATCGCACAGGCGCTCAAACCCCTCGGCTATACCACGGGTCAGTTCGGCAAGAACCACCTGGGTGATCGGGACGAGTTCCTGCCGACGAACCACGGCTTCGACGAATTCTTCGGCAACCTCTACCACCTGAACGCCGAGGAGGAGCCGGAGCGTCCGTACTGGATGGGCAACAATCCCGATTTCCTCAAGTCCTACAACCCGCGCGGAGTGATTCACAGTTTTGCCGATGGCAAGACCACGGACACCGGCCCGCTCAACAAAAAGCGGATGGAAACCATTGACGATGAAACCACGGCTGCCTGCATGGATTTCATTGATCGTCAGACCAAGGCGCAAAAGCCTTTCTTCGTGTGGATGAACTTCACGCGCATGCACATCTTCACCCACGTCCGCGAGGCGTACCGCGGCAAGGGGGGCATGGGCCGGGGCAACGAGTACGCCGACGGCATGTGGGAATTCGACCAAAACGTCGGCAAGCTGCTCAAGCAGCTCGACGACCTGAAGATCGCCGACAACACCATCGTGGTGTTCACCACCGACAACGGGCCGAACCTCTTCACTTGGCCCGATGCCGCCAGCTCGCCGTTCCGCAGCGAGAAGGACTCCAACTGGGAAGGCGCCTTCCGGGTGCCGGCGATGGTCAGATGGCCGGGTCACATCAAGCCTGGTGAGATCGTCAACGGGATGTTTTCTGGGCTGGACTGGTTCCCGACGCTGATGGCCGCGGTCGGGGACACGACCATCAAGGACCGGCTGCTGAAGGGTGCCCAGATTGGCGACAAGACCTTCAAGGTCCACTTGGACGGCTACAACCAGTTGCCGTTGCTGACCGGTCAGACCGACAAGTCGGCGCGCGAGGAGTACTACTACTTCGACGACGACGGCGAGCTCGTGTCGATGCGCTACGACGTCGTCCTGCCAGGCGCGACCAATCCGACCGCCTGGAAGATCGTTTTCGCCGAGCAGCGCGCGGTCGGAGGGTTCGACATCTGGAGGAACCCGTTCACCAGCTTGCGCACGCCCAAGATTTACAACCTGCGCATGGACCCCTATGAGCGCGGCGACATCGGTCCAACCAACACCTTTAACGAGTGGAACACGCAGAACGTCTACCTGATCTTCGAGGGAATTCGGCGAGCATCGGAGTTCTTGAAGACCTTCGTCGAGTACCCGCCGAGCCAGAGTTCCGCCTCCTTCTCGATCGACCAGGCGGTCGAGAAGCTCAAGATGGAACTGCAACAGCAGAAAGAGAAGAAATAGGGTCGCGGTGTTTGGCGCATGGCTCGCTGGCCGCAGAGGCTGGCGAGCCATGCCGTGCTCTAAGTTTGGCAGGTTCGAAGCGATGGCAAAAAAGAAGCGACCCGCGCTCGAAGCTACTGGCGGCCTCGCTGTGGGCGAGGCGACCGGCAGTGTGACTCTGGTCGCTGTCTTGCTGTTGGTGATGTCCGGCATCGCCGGGCTCGTCTATCAGTTGCTATGGGTAAAGCAACTGTCCCTGGTGGTCGGCGCCGACGTCTTTGCCGTGACGACGGCCGTCAGCGCATTCTTCGCGGGCTTGGCCATTGGCAGTTATGGCTTTGGCAAGCGCGCGGATCGCCTTGCCCGCCCGCTTCGTCTTTACGCGTTCGTGGAAATTGGCATTGGTGTCCTGGGCGTATTGGCGACTTTGCTGATCAGCCAGTCCGCGCCGTGGTTCGTGTGGTTGGAAATTCACACCGGCCCGGCTGCCTGGGCCCTTCCGTTCGTGCTGGTCGGTTTGCCCGCCGTCCTGATGGGCGGTACGGTTCCGTTGATGATGCGCGTCGTTGCGCCCGCCGCCACGCGCGTGGCCGCTGTCGGAGGACATCTCTACGCCGCCAATACTGCGGGTGCGATTCTGGGCGCATTGCTCGCCCCCTTCTTGTTGATTCCGCTGTTTGGCGTCCTGGGTTCGGCATTTGTCGCCGCAACAATCAACGTTGCCGTGGCACTCATCGCCCTGTTCGTTGCGCGCTCCCGCGAGGCTCGGGTTTCTGTCCAAACGGCTTCCGCCTTACCCGAGGCTTCGCGCCGCAACCGCCTTGCTTTGGGCTTGTATTCCATCATCGGTGGTCTGGCATTGGGCTACGAAGTGATCTGGTCGCAAGCCATCGTGCAATGGACGAGCACCCGCAGTTTTGCCTTCGCGGTCGTTCTGGCCACCTACCTGGTTGGAATCGTGCTCGGCAGCGCTTGGTATGCGCGCCGCGCGGATCGAACCACCGACCCGTGGGGGAGTTTGGGACTACTCATCGCGGCGGTCGGGCTTTCCGGCTTGGTGGGAATTCTTTTTGCTGGCCATTGGCTCTCATCCTTCCAGGTCAAGGCAGCGACCTGGATGTTCCACCTGACGCAGCGGGAATCTTGGGCCATGACCGCGCGATTCGTGGTCACGGCGGGCTGGATTGTGCTGGTTCCCACTTTTCTGCTGGGCGCGGCCTTCCCGGCGGCGCTGCGTTTGACTGCCGAACCCGCCAGTTCCGGTCGGGACACGGGGAGAGTGCTCGCGCTGAATACGCTCGGCGGCATTGCCGGCACCATGCTGGCGGGATTTGTCCTCGTTCCCATGCTTGGTTTGGAACGTAGCCTGGCGCTGATGTCCGCCGTCGCGGCGACGGTGGGAATCGTCGCGGTGGTCAAGGGAACATCGGTTTCCCGGCGATTGCGGTGGGCCACTTTCGCTTGCGGTAGCTTGGCCGTCGCGATGGGAATCAGTCTGGGGCCTGATCATCTGGCCCGCCTTTTGGCCGAGGCACGCCATGGTCGCTTGCTGTTCCACGAGGCCAGCGCCGCCGGTACGGTGGCCGTCATCGAGCAAGGTTCGGGACGGAATCGCTTCCGACGACTGTATATCCAGGGTGTCTCGAATTCCGGCGATTCGATGACCTCCTTGCGCTATATGCGTTTGCAGGCCTTGCTGCCTCTGATCATTCATCGCGGTACACCGCGCGACGTTCTGGTGATCGGTCTCGGCACGGGAATCACCACCGGCAGCCTTCTGCGCTATCCAGGATTGGAACGGCGGGTTTGCGCGGAGTTGTTGCCCGCCGTGGTTCGTGGCGCGGCACTGTTTGAAGGCAATGATGGCGTCGCCACCGATCCGCGCATCGACGTTCGATTGCGTGATGGCCGGCGGGAACTGCTGCGCAGCAACGACGGCTATGATCTCATCACGCTTGAGCCTCCTCCGCCATCGGCCGCTGGCGTGGTCAATCTGTACTCCACGGACTTTTACCGACTGGCGGCCAGCCGTTTGCACACCAACGGCCTCGTGGCCCAGTGGCTGCCTCTGCCCACCCAGACCGACGGCGACACCCGCTCACTGGTCCGCAGCTTTCTCGACGTCTTTCCCTACGCCACCTTGTGGACGACCGAGCTGCACGAAATGCTGCTCGTCGGGTCGCTCGACCCCATCGAGCTCGACGCCGCCCGTATCGCCGCCCGTTTCAATCAACCGGAGGTTGCCGCTGCGTTGCGCGAGGTGGGCATCGCCTCGCCCGCCGCCCTGCTGGCCACCTGGATCACCGACCGCGCTGGATTGGAGCGTTACGCAGCAAATGCCCAGCCGACCACCGACAACCGGCCGCGCATTGAATACGGCGCATGGGTGATGCCGGGCGAATTCATCTCAACATTGCAGGCGCTGAACGATCTGCGCACGGCGCCGCCACTGATCAATGCGGACGCCATTCCGGAGAGAGAAATCTCAACCGAGCATCAGAAGCTCATCGCCTTTTACGAAGCCGGGATTTACGCCTACCAACGGGATCGGTTGCGATGGCAGGAAACCATGAGGTGGCTGCTCACCCAAGATCCAGAAAACCCCTACTACCTATGGTTCATTGGAGCGTCGGACGCATGAATACTACGAATACTCGCAACCAAATACTCGATCTGAAGAATCGCATGGCTAAGGCCATCATCGGCCAGGAGCATGTGATCGAACAATTGCTCATTGCACTGCTGGCCAATGGCCATGTCCTCATGGAAGGGTTGCCCGGCCTGGCGAAGACGCGCACCATCAAGACGCTGGCCGCCAATCTGGAAAGCGAGTTTCGCCGCATCCAGTTCACTCCCGACCTGCTTCCCAGCGATATCACCGGGACGGAGATTTATGTGGGCGAAGCGGAAGGCGACAAGTTCCAGTTCCAGCAAGGGCCCGTTTTCGGGAATCTGATCCTGGCCGACGAGATCAATCGCGCACCGGCCAAGGCGCAGTCGGCCTTGCTGGAAGCCATGGAGGAGCGCCAGGTCACGGTTGCCGGAAAAACGTACAAGCTGCCCGAGCTCTTTCTAGTTCTCGCCACGCAAAATCCCATTGAGCAGGAAGGCACGTATCCGCTGCCGGAGGCGCAGATGGATCGCTTCCTTCTCCATGTCTTCGTAGGCTATTCAAGCGACGACGATGAACGGAAGATCCTGAGACTGGTCCGTGGCGAAGACGCTGGTTTGAAGGACAGGGAAGACGGCAAGCTCGCCGAGCAAATCGTTTTTGATGCGCGGAAGGAAGTCCTTGCCGTGCAAGTGGCCGAGGCCGTGGAGAAATACATCGTCGCCGTGATTGCGGCCACGCGTCGTCCAGGGGATTTTAAGGATGCGCCGTTTTCCAAGTGGATCAAAATCGGCGCGAGCCCGCGCGGCACCCTGGCCCTGGATCGCGGTGCGCGTGCTCGCGCTTGGCTGGATGGGCGTGACACTGCTACACCCGACGACGTAAAAGCGGTTGCCCACGCCTGCCTCCGTCATCGCCTCATCCTGACCTACGAGGCCGAAGCCGAAGGCGTCACGAAGGACACCGTGCTGGATGAAATCCTGAAGCAGGTTGCCGTCGCATGAGCCCGCTCGCAGAAAACAGCACAGACCGTCAAGGGATGAATTCAGGTCCCTCGCGCTCTGATCGTTCTTCCGCTGGCACTGCCTTGCCCGGCGTCTATGCGAGCCTGCAGGACCTGGTCGCATCGCAGCGTCGAGCCAGTGGTTTCAGCTTTCTGCCGCGCCAGCCGGTTCACTCACTCCTCGCCGGGCGACACGCCTCGCGCCTGCGCGGACGCGGGCTGAACTTCGAGGAAATCCGGCACTACCAGATGGGCGATGACATCCGCCAAATCGACTGGAAGGTTACGGCGCGCACGCGCAAGACACACAGCCGCGTCTTCACCGAGGAACGGGAGCGCACGACGCTGTTGCTCGTGGATCAGCGCATCACGATGTTTTTCGGCAGCGTCAAGAACATGAAATCCGTCACCGCCGCCGAGGCCGCCGCGCTCGCCGCATGGCGCGTGTTAGCTCAGAAAGACCGCGTGGGTGCCTTGGTGTTCAACGATTCAAGGATTGAAGAGATCCGCCCGCAGCGCAGCCAGGCCACGGTGATGCGGATTCTCCACGCGGTCGTTCAACAAAACCATGCGCTTTCAGTGACCGGCGGTGCTCAGGCCAATCCTGGCATGTTCAATGAGGTGCTCCGGCATTGTGACCGGCTGGCCAAGCACGATTGCCTCATTTGCATCATCAGTGACGCTTACGGCCACGATGAGGAGTCGCGCCAGCTGCTCACGCGCATCGCCTGGCACAATGATGTGCTGTTCGCCTTCATCCACGATCCCCTGGAGGTGGAATTGCCTGCTGTCGGGCCGTTGGTATTCAGCGATGGCCGCCAGCAACTGGAGGTGGATACCAGCAACCGCGGCTTCCGCGAACGCTTCCGCGCTACGTTCGCCGAGGAACGCGCCGCCGGACGAAAATTTCTCCTGCAACGGGTAACGCCGGTGCTCCCGTTGAGCACCAGCGAAGACGTGGCCGAACAAGTCCGTCGTCAATTGGGAGCACGCTTGCGATGAACACTGACGCCACCAGCCTCGATCGGCTACACGACATCATCGTGGCCCCGCCCGTCCCCTGGTGGCCGCCTGCGTCGGGCTGGTATTGGGTGCTGGGGCTGATAGTCGTCATGCTACTGACGGCATTGATCACAGGACTCATTCGCTGGCAGCACAACCGCTATCGCCGCGATGCCCTGGCTGAGCTGGCGCGTCAGGAGGCGGCGCTGGAGAATCCTGAACGACGCCCCAGCGTCCTGTTGGATTGCGCCGAGCTTTTGAAGCGTACCGCAGTGACTGCATTCCCGCGCGAAGACGTTGCCACGCTGACCGGGCCGAAATGGTTTGAGTTTCTCGATGACACCGCGAGAGGTTCACGTTTCCGCGATGCGCTCGGCGCCACGTTGGAAAACGCCATCTACGATCCACGCACCGCCGACAGTCTCGATCCGCGGAAACTCCACTCCGTGGTGGAGGCGATTCGCCATTGGATCAAATTTCACGACACCAGACTTGAACCGCAGGCAGGAGGTGCGCCGGACGATGAACCGACGGATGGTCCGCCGATGCCCGCGCGGTCTTCTGTCGAACCACGGCCGGAGAAGGACCCATGCTGACGCTCGCTTACCCATGGCTGCTCGGTCTATTGCCGTTGCCGCTGTTGGTCTGGTGGCTGGTGCCGGCACGTCGCGAAACCCGACAGGGGTTGGTCGTTCCCTTCCTCGCGCGGTTGGCCGAGCAAAGCGGCCAGCGCCCGCTGAAGGGCGCCGTGATCCTTCGCGGTGGCTGGTGGCGTTGGCTAGTGGTGTGCTTTTGCTGGACTTGCGCCGTGTTCGCTCTGGCGCGCCCCCAAATCATCGAACCGCCGGTCACTAAGGAAATACCCGTGCGTGATCTGGTTCTGGCCGTGGACTTGTCCGGCTCGATGGCGACCAAGGACTTTAAGAATGCCAGTGGCCAGACGGTGGACCGTCTCACCGCCGTGAAGGAAGTGCTGGATGCCTTTCTGGCGAAGCGCCAGGGTGATCGCGTGGCGTTGATTTTCTTTGGCAGCGCTCCGTTCGTGCAGGTGCCGTTTACCGAGGATTTGAAAGTCTGCCGCCAACTCATGGACGAGGCGCAGGTGAGCATGGCCGGGCCGCAAACGGCATTCGGCGACGCCATTGGCCTGGCCATCAATCTGTTCGATCGCAGCGAGGCCAAGGAACGCGTGCTCATCGCGCTCACCGACGGCAACGACACCGCCAGCCAGGTGCCGCCCCTGAAGGCCGCTCAGATCGCGAAAGACAAGGGCATCACCATTCATACCGTCGCCGTTGGCGATCCGCGCGCGGTGGGTGAGGACGCACTGGACGAAAACACGCTCAAGCAGGTCGCCTCGACCACCGGCGGGCTCTACGCCCATGCCGCCGATACCCGGCAATTGGATGAGATTTACAGCCACCTCGACAAACTGGAAACCCGTAAAGCGCAAACGATCTCACATCGTCCCCGACACGACATTTATTGGTGGCCGTTGGCGGCAGCGTTGATGGTCTCGATGCTCCTCCATATTGGTCAGCTTCTGCGGCCGAAGACCTCAAGAAGGGTAAAGACGGAATCACCCGGTCGTGTCCTTGCCTCTTTCGCGCCCTTCTCCTTGGCCGCATTATGGCCCTTGTCCTTCCATTTCATCCGTCCGGCCTGGCTGCTTGCACTCGCTCCCGCGGCGCTGCTGTGGTGGCTCCTGCGCCGACGCAATGATGCAAAGCAGTTGTGGCGCGGCATCGTTGCCCCGCACCTGCTCACACACCTGTTGGGCGGGGAGGAGAAAAACTCCCACCTTGGCCCATTGGAATTCATTGGCCTCGGCTGGCTGCTTACGGTGGTCGCCATCGCCGGACCGACCTGGAAACAGGAGCCCGCGCCTTTTGCGGATGACGTCGCCGCCATTGCCATCGTGGTGAAGGTTTCACCCTCGATGACCACGGAGGACGTTCAGCCCAGTCGCCTGGCACGCGCCACCGATAAGATCCATGACCTGCTCAAGGAACGGGGTGCCGCGAAGACTTCGCTGATTGCCTATGCGGGGAGTGCCCATGTCGTCATGCCACCCACGAAGGACAGCGGCATTATCGATACCTTTGCCCGAGCGCTCGACCCGAAGATCATGCCCGTGGTCGGCGATGTGGCGGCGGAGGCCCTCAAGCTGGCGGATCAGACCCTGGTGGAGGCCGGCGGCGGGTCGATTCTGTGGATTACTGACAGCATTGCGGCGGAGCAGAAGGCGCCTTTGTCGTCCTGGAGGAAGTCTTCCGGCACAGCGGTGCGCCTGTTGCCTCCGTTGTTTCCGGGTCCCGAGCTGGATGCGGTGATCGCAGGCGCCCGCACCGTGAACGCCAGCGTCGTTCGACTTGCCGCGGACGATACCGACATTCGGGAACTGGCCAGCGCTTCGAAGTTTGCCAGTGCCAGCGGAGGTGATGCAAACCGTCGCTGGGCGGAAAGCGGCTACTGGTTGACGCCCCTGATTGCGGCCCTCTTGCTGCTGTTCTTTCGCAAGGGATGGATGGTTCCAAGGGGTATGACACGATGACCTTCAACCAAAGTAACCGCGGACGCCAAACAAGCGCAGGAAAACAGCCCTTGCTGCCTTTGCGCTCTTCTGTTCCTTGGGTTGTCGGACTCTTGTTCTTGCTGGTTCTGGCGATCGGGACGGTGCGTAATCCCCACTTTTGGCTCACGGCCGACCAGCGCGGGGATCGTTTGTTCGCCGAGAAAAAATATGCTGAAGCAGCCAAGGCTTACGCCGATCCATGGCACATCGGCATGGCGCAATATCGCGATGGGCAATTCGAGGCGGCGGCCAAAACCTTTGCCCGCGTGCCGGGCGCGGACGGCGCGTTTGATCAGGGCAACGCGTGGCTGATGCGCGGCAAATACGACGAGGCCATTGAGAGGTATGACCGTGCCCTGGGCTTCCGTCCCGACTGGAAGGAAGCGGAAGACAACAAGGCATTGGCCATGGCGCGTAAAGAGATGCTGGCTGAGTCCAGCAAGCACCGGGCTGAGGAGTCCGCGAACGCCTACAAACCGCAGGAACTCAAATTCGATCTGAAGGGCGAGAACAAGGAGGGAAAGCCAACGGAGATGAACGGAGAAAAGATGTCGGATGCCGAGCTGCGCGCTCTGTGGCTGCGCCGTGTGCAAACGACCCCGGGCGATTTTCTGCGGGCAAAGTTTGCCTACCAGGCGGCATCGGCGGAACCACCATCCGGGACAGGAGGAACGCCATGAAACCCGGGCCGGTTTCACGTCCTTTTGTTCAAGTACTGCTCTGCCTCGTAGGGGTGCTACTGTGCGGCCACTCGCTGGCACAGGACGCGAAGGTACGGACGAGTCTTGAGACCCAGGACACTATCTGGGTCGGCCAGAAGGTCACGGTCGTGGTCGAGCTGCTCGCGCCGGGATACTTCTCCAACGCCGCCGCGTTTGATTTGCCCGACCCGCAAGGCGTGCTGCTTTTGCCTCCCATGGGGCATCCCCTTCTGAGCAGTGAAACCATCGATGGCACGAGCTACACGGTACAGCGGCACGAGTTGTCGGCCTATCCGATGCGCGCGGGAGAGCAATCCGTCCCCGCCTTTTCGGTGCGCTTTGAATTCACGCGCGCCCCAATGGACACCCATACAATCGCGGCTACGCTCAAGACCGACTCGATGCCGTTCACGGTCAAGATGCCGCCGGGCGCTGAAAACCTGGGGCAGGTCATCAGCGCTCGGGATTTAAAGATCGAGGAAACGTGGCGGCCCGAGCCAGGAAAAGAAAATGTGATGGCGGGCGCGGCGTTCACTCGCACGATCACCTTCACCGCGCCGGACGTGCCCG